>ENA-OZKN01000884-OZKN01000884.1-human-gut-metagenome-genome-assembly--contig:-NODE-884-length-10488-cov-5.370938_pt1 | contig 10488 bp, 10 predicted proteins | sample MGYA00244827_ERZ653766 | MGnify/ENA primary metagenome ERZ653766 (study PRJEB26926, sample SAMN06165281) | human gut metagenome | biome: ENVO:00009003; feature: ENVO:2100002; material: ENVO:00002003... | reverse complement strand
CTCGGAGATGTGTATAAGAGACAGAGCCTATACCCTGGCGAAACCCCGGGGAAGACGAGGCACGCGCCATTGAAAGCCTCTACCGCACCAACCCCATAACAGGGGCACGCGAACTTGACCCCGAACAGCTCAACTACCGCTACGAGGTCTACAACCAGACCGAGGCCGTGAAACGCCGTAACCGCCTCGACCCGCGCAAACGCGAATATAACACCGACCGTCCCGTCCCGACAGATATACCCGTAATTTCGAAAGACACGGCATATCTGAACGACGAGGGGGAAATCATACGTGAAACCATAACTCGCGGCCTCACCGGCGAATATGATTTCCTTAACACCTACATAGTGAACGTTTATCCCGACACAACCGTGTGGGTCAACGACTTTGAAAACGCCTACAACGAACCCTACGTGCGAATGTACTTCAGCCACGGAGGCTACAGCGAATACCCCGTTGTCGGCGTCAGCTGGGAACAGGCCAACGCTTTCTGCAACTGGCGGACCGATTTCCTGAAGCGCGCGCTTGGCAAGGAAGGTGTCTATATCGAACCCTACCGCCTGCCCACAGAAGCCGAATGGGAATTCGCAGCCCGTGCCGGGGAAAACGACAACATGTTCCCCTGGGAAGGCGACCTCCCCATCAGTGAGGATAAAGGGTGCTTCTATGCCAACTTCAAGCCCAACGACGGCAACTACGTAAAAGACGGCCACCTGATTACCTCGCGGGTAGGCACATATTCCCCTAACGATTTCGGGCTTTACGACATGGCCGGTAACGTAAGCGAATGGACATCAACAGCCTATACCGAGGGGGTATCAAAACTCACCAACGACCTCAACCCCGAATACCGCTACGATGCGGCCAAGGAAGACCCTTACAAAATGAAGCGGAAAATCGTAAGAGGCGGGTCATGGAAAGATGTGGCACACAACATACGTAGCGATATACGCATGTGGGAATTCCAAAACGAGCAGCGCTCCTACATCGGCTTCAGATGTGTACGCTCACAAATCGGGTTCGCACGTGGCCAACAGCTTAAAAACACGAACAAATAACCCACCGGCGGTTTACACCCTCTTTGAAAAGCAAAACTTGCAAAATGGGAAAAATCAAAACATATAAGCGCGGTCTCAGCGCCTTCATTTCAAGCGAGAAAGGACAACGGTTCTTTAACTTTGCCTACTCTATCGGCGCAGCCATCGTAATCTGGGGTGCGCTATTCAAAATCCTGCATCTACCGGGTGGCAACTTCCTGTTGTCGTTAGGCATGGGAACCGAGGTGTTCATGTTCATGCTCACCGCTTTCGACCGCCCGCCACGCGAATATAAATGGGAAAACGTGTTTCCCGTGTTTGACAGCAACAATCCCGACGACCGCCCCGATTTTAAATCAGGCACAGGCGTCGTGATTAACGGTGGCGCAGCAAATGCCGCTGCCGGGGCATATGCCGGCAATCTCTCAGCTCCGGTGCTATCCGAAGGGGCCTCCCCTGCCGAAGTGATGGCACGCGTCACGGATGCCACACAGCTCTACCTCTCGCAAATAACGGAAATGACCAACGAGTTGCGCCATCTGCAGGACACCACACGTTCGCTCAACACCGTCAGCGATGTGCTTCTCGAATCCTACAAGGCCATAACCGAGAATTCCGAGAACATCACCCGCAGCTCAAAAGGCTACGTAGAGCAGATGCAGGATCTGAACCGCAACATCAACGGCCTCAACACCATCTATGAAATCCAGCTGAAAAGCGTCTCGTCCCAGCTCGATTCCATCGACCGTGTAAACCGTGGCATAAAGGATATACGCGACATGTATGAGAAATCCTCGGCACAAAGCGCCCGCTACTGCGAGGAAACCGAGAAGATGGCCCGTTACATGCAACAGCTCAACTCCGTTTACGAAAAGATGATTACCGCCATGACCATCAACATGTACCGCCCGATGGTCAACCCTGGCGACATACCTGTTCCTCCCACACCTTCAAAAGATTAATTTATCAAACCGGAAGTTAAGCCACTATGCGACACAGGGTTATATACCTCCATAGGCATAAATCCTAATTACCCCGCAAAAGTTCTGAAAATTAAGCCCCTCATCCCTCTTAACTTCTTAACTTCTTAACTTCTAAGCTTCTCAACTTCTCACAATGGGCAACAACACAAGGCTTTCACCGCGTCAGAAGATGATAAACCTAATGTATATCGTCCTCACCGCCATGCTTGCTCTGAACGTGTCGAGCGATGTGCTCAACGGCTTCACCCAGGTTGAAGAAGGGCTGAAGCGCACCAACAACAACGTAGAGGAACGCAATGCCGCCATACTCAACACCCTTCAGGCATTCGCCGCCCAAAACCCCGACAAAGGACAACGATGGTATGACAAAGCCGCCGAAGTGCGCCGAATCACCGACGGGGTCTACCTCCATATCGACACCCTAAAGCAACTAATCGTAAAAGAAGCTGACGGTTCCGACGCCGACCCCGAAAACATCCTGAACCGCGATAACCTGGAAGCGGCATCCTACGTGATGCTTTCAGGCACAAATCCGCGTGGGGCACGCTTGAGAACCGCAATCGACAGCTACCGCACCTACATATCCTCCCTGATGACCGACTCAGTGAAACGCACATCTATTGAGAAAGCGCTTTCAACAGAAAACGTGCTCCGAAAAGGCTCACTCGGCAAACAATCGTGGGAGGAATCCAAATTCGACAATCAGCCAGTAGTTGCAGCAGTCACCCTCCTGACCAAACTGCAGAACGATGTGAAGTATGCCGAAGGGGAAGCCTTGCAAACCCTATTGGCAAATGTGGATGCCGGCGACGTCCGTGTTAACGAACTAAACGCCTTCGTCATACCGCAAAGCCGCTTCGTTATGCGCGGCGGCAAATATTCCGCCAACATAGTCCTCGCCGCAGTCGACACTACGGCACGCCCAGAAGTTTATGTAAACGGGAACAAACTCCCCAACGACCGAGGCCTGTATGAACTCAACCCCGGTGCCACAGGCACATTCGACTACAAAGGTTACCTTGAGGTGCCTCACGGCGACGGCTCTGTAACCCGCCACCCCTTCGAATCGTCCTACACCGTAATCGAGCCTACCGCCACGGTATCGGCCACGATGATGAACGTTCTTTATGCCGGTATCGACAACCCGGTTTCTATCTCCGTACCAGGAGTTCCCAACAATGCCGTATCGGCATCAATGACCAACGGCACCCTCAAACGTAACGGCGACCACTGGGTGGCCCATCCTTCAAAAGTAGGCGATGATGCCACGGTAAGCGTGACAGCCGAAATGGACGGACGCCCCATGAAGATGACCGAAACGAAATTTCGCGTGCGAAAGCTGCCCGACCCTACACCCTTCATCGCTTTCAAGGATAAGGACGGGAACACATCACACTACAAGGGGGGTGGCCGCGGCCTGTCGAAAACCCTCCTCCTCTCCGCCCCAGGCATTGAAGCTGCCATCGACGATGACCTGCTAAACATCAGTTTCAACGTCCTAAGCTTCGAAACCGTATTCTTCGACTCCATGGGTAACGCCATTCCTGAAGTATCCAACGGGGCACAATTCTCCCAGCGACAGAAAGACTCGTTCCGCCGCCTAAGCCGTGGCAAACGATTCTACATATCACGTGTGAAGGCAGTCGGTCCCGACGGCATAACCCGCGACCTCGCCCCGATTGAAGTAATAGTAAACTGATGCACATGAACTCACTTATAAAATATATAGTGACGGCGATTACCCTGTCGTCAACAGCACTCGGACTTGCCGCCCAGGATTCATCTTCCAGCTCATCATCAATCGTGCGCCGACGCGCAGGCGGCCGCGAACGTGATGCCGCCGCAACACCCGGAGTAACCGACCGCATGCAACAGTTCTACCGTCAGAACGAGCAGAGCGATGCCGACCGTTTGTGGATGCGCGTAATTTACCGCGCACTCGAACTCGACAACCCAAAGAACGCGGCTTTATATTACCCGGAAGAAGTAATCGACGGTCAGGAAAACCTGTTCCGTATAATCATGCGCCTTTTGGCCGATAATCAGATTGCAGCCTACGAATATCTCGACGGCAAGGAAATCTTTACCGACAAATACAAGCTTAAAGTGCGCGACATGCTCGACCGCTTCCACGTGCTTTACACCGATGCGAAAGGATCGACTGAAAAGAACCCTAAATTCACCATCGAGGAAAGCGACGTACCGGCCAACGAAGTACTTTCCTACTACATTCTCGAACGTTGGGAATTTGACGCCCGCTCCAACAAGACCAAACGCCGTGTCGAAGCCATATGCCCGGTGTTGCACCGTTCTGATGATTTCGGTGCCGACGCCGTGCGCTACCCCATGTTCTGGGTAAAGCTCGATGCACTCCGCCCCTATCTCGCCCAGCAATACATCTTCATTGACGACGACAACAATCTGCCAAAGTACACCTACGATGATTTCTTCACCCTCACGATGTACGACGGCGATATCTACAAAACCCGCAACCTCACCAACAAGTCGATGGTGCAGATGTTCCCCGATCCTGATGACCGCAAACGCGCCCAGGATAGCATACAGAACCGTCTTGACACCTTCGACAAAAACATATGGGTTCCGTCACGTGAAGAAGTCATAGCTGCTCGTGAAGCCCGCGAAGCTGCCGAAGCAGCAGCCGAGGCAGCCGCAGAAGGCACCCCTATTCAGGCACGCGACGGCAATGCGGAAGAGGAAGCCACAGAGAAAAAGACCTCCCGTTCACGCCGAGGTTCTGCCTCACGCTCCTCTCGCAAAAAAGCAACCGCCGACAAACCGGCCAAAAAGGAGAAGAAAGCCAAAGCACATAAACCCAAAGCCGCAAAATCCTCATCCTCGGCCGTCCGCTCCGTCCGCCGCCGCAAATAACGATGACGCAATAACGGTTTAACTGTATTGATAAAACTCACACCATCTCCGGCCAAAGGTATGAATTCGACCCTTAGCCGGAGATGGTGCCGTAATAACCCTTATCAAAAACAACGATAAGTTACAGTACATTTCCCCTGATTCGCTTTGCTATATTTTCCAAACGCAAAAATCCGCTTTAAAGCGGATTTTTGCGTAACTTTGTATTAAAATGGTCATAACATGGCTCATTGACAATTAGAGTAGATGGAAAAGCCGACGAAAAGAAAGATTGCGATTGTGACTAGTACCCGGGCTGACTGGGGGCTTCTGAGGGATATTGCCGGGACTTTACGCGGTAGCGGGAAAGCAGAAGTCAGCATTATCGCCACCAATATGCATCTTAATCCGTCCTACGGCATGACCGTGGACGAAATCGTGGCTGACGGATTCGATATCGCCGCACGTGTCGAGATGGCTTCGGCAAGCGATTCTCCGGCCGATACGGCGCGTGCTGCAGCACAATGTATGCATGGCATGGCCGATGCTTTCGAATCCATCCTCCCCGACATGCTGTTGATTCTCGGCGACCGCTACGAAATGCTTGCGGTAGCAACGGCTGCCACTATTATGCGTATCCCCATTGTGCATATCGCAGGAGGGGAGATTTCGGAAGGCGCATTCGATGATTGCATCCGCCACGCCATAACAAAACTCTCGTCACTCCATCTCACTGCTACCGAACCTTACCGCAACCGCGTAATCGCAATGGGCGAGGATAGCAGCCGCGTGATAAACACAGGAGCTATCGGGGTCAATAATCTGACACGCGAACCGATAATGCCAAAAGAGGAACTTGAACGCTCAATCGGGCTGGCCATAACACCGGGCACATTGCTTGTAACCCTCCATCCCGCCACTCTCGATGCCGCGCCGGTTGAGAAAAGATGCCGCGACATGCTTGCCGCCTTCGACCGCTTCCCCCAGTCGCACATCATTTTCACCTACCCTAACAACGACCCCGATGGAAAAGTGATTATCGACCTCATCGAACGCTACACAGCCTGCAACCCGGGGCGTGCCGTCGTTGTACCGTCGCTCGGACGCAAACGCTATCTGTCGGCACTGCACTATGTCAGTGCCGTTGTCGGCAATTCGTCAAGCGGCATTGTTGAAGTACCGTCGATGCATATCCCTACGGTAGACATCGGCATCCGCCAGCAAGGGCGCATCGCATCCGAATCGGTAATCCATTGCGATGCGGATACTGAATCAATAGCCACAGCTATAGCGACCGCCTTGTCACCCGATGGCCGAAAGATTGCCCGCGAGGCCGGAAACCCCTATTTCAAATCTGACACCCTGCGGCTCATCGTGGATGCGATTCTATCAACCCCCATTGAAACTTTGCGGACTAAGCGGTTTATCGACCCTTATCCGATGGATAGCCAGCACGCGGCCGGCATCCATACACCCCCCTATACAGAATGCGAATGACACCGTTGATTATAATCCCGGCACGCGGCGGCAGCAAAGGTATCCCGCGCAAAAACATAAAGCTGCTTTGCGGAAAACCGCTCATCGCCTACTCCATCGATGTTGCCAAAGCTGTCTGCAACAAACATAACCTCACGGAATGCAACATCATACTGTCGACCGACGACGACGAGATTGCAACCATGGCTGAAGCATGCGGGCTGCCTGTCCCATACCGACGCCCCGAATCGCTTGCTACCGACACCGCCGGTTCACGCGAAGTTATACTGGATGCCATGGATTATGCCGATACGAACCACATAGGTTATAACTGCATCCTGCTTCTACAGCCAACATCCCCGTTACGCACTGCCGATGATGTAGAAGGGTGTCTGGACCTTTATGAAGCCACACATCCCGATATGGTCGTAAGCGTAAAGGAAGCGGCGGCAAATCCCTATTACAACTGCTTTGAAACCAATCCTTCCAACGGGATGTTACAAATATCAAAGGGTGACGGACTTCTATCCCGTCGTCAGGATGCCCCGAAGGCATGGGAATTCAATGGCGCAGTGTATGTAATAAACCCTGCCTCGATTCGCCAAATGCCCCTAGGCGCATTTCCGGCACGCATACCCTACGAAATGCCGACAATCCGCTCGGTCGACATCGACACCCATCTCGACTGGGTAATAGCCGAGACTTTGATGAAACAAAACCAAACCGGCAAGCAATGAACCGACACATAATCAACAGCCACAGCACCGTTATCCAGGCACTCCGCCAGCTGAACGAACTATCTGGCGGGGTCATGACATTGGTTGTGACCGACGATAACGACAAAATGCTCGGAACCCTGACCGATGGCGACATACGCCGGGGACTGCTCAACGGCATCACCCCGGATGACCCGCTTTCGGCAGTGACCCATACGGCATTCCATTATCTCCGTGCAGATGCCACACCACGCCGACGCGTCGAAGCTATGCGCCATGCCCGCCGTAAAAATCTGAAGCTGCTGCCGGAGCTGAATGCCGACGGCACCATCTCTCGTCTTATCGACCTCACACGCACCCATACAATCCTCCCGCTATCGGCCATACTCATGGCCGGAGGGAAAGGGGAACGGCTACGCCCTATGACCCTCACGGTGCCAAAACCATTGTTGGAAATCGCCGGACGCCCTATTATCGACTATAACGTGGAAAACCTGGCCCGTTGCGGAATTTCCGACGTATGGGTAACGGTGAAATATCTCGCCGGGCAAATCAAAGAATACTTCTCCAACCCGTGCCACGGCATCACAGTGAAATGCATTGAAGAAGAAAAATCGCTCGGCACAATCGGGGCGGCAGCCCTGGTGCCTAGAAACATCGACGGCGACACACTGGTCATGAACTCCGACCTCCTCACCACCATCGACCTTGAGGAAATGTATATCCGCCACGTCGACGAACACGCCGACATAACAATAGCGGCAATTCCATATTCACTCTCCGTACCCTATGCGATACTTTCAACCGATGGCTCCAGGGTCAAAACAATCGAAGAGAAACCAACCTACTCCTACTTCGCCAATGCCGGCATATATATCTTCTCCAACCGTGTGCTGAGTGCACTGAGTCCCGACGAACGCACCGATGCCACCGACCTTATCGAGGCAGCGATCAACGAAGGTATGAAAGTGACATATTACCCGATAAACGGCACCTGGATTGACATCGGTTCCCCGGCCGACTTCAGCCACGCTGAAGAAATCATGAAACATCACCGCTCGCTAACAAACCGTTGCTGACCAACGTTTATTATCTGAAACAAGCGCTGATTCCCGTTATAAACAACGCCCAACAGCAAAAACAACCAAGAAACCATGGCTGATTCAAACTTCATAGACTATGTTAAAATCCTTTGCCGCTCGGGCAAAGGCGGTGCAGGCTCTCTCCATTTCCACCGTGCAAAATATGTACCCAAGGGAGGTCCCGACGGAGGTGACGGAGGGCGTGGAGGACACGTCATCCTTCGTGGTAATAAAAACATGTGGACCCTCCTCCCACTGAGATACAGCCGCCACATCTTTGCCGGAAACGGGCAAAGCGGCTCTGCCTGCCGGAGCTTCGGCAAAGACGGTGAAGACAAGACCATCGAAGTGCCATGCGGCACAGTCGTGTTCGATGCCGATACCGGCGAATACCTTTGCGAGGTAACCGACGACGGGCAGGAAGTGAAGCTCCTTCGTGGAGGCAGAGGCGGCCTGGGCAACTGGCATTTCAAATCTGCAACAAACCGTACCCCACGCTATGCCCAGCCCGGAGAACCCGCCATAGAGAAAGCCGTAATCCTGGAATTGAAACTACTGGCCGATGTCGGACTCGTAGGATTTCCCAATGCAGGTAAATCCACCCTGCTTTCGTCACTTTCGGCAGCACGCCCAAAAATAGCCGACTACCCGTTCACAACCATGGAACCTCAGCTCGGCATCGTAGAATACCGTGGCAACCGCACATTCGTCATGGCCGATATTCCAGGCATCATCGAAGGTGCCAGCGAGGGACGCGGCCTCGGTCTGCGGTTCCTCCGGCACATCGAACGCAATGCAGTTCTGCTCTTCATGGTGCCTGCCGATGCCGACGACATAACCCGGCAATATGAAATCCTGCTTGACGAACTACGCCGCTTCAACCCGCAGCTCATGGATAAGCAACGCGTTTTGGCCATATCTAAAAGCGATATGCTCGACGAAGAACTGAAAGCCGAAATCCGTCCCACCCTTCCGGCCGACCTCCCTTCTGTCTTCATATCCTCAGTCACAGGCGAAGGCCTGACAGAACTAAAGGATGCCCTTTGGAAAGCTATAACCGACGATTCCAACCGCATTGAGGCCATCCCCATCACCCACCGTCCACTCGACGGCCACCATCGGCTTAGGGAAGAGGATGAATTCATATTCGAAAACATCCCATCCACCGACGATGACGAACCGATGGAAACATACGATGACGAATTCTTTGACGATGATGAAGACGAAAACATCGATTATGAATGGAAATACGGCGACATAAAGGAATAACCACCCTTATAGATTGTCCAAAATTTTTCCAAAAAATTTTTCAAGGTGTTTTGAGTAAATTTTGAGACAATCCCTTTGATTTCCATCCAGCCACAACACAACCCAAGGCGGTGTAGCGAAAATTCAAAAATTCGTCACACCGCCTTTGCTCTCGCCATCCTGGCTAGAACAAACTACCAATAACCGGCCTTTAGTCGCTTGGCTATGCCAAGAATGGCTCAGCAGGAGCTTACGGGTAAAACTGAAAGGAGTTGACCGAGGTCAATAACCGAAGCCGAATCCCATCAGCTCCTTCCATCCGAACCACTATTACACACCCCATTGCTTTCCCAGACATATATTTCGTTTCCCTCACAGCTAACATCCCATTTTGAGGATTATAACAACTAATGGAGACTAATTGCCGATAATTATCCCCGACTACTCCCCAAATAAATAAAAGGCTTGGCGCCGTGGTATCTTTATCTGAAACCACGGCGCCAAACCTTTTATTTCCAATAGATGGAAATTAGTTCTTTTTACGATTACCGTAACGGCTGAGGAACTTGTCTACGCGACCTGCTGTATCCACGAGCTTCTGCTTGCCGGTAAAGAAGGGGTGAGAAGAGCTGGTGATTTCAAGCTTCACCAAAGGATAAGTCACTCCGTCGATTTCGATGGTTTCCTTAGCGGCAACAGTCGAGCGGGTGATGAAAATTTCCTCGTTCGACATATCCTTGAAAACTACTTCACGATAATTTGAAGGATGAAGATCTTTTTTCATTTTATTTGTCGGTTGTTTTGATTTTTCAGAATCTTTAAAATCTTCGCTGGTAAGGCGGTTTATAGTAATGGCCTGCAAATTTACGCATTTTTATCCAATTGGCAAACCATCCACCGATATTTTTACTCCCAATCCATATCAGCTCATCAGCTCAATCAGCTCAACCTGTTGCCACATAAACATAGCCAATCCCTACTATAACACATGACCACACAGCCTCTTTCCTCCCCCCTGACTGAATTATCCCTGTCTCTTATACACATCTGACGCTGCCGACGAAGCTAGAAGTGTAGA
>ENA-OZKN01000881-OZKN01000881.1-human-gut-metagenome-genome-assembly--contig:-NODE-881-length-10520-cov-6.664978_pt1 | contig 10520 bp, 10 predicted proteins | sample MGYA00244827_ERZ653766 | MGnify/ENA primary metagenome ERZ653766 (study PRJEB26926, sample SAMN06165281) | human gut metagenome | biome: ENVO:00009003; feature: ENVO:2100002; material: ENVO:00002003... | reverse complement strand
TCTCTATCTGGGTTATCTGTTCTTTATTTGGATAGATCCTTATTTTTACTGCCCGATTTATCTTTCTCACCCTGACTCTCTATATACTGATGGATTGTTTCAACAGGTACTATATTTCAAGATTTCTTTTGCTCTCTCTGACATCTTATCGTCTAGCATCTTTCTGCTATATTTCATAACCATGATCAGCCAAAAACACTGAATGAAAATTAAAGAGCATATTGTTCTTCTTTTCTATTATAATATATTTATTGTATCAGAACAAGTGTTTTTGCAATTTTTTATAAATTTGAGCAGACATGCTCGAATGTGCAATTCATCCCATCACCTATAGGTGAGGGAATTCTTGCTACGGTTGTTAAAATTCCTATCTTATTCATCTTTTTCCTCCATATACAACAGGCCAGAGTCAAAATTTTTTCTGACTCTGGCCTGTCAATTCTCATATTATAAAAATAAAATATGCATCTTCCCGCGGCTGTCATTTAACACTTCCGAATCTACCTGGTAAATCCTTTTGATCAGCTCCGGAGTGAGTACTTCCTGTGGAGTTCCATATCCTTCCAGCACACCATCTTTCAATACATAAATCTTATCGCAGTATGCCGCCGCAATATTCAGGTCATGGATAGCTGATATTACAGTTACGTTAAGTTTCTTTACCAGTTCCATCAGCATGATCTGATGTGTGATATCCAGATGGTTAGTCGGCTCATCAAGGATCAGTGCAGGTGTCTGCTGTGCAAGTGCTCTTGCCAGAATAACCCTCTGCTGCTCTCCACCTGACAGCGTAGAAAATGTGCGATCCGCAAATGCATCCATCTGTACCGTTTTCAGTGCTTCTTCAACAATCCGGTAATCTTTTGCATTATCCCGTTCCAATGCTTTCTTATGAGGTGCACGTCCCATCAACACGACTTCCCGTACGGTAAAATCAAAGTTGTAGTAATTGTGCTGTGCCACAACTGCCATTTTTCTGGCGGAGCTTTTTACGCTCATGGAATGGAGTTCTTCGCCGTCCAGATAAACGGCACCTGCATCTGGCTTCAGGATACGGTAGATGCATTTTAATAATGTAGATTTTCCGCTTCCGTTTGGTCCGATGATCCCTACCAGTTCCTTATCCTTTGACTCTATGGAAATTCCCTTCAGTATCTGTCTGGCGTGAAATCCAACCTGAATATCTTCTGTAGTGATTTTCATTACTTACTACCTCCAAATCCATAGGATTTCCGCACAAGCAGATAAATAAAGCATGGAGCACCGATAATGGATACCAGCACACCGATCGGCATCTCAGAATTCTTCAGGATCACACGACATGCCACATCACACCAGATCAGGAATGATGCACCAAGCAGTGCACTTAATGGCAGTAATCTTCTGTGGTCTGTTCCAAACAGGATTCTGATCACATGAGGGATCACAAGTCCTACAAAGCCGATCACACCCGCACAATATACTGCAAACCCAATCATTACAGAAGCAACGATCAGATAAAAAGTTCTCAGCCTGTGCAAATCAGTTCCCAGTGTGATCGATACATCATCTCCTAACAGCATCAGATTCAGATTACGATATTGCGTCCAGAAAATAATTACACAGATCAATGTAACAGGAAGCATTACACCTACTCTGCTCCAGCTTGCGCCTGCAAGGCTTCCCATCGTCCACTTCATTACTTCTGTTGCTGCATTTTTGTCATTGGTGATATAGATAACAAAATTGGAAAAAGCAGAACATACCGCACTGACAGCCATTCCGGCAAGGATCAGTTTGGCAGAAGTAGCTTTTCCGCCCATGTTTGCAATGGCAATTACTGCAAAAGAAGTGACCATTGCACCAATAAATGCAGTAACACCAACTGAGTTTCCACCGAGAAATCCACCAACTCCAAGCATGATCGCCAGTGTTGCACCAAAGGATGCACCGGATGAAATACCAAGTACATACGGATCTGCCAGTGGGTTCTGGACAATCGCCTGCATAACTACGCCACAGACGGAAAGAGCCATTCCAACTGCCAGAGCCAGCAGGACTCTGGGCAGCCGGATCAGCCACACAACATCGTGAACTGCGCCTTCTGCATAGGCGGACAGGCTTTTGATATGAAACAATTTATATGCAATGACACTGTAAACATCTTTCAGTGACAGATCTGCATTTCCAAAAGTGATTGCTGCAAGAATGGAAAAAATCAAAAATGCCGCAAGCCCGATAAGAACTGCCACATACATGGATGTCCTGAGCACACTGCCTTTTTTTGTCTGTGAAACCTGTTCTTTCACTGTTATGTCCTCAATCAGTCAAGATTCACATCCGGATATAATCCTTTTGCGAAAGTTTCAATACCATCCTGTGTACGTGTTGCACTTGCGTACATTTCACTGAGCATGATCGGATAAACACGACCGTTCTTTACAGCGTCAAGGCTCTGAAGTGCTTCGTCATCCTTGATAACGGCAAGCTGGCTTTCTTTTACAGTTTCCGGATCATCACCTGCATATGGCATGTATACAACAAAAATCACATCAGGGTTTGCTGCAATGATATCTTCTTTTCCTGCTGTAGAAGCATCCGGGTTTGCCAGAGTCGCACCCAGTTGTGTTACCATATCTCCACCAAGGCTCTTTGCACCATAGTTTGTGATATCTTCTCCAAGAGGTTCCAGAACCATTACGCTTGGTTTCTCTTCTACATCTGCTGTTGCTGTAAGAGTTTTATCGATCACTGCCTTTGCATCATCTACGATTGCCTGTGCTTTGTCCTGTACATCAAAAATCTTTCCAAGATTTAAGATGTCTGTAAATTCATTTTCCAGAGTTCTGTCTCCGTCAGGGCGTGTGTTTGTGTTGTAATAAGTGTTGCAGCCTTTATCGATCCAGTCTGTTACATTTCCGAGATTTTTATCAGAAAACAGGGAGCTCCAGGATAAGATCATGTCTGGCTCCAACATCGTTACAGTCTCAAGGGATGGAGTAAATTCATCAAGATAATTTGTTTTTGAAAATGCATCTTTAAGTTCATCCGGAACTTCATTGTCAAGACCTGCAGTAGCTACCAGACGGTCTTCCAGGCCAAGTGCAAGCATGGTTTCAATGCTTCCCTGATATACAGCAAGAACTTTCTCCGGTGCCTTTTCATAGGTTGTTTCGATTTCATTTCCATCATAATCATAGGTTGTGATGGTCAGAGGATATTCTGTCTTTGTACCTTCTGCGTCTGCTGAATCCTGTGCGTCTGCATCTTCCTGTGTATCAGAGTCTGCATCTGCTGCCGGCTGATTGTCCTCTTTGATTGTCTCAGAGTCTGCTCTCTCTGCTGCAAAAGCTGCCGGAGCTGCGGAAACTGCCATAGCTGCTGCCATCATAATTGCCATGATTCTTGTGGATAAATACCTGTTTTTCATTTGACTTCCTCTCTTTTCGTATATGTTATTTACCTGTTCGTGTAACCGAAAAGATGGGACTTCAGAAAAAGTAAAATAGAAGTGATAAAAATAACGGATACTTTTTACGGAAGCTCCTTCTTTACGCTGTCAGGCAGGTTTCCTGACTCACAGATCACAGAAAGTTCCCATAAAATAAAAACTGATACAACATCCATGCTTCAGCAGTTCATGAATGTTGTATCAGAAATATTTCCAGATACTCTCTGACAGCCGGATTCCGCCTTCTCACATATTTATGCAATGACATATTACAATCCCGCTTTGTTTCTGTATACAGTGGCCGCAACCGTTCAGGCATTTCACCTGATTCCCTCTCACATTATCATACACAAAATCTGCATATGATAATGTTCACTTAACAGCTATTCAATTACGCTGATACAATTTTAGCACACTGCTTTTATAATTACAACTATATTCGAGGCACATCAGAATTCTTTCTTCTCCATAAGCCGGACACCAATCCAAAAAGATCCCATATATACAATTACTGTAAACAATACAGCTCCGGTCAATACCATTCCCCGGTTAAGTCCATTCAGCCATGCACCGACTGCGTCTGCTGAAAGTCCCATTGTTTTTATCAGAGCATATACTACGGCAATTATAATAGCCCACATGACCATTGCAATATAACGTCCTTTTTCCGCTCCAAAATGTATTACAAGCGGGAGCGATACTGACAACATAAGAAGCGCCAGTGGAATGTATATCAGAGTGTCAATAATTTTCTCACTCAGGCACCCCTGAAGCTCTGCCACACCTTTACAGATCACTCCCGTTATTGCTTCAATTCCCCACGCTGCAGCCGTAAGCCCTGCTCCCAGCAGATATTTCTCCGTCACATATTGTTTTCTGGTAACCGGCAAGGTCATAAGAAATGCAAGACCATTATCAAACTCATCATAACTTATAGTCGTAATGGCAAAAATTGCTGTGGCAATCGTAAAATATCCTATAGCAAAACTGACACTCCCGCTTCCTGCCAGATTCAGGATGACTCCCATTACAATAACCAGGATAAAAAACTGTTTCTGCTGTTTCATCAGTTCTATATCCTTTACAAATAATCCCTTCATACCTGTTCCTCCATCATCACTACCAGATCATCAATCTTTCCATTCTCAATTACAGCATCCGGATAATTTTCCATATAAAATTGTTTCTGGTTTGTCAGACACCTGTATCCATAAGCCTCTTTCCGAATCTTAATAAGGTATTGCTGATCCAGTTTTTCATACTCTTCTTCTGAAACTTTAAGAACTGCATAATCTGACAGCAGTACATCTGTATCCTCATGAAGAATAATTTTTCCGGCATGGATCATATAAAAATCGTCACAAAGACTCTCCAGATCTGATGAAATATGTGAACTGATCAGAATAGAACTGCGTTCATTTTCTTCCATATATTCTCTCAGCATGTTCAGCACTTCATCCCTGGCTATCACATCCAGACCAACTGTGGGCTCATCCAGAATCAGCAGTTCTGCCTTATGGCTTAATGCTACCAGTACTTTAAACTTTGCTTTCATACCAGTGGAAAATTCTTTGATTTTCTTGTCTGTGGGCAGATTGAATCTCCTGCACTGCTGCAGAAATTCCTCTCTGTCAAAATCTGGATATATGCTTTTCATGATATTTGCCACGCCCGCTGCTGTCAGATACATACTGAAGCCTGAATCTGCAAAAACAACTCCCAGTTTCTGCTTATCCTCCGGCTTAAGCTCTTCTGCCTTTTTCCCAAAGACCTCTATCTCTCCGCCATCCGGATGAATCAAGCCGAGCAAAGCTTTAAATGTGGTGGATTTCCCGGAACCATTTCTTCCAATAAGTCCTGTAATCATCCCAGGCTGTACTTCCATAGAACAGTCCAACGAAAAACCTCTGTAATGTTTCTGCAAATGACTGATTTTCAACATGTCTTAGTCCTCCATGATCATTTCAAAAAGATTTCTGATTTCCTCATCGTTCAGTCCACATCTTCTGCCCTTTATGATTGCCTGCTCCAGATCATGTTCTACTTCTTTAAGCTGTTCTTCCCTCATCAGGTTTTTATTTGTGGCTGCAACGTAGGTTCCTTTTCCATGAACAGTGACGGTAAATCCCTCTTCTTCCAGATTGTCGTAGGCTTTCTTCACAGTCAGGGCACTGATCTTCAATTCCTTTGACAAACTGCGTACTGAAGGTAATACAGTGTCCGGCTGTAACTCTCCTCTGATAATCGCAGACTTAATCTGGTCTATGACCTGTTCATAAATAGGTACCATGGATGAATTATTGATTATTATATGCATATGTTTCTCCTCCATCTACAAACAGTATATAACAGTGCATAACTGTTGTCAACTGTTTTATACTGTTATACATGGTATTTATTTAATTATAATCAAAAATGGATATTCAACCTTATTTCCAGCAATCTTTCACAATTGCCTTCTCATAAAATTGAATATCCATATAACCTTAATCTAACTCTGTTTTTTCGAATTAATTTTTAACGGAAGCCTTATGGTTACAACTGTGCCTTCTTCCAGCTGTGAGCTTATGGTAACCCCATATTTCTCTCCATAAATCATATGAATCCTTTTATTTGTATTTCTGACGCCTATACTCTTTCGTTCCTTATTCAGAATCTCTTTCAGATCTTCCTCACAGATTCCACATCCATTATCCTCTACATAAAAAAGAATATCATTTTCTTCTTCCTCTGCTGAAATCCAGATCTTCCCGGAATCCTGATAATTTTTAAATCCATGCACAATGGCATTCTCTACAAACGGCTGCAGAAATAACTTTGGAACTTCCAGACTTCTTAAATACTCCGGTATATCCATACTCACTTCAAATTGATCCTGATATCTTTTCTGCATAATTCCAATATACCGTTTAAGCCAGTCCAGATCCTCCCACAGCGGAACCAGAACATCACCATTCTGGCTGGTATACTGAAGCATTCTCGACAGATCCAAAAGCATTTTGCTGGCATTTTCCTGTTCTCCTTTAAGGCATACCCAGTTAATGATATTCAGCGAATTATAGAGAAAATGGGGATTCATCTGTATATTTAACGACATGATCTCCGTGTCTCGTTTCTGAATCATCATCTCATATTTCTCATGAACCAACATCTGCAGGTTCTGATTCATTTCATTCAGTTTTTTATAAAAAAACGCAAACTCATCCCTGTTGTCATATACAATTCTTGCAGTAAAATTACCCTCTCCTGTTTTCTCTATCATGTGCAGCGGTTTATAAACTTTTTTCCCAATCTTTCTGGAAATAAGAACAGCCGTAGTAACAGATAAAATAATTTCTATAGTTACCAGAATCAATATTGCCCTGGTAAGATCTGTGGCAATATTCTTGCTGAAAACATTAACTGGAATCATGGCAAGTGTATACCATCCCGTCACCATACTTTTGGAATAGGTTACGATATATTCCTGATTATTTGCACCGTAGTATTTTACAGTTCCTTTATTCTCCGTAATTCCCATATCAACTGCAGTTACATTTCGAAACAGCTTTGATTCGCTCTCACCGTAAGGACCAACAACACTGCCATCTTCACTCATGATATAATAAAGAATCTGAGAATTTGCCTTTGTATACTTTTTCAGCATATTATTCAGATTATCCTCTGTAAAATTAACCACCAGATACATTTGATCTGCCTTATTTTTCAGATGTTCAATATGTCCTGATTCTACCCTGCTTAACTGCAGCTTTCTGACAGCCGTAAATACATGCTCATATTCCAGAAAATCTCTCGGCATATCTTCAATTGAAAACATGTCCAGATAATTATATGCCGGAATCCACACAAGTTTTCCATTTGCCTCATCTGCTGCTTTCTGTATTTTAGAACCCATAAAGCTATGATTTGGATAATAGTTCTTTTCCTTTTCGCCAAACTGATAATACGGAGTCACAATATGCGTAGAATAAACCGTGTTATTCCACGGCAGATAGTCCAACAAAATTTTTGAAATTTCCTGACTGGCACTTTCAAGCTGCACACTGTCAGACGTATCCAGATTCTGAAATATTTTATAAATTCTCGCATCTACATTTATTTTTAATGAAAATTCCTCAATATAATCCAACTTTTCATCCAGAATATCACTGACATTCTCAGCATTTTGCCACATTTGTTTTTCTGACTGCCTGATCAGTTCCTGTTTTGACAAATGGAAGATAAATAAACCCAAAAGCACAACAGGAGATGTATGCTCTAAGTGACTTCTTAATCATGGTTTTTGTCATGGTTAATGAAGCAGTCACTTAGAGCATTTTCATTTCAGGAGGTACAGCCATGAGAAACGAGAAAATTACCCCTCTGTATGAGCGTTTGAGCCGTGATGATGAGTTACAGGGCGAGAGCAATTCCATCTCCAACCAGAAAAAGATGTTAGAGGACTATGCCCGCCGGAATGGGCTGCCGAACCCTACCCACTTCACCGATGACGGCGTATCAGGAACCCGCTTTGACCGCCCCGGCTTTCTGGCAATGATGGAGGAAGTCGAGGCCGGACGGGTGGAGGCCATCGTCATAAAGGACATGAGCCGCCTGGGGCGCGATTATCTGAAAGTCGGCCAGGTCATGGAGATTTTGCGGCAGCGCGGCGTCCGGCTGATCGCCATCAATGACGGTGTGGACAGTCTGAAAGGCGATGATGATTTTACCCCCTTCCGCAACATTATGAACGAGTTTTACGCCCGCGACACCAGCCGGAAAATCCGCTCCGTGTTCAAGTCCAAAGGCATGAGCGGCAAACACCTGACCGGCACTGTCATTTACGGCTATTTGTGGGACGAAAAGCGGGAACACTGGCTTGTTGACGAAGAAGCCGCCGCTGTGGTACGCCATATTTTCGCGCTTGCGATGGAGGGCTACGGCCCCTATCAGATCGCTACCAAGTTGTCAGAAGAAAAAATCGAAATGCCCGCCGTTCACCTTGCCCGCTATGGCGAGGGAGTGAACAAAAATAAGACCTTTGCGGATATTTACCGTTGGAGTGCCTCTACCGTTGTTGAAATCCTGAAAAAACGGGAGTATTTAGGCCATACGGTCAATTTCAAAACCCGTAAGCACTTCAAGGACAAGAAAAGCCACTATGTGGATGAAAGCGAGTGGACGATTTTTGAGAACACCCATGAGGCCATTATCAACCAGGAAACCTTTGACAATGTGCAGCGTATCCGGGGAAACGCCAGACGCTACCCAGATGGCTTTGGGGAGGCCCATCCCCTGACCGGCCTGATGTACTGCGCCGATTGCGGCGGCAAGATGTATGTTCACCGCACATACAACGGCAAGCGCGTCCCGCAGTACACTTGCGGCCAGTATGGGAAGTACCCCATCGGCTCTCTTTGCTCTACACAGCACCGTATCAAGGCCGAAGCTGTTCTGACCCTAATTGCCGATATGCTCCGGGCCATCGCGGAGTATTCCAAGAATGACCGGGCCGAGTTTATCCGCACCGTCCAGGAAACGCAGGCCGCCCAGCAGACCGCCGACATATCCAAGAAGCGGAAACGGTTAGCCGCCGCCCAAAAGCGAGCCGGGGAACTGGAAAAGCTGATTTGCAAAATCTATGAGGACAACGCCCTGGGCAAGCTGCCGGACGCCCGGTATGAGGCCCTGGACGCACAGTACGCCAAAGAGCAGGACGCCCTCAATGCGGAAATCGTGGAATTGGAAAAGGCCGTTACCGGCTATGAGCAGAGCCGGAAATCTGCGGAGAAGTTTATAGCCCTGATTGACAAGTATGAGAATTTCGACACGCTGACAAATACCATGCTCAACGAGTTTGTAGAGAAAATCCTTGTCCATGAACGCGCCCGCAAAGGCAGCCAGGACACTACGCAGGAGGTTGAAATCTACTTCAATTTTGTGGGCCGGTATATCCCACCCGCCTTGCAGCCGGTTCCCCTGACCCCGGAGGAACAAGAAGAATTGCGGAAGAAGGAGGAACGCAAAGACAGGCTTCACCAGAACTACTTGCGCCGCAAGGCAAACGGCAAGCAGAAGGAATGGGAAGAACGCTACAACGCCAAGCGCAAAGCAAAAATGGAGGCGGCAAAGGCAGCTATCCGGGCCGAGGACATGGAGAAGGGCATTTTTACCACCGTCAGCCAGTTACCCAGGCGGGAGCCGCGCAAGGCAACAGTATCGGCCAGTGCCGCAGTTTAACCATCACAGTGCAAAGGAGAATGAACATGAGCGAATTGACTTATACCCGCTGCGGAGATTACTACATCCCCGACCTGAAACTTTCCGAGCAGCCGGAGGCCGCCATCGGCAAGTATGGCCGTATGCGGCAACGCTACCTGAAGGAACACCGGCCCGGCCTTTACAGCAGCTTGATTTTGAGCGAAAAGCTGTACCCGCACCTGTTGGAGATTGACCGGGCGGCGCGTGAACGGATGGAGGCCATGCTGCCCCGCATGATGGAGGAGGCGGGCGTCACCGAGGAACTGAAAGCCCGTGACCCCATGCGCTGGGTGGGGCTGATGAATACGCTGAAAGCGCAGGCGGAGGAAATTATTCAAGACGAACTGATTTACAATTAGTTTTTAGGCAGAGGCTTTGGCCTCTGCCTAAATTCATAATTCCGACACGCTTTGCATCTTGTATTCTTCGAGATCAAGAAATATAATGGATATATTGGAGGAATGTGAGATGGAATACATGACTTTGAAAGAAGCTGGCGAAAAATGGGGCGTTTCCGCCCGTCAAATAAACTATTACTGCATAGCTGGCCGTATTCCCGGCGCTGTGAAAATGGCAACACTATGGTTAATTCCCAAAGATGCCAAAAAGCCGGTGGATGGCAGGACAAAGCAAGGGAGGGCTTTGAAACATGAATAGTGTTTTGATTATAGACGATGATAAGGAACTTTGTGCCTTGATGAAGAAATGCGTGGAACAGGAAAACTTGTCTGCGGTGGTGGCGCATGGCGGTTTAGAGGGCTTACGGCTGCTGGGAGAAAACAAAGGCACCTGTTGCCTGATTATTCTGGATGTGATGATGCCGGGTATGGACGGCTTTCAGGTATTGCAG
>ENA-OZKN01000839-OZKN01000839.1-human-gut-metagenome-genome-assembly--contig:-NODE-839-length-10933-cov-4.968744_pt1 | contig 10933 bp, 8 predicted proteins | sample MGYA00244827_ERZ653766 | MGnify/ENA primary metagenome ERZ653766 (study PRJEB26926, sample SAMN06165281) | human gut metagenome | biome: ENVO:00009003; feature: ENVO:2100002; material: ENVO:00002003... | reverse complement strand
CGTGAATTTCGGGGAAAAGAAGTGGGAAGTGATGAGGTAAGTCGTGCTATGTTGGCAACCTTCAAATTGCTTTCTGAAACTCGGCTGCCGGAAGATAGTGGGGTGGGTGCAGGAATAAAATTCGGTTCTCCTGATTTTGTTGTTTGTACGGGTGATATTGCCAATCGGATGGAAGAAGGAGTTCAATCTGCTACTACATCATGGAGTCAATTTTGCAGTGATTGGGATTCATCGATAAGTTCTCCTTTGTATCTGGTACCGGGTAATCACGATATTTCTAATGCGATAGGTTATCCCAAGGTTTTATCTCCTGAAAAAGATGCATCCAGTGCTGCCGGTATTTTCAACCGGATGATGCGCCCTGCGGTGGAACGTACGGCGGAGACTTTTAATTATCAAACGGATAAGGTGCATTATTCCTTTGTAAAGGACGGGGTACGTTTTGTTTTTATGGGAATGTGGCCTGATGCATATATGCGTCAATGGTTCGATCAGGAAATAGGAACCGATACGATTACTCCTGTTGTTTTATTCACCCACGATCCTCCCATTGCCGATACCAAGCATTTTACGAATCCGAACGGTAAGCATACGATCAATTCAGTAGATAAGTTTCAGAATTTGTTGGCAGATACCAGTCTGGTGACTGATGTCAAAAAGAAAGCCACAAAGAATTGGGAAAAGCTGGAGCAGTTTATCCATTCTCATTCTATGATTAAGGCTTACTTTCATGGAGATAAGAATTACAATGAATTTTATACCTGGAATGGGGTAAATGGAACAATTGATTTACCTGTTTTCCGGGTGGACTCCCCTATGAAAGGTGAGTATTCTTCTTCTGACGAACGTCTACTTTCCTTTATTGTAGTTACCATGGATGTGGATCAACGCTTGTTGACGGCTCGTGAATGTTTGTGGAATACGGAAAACAAAACCAGTATCCAATGGGGAAGTTCTTGCACTATCACTTTCTGATAAATAGCCAAATTTAGTATTAAATCGTATAGGTTACTAAAAACTTTATAAGAAAACGACCGTAAATCACCTTCTTTGTTGTAAATTCGTTCTATTTCTCGTAATATCAAACTTATTTTAATCAATTAATATAGAAAGTAAATTATGAGAAAAGACGGATTTACCGTATGTGCAAATAATTATATAAATTGTTTGCGTCAGGAAGGGCGTTATGCCACAGCACATGTTTATGAGAATGCACTTCGCTCTTTCACCATATTTTGTGGAACAGAGTGTGTGTCATTCAGTTTGATTACTCGTGAGAACTTGAAGCGGTATAGCAGTTATCTGATGTCCTGCCGCTTGAAGCTGAACACGATTTCCACCTATATGCGAATGTTACGTTGCATATACAATAAGGGAGTAGATACTCATCAGGCTCCTTATATTCATCGCTTGTTTCGTGATGTCTTTACCGGAGTAGATACTCGTCAGAAAAAAGCAATTCCTATAAATGAATTACACACGCTGCTTTATAAAGATCCGCAGTCCGAAAAACTTCGCCGGACGCAAGCCATCGCTAATTTGTTATTTTTATTTTGCGGAATGCCTTTCGCTGATCTTGCTCATCTGGAAAAGTCGAATTTGGAGGGGAATATATTGAAGTACAACCGTATCAAGACGGGAACTCCAATGAGTATAGAAATCTTAGAATCGGCTTCATGTATTGTTTCCCGACTTCGTAATACGCATTCCGCTGTTCTCCCCGAGCATCCGGATTATCTTTTTTATATATTAAGTGGAAAGAATAAACGGGATGACGAAGCGGCATATATAGAATATCAATCCACTCTGCGTCGTTTTAATAATGATTTGAAGAGTTTAGCCAAGAAGCTACGTATTCATTCATCCGTAACTTCTTATACGTTTCGCCATTCCTGGGCAACTACCGCTAAATACAGGGGAGTACCTATCGAAATGATTAGCGAGTCATTGGGGCATAAATCTATAAAGACAACACAAATTTACTTGAAAGGTTTTGAATTGAATGAGCGTACCAAAGTAAATCGGTTGAATTATTCTTACGTTAGGAATTATAGGGGAATTCTTTGAAAAGTATATTAAGTCTTTGATAACCAGTCTAAATACGCAGCTGTTACTTCTTAGGTAACGGAAATTATTCGGTGCAAATATAGACAAAATTGTTAATAACATACAAGCAAAATTCCTTTTTTTTCTCTTTTTATTTAAATATACAGTAAAAATGTATCGGGACATGAAACATTCCTATTTCATGTTCTATGAATTCGACTGCCTATACTTTTCAAATATCTCTGTATATCAGGCAAAATGTATCTAAACTCCCTTGTTCGTACGTATTTCTTCTTCTTTTTGTGGTAGGTGTCCAGTACTCTATAATTTCCGTTACCTAAGAAGTAACGGAAACTTAAGGGGTAAAAAAGTATGATTCTAACGAAAGAAACTTTAAGTGCTGGGCCTAAAATTGGGACAGGGGAAGGCGTAGCACACTCTAAACGCTGGTATGTCGCTCTGGTTCGTATGCATCATGAGAAGAAGGTAGCCGAACGTTTAGACAAAATGGGGATTGAAAATTTTGTACCGGTCCAGCAAGAAGTCCATCAATGGAGTGACCGCCGTAAAGTGGTTGAATCCGTGTTGCTTCCCATGATGGTTTTTGTACATGCTGATCCTAAGGAACGCAAAGAGGTTCTTTCCTTTTCTACCGTTAGTCGTTATATGGTAATGCGCGGTGAGAGCAGTCCGACTATCATTCCTGATGAACAAATGGCCCGTTTCCGTTTTATGCTCGACTATTCCGAAGAGGCAATCTGTATGAATAGTGCTCCTTTGGCACGTGGTGAAAAAGTGCGTGTCATTAAAGGTCCCTTGACTGGTCTTGTAGGAGAGCTTGTTATGGTGGATGGCAGGAGTAAGATTGCTGTCCGGTTAAATATGCTGGGGTGTGCTTGTGCGGATATGCCGAGAGGGTATGTGGAACTGTTTAAATAAACACAGAATAAAAGCTACTTTGTGTCCATCTCAAAACAACTTACTTATTTTCTAAAATTGAAATAAGCTTTTATGAAAGGAATCGTTTTAGCCGGTGGTTCAGGCACTCGTCTGTATCCTATCACCAAAGGAGTGAGTAAGCAGTTGCTTCCTGTCTTTGACAAGCCCATGATTTATTATCCGATTTCAGTCCTTATGTTGGCTGGAATCCGTGAGATCCTGATTATTTCCACTCCTTATGATCTTCCGGGCTTCAAACGTCTTTTAGGCGATGGCTCCGACTATGGAGTACGGTTTGAGTATGCCGAACAACCCTCTCCGGACGGTCTGGCACAAGCCTTTATTATCGGTGAAGACTTCATCGGGAATGATTCCGTCTGCCTGGTATTAGGTGATAATATCTTCTATGGCCAAAGCTTTACCCGCATGTTGCAGGAGGCTGTCCGTACAGTCGAGGAGGAGCAGAAAGCAACCGTATTCGGTTATTGGGTTGCTGATCCCGAACGTTATGGAGTTGCTGATTTTGATAAGGATGGAAATGTTTTGAGTATTGATGAAAAACCAGAAAATCCAAAATCCAATTATGCTGTAGTGGGACTCTATTTCTACCCCAATAAAGTGGTGGATGTAGCCAAACATATACAACCTTCTCCCCGTGGAGAGTTAGAAATCACTACCGTTAATCAGGAATTTCTCAATGACCACCAATTAAAGGTCCAACTATTAGGCCGTGGTTTTGCCTGGCTTGATACCGGCACGCACGATTCTCTTTCCGAAGCCAGCACTTTTATTGAAGTAATTGAAAAACGTCAGGGATTGAAAGTAGCGTGTCTTGAAGGTATTGCCCTGCGTCATGGCTGGATAACAGCGGATAAAATGCGTGAATTGGCAAAACCTATGTTTAAGAACCAATATGGGCAGTACCTTTTAAAAGTAATAGATGAACTGGGACTGGAATAATGCCATATTTCTTTCCGGTAATTTAAATAACTAACAAACACTAATCACAGTGGAAATAATCAAAACTGCTATCGAGGGCGTTGTCATCATTGAACCCCGCCTTTTTAAAGATGACCGTGGTTACTTTTTCGAATCTTTCTCTCAACGTGAATTTGCAGAAAAGGTCCGTAAGATAGATTTTATTCAGGATAATGAAAGTAAATCCGGTTATGGTGTTTTGCGTGGTCTTCATTTCCAGAAGCCACCTTATGCGCAGAGTAAGCTGGTGCGTGTTATTAAAGGTTCTGTCCTTGATGTGGCTGTCGATATTCGTAAAGGCTCACCAACATTTGGAGAGCATGTATCAGTGGAATTGACTGAAAGAAACCACCGTCAGTTCTTTATTCCGCGTGGATTTGCCCATGGCTTTGTTGTTTTGACAGAAGAGGTTATTTTTCAGTATAAATGTGACAACTTCTATGCTCCCCAATGTGAAGGTGCCTTGGCTTGGGATGATCCCGCGTTGAAAATTGACTGGAAGGTTCCTGCTGATAAAATAATCCTTTCCGAGAAGGACAAACATCACGAACGTCTGGAAGAAGCCAGCTGGTTATTTGATTATAACGAAAATCTGTATTAAGTTCAATGAATATTCTAGTGACAGGAGCTAACGGTCAGCTTGGTAATGAGATGCGCCGTGTGTCGTCAACCAGCTCCAACCAATATATTTTTACCGATGTGGCAGAGTTGGATATAACCAGTCGTGATTCTATCCGTAAAATGGTCAATGACAACCAAATTCATGTCATCGTTAATTGCGCTGCCTACACCAACGTAGATAAAGCGGAAGACGATTTTGCGACTGCTGATTTATTGAATAATAAGGCAGTGGAGAATCTGGCTGTTGTAGCAAAAGAAATTGATGCTACCTTAATACATGTCTCTACTGATTATGTTTTTCAGGGAGACAGAAATGTCCCTTATCGGGAAGATTGGGAAACTAATCCTTTGGGTGTATATGGTAAAACGAAGCTGGCCGGTGAGCATAGCATACAGGAAACCGGCTGTCATTATCTTATCTTTCGTACCGCTTGGCTTTATTCCCCTTATGGGAAGAATTTCGTAAAAACGATGCGACAGCTCACATCTGATAAAGATACCCTGAAAGTAGTCTTTGATCAGGTTGGTACTCCCACTTATGCCGGAGATTTAGCATCTGTTATCTATCAAGTGATTGAGGAGAATCAATTCTATAAAGAGGGTATCTACCATTTCAGTAATGAAGGCGTATGTTCATGGTATGACTTTGCGAGGGAAATCTGTGACTTGAGTGGTAATGTGTGTAATATTCAACCTTGTCACAGCGATGAATTTCCCAGTAAGGTAAAGCGTCCTCATTTTTCTGTACTTGATAAAACAAAGGTGAAATTTACTTTTGGAATCACTGTTCCTTATTGGAAAGACTCTCTGCAGAAATGTATAAATGAATTGAAACAACAATTAGATTATTAAAATAGACATGAATTTTGCACGAAATATACTGATTACAGGTGGAGCAGGCTTCATTGGATCGCACGTTGTACGTTTGTTCGTCAATAAATATCCTGAATATCATATAATCAATCTGGATAAACTGACTTATGCCGGTAATCTAGCCAACCTGAAAGATGTCGAAGATCAGCCTAATTATACCTTTGTAAAGGCCGACATCTGTGACTTTGAGAAAATGCTAGAAATCTTCAAGCAGTATCATATTGATGGAGTTATTCATCTGGCTGCTGAAAGTCATGTAGATCGTAGTATAAAAGATCCGTTTACATTTGCTCAAACGAATGTGATGGGGACTCTCTCTCTGCTCCAAGCTGCAAAACTGACTTGGGAGATACTTCCTGAATGTTATGAAGATAAGCGTTTTTATCATATTTCTACAGATGAGGTTTATGGTGCTTTGGAATTCGATGGTACATTCTTTACGGAGGAGACTAAATACCAGCCCCATAGTCCTTATTCAGCTAGCAAGGCAGGTAGCGATCATTTTGTGAGGGCTTTTCATGATACTTATGGTATGCCTACCATTGTAACAAACTGCTCCAATAATTATGGTCCTTATCAATTTCCGGAGAAATTGATCCCATTATTTATAAATAATATCCGTCAGGGCAAACCCTTGCCGGTATATGGTAAGGGGGAAAATGTAAGAGACTGGTTATATGTTGTTGACCATGCTAGGGCGATAGATTTGATTTTTCATAACGGAAACACGGCTGCGACCTATAATATTGGTGGTTTTAATGAATGGAAGAATATTGATCTTATAAAAGTTATCATAAAGACTGTTGATCGTTTGTTAGGTAATTCCGAGGGTACTTCAGATCATTTGATTACTTATGTAACAGATCGTAAAGGACATGATTTACGTTATGCAATCGATTCGAATAAATTGAAGAATGAATTAGGTTGGGAGCCAAGTTTGCAGTTTGAAGAAGGGATAGAGAAAACTGTTAGATGGTATTTGGATAATCAGAACTGGATGGATAATGTGACAACTGGTGATTATCAAAAAGATAATGACAGAGATGATAAATCTCTTTAATAAGAGCATTTTTATATTGGTAAAATGAATTATTAAAGTTTTCTATAAACATTAATAATTAACGAGTAAATTTCTATTTTGACTGAAAATATTACACAAAATAATTCTAAACGTATAGCGAAGAATACATTACTTCTTTATATTCGGACATTTATTACAATGGCCATAAGTTTGTATACTTCACGTGTGATTTTAGAAGTTCTAGGTATAAATGATTTTGGAATTTATAATGTTGTAGGTGGATTTGTTGGAATGTTCGCTTTAATTAGTGCTACATTAACATCGTCTACACAACGCTTCATTACATATGAATTAGGAAAAAAAGATGAAAATCATAGTCAGGAGATTTTCTCAACAGCTGTATTAATACATATAATTATAGCACTCGTAATAATCGTACTTGCAGAGAGCGTAGGTGTATATTTTTTGAATAATCAAATGAATATCCCTATATCAAGATTAACGGCTGCTAACTGGGTGTTTCAGTTTTCATTAATAACATTTGTTGTTAATATTATTAGCATCCCATATAATTCAACTATAATTGCACATGAACGGATGGCTGCTTTTGCTTATATCACTTTAATAGAGTCTATTCTGAAATTACTCATCGTTTATCTGTTGATATTATCCACTTTTGATAAGTTGATAATATATGGAGCTTTAATGTTGCTGGTTTCTTTAGCTATTCGTATGGTTTATGGGGTATATTGTTCGAAAAATTTTATTGAATGTAAATTCAAATTAGTAAAAGAACGTTTTTATTATAAACAAATTTTAGGATTCTCTGGCTGGAATATAATTGGGTCCTCATCGGTCGTTTTGACTAACTATGGAATTAATATTCTTTTAAATATATTCTTTGGTGTAGCAGTTAATGCGGCTAGAGGAATTACGACACAAGTTGATAATGCTTTAAATCAGTTTGTAAGCAATTTTGTTATGGCACTTAATCCGCAAATAACAAAATCTTATGCATCTGGAAATAGAGAATATATGATGAAACTTGTAATGACTGGTTCGCGTTATTCTTTTTATCTTTTGTTGATTATGGTAATACCCATTCTTTTCGAAACAGAATATATCCTTGCATGTTGGCTGAAAAATACACCAAAATATACAGTTATTTTTGTACAGTTATCTTTGATATATATGTTATGTCAATCTCTCTCAAATACTTTATTTACTGCAATGTTAGCCACTGGCAACATACGGAATTACCAAATAATTGTGGGAGGATTAGCTTTGATGGCATTTCCGCTTTCATATGGTCTTTTTAAAATGGGATTTGAGCCAGCATATTGCTATTATGCAACTATTTTTATTTCTATTCTTTGCCTTGTTGTTCGTTTAATAATGCTACATAGGATTATAGGGTTGTCTATACGAATATTTTTTAAGGATGTTATAGTAAGGGTTATATTGGTTTCTATATTTTCATTGATATCTCCATATATTATAATTAGTTTCATGACGCAAGGATTAGAACGTTTTATAATACTTTCCTTAGTGTCATTGGTAGCTACATGTATCTTTATATTTTTCAGTGGAATTTCTAAGGATGAACGCACGTTTTTTATAACATATATCAAGAATAAATTTAATAAGAGATATGAGAGAAAATTCTAATATAAATAAAGCATTAGCTTATTATATCGGATATTCGACAGATGACCTTATTCGTTATAAAGCATCTTCGGGCGGTATAGGAACATCTATCATTAAATATCTCCTTTCAACGTCTGAATATGATACCTCTATGACTTTTGTTTATGATAAAGAAAAGTGCGGCTATATTCCAAAATTGATATATGACTTTAATGAAATAAATATCTGTGGTAGTGTTTATCAAGATATCGATATATTCTCTTTTTTAAAGGAGAATATATCGAGTATTAAAAATGGTATTATAGTGACTTGTATGCCTTGTCAAGTTCAAGGAATACGGTCCGTGTTGGATAGGAATAATATTAATAATTTTATTATATCATTCTGTTGTTCAGGACAAACTACTCTTGAGGGAACATGGCTTTGTTATCGGTATATGGGTATTGATAAAAGTCAGGTGATTAATATGCAATATAGGGGAAATGGGTGGCCAAGTGGGATACAAATAGAATTGTTTGATGGTAAAAAAATATATAAAAATAATTATACTAATCCTTGGAGATTAATGCATCAGTCAAAATTATTCCGTCCCAAACGTTGCCTCATGTGCAAAGAAGATATTAGCTATAAGGCGGATGTATCATTAGCAGATCCTTGGTTGGGAAAATATAAAATTAGTGACAAAATAGGTCATACAATGTTTTTAATCAATACAGAGAAGGGATTAGCTTTTATTGAAGAAATGAAAAATAAGTCGTTATTGCGGCTAATAGATTCTTCTGTGGAAGACTATATAGAAGCTCAAGGACATACTATAATGGCCAAAGATAAAGCATCGCTAGAAAAAAAGTTTAATAATATATTATCAAAAATGGGGAATAATATATTATATAAGAAAATCATGACATTATCTCCATTCATGCTTAGATTTCATATGCTTATAATTCGAATTGTTTATAAAATTGTTAAATAAAAATACAATGAAACCATATATTATCATTTCAGGACTTAATTTTAGAGATAATAATAGAGGAACAGCAGCTTTAAGCTATGGCTCACTTTCTTTCTTGAATGAGAGAGAATTGTTATCAAAGGAGACGAAAATTCTAAATTTTCGTTTTGTGAAAAATCTTTTTAAATCAAAAAATAGGGGAACTAATATTCAAAAGATTGATATAGCAGGTGTGAAATGGGAATATTTAACGGTTAATGTTTTTTTTGTAGAAGCTTTGTTGTTTAAATATTTGCATGTTTGTTTACCTTTTACTAATTTAGGACGAATGATAAAGCAAGTCGAGTACGTTGCTGCAATTAATGGAGGAGATGGCTTTTCAGATATTTATAATACTACCTCTTTTCTCAATCGGTTGCCTGATATCAATTTAGCAATGAAATTTAATATTCCTGTTATTATTCTTCCTCAAACATTAGGACCATTTAGAGAGAGCAAGAATAAAGTTATAGCTGACCGTATACTTTGTTACGCTAGTCAAATTTTTGTTCGTGATGATAAATATGCTTCTGATTTGGAGGCAATGGGATTGAAGTATGAACAAACGAGGGATTTGTCATACTATATGAAACCGGAACCTTTTAACATTGAAATTAAGGCTAATGCAATAGGTATTAATATAAGCGGATTGGCTTATAGCAATAAATTTAGAACTCTTTCAGGGCAATTCTCTACGTATCCATATCTCATAAATAAACTTATTGTTTATTTCCAACAGAAGAATATTGCGATTTATTTAATACCTCATTCATATAATTATCAGAAAGTAGAAGTTGCAAATGACGATTTGGAAGCTGCACGTGATGTCTATTCTAAATTGCATGATAAGAGCAATATTATACTTATTGATCAAGATTTGATTTCGCCCCAAATAAAGTTTATTATATCTCAAATGAAGTTTTTTATTGGTACACGTATGCATGCTAATTTTGCAGCTATGTATACAGGAGTACCATTGTTTGGGTTAGCATATAGTTATAAATTTCAAGGAGCATTTGAAGCAAATGGCATTTATGATAGTACAGCCATGATAAATGATATCAGTGAAAAGGAAGCAGATGCTATAGTAGAGAGAATAGTTACAAAATATAAAAGCTTGGACTAATTTTAGCCTATATTACAATATCCGCTCTATGGCATTTATTCAATCTTGGTTAACCATTATCATTCTTGTGGCTTTTTTCGTAAAGTTGCGAATAGGTCTGGTTTTGTATCTCGTTTACTTTTTTTTGGTTCCATATTTTAATATAAATTTTTTAGGGATTTCTCTGAGCTGGAATTTTGCGAATATTTTACTTCTTATTGCTTTTGTCATAGATTATTATAAACATCACGGTAAAGTTAGGTTGGATTTGCGTCCATTCTATCCATTTATTTTTTTCTATGTTATGATGCTTATTATGATGCCTTTTCAGGAGTTTGTTCCAACAGATATTGCATTGAATTCATGGCGTGCAAATATGATGACTAATTTAGTATTACCAATAGTTATGTGGAATGTGTCTAGATATGATCCTAAAATCATTAGATATAGTAGAAACTGTATGGTTATTGTAATTATTGTCATCGTTATATATGGAATTTTCTTGTTGACCTTGAATGGATTAAATCCTTATGTCTATTTTATGGCACAGATTAATAATGCAGAATTGCGTGAGGCTCAATTTGGTGAGCAAATGGCTCGGCTTATTATCAAAATATCATCGGTGTTCACTCACCCTATGATTTTCGGTCTATTTTTAGGCTTAGCAATGGTATACCTTTATTCTTTGAAAGATAAAATCTGTCTCTTATAC
>ENA-OZKN01000838-OZKN01000838.1-human-gut-metagenome-genome-assembly--contig:-NODE-838-length-10965-cov-15.630431_pt1 | contig 10965 bp, 12 predicted proteins | sample MGYA00244827_ERZ653766 | MGnify/ENA primary metagenome ERZ653766 (study PRJEB26926, sample SAMN06165281) | human gut metagenome | biome: ENVO:00009003; feature: ENVO:2100002; material: ENVO:00002003... | reverse complement strand
TCAGTTGGTTAGAGCGCTACACTGATAATGTAGAGGTCGGCAGTTCAACTCTGCCAGGGACTACACTGGAAAGGAGCACATTGACATGATGGAAGCGATGCCGCCTATAGGAATATAGGTGGCAGCGAGCAAAACTCAAGAGCAACACAGAACAAAAAGAGCGATTTCACACCCGCCGCGCCCATGCGGGCAAATGGCGGGCAGCTGAAGGAAGCGCGGGCGACCGCGGTATCCTGCGAGTGGGATCCGGCGAAATGAAATATAAGGAAAGGAGAGAAGGGCGCATGAAGGATGCCTAGGCTCTCGGAGGCGACGAAGGACGTGACAAGCTGCGATAAGCCGCGCGTAGGGGCAAATACCCGTTGATGCGCGGATTTCCGAATGGGGCAACCCGCCGGGCGCGAGCCCGGCACCTGGCCGAGCCAGGGGCGAACCCGGGGAACTGAAACATCTAAGTACCCGGAGGAAGAGAAAACAAACCAGTGATTGCGCAAGTAGCGGCGAGCGAACGCGCAGGAGCCCAAACCGGGGGCGTCGCAAGGCGCCGTCCGGGGTTGTAGGACCGACGACAAAGCGTAGCGTGAAGGTTAGCCGAACCGTCTGGAAAGGCGGGCCGTAGCGGGTGAAAGCCCCATAGGCGAAAACCGGGCAGCGCGCGAGTCGGCACCTGAGTAAGCCGGGACACGAGGAATCCTGGCCGAATCCGCGGGGACCATCCCGTAAGGCTAAACACTACCGAGAGACCGATAGCGAACCAGTACCGTGAGGGAAAGGTGAAAAGAACCCCGAACAGGGGAGTGAAACAGACCCTGAAATCATGCGCCTACAAGCGGTCGGAGCCACCGAGTGTGGTGACGGCGTGCCTTTTGCATAATGATCCTACGAGTTGCCGTTGCCGGCGAGGCTAAGCGCGACGACGCGCGGAGCCGGAGCGAAAGCGAGTCCGAAGAGGGCGTTTTCAGTCGGCAGTGGCAGACGCGAAACCAGGTGATCTACCCTTGGGCAGGCTGAAGGTGGGGTAACACCCACTGGAGGGCCGAACCGGTAAGCGTTGAAAAGCTTTCGGATGACCTGAGGGTAGGAGTGAAAGGCCAATCAAACCTGGAGATAGCTCGTACTCCCCGAAATGCATTTAGGTGCAGCCCCGGGGTCAAATGCCGCGGAGGTAGAGCGACTGATTGGATGCGAGGGCTTCACCGCCTATCAAGTCCAGACAAACTCCGAATGCCGCGGCATGTTACCCGGGAGTGAGGGCGCGGGTGCTAAGGTCCGCGTCCGAGAGAGGAACAACTCAGACCACCGGCTAAGGCCCCCAAATACGGGCCGAGTTGAAGCCAATAACGAGGTGGGGCCGCATAGACAGCTGGGATGTTGGCTTGGAAGCAGCCATTCATTTGAAGAGTGCGTAACAGCTCACCAGTCGAGTGGCCCCGCATGGATAATACCCGGGCATAAGCCCGTTGCCGAAGCCGTGGGACACTTTTTTATAGAGTGTCGGTAGGGGAGCATTCCGGTCACCGCGGAAGGCGGGGCGTGAGTCCCGCTGGAGGGTCCGGAAAAGCAAATGTAGGAATAAGTAACGACAATGGGGGCGGGAAACCCCCACGCCGGAAGACCAAGGGTTCCTGATCAACGCTAATCGGATCAGGGTAAGCCGGGACCTAAGGGCCAGCCGCGAGGCGACCCCGATGGACATGCGGTAAAGATTCCGCAGCCCCGGAGGTCAAGTGATGTGGAGACGGAGGAGTGACACACCCGCGTGCTGACGGAATAGCACGTTGAACCGCGTAGGTAGACGGGCCGCAGGCAAATCCGCGGCCTGTGCTGAAACGGGACAGTACGGCGAGCCCCCGGGCAAGCCGACAGCGGTGGTAACCATACTCCCGAGAAAATCCGCTAAGCGTTATAAAGACCTTCGGGCCCGTACCGCAAACCGACACAGGTGGTCGGGTAGAAGATACCAAGGCGCTCGAGAGATTCACGGTTAAGGAACTAGGCAAACTGACCCCGTAACTTCGGGATAAGGGGTCCCCGCTTCATGGCGGGGCGCAGAGAATAGGTCCAGGCAACTGTTTAACAAAAACACAGGGCTGTGCAAAGTTGAAAGATGACGCATACAGCCTGACACCTGCCCGGTGCCGGAAGGTTAAGAGGAGATGTCACAGCGATGGAAGCATCGAATTGAAGCCCCGGTAAACGGCGGCCGTAACTATAACGGTCCTAAGGTAGCGAAATTCCTTGTCGGGTAAGTTCCGACCTGCACGAATGGTGTAATGATCCGGACACTGTCTCAACCGTGAGCTCGGTGAAATTGTAGTATCGGTGAAGATGCCGATTACCCGCAACGGGACGAAAAGACCCCGTGAACCTTTACTGCAGCTTTGCATTGTGACCGGGTGCTGGGTGTGTAGGATAGTCAGGAGGCATAGAAGGCGGGACGCCAGTCCCGTTGGAGCCGGCGTTGAAATACTGACCTCCCCGCATCTGGTCTCTAACTCCGATGTCGGAGGACATTGCATGGCAGGTAGTTTGACTGGGGTGGTCGCCTCCAAAAGAGTAACGGAGGCTTCTAAAGGTGCGCTCAGGCCGATTGGTAACCGGCCGCGGAGTGTAATGGCACAAGCGCGCTTGACTGGGAGACCAACAAGTCGATCAGGTAGGAAACTAGAGCATAGTGATCCGGTGGTTCCGCATGGAAGGGCCATCGCTCAAAGGATAAAAGGTACTCCGGGGATAACAGGCTGATCCCTCCCAAGAGCTCATATCGACGGAGTGGTTTGGCACCTCGATGTCGGCTCGTCACATCCTGGGGCTGGAGAAGGTCCCAAGGGTTGGGCTGTTCGCCCATTAAAGTGGCACGCGAGCTGGGTTCAGAACGTCGTGAGACAGTTCGGTCTCTATCTGTTGCGGGCGTTGGAGATTTGCGAGGCCCCGACACTAGTACGAGAGGACCGTGTCGGACGGAGCACCGGTGAACCGGTTGTGGCGCCAGCCGCACCGCCGGGTAGCCGCCTCCGGCCAGGATAAGTGCTGAAAGCATCTAAGCACGAAGCCCCCCTCAAGATAAGATCTCCTTATATACAGGGCCGTCAAAGACGATGACGTCGATAGGCCGCAGGTGCACGTGCGGCAACGCACTCAGCCGAGCGGTACTAATCGCCCGAAACCTTTCCGGGGAGCAATCCCCCCAAGACAATACAAGCCCGGGGCCAAAGCGCCTCCGAGGGCGACGGGTTTCACCAAAGAGTGAGACCGCGGTGCGACGCGCACGCCTGTTTGCCGTATGCTATTGAGCCAGCGCTTCCGTCATGAGCTTCTTTTCACCCCATACGGGCATCGCATCCCGTCAGCCGGAGAGCCGGTGGCACATATACAGAGGGCGATGTCACGCAAAAAGGAAAAAAACAAGGCGGCCATAGCACGGGGGCTCCACCTCTTCCCATTCCGAACAGAGAAGTTAAACCCCGCCGCGCCGATGGTACTGCGAAAGCGGGAGAGTAGGTAACCGCCCCCTATCAACTGACCCCCGACGGCATCCGCCGCCGGGGGTCTTTTTTTTGTCTGCCAGCCCCCCGCCTCCCCGGCCGCACCGCGGCGAGGCCGCCGGGGGTATGTTGATAAAACTGTGTGCCCTCTTTGATTGGGTTTTCGGGAATTTTATGAACTTTTCCGGGGGGTGACGGGTTATTATTACAAACGTTGCAACTATGTGTTTATGAAAGGGAATATTGGAATTTTAATGGTGATAGCAGTAATGTGTCCTCCATGTCTTTCGGCGTGGGGGATGCCTGTTATTGATGGTGGTGCCGATGCTGAAGGGACGCCTGTGGCACCTACGGTTGAGGCGCTTGTGCGCACACTTGATGTTATGGCGCCGTTTTCGGCGCAGGTTGATTATGATGTGTCGCTCCCGATGCTTGATGATGACGTTGTATATTCAATCGAGCTGGCATCGGATACAGTTGCCGGTGACCCTCTTTCGGCGGTTGATTACTTGATAAAGTGGAGTCTGCCGGGTAAGGAGGGGGGAGAGCCGTCATCGGGATTCCTGGCTTATTTTGACGGTCATCATTACCGTTATCGCGACCATCGTTTGCAGGAATATCATTTTGAATGGGATTCTATCCCTTTTCAGACCGGTCGTGGAGGTGTTCAGGGGAATGGACAGTTTGTAGAGTTGCTGCCACAGTCGATTTCGCGTGAGTTACACGAAATGATTCATTCCGGCGACTACACGGTGGGTTATGAGCCGGTGGCTGTTGCTGACGGGAGGGAGGTAAGTGTTGTAACCGCGTCGCAGAGTGTGAGAGGTTTTGTGGGGCGAAATTATAAACTTGTTGTCGACAGGAAAACGGGTGTCCCGATCCGTATAGATAATGAATATAACCCCGGCCAGATAAGCGAGCAATCGGTTACGGTGAAGTTTGCTTATCCTGCGGGTGATAACCGCCTGGCTACGGTTGCTTCGGAAAGTGAGTTGATGGCGATGTATCCCGAGGTTTTTGAGAAATTCCGTGAAAGCAATTACCGCATAGAGAATCTAAGGGGTTTGCCGATGCCGTCGTTTTCCCTTCCTACGGTTACGGGGGAGCGCTATTCGCGTAATCGTGGCGATGCGTTCAAAGCCCCGACCTTGATTGCCATTATCGACCCGCAGGTGGCAACGGCAGGTTTGACTATCGCGGCCTTGAGGGAAGCGGTTGCGAAGATGCCTCGCGACATTGATCTGGTTTTGGCCTTTATGGGGAGCAATATCGACCAGATAGAAGGGATTACGGGTGCGCCATCATATGGTGAAGCCGATTTGATTTCAGCAAAATCGCTGGCTCGTGATTGCGGTACGACGGTGTTTCCGACGGTATTGGTGGTCGAACCTTCGGGAATAGTGGCAAATGTGTTGCTTGGATTCAACAACTCCCTTGCCGAGGATGTTATACAGTCATTAGCACTTGTGAAATGATAGGGGAAAGCCGGTGTGGCTTTTCATACTTCGGTTAATCATTTTGCAACATGCTTGATTTGCTTAAAATTATACGATATATGGAGACAGTTTATTTTAAAGGAACCCCTTGCCACACTTGCGGCAACATCCCGTCGGTGGGTCAGAAAGCCCCGTGCTATACGTTTGTAACCCCGGAACTCAAGGAGGTCAATTGTGCAGATTTCAAAGGCAAGCGCGTTGTGCTTAACGTGTTCCCAAGCCTTGACACGCCTGTGTGTGCTGCCAGTGTGCGTCGTTTCAACCAGGAAGCTTCGACATTGGAGAATACCGTGGTTCTGTGTGTGTCGATGGATTTGCCTTTTGCCGCCGGACGTTTCTGTGAGGCTGAGGGGCTTAAGGATGTGATTCCCGCTTCGGCGTTCCGTTCGCCTATGTTTGCCGAGAAGTATGGCCTTGAATTGGTCGACGGCCCGTTGGCCGGATTGCTTACCCGCGCCGTAATCATTTTGGACGGTGACAGGAATGTGATTTATTCCGACTTGGTGGAGGAAATAACCGAGGAACCGCGATATGACGAGGCTCTTGAAGTGTTGCGCCGTTGATTTGGAATAGTCAGATTTGTGGTTTTAATATGTCAGCGTCCTGCTTGAAAACGGCAAGACGCTTTTATTTTATTGTCATAATCATGGAAAATCGCTATTTTTGTATCTGCTTAGTAATGTAGTGTTTCATATATGGCTAAAGATAAACACGGGATACCGTCGAAGACGAATGTTGCGCGCCTGCTTGACAAGGCGGATATTCCTTATGAGTTGATTCCTTATGAGGTTGACGAGGAAAATCTTGCTGCCGGGCATGTCGCGGAACAACTTGGGGAGGATATAAGGCAGGTGTTTAAAACCCTTGTGCTGCAAGGGGAGTATCCTGGCCGTAATTCGGCGCGTTCGAATGCCGCAGGTTATTTCGTGTGTGTGATTCCCGGGGATGCAGAGGTGGATTTGAAGAAGGCCGCCAAGGCAGCCGGGGCTAAGAAGGCCGACCTGATACCGATGAAGGAGCTATTGCCCCTTACGGGCTATATCCGTGGGGGATGTTCGCCGGTAGGGATGAAGAAGCCGCTGCCCACGTTTTTTCATTCGACTGCAATGGATTTCGGGTATATTTTTGTCAGTGCAGGTGTGCGCGGGCTGCAAGTGCGCGTAGCGCCGGATAGATTGATTGACTATGTAGGTGCTGAGGTCTGCGACCTGGTTCATTGCGTGTCAGTGGAAAATTGTGAGGAGGCCGGAGTATGAACAGTTTTGGTAATATTTACAGGCTTACTTCGTTTGGCGAGTCGCACGGACGGGCCATAGGGGGTGTTATCGACGGGTTACCATCCGGGATGGTGTTTGATTTGCGGGAGCTCCAGGCCGGCCTTGACCGGCGCCGTCCCGGCCAATCCGCACTTGTTTCTGCACGTAACGAAAAAGACAGGCTTATAATCCTTTCAGGGATAATGGGATGGAATCCTGAAAGCGGTGCAGTTCCTTTGGAAGCCGGTATGGAGCAAGGGATATCCCTGGGTACACCGATAGGGTTTATGGTGGAGAACCATGATGCACGAAGCTGTGATTATGACGAGCTGCGTCACATCTACCGCCCTTCGCATGCCGATTATACATGGGATATGCGTTACGGTATCCGTGACTGGCGTGGAGGCGGACGAGCGTCGGGACGCGAGACCATCAGCCGCGTTGTGGCCGGCGCTTTTGCATCGCAGGTGCTTGCAGGGAAAGGGATTTCCGTCGATTCAAGGATATATTCGCTGGGAACATTGAAAGACCCTTCGGAAGAGGATGTGGTTGACGCCTTGACTACGGCCCGTGCAGATGCCGACAGTATAGGCGGTGTGGTGGAGTGCCGCATTGCCGGGATGCCGGCCGGGATAGGGGAACCAGTTTTCGGCAAAATGGAACAGATGCTTGCCTCGGCAATGCTTTCCATAGGTGGTGTGAAGGGATTTGAGTATGGCTTGGGGTTTGACGGTTCCCGTTGGTGGGGTAGCGAATGTGTGGACGAGTTTAAGCCTGCCGTTGACCGATGCGGGATTTCGACTGTCACGAATCATTCCGGGGGGATACAGGGTGGTATTACCAACGGTATGGAAATTATTTTCAGGGTGGCAGTGAAGCCTACCGCTACAATAGCCCGTGAGTTGCACACTGTCGATGACAGCGGACGTGCGGTGACATTCACGGCCAAAGGGCGTCATGACCCTTGCATCCTTATAAGGGTGCGCCCGGTTATCGAGGCCATGGCTGCAATGGTGATGCTTGACGCATTGCTGATGAAGTCGGCGTCGTCTCTGTAAACGTGGCTTGTCAATCCCGGTTTATATTGTAGGATTTATGGGACGTTACTATAAAGATTATGCTGATTTCCTGAGAGAGGTTTTTCCCGGGAACAAGATGCAGAAGCTGACAGTGAATGCCGGGTTCAGCTGCCCGAACCGCGACGGTACGTTGGGTAGCGGTGGATGTGCCTATTGCAATAACGCGTCATTCTCACCTATGCTTGGAGGAGGGGAAATCGCTACGCAGATTGAAAATGGTAAGCGTTTTTTCTCAGGAAAGTATCCTGAGATGCGTTATATAGCCTATTTTCAAAGCTACACCAATACGCATGCCGGAACAGGGCGGCTTCTTGACCTCTACCACGAGGCTCTTGCGGTCGACAAAGTGGATGGTTTGATTATAGGTACGCGTCCTGACTGCGTTTCCGACAAACTGCTCCATGCTTTGGCCGATATCGGCAAACCTGTGATTATGGAATATGGCGCGGAAAGCAGTCATAACGCCACTCTTGCCGCTGTCAACAGGTGTCACACATGGGAACAGACTGTTGATGCCGTGCAGCGTACTGCCGGTGCAGGTTTGCGGGCAGGTCTGCATTTTATCATGGGACTGCCCGGTGAGACGGAATCCGCCATGATGCAGACTGTGGAGCGGCTTGGGCGCCTGCCTGTAGATACTGTCAAATTCCACCAGCTCCAGATTATAAAAGGCACCACGATGGCACGGGAATGCGAGGGTGATTGGGAATCGAGGTCGCTTAAATTCCGCGGACTTTCGATAAAGTCGTTTTCTGTCGACGAGTATGTCGACCTTTGCGTGAGGGTTGTTGAGCGGCTGCGTTGCATCAACCCCGACATAGCGATAGAGCGTTTCACCTCGCAGGCGCCTGCCGACTTGTTGCTATCTCCCAGATGGGGATTGAAAAACTATCAGTTTGTGAATCTGCTGAACAACCGTCTTTCACGGGGTCGGATTAATGGCATGTAAGCCATGTGGGCTTCGCTTCCCCCTGGTGCTTTGGTTTTACCGATTGCCGTTATTCCGAAATCCCATAGCCGGAGCCGAACTTTGCCGTTACCATTATGTTATTTTGCATATAGATTCAAAATGACATAAGATATGTTGACTCCGATGACAGTGTGGCTTAGTGTGGCCGTTTGTATGATAGCGTTGGCGGTTTGCCGGATTTTCCGGACGGCTGCCAAGGGTGCGAAAGGTTTCCATAAAAAATTTATAGAAATCGCGTCCGAACGTGAGGTGATATGGGTTCCAGGCGATATGCCTGTAAGGGATAATGATGATTACGAAGATGCCGACGACCTCTGAGATTACCGATGCGGAATTTTCCGTATTAAAGGATACGGGGCGCTTCCTGGCCGACTATGCGGCACTTCTGTTGAAAAGCGGTGCCACCTGTGTGCGGTTGGAAAAAAGCGTGAACCGAATGGCCTATGCCTGGCATACGGATGTGGCCATTACAATCACGCCACACCATATTCATCTTACTATCGCTGATGCTGAGTGCGGCGACTCGTTCACCATAATCAAAGGAATCGATAAGACTGCCATAAGCTACGACATTATAACACGGCTCAGCCGTCTGAGCTGGGCTGTTGCCGACAACGGGCTGTCGGTTGAGAATGCCCGGAGCGCTATGGTTGAAATAATGCATACGCCTGTGGCCGACAGGCGTTGGGTGCTTTTTGCGGTTTCATGTGCAAATGCCTCTTTCTGCCGTTTGTTCGGTGGCGATATAGTGGCTATGGCGACGGTGTTTGCAGCCACTATGGCCGGATATTATCTGAAGCAGGTGTTGTCGGGGTGTAAGATTGATGTGAGGATTGTGTTTGTGTTGTGTGCTTTTGTATCGTCAGTCCTTGGTGCCACCGACTGGCTTTTCCATATCGGTTCGACCCCTGATGTGGCCTTGGCCACAAGTGTGTTATACCTGGTTCCCGGCATACCGTTCCTTAATTCGTTCAGTGATATGATTGACGGTCATTACGTGTGTTTTTTCAGCCGTCTGACCGATGCCGTGATTCTTACAGGGTGTCTTTCGGTGGGACTATGTGCCGGGATGATGCTTATGCATGCAGGTATGTTCTGATATAATACGTACTTATGTTTTTCGATATGATATGTGGATTTTTTCAGGATGCATTGTTTGCAGCCATAGCCGCTATCGGTTTTGCCGCTATAAGCAATCCCCCGCGTAATGCTTATGCGTATTGTGCCGCGATTGCGGCTACGGGTCATTCGGTGCGCTACCTGATTATGCAGCCGGGGGTGTTTGCACTTCCGATTGTCCCGGCAAGCGCCTTGGCGGCTTTCCTGGTGGGATGTATGGCGGTGCTTCTATCCCCGCGTGCCAAGGTCCCGGCTGAAACGTTTCTGTTTCCATCGTTATTGCCGATGATTCCTGGCATCTATGCATATAAGGCTTTCGGAGGAATAGTGATGTGCCTGGGGCAGGCGGGTGAGGATTCGTTCATGCACAGCCTGTATCTGTTTGCGAGCAACGGCATGACATGTTTCTTTATCATCCTGGTGATGGTGGTTGGTGCCACAATGCCCATATTCCTTATGAAGCGGGTTTCATTCAGGGCGACACGTCGGTTGTAAGAATCATGCGGAAGGGGGATATGGGAAAAGTTAATGGTGACTTCTTGCATAAAAAACGTATTTTTGCAGGATGATAGCATCCGTGGGATGGATTGTTGTTTATCGAAGTAATTGATGTCTTTATTGTCGCTTCGAAGATGCTGAGGTCAGGATGACGTCACATAAATCAAATCGAAAAATGGAACTACGCCAGTTGAAATATTTTCTGAAGATAGCGGAAACCTTGAATTTTTCCGAGGCTGCCAAAGAGCTGTGTATAACCCAAAGCACGTTGTCGCAGCAAATCAAGCAGCTTGAGGACGAATTCGACACCCGGCTGTTTGCCCGTAACAGCCACGGGGTAGCCCTTACGGAGGCGGGCGACGAGTTGTTGCCGTTCGCACGCAACACCGTAGGGGCTGCGGATGTGTGCCGGGAGCGGATGTGTGATTTGCAAAACATGCTTGTAGGGGTTCTGAATATCGGTGTTACATATTCTTTCAGCCCCATACTCACTGAAACGATATTCACGTTTATCAGGAAATTTCCTGGTGTAAAACTCAATGTGTGCTATAAGCCGATGGCCGAGCTGATGGAGATGCTGCGCCAAAGAAAGATTGATTTCGTCCTTGCGTTCAAGCCCTCGGTGCCGATGCCTGACGTGGAGTCACATATATTGTTTCAGAACTATCTGGCCGCTATTGTAAGTGCAAACCACCCGCTTGCTTCCCGTGAGAATGTCAGTCTCGACGATATGGTGCCATATAGTGTGGCCCTTCCGTCGAAAGGGCTGCAGGCCCGTAATGCCCTTGAAAAAATACTTGAGCGTCATCCTTACCCCCTTCGGATACATATCGAGCTTAATGACCCTGATATATTGCTTGACCTTGTGCGTAAAAGTTCCATCGTGACAATCCTTGCAGAGGCATCGGTGCATAACCAGCAGGGGGTTAAAGCGGTGAGGATTGATATTGACGACAATGAGATGGCAGGGTGTGTGCATACGCTACGGAATGCCTATCACAAGCGGTCGATGCTGTCTCTTATACACATCTGACGCTGCCGACGAAGCTAGAAGTGTAGATC
>ENA-OZKN01000835-OZKN01000835.1-human-gut-metagenome-genome-assembly--contig:-NODE-835-length-11003-cov-5.116642_pt1 | contig 11003 bp, 15 predicted proteins | sample MGYA00244827_ERZ653766 | MGnify/ENA primary metagenome ERZ653766 (study PRJEB26926, sample SAMN06165281) | human gut metagenome | biome: ENVO:00009003; feature: ENVO:2100002; material: ENVO:00002003... | reverse complement strand
CATAATCAGGTGAATTTTTGACTGAATTTGAGTTAAATCTCATGCGCCAGCCCTGGGATGCTGTTAGGATTTTTTCAGAATTCCACTTGTCAATTGTTAGGGCAAAATCCGATTATCGGAACAGGTCGATAGGTAGGAGCATATCACTGTTTTTGGTGTATGGGATTACTTTATGATGTTGCAGCCTGCCTACGATTACTGAAGGATGGGTGTTGAATCGGTCTGCATATTCTTTGATAGCATCAGGCGTATAGACACCTTTCTGGATGATTTCATTCTCGTCTGTCTTTGCGAGAAGCACGTTTGACGAGAACTGATTTGCCTCGTTCTCCTTTTTCTGCTCATCATCCGTGTGGGAGTCATCTTCAAGAAAAATGTCCTTCTTTCCATGCAGTAGTATATGACCTATTTCGTGAAACAGTGTGAACCAAAATATATCATAACGCTTGTGTCGCCCGCTAATCTGTATGCATGGAGTGCCGTTTATCCAACGGGTGGAACCGCCCACAGGGGCTTTCTGCAGGCACGGAGTATATACGAGTTTTACACCGGCTTCTGCACATAGCTCCCGCACCTTTGAAGCGAAGTCTGACGGCTGATAGATCATAACCGATTTCAATTGAGGAATGAGATCTTTCAACTTGACTTCGGAATAATCGGGTGTTTCCATCTCAGCGGCTTGAAGCTCACCCTGACGGAGCCATGCAGATACAGAGTGAGGGTCCTTGGTGTGGGCAAGGGATATGCGGAAAGCAATTTTCAGCTTTTGGTTGAGATAATAGTCCTCCCATGCCTTTACCGAACTTATTTGGAAGAATGAGAGAAGGGCTTTCGCTTTTTCCAGCGTAGTCTTGACCTGCTCAATCCATCCTAACTTTACCATATGAGCGTAGGGGAAACACTTAGCCCATTCGCAGGCCTCCGCTATTGTTGCTTCCTTTCTTGCACGGGCTTGGTATTCGTCATAATTGCGCTGCTTGTTGAGCCAGAAGTGCGCTGGAATCCGTGTCACGCTCTCAAATGCCACCGCCATGTCAGATGTGACGGAGCTTTCGCCCTTTATTACAGCGTGTATCGTTTTTTCCGGCTTTGACGCGCGGAGGGCAAACTCCTTTATGCTCATGTTGATCTCCTTCAGCTTCTCTGCCAAAGTAACGCCGGGGTGAAATGCCACAGACGGTATAAATTTTGAAGTTGCCATAATCAATTCATGTCTAATGTTCATGAAACTTATTTGCCGTGGTAATTGGTAATTTCCACGATTTCCACACCGATTATCTTTACCCAGATATATCCTCCGTTGTCATCGGTGGGTATGGGGGTTTCCAACGGCTGAAATATCAATCTGTAAGGCTGGTCCAGATCACAAGCCCATTGTCCTTTCCTATTTGCTGAAAGTTCATGGTAATTGCCCGGCAGATACCTTACATCCTCAAGAGTATTGGCATTGACAAGATCGTCTATGCGTTGAAGAAACAGGGTTGCCCTGCGTTCACCCAATTCTTTACGGCATTTCCGCTCGTTTTCAGCCAACTTCCTGAGCTTCTTATTTTGGAATTCAATTTCCATCCATATTATTCAAGTTACACGAAGTGTTATTTATTTTGCAAAGATAACACTTTATTTTGGATTACAACAAATGTAAGCCATAAAAAGTTTTTGCCGCTGTCTATTCTAAAGTCTATCCTAAAGCGTTGAGAGGAGTGGCGGTCTTCCGGGTTGGCGGCGTGATGCCGACAAAAGGTGACGGGCTTCGCCTGACACCCATTGTCCGCATACGCCTATGGGCAACAGCTGAACACCGGGTATAGCCAACGCCTTGTGGCGATACGCTGACGCGCGGCCACAAGACTTTCCGACTTTCCCCCGTGTTCCGAGGCGCTGTTGCCTGATAAGGATTATTACGACCGCCACGCCACTCTCCGCTTGTCAGCAACCCACGGGGCGAGACAATGCGCTCCACGGTTCATGCCTCACTGTTGCACGCATAGACTCGCCTTTCCGAGGTTGGGTTTACTCTTACATTCTTTTTTAGATGATTCAACAAGATGCAACCACAGCCAGGGTTGCAGGGTCTCAATGTCTCAATGTCGATTTTTGCTTTCATTGCCGAGGGTGCCTTGTCCACAGAATATTCGTCGGCAAGTGGGCCGTTATGGGTTGCTCGCCAGTGGTAACGTGTGGCTGAGGGATATTCACTTCATGCCGGAAAAATCTCCACATCTGCGATGTAGTATTTTTCCGTCCTGCCGTGAACATTCCTCTTTGTCGCCTCACGTATTTTTGGCGTCGAGCAACTCAAACAACCACACTGCCTTTGGACGTATAATCCGAGGTTAAAAAAAAGCACCCACCGTTATGAAAGCTAAAAATCAACATATCAGTTTTTCAGGTCGAGGCGAAGCTCACCAAACCTCCTACCATTACCGCATAATCAAAGGGTTGGCAAAGGTGGTGGCAATCATAATCGGCACACTGACAGCAATCGTGGTGTGGGTGGTTGTAAGACCAGTAATCCGTGGTATCGGTTGGATAATCTCAATCGCAACGGCATTACTGACAATCTATTGGATATTAACACTCTAAAATATTACGACTATGGCAAGCAACGGAACTTACAAAGGCACTACCGCCTTCACTGACACAATCCGTCAGTATCTGGAAAACAAGGCAGAGAAAGACGCTCTATTCGCTGTCAAGTTCGCCAATCCCTCAAAATCGGTGGAGGACTGCGCCACCTATATAATCAACGAGGTAAGGAAAAGCGGTTGCAACGGCTTCGCTGATGCGGAGATTTACGGAATGGCAGTCCACTTTTACGAGGAAGCCGAGATAGAGGTCGGCAATCCGATTAACTGCCAAGTGGTAGTAAACCACACCGTGGAACTCACCGAGGAAGAGAAGGAACAGGCACGGCAGGATGCCATTGAGCGACTAAGGCAGGAGGAAATGGCGAAGATGAGAAAGCCTATCCAAACCAAGAAAGCCACCACCGAAAAGAAAACCCAAGATGTTCAACCCAGTCTGTTTGACTTTTAACACCGCAAGATTATGAAACCAAAGACCAAGATACAGAAAGAGGTTGCAAGACTTTCAGCGACACTCCACCCCATATCCGCCACCCAAGAGCAATGGGCAATGCGCCACTGCGTTGAGCATATCGGCTACCGCACAAAGAAAGGGAACATCACTTGCTCCGACTGCGGTCACCAATGGCACAGCAAAAGCGAACTTTGCGACAGCATCGTAGGTTGCACCTGCCCCAAATGCGGTGCCGAACTCAAAGTGCAGGACACCCGTAAGCGCACCAACAAGGAGACGCAGTATTTCAGCGTGATAACCGTCTGCAAAGGCTATCAAGTTATTCGAGTGTCGCAGGTTAGATGTGAGAGCAAGAAGGGCGAGCCGATGAAATTCTTTTGCTCCGAAGTAGTCCAGCGTTGGATTTCACCAAACGGCATCGTCACCGACATGGCACTGCTCCGTGGCTTCAACTTCTACTACTGCGATACGTGGGCGTGGGAGAGCCAAATGGAGGTCAGACCCCACAACAGCCTTTATGACGATGTTGTGGCGTGGGGGAATGTTTACCCCAAGATGAAAATCCTGCCCCAACTAAAACGCAACGGCTTCAAGGGCGATTTTCACGGCATATCACCCATAAGACTTTTCAAGTCGCTCCTTTCAGACCCACGGATTGAGACCCTTATGAAAAGCGGTGAGATTGAGGATATGAGATACTTTATCTCCAATCCGAGAAACGCCGATGAACTTTGGACATCGTACCTCATCGCAAAACGCCACCATTACTCAATCAACAATCTATCAATGTGGTGTGACTATCTCCGTATGCTCCAGACCCTCGGTCAAGACCTGCGCAACCCCAAGAACATCTGCCCCGAAGATTTCATAGAGGCACACGACAAGGCAAACCGAAAGATTGAAGCCAAGCGGGAAAGGGAAAGAGCCGCAGAACGCCGCCGTTGGGAGATTGAAAACCATGAGCGTGAGCAGGAGAGGCTAATCCAAGAGAAGAAGAACGAGGAAGATTTCATCAACCTCAAATCCAAGTTCTTCGGACTGATAATCACCGATGAGGAAATAAGCGTCAAGGTGCTTGAAAGCATAGACGAGTATTACAACGAGGGCAAGGTGCAGAACATCTGCGTTTTCGGCAGCGGATACTACAAGAAAGCTGATACCCTCATTCTCTCGGCGAGGATTGGCGATGAGATAATAGAAACCGTTGAGGTGGACTTGCGGACGCTCAAAGTGGTGCAGTGCCACGGCAAACACAACCAAGACACCGAATACCACGACCGCATCATCAACCTTGTGAACAGCAACGCCGACCAAATCCGCAAGAGAATGACAGCGTAATGTATAATCCGACCTGCGTCAGCAATGGCGCAGGTCATAAAACTCCAACGATATGAAAAGCAAAAGACGCTCAAAGACAATGGAGCAACAAGCACGATACTATGAGGTTCCCGACATGGAGATTTATATGTATGAAACATATCTCAACGGCAATTTCTCCGACCTCAGAAGACTCTACAAGGAACTCAACCGAAAGGGCAGACGCCAATTCATCGGCTATGTACTCACCGAGGTACACGAGGAAGATTTGAAAGGAATACTTGAAACAATACTCTAAAATTCAAAAATATGGCAACAAGAATGACCGCCGGCGGGGTAAGCTCGACCACTTCCCACGGCACCGAACAATACGAAACATTCTACTCGGCACACCGAGGGAAACACGTCAGCCGAGTAATGTATGACTACCGAGACAATGACGGAGAGTTGTTCTCCTGCGTCGCTCCGACACTCGCCGAGTGCAGACGCAAGCGTGATGAATGGCTCAAAGCAAAGAAAGGAGGTAAGAAATGAAAACGACATTTTATCTTGTGACTACCCTCATTGAGTATTACGACCAGCCACCGACAGACACACATGCCCTCTATTCAAACTTCGCAGACGCAAAATCAGCAATGGAGGCTGAAATAGCCGAAGGCATTGAAAACTTTGCTACCGATAATGGGGAGGTAATTCTTGACCTTGATATGGTATATGAATGGCGTGATGAGGACGGAAACGGACTTACCATAACCATTGAGAAAATGAATGTGAAGTGACACATAGGACAATGCCATAGTCCACGGCTTCGCCAACTTCAAGCAGTTGGCGGGGCCTTTTTCTTGCATGAGCTAAGGCGGTCAAGAAAAAGGCGAAAAAGAAACCGCAGTGACCATTCTTTCAGAACACTGTGATTTTATTGGAAATTTCGGCCGCCGCAGGCGGCATTAACGGGCATCCTTATTCCGGTTTTCATTCTCCTTCTTCAGCAGACGGTTGATCGCGATCATCATTGTATCCCTTAACACGGTTTTCAGTTCGTTGTCATCGACAAGCAAGATTTCCCCTTCTTCGGCAAAAAGGGAAATGATCTGTTTCTTCAACCGAGAGTACACCTCTCCGATTGGTATCAGATGTTCGTTCTCCCAATATGATTCAATGGTGTCTGACCAAAGCATCTTCAACACAGCCTTCTCATCCTTGTTGAGTTTCTTGAACCGCCTGCGCTCCGGATCCACCGGGGGCATGATGTCTATGTCCGGATTGAACATATCATAATCCATATCATCGGATTCCAAATCGTAGTCAGCATAAACTATGTCTTCAGACTTAAGTTGCTCCTTATCATTTCTGTGGTACATGCAGGTCTTGCAGATATGCTGTGCGTGTCCTTTGCCGCTGAATTTCTCGTTGGCCTTGTACTCGCCGCATATCCGGCAGTAGTGTCCATTGTGTTTCTTTTTCTTTGCCATATACAAAATTAACGCTTTATCTGTAAATATTTGTTGTTTGTGCAGGTCTAATTATATAACCGAAACGGCCGGAATCCGTGCCGATGCGCAAATTCCAGCCGTTTCTGTTGTCATGGAACAAACAAGGCAAAATATTCTACCTGCCTTCTCTCGTGAAGTTGACGATGGAACTTGCCTTTGTAATGGCAATGTGCCGTGTACTCCTTGTATATGTTGCGGTCTCCTCGCTTGAGTTTCTTGTAAACGGTGGACTTGTTGACCGCTCCGGGACCGATGTTGTAGGCGAGTGTGCCGAGCAGGATTGCATTTGCTTCTCCCATGTGCTTATAGAGTGAAATGAATTTATACAGGTCTTTTCGCAACAGGGCGTCCGCCTGTCTTTCGTTGAGTTGTATGCCTCTGCGGTAAGGCTCTCCCGGTTGCACCATGTGACCGTAACCTATTGCCGGCCAATGGCGGGGGCGATGCAAAGTCTCATATTTCTTGATTATCAATACTGCCCTTTCTATTAACGGCAACTCCATTATGCTACGCTTCGCGTGGGCGGCGGGCGTTGCTGCCGCAAGGGTCAGCAACGCCACGAACAGCATCATTATCTTTCTCATTGGCTCACAGGTGTTATGATACCGGGATTTACGGGTTTCACTATCAATCCGCCGCCGTTGTCGTCGCCGGAGTCTTTGCCGTTGAACTCAAAGGTTTGTTCCCACGGTGTTGAGCCGAAATTGTCTTGAATCACTATGAGGAACTTGTGGGCATCGGAGGATTTTGCGGTATAGTTGAGGCGGAAAGTCTTACTTTCGAGCAAAACGCGGTCGTTGTTGACCAGCACCGGACCATCGACGAGTTTGAGCGTTCCCTCACCGTCATACTGGAAGTAACGGATTGTGTAGAGGGTGTTGGAGTAGTAGCCCTCCGGCTTGATTTCAAAGCGCAGCTCCACGGTCTGACCCTTTGTGATTTTGTCGCCATAGGGCATCACATCGACGGTGAAGGGATAGGACTGCTGCACATCGAGGTCGTCATTGCAAGACGAGAGAGCGAACACGAGGGCAAAAAGGATTGCCCAGAATCCGAAGAAACGGACGGGGGTGACGCGGATTGCGCCGATTTTATTGAGAATTGTTTTCATTTTTCAGAGTTTTAATTTGGATTTTCTGTTTTGTTTTTGGATTTTATCCACAAGAAACTCGTTGAGATCCTTGTGGTTTGGATAGAGGGATGATTTGTCGCAGACTTTCGTTCCGAACTCCTTTTCAAGTCTGGAGTATGCGGCTTGCCCTGCGGCGTCATTGTCGAAGAAACAGAGTATCACCGAATAGTCATTGAGCAACGGGATTGCCTTGCCAAGATTTGCCACGGAGTTTAGCACAATCACATCGTTATAGTCGTTGAAGCCGAATTTCTCCGCTGAAAGAAAGTCGATGAAGCCTTCGTATAGGCAGCATCTAGCATTTCCTTTGGCGAGATGCGTTATCGCTTTCGGAGGAAAAGATCCCTTAAAAAACTTTGAACGGAGTTCGTATCCATGCGCCATATTCTCAAAGCCAACGGCATAGTAGGGTTTGCCGTGAAGCTCATAATTCACCTGCACACAGTATCGCTGGGCAATTTCTTTCGGTATGCCACGGTCTGCAAGGTATTTCAGCAATGCCGGGTGTTCCAGCTTTGAGATCTCCACATTGGAGAATGTCGGCTCTTCCTTGAACGGGATCGGTCTGTACGGACGCTCGACTGGCATCTGCATCTTTTGGGCGATGAACTCCGCCTGACGGATAAAGTCATTAGTTCCGGCGATTTCCCCTGCAAGGGAGAAAATATCGCCGCCATTCCCGGAACCAAAATCATACCACAGATTTTTCTTCGGATTGACATGGAACGACGGCTTTCGCTCATTGCGGTATGGGGAGTAAAACCATAAACCCTTGCTGTCGCGTCCAGTAGGTTGGTAGCCCAGATGATTGAGAAAATCCACCAGCGGGATTTTACGGATTTCGTCAATGTTCATATGCGCATACCTCTCTTTCGTTTGGGTGATTCCGGTTGCTGTTCATTCGCTTTCCTTACAGGAGCGGCCACCACCATATTACCGTCGGCTTCCTTGCCGTTTGCTGTTACACCGTACATCTTGACCTCACGCACTTTTTTCATTTCGGAGGCGATGAACAGGTTTAGTTCCGATTTGTTGGCACTCCCGATTATCTCATAAGCGAGGTCATAAATACCGCCATATAATTTGTCGGGCTGCCTTGTGTCGTACCAGCCGTTAGAGGAAGTGTCCACCACGATATTGCCGTTTGAGGAATAAGGTGACTCGTAGGTCAGAAGATTGCCGTTACGATTTACAGGTTCATAGTCCATTGCCTTCATAAAATCTTCAAGAGGAAGATTCTTTATGTCAAGGTCGATTACTGTCAGTCCCATAGGCTCATTCGATTATAAATTTGACACCGACCCCATACTGGGTATGGAAATGTCCCGTTGAGTTGCCGAACACAAAACGCTCCTCCACGTTGGCTGTCAAAGCCACCTTATCCAAGAGGTAAAAATCCGCTTGCAGTGTGAGCGCACCACCATATATAAAGGCATCGCCGTTGTGGAGCATGGATCCGTCGGGCAGCAACTTGTCGCCCCAGTTCACAGTTTCATAGCCGCCGAGTGCCGACACACCGCCGTAAAGGTGGAAAGTCTGGGAATAGTCACTGACAAGGTGGAGATTGTAGCCGATCTCGCCAGAGAATTGAGCAACAGGGATACGCCCTTTCTCCCCGTATGGCTTGTAAGTCTGGAGATACTCGCCGCCGAGACTCCAAGTGTTAGCATTGCCCTTGAACACCGAGTAATACACCCCGAAAGAATATCCGCAGTTACGTGAATTGCCGGAATAAAAACCGTCAGCCATATTTGCCTTTACCTCGACCGCAGACATTCCGGGGAGGCATCGCTGAGCCATTGCCCGGCCTCCGAAGAGGCTGAGCATGGCAGCGAAGGTTATCATCGCTTTTCTCATAGTTTACTGAATTGAAAGTTCATCTATTACATTGGCTCTCACAATATCCTCGTTCTCCACGACAAAGGACTGATGGCGGCCGCCCTCCTTCTCGGCGACTTCGATAACGAGCTGCTTGTCGTCGGGAATGGTGAATTTCTCCAATGCGAACACCGTGCGTTCCGACTGTTTGCCGTGTACCACCGTCACATAGTTCTGGGCACGGAGCGGCTCCAAAACCTGCTCCTGCATGGCGGTACGTTTGATAACCTTCTTATCCACAATTTTGAACGACACATAATCAATGTCAAAGGCGATGTTGGAGGTGTTCTTGATCTCGGTGTGGAAATACAGGAGTCCATTATTGGTATAGATTGATTTCAGAAGGAACTGCACTCCGAAGCGTTTACTGCCGACATGCTTGATTTCTCGTTTGTTTTGCTTGTATATTGACTTCATAATCAGCTTCACGAGCATGGGACTTTCACTACCGAGGCGTTCAAGATAGATTTCCTGCGCATTGTTGGGACGGTTGACAGCTTCGCCATCGTGGATGAAGTCGGTCATTTCTATGCTCAACAACAGCGGATCTTTGGCGAATTTCACATTGAATGAATAGTAGTTGCCATCTTCGGTGATAACCGAGAGATTGGTTTCGGTCTTGAACGACTTGAAGGCGGATTTGACACGCAGCACGTTCTTCGCACCATCGGCGAGTCCGGCGACAAGATTTTCATTACCGAGGTCAACATATACTACTTCAGAGGGAAAGATGATGTGCGTGGTCTTGTTGTACGCCACCTCTAAGGCGTGAGGCGGTATCATTCGGTCGAAGCCGACTTTTCGGGTCAAGCCCTCGAACTTATCGCCGTCGGTGTAGTTTGCGCCGTACACATTCATGTCGTGTTCGGCGACCGCTTCCGTGTCGGGCGACACGTTGACATCGGTGTTATTGGTGACTTTGCCTTTTGCAAAGGCGGTGGTTGCCATGCCGATTACGGCTATGGCGGAAATGATAAATGTTTTCAGTTTCATCTTTTTATTTTTGGTTTTAGTGGTTTTTATAAATCTTCGGGTTGGTGGAGCATAACACGGTATCCGGCTTTGAGGTGGACTTTCACTGTGCGCAACTTCTTTGTCAGATACTGGCTTACCCCGTTGATGAGTCCTCGCCCGACATCGGACGCTATCTGCGCCCCGGTATTGGTGGAGATGTTTATCGAACTGCCCATCGTGCTGCCCATGTTGGCACCAATCTCGTGCAGAGCGTCACTCTCCATCGACTGCGGAATGTTGATGCCTTCCTGACCGTCGGAGTCATAGACCTGCAACTCCACCTCATAGATTGAGCCCTCGCACTCCACCGAGGTAATCTCGATTTCCAACCGCTCACCCTGAACACGAGCGGCGCCTGTTATTGTGGTGTTGCGTGGTATCAGACGGTTGCCGATCCACATCGGCTCAGTGGTACGGAGCTTGACACTCTCACCGTCAACCACGCTCTGATTGGCAGCTACGACAGCGGCGATGGTGTTCTTTGCGGTTGTAGGTTTGCCTCCCACCGAGGTGTTGAAGCACCTTGAAGATGTTGCCGACAGCGAGGAAACGACATTGCGGCTGACCTGCGCCACGGGTTGAACATTGCGTTTCCCCTTTTCCTCCGACTGAGCTGGAGGCGGGTAGTTGCCGCCGTTGGCATTGCCATTCCCCATATACTGTGCGGCAAGCTGGTATGAGCGTTCAAGCAACTCCATCTCATCCGGAGCGGATTTGCCGTAGTCCGGCTGTGACTGCTGCATCTCCAGTTCGGCGATGCGTTCCTGCAATTCAGCCACCTGCAAGTCGGCTTCCGAGGTTTCAGGAATGTAGAAGTCCTGCAAAGAGACCTGCGCCTGTTGATATGCTTCAGCAGAAGTCTGGATTTCATCCGGCATGGTGTCGGCTGATTGTCGGATTGTGTCGAGCGACTCCGAGAGGTGGACGAGATTGTCCTGTTGTGAAGCCCTCTGTTCAGCATCCGCCGCCTGTTCGTAAGCCTTGATTTTTGTATCGGGCATCCCCTCGGTTGTGCCGTCGGGAAGTTCTGTGTTCGCCTTTCCTTTGACGGCATCATCATCGCCGCTTGGGGCGAATATAAGCCAGATGCACACGAGGCACGAAAGGCACAGCACGGTATATACGGC
>ENA-OZKN01000826-OZKN01000826.1-human-gut-metagenome-genome-assembly--contig:-NODE-826-length-11105-cov-4.299910_pt1 | contig 11105 bp, 7 predicted proteins | sample MGYA00244827_ERZ653766 | MGnify/ENA primary metagenome ERZ653766 (study PRJEB26926, sample SAMN06165281) | human gut metagenome | biome: ENVO:00009003; feature: ENVO:2100002; material: ENVO:00002003... | reverse complement strand
CGTGGGCTCGGAGATGTGTATAAGAGACAGTTATTATACTTCAAACTCATGCCAGAATCGCAGAGAGTTTGAAGTATAATTAAAACTTTTAGTCTTTCATCAAGTATTATACCCCTATGAGACTGTATTAATCCGGATATATACGACTCACAAAAGGCAAACAAATGTAAAGAGCCGAATGCCAGTATTCCCAAGTATGTCCGCCATCACGTACACGAAATTGGCAAGGAATATTCGTCCCGCGCATCGCACGATAGAATTCAATATTTCGATCAAGCAGAAAATCATCGTCACCACAATCAACAAACCAGGCAACACTGCGCAGTTCTGCTTTTCGCCCTTCATCAGATCCCGTGATATATTTCACGCAACTCTTCTCTATCACCGACCGAGTCAATACTGCCAACTTTCCGTTCGGGTCATCAAAACGAGCTGCTCCTTCTTGCGGAATATCCATTAATGCACTCATTGCATAAACCGCACAAAACATATCGGAATGACGCTGACCATAACTGGCAGCTCCGCCACCTCCCATCGAGAGCCCTGCAATAGCCCGATGGCATTTATCGCCAATAATACGGTAACGTTTCTCTATGGATGGCAAGAACTCCGTAAAGAAGAAAGTCTCGTACTTCCATCCCGGCATATCAAAATAACCGTTTTGGAATACATTCGGATCTCCACCTCCAGCATCAGGGGTAACAATAATCATTTCGCGAGCTTCTACACTCGCTGTCAGACAATCCATTACATCTTTTACATGTCCACGATTCGCCCACACATCATTCTTTTCCCACATACCATGCAAGAGATAGAGAACCGGATACCTTTTTTCTTTATTCTGTTCAAAACTCTTAGGCAGATATACAGTATACGCACGTTTAGCCTTTAAGACTTCACTGTAGATTGTATCAGTGATTACCTTACTTTGATAGCCTGCCTGTCCATACAGGGAGAGGATATAAATAGACATGGCAACCCATATTCCTATTCTTTTCATTTTCATCGTTTTTCTATTTCTCTTGTATTTAATGTATTCACTCGTTATAGTATTAAAAATTGCCGGTCCCTTTCAGAGCCGGCAATTTTCTTTTACCTAGTTTAGTTCTTCTTATAATTAAATGAGTCCACATCTATATAACCTCCAAGTACTTTGGTAGCATAATTAAAGATGGCAAATCTAGTCCCCATAAAAAGCCTTTGGTAATCAAAGCGCATCTTGAAGTCAGTACCTATCTTTACCCAGTTCTTATTGTCCAAACTATAATAACAAGTTGCTATATCACGGTTCAGACGAAAGTCCCCGTCAATCCGCAGGTAAATGAGAGGTTGATTGATTTCCACCCGTTCCTTCTCTTCGTTTTTTACACCAAGAACAGCTTTGTTTGAGCTATCCAAACTAACGGAGATTTCAGACATGGTCAAACATTTCTGTCCATTCTCCATGGTAATCGACAGGAGAGCCGCATCTCCATTGAAAGCACTGAAACCAGCCACGTCTCCCTCCTTCATATTACTAATATCCAATGTTACTACCCCACTACATTGAGGTCCCTCCATTCGTTGAGTAATAGTATTCGGAGCTAAATAAAGATTATCAACCACCCTATTTGTTCTAAGCCTCAAGAAACCCGGGCGCTCTGTCAATGCCCATGCCTCGTTTACCGGATTGTGATTCCATTGCCAGTTAAGTTTCAAGGTCGAGTCACTGAAATCATCACTCACAACAAGCGATTTCTCCGGATAGCCCTGCACAGGCTTTTCCATCACCTGGGGAACCTTTCCATTTTCATCTCCTAATATCGGCCATCCATCTATCCAGCGACAAGGCATCAAAGTAGCTACCCGGCCTATTCCTCCACGATCCTGGAAAATCATGCCGTACCAATTACCTTTCTCATCGTCTACGATACAGCCTTGACCTACATAAGGAAAACCTTCGAATTTATCTTCCAGTATCACTTTTTTCTCATAAGGTCCGGTAATCTTATCGGCACGATAACATACTTGTCTACGGTTCCCATCTTTCGGCCACGAAATCATCAATAGATAATACCTGCCATTATGTTTCACCACCCGGCTTCCCTCCAATAGTCCCGTCTCCGTCTCATCCCTTTCAAATATTTTCATATCAACTCCATCCGGTTTTACATCAGAAAGATCACCTTTCAGTTCCTTCAGAGAACCGGTACCGGAAAATACATATACCCGGCCGTCATCATCAAAGAAAAGAGAAGAATCATGAAAATGCTGGGTACGTGTCAGCAACTCCCACTTTCCTGCCGGATCGGTCGCTGTATAGATATACGACCGATATGGGCGATCATTGGGAGAAAAAAGTACATAGTATTTCCCCTGATAGTAACGAAGGGATGTAGCCCATTGACCACGTCCGTAAACGGTTCCATTGATAAGATCATAGTTGGACGTGTCCGTCAGTTTATCAAACACATAACTGATGATTTCCCAGTTCACGAGGTCTTTCGACCTCATGACTGGGGCACCCGGCATCAAGTGCATAGTAGTACTCATCATATAATAGTTGTCACCGACCCTGATTACGTCCATATCCGGAACATCAGCATTAATCACCGGATTAGTAAAAGTCGTAGAGACAGAAGTCATCTTACAACTTCCACACAAGGCAATAATTAGCAACAACGTAAATATTCTATTCATCTCAATTAGTTTATATAAACAGGATATACTACCTGCAAAATGTGAATAATCAAATAAATGAGAACTTCTTAAATCCTCTCAACAACTATGTTATCAAGATACAGATCGCCTGCGCCTGATGAATTGGCTTTCAATTCAAAAGTGTTCTTACCCTTTTTCAGAGATGCCGACATCGAAACCGTATACCAGGTAGTATTGTCATTATCAGTCTTCGCAAACTCCGGAGTACCTATCTTGGTACCATTCACATACATATCCACAGTGTTGACTGTAGCTGATGGAGCACGGTAACGGATACGGAACTTGTACATCCCCTCTTCCACTGCAGTAATTTCATCACGCACCGCAGCTTCAGCACCAGCACCAAAGTTTATGTACCCTTGTGCTGTATAGTTACGTATTGCCTCACCATCACCTGCCGTAATTCTCTTAGCAACATTTTTAAAGTCAAAACATTCAGCTTCATACTGATGAGCTCCCTGATAGATCTGTGGAGAAGCAGGAGCCGAAACGGATGCCGTAGTATATTGAGTCTCACGTTCCACTGCATTTCCTGAACAGTTTACACTCAAATCCAATGGTCCGTTATGACTCACAGTCAACGTATATACACCGTCTTTCCACTCTTTGGTAATCTGTGCTGTACCATTCGCCCTGGGAGATATGTCACATGAAGGAGTAGACTTGCATCCGTATATTTTGATAACCTCCGTCTTGTTCGAACCGCCGTTATCATGATTATTCATGTAAAAAGTTACTTTATCAGCGTATTCTTTCACAACAGCTACAGTATATTTGGAAAAAGCAAGTTCCATCTTGTCACAAGTATTATACTTGAATGGAATGGTAGCATTACGTGTACCGGCAAGATGATTGTAAATTACCCAGCCATTCTCTATACGCCCGGCATAGAGCTCTCCAGTATACTCTTCTGGGAATATACGGTTGAATTTTCCGATTTTAAGCTGTACATCACTGCCCCATGCTCCGTTAAAACTGGATTGATTGATTTTATACGTGAAAGAATTAGCTAACTCATCGCACAGTTCAAATACTACAGGGATAGTCGGATAACGGCCTGTCTTTTTGAAATAGCATTTATTGTCCCACAAATTGCCGTCGTCATCACGTAAATAAAGTCCTTCATATAAATTCTTAGGAGCGCAATATTGGGCATTGTCATCACCGGAATATACATCCTGAAGAATCACGAGTTTGGTGCGGTCAATGACCTCCTTACGGGAAGGTATACGAATCGTTCCATCAATAATCTTACGGAACATGTCTATATTAATATTGACAAACTGCGGGAAACACTCCCAGTTACGGCTTTGATAACCATTGCCTACACTGACAACACCGGTTTCCTTAAAGCACTGTTGCCATATCAATTCGGGACCGTCGATAATAGTTTGTCCGGTCAACATCACATGCTCAATAATGGGAAGCGCACCAGCAGCCGGTGGGAAATCTTTATCACCATTCTGCCCTACCTCTTCTGTCCAGCCACACTGGTCGAAACGAATACCGTATTGACCGGCGAAACCGGACAACCATGTACCCAGACACATACTCTCCACATTGAAGAAACCAGTCTGTGTCGTATATTTCTCACACATGATAAAGTTTTCAGGACACAACTTGGCAACCTGTGCAAAATCAGGATTACGTTTCACTAGCGCAATAGGATCGATATTAGCTGACCAGGTATTACCACAGAAACTCACTACCAAATAGCCTCCATACTTATGAGTAAGTTTCATAAGTTGAGTCCAGTGAGCCACTCGTTGCAACCATGATACAGAGAACTGGTCGTCATACCCCCAGAACTGTTCGCAATAATTAAAACCGAGGAAGTTGGGATATTCCTTAAAGAACTCATCGTATACACTACCTTCGAATTCATTGTATGAACTAAAATCGGGGAAGTGACAGAAACCACCACTTGACGGCTGTACCATAGCCCAGACATTGTTCTCGGCACAAGTCCGTAACCACGATTTTGCAATCTCATAACCATACTCGCTTACATTATAACGCCCCGTAGTTTCATCGTGACTTACTGATAATGAAACATTAAAAATAACATACGGACGAATATCAGCCGGGATAAGATCAATGATCTTCTGTGGGTCAGCATAGTTCCATGAGTCGATATGAACAAACCAAGCTGGTTGTTCAGGAGAAATAGGACGACGTATGCTTCCTATCAGTGGAGGAATATCGGGTTTATCCTCATTAAGAGGAAGTACGATATCGGATGTCTCATCATTAAAGATGAAGTGAACAGACTCTGCATCACTCGCATCCAGCTGTTTAAACTGGCTGACAAGTTTCCCATTTTCAACTTTGTGTCCGAGGGCAAGAGACTTACCCCCATACGTTACAGTCCAATAACGATCTCCATTAACACCCACTACCGGCGTAACAGTGCTACCCTCATTGATAACTTTCACTTTTTCATTGTTATCAAATGTCAGCCACTCATTATCAACCGTCCAGTAATAGTCACCATTATTCATTTTGGCACCTATCTTTGGAGAATACACTACGGCATCTCCTCCACCTAATGCTTCTATTTGAGCATACATGCTGAAACTTGTACCGTCGGACAATTCGACGGTATAGCTTGCACCGTTATTCACCGGATTGTATGACTTTACATCCAGCTCCAGTTGTTTAGCCTCTATAAGCCTGCGCAATGCCTTTACATTGGTATTGATACTCTCTATTGATGTATTAGGCAGCGCAGAAGAGCCATCTATCTCAATGACATTTTCGTCCTTACATGCACTAAGAAAACAGGTGCAACACATCATCCCTATAAGGAGCAGGCACGATAACCTGCTTTTTATATTAAATAATCTCATCATATTTTTAATATTCGTTATATAAATCTGATTTCAAAATACCAGGAGTTATTTCAATCCTTCCACTATTCCTTCATACATACCATTACGATTGTATCCCGACGTCCAGGGACAAATCTGATATCCTGTATTTGTCTCGGTCATACTCGAAATGGAGATGCCATATTGCTTGTCCTGCGGAATAAGTTTCCGGTATTCCTGCATAATGAAAGCAACATAAGAAGCTGCAACAGACCTGTCTTCCGTAGACATCTTGTTAGTCGCAATGTAATTGCCATCACTATCCTCTACCATCATACTAAGGTTGGAAACACGTACCAATTTACCGGTCTTACCAAGTTTCTCAAACAGTTTGGAAATAATCTCCTCATTCCCTTTCTGGAAATTGGCATCTTTAGAATAAATCGCATTGAGAAGAATGTTGTACCCATCAATCTTAGTAACGTTGTCCTCTTCCCAAGTTTGAACCAGCGAAATGAGTTCATCAGCCATATTAGCCATTTCGTCGTATTGATTGATAGTCTGGCTGACGAAAAGATCAAGTTCTACTCCCACATTTTTCACCGTGTCACGTGCAATCTTTACAGCAGTGCGGGCATAGTCCGCCTCCCCCAGATACTCACTCCATTTAAATGTATTCTCATTAAGGGTTTTATCGAGAGGATTGCTGATAATGTTCCAGACTTTCACGCTCTTCACATCATTCACACCTGCATATACCATACCTCCAATCCATTTTTCCATTTCTTTGGTAAAGATCTCTGCTTTTTCTTCAGGAGTTTTTTCTATATGCTGCGGCTGGGCTTCCCATGTAAAACTTAAGTTATCGATATATGCATCCCAGTCCCCCGAAGCGGAACCGAGTGAGAATTCGTTTATTTCAGTGAGGTCCTTCATTGAGTTAGGTATCTCAATCGTTCCTACCGGAACTTTTTCACCCAAAGCAGTGTAAGTACCTTCCTTTACAAATTTCACATATATACCTCCACGCTTCCATACATTTTGCCCACCAGAGAACCCATAATCTGCAGCGCTCCGACCAAATTCAAACGTTGTACCGTTAATTACAATTCGCATACCAGCACCATACTGACCTGCATTGAGACGCATATCCATTGCTACGCCAGTATAATTCCCCAGTGTCATGCCTTCTTTTAACTTGACATGAAATTTAGGGAACGATTGATTAGCATGCACGATTTGAAGTACTTTACCACTCTCTCCATCCGGATCGGTCACTACTTCATTCTTTCCACCATTAGTCATAGGATAAGCAGTACCCAAATTGTCATCTTCAAAATTAATAACCGTATTGCCTTTCCCTGATACTTCGTAGTCCATAGAAAGATTATCAAGGAAATACTGGGCAGCACCAGACTGCGAACCCACAGAAAGATCGAATTCGGTAAGACTTTTCAAACTTTCAGGCATCACAAACCCTGGGGCAGCAGCATCATTGAGTTTAATCGTAATACCACGTTTCCAAGTGTTGTTGGCTACGCCAAGAGCATCCGCATTTGTCCCCAAATCGAACTTAGTCCCGTTGATAAGCACTTTCATACCATTTCCCCAAATACCATCAGTACCCACATGCCGTAAATCGATGTTCAGCCTGACATAGTCGCCAAGTATTCTGCCACTGGGTAACACCACATGTAGCTTGGCATATGAATCATTAGCCTTCACGTCATTCGTACCCACATGAAGCACATGACCACTTTCACCAGCAGGATCCTCTTCCACTGTAGCCGAGCTATTGCCAGTCATTGGATAAGTTTTGCCGATTGCATCACTATCGAAATTGAATAATTTAGTCGTTCCTTTTTCGGTTTCCACCGGTATATCAATAGGCTCGATAAGCTTATTATAGTATGCGGCCCGTTGTCCCTGATCTGAACAAAGGACACCACCATAAAGTTCTACTCCAGCTTCTGCGGCAACATCTGCAGCTGTCTGCATTCCGCCAAAATCGTAAGTACCATCCACCTTCAACGCACTGATCGGATCATAAGAACCGTTCAAGTCTACTGCGTCAAAGTTAGCGAGCAATGTACTGAATGCAACATCTTTCTTTACGAATTCACTTACCGGCATGCCCGCAGCCAGTTGAAAAGGACTACCGTCGCGATTGATGTATGACTTCAGTAAGTCAAACTGATTTAAATATTCGCTGACAGCCACATCTTCGGGTTTCTCCATCCGGAGACGGTAGTCATATTCATCTGCGCATGACACTGCCGATACAGCTACCAATATTAAAGCGGTTATTTTGTTATTGATGTATTTCATGTTCTCTTAGTTTTAATGTTTATATCAGATTAGAACATCATTTCTTTACGACTTCAAGCAACTTACCACCTTGAACATTGCGAGTACGTAATACTAGAGTATCCTTGGTTGCAAGCTGGATATTATTGTTCGTCAGGTTAACTGTATAATCGAGGTAAAGAGCATTTCGGTCTTTACCACCAAGACTATTTTTTTCACCTTTGCTGACAAATTTTCCACGACCACTCACCACAACATCCTGTGCATCCGAACTAAGAGTACATGTGCCATCTTCAGCAAATGTCAGCCGGACAGTATAGCTGATATCCTTACCTCCCTCATCCTTTGTTTTCAATGTCAGAAGATTATCTTTCATGCTCTTGGTAGAAATATTCACAGCCTCATCCTTTTCCACAAATTGTTCATGGCGGACGATTTCTTTAGATACACCTCCCATGGTGACATGGTCAACACCACGACGCAAGTATTCTCCATGCCAAGGATTAACATATTTCACAGCATAAAGAACGAAATTTTGTGGTTGTACACTCCAGTCTTCACTATTGGTCAATACAGGATTCTCAATAGCAGGTTTTCCCTGCAAAATAGAATCTGCGCCCTGAACCCCTGTCATTAACATAGGAATTACATAATTCTCACCAATCGACTTTTCGTCAGCAAAGAAAGCATCTGTAAGCTGTACTTCCACCCCTCCCATAATTTGTCCTTTGGGAATTGCGATCTGGTTGGAAGCCAACGTATAATAAGATGACGGCATGGGAACAAGAGGCTGATTTGTGTCCTTAAAGTATAAATTGTTGCACAGCGACTCATCGACCTTATAATCTATCACTACATTCTTTCTGTTGGTATACCCTCCGCCCCAAGCAGCTTTAATTACCATTTTATGCTGGTTATCAAGAGTATTATCCACAAACTCACTCTCGCCAAGTTCTATGGTGCGAAGTCCGTATTGGTTGGCAAAATATACTGTCTGATAATCGAAATCCGGAAACTCGTTGTCACCGCTTTCACAAGATGCAAAAGCAAAAATCAATGAAGCCAGTCCGATATATGCTAAATTCTTTTTCATAACGTATCTCCAATTAAATATACATTCAATAATTATTTCCATCCTTTGTTTTGAACAAGATTGTCGAATTTAAGGATTTCAGAGTTTGGAATCGGGCAATAGTACATATAGTCATCATAATCTCGTTTCTCGACAACAAACTTATCGAAAGAGTTACCGTCTTTCCCCCAGTCTATACCATATACCGGTTCATTGAGATTCTCCTTCCAACGACGTAAATCCCAGAAACGGAATCCCTCAAAACAAAGTTCCAATCGGCGTTCGTTGCGGATGAGTTTACGCATCTCATCCTTACTATTTGCACACTTTTCCAAATATGGGTCCGATCCACCACCCACACCGGCACGTTTACGGATAGCCTTGATTACATCATAAGCAGAATAACCGTTTCCGTTATCCCCTTTAGGTCCCCAAGCCTCGTTGGCAGCTTCGGCATAAGTCAGATACATCTCGGTGTAACGGATGCGTGGATTATAGTGTGGCTGGGTAGTAGTAGACCCTATAGCACAGTTGACATCCATACGCAAACGTTTCCTCATATAATAGCCGGTACGGGTCGATCTTTGTTCTTTCACGTCTATACCATCATCTGTACCTGAATTACGTCCCGTATAGATTAGCGTGTTAGATACCCCTGCCGTACTTCCGTTATAGATAATATATTTAGCCAGACGGGGGTCACGGCCTGTATAAGGGATCTTTTCATTATATTGACTGTTAGAAATATCTGTGATAGGATAACCATTAGCCATTGGGAATGCATCAACCAGATTTTGTGATGGATTCATATTACCATTTCCATTCAAGGAAGGAGGAAAATTGCTTGATTCCTGCGTATTTTCACTACCTACATTTTGACGCCAAACTATTTCTTTTGGATTGACTCCCCCCTTTATATTATCTGCGATTGCAGCCGAATAATATTCTACACCATCTTCAGCTATTCCATCTATTCCTCCATTGTAATTAATTACAGCAGCAGCGGCATTTGCGGCATCAGCCCATGTAACAGCATTAGCTCCATCTTGAAAAGCTGGACTAGCAGCTAATAAAGCAGTACGGGCGCGGTAGGCACGGGCAATCAAACCATTGAACAATTGGCTGAATTTTGCTCCCACTATATTGTTGTATTTACCAACATCTTGAGTGATACTTTGAAAATCAGCCGGCACTTGGCTCACATCCAGATATTCCAAAGGAAGTAATTCTTCTGCTTTTGCCAAATCACTGTAAATCTGTTCCACACATGCTTGAAATGATGCACGGGGTAAATTTAATTCAGAACTAACGGTAAGATATTCTGTGATACGGGGTACTCCCAACAATTCACCATTTTCACCATATCCTGCATGGGCACGAAGCAGATAATAGTAGAACATACCCCGCAGTCCATAAGCCTCGCCTTTGGTACGCCGAGCCAATAATTGAGCTTTTTCCGGGTCTTCCGCCCACTTCACTTGATCCACATTCTCTAAAAAGAGATTGAGATACTGAATGGCACCAAACGATCTGCTCCACTCATCAATCGATGTCCATAAACGGGAAGTCCATCCTCCTGTGGCCATTGTGAGGAACGCGTCATTCTTTTGATTGATTACAGCATCGTCTGTAGCATATTCACTATTATTATAATAACCCGGAATATTGCCGTATGCTCTCAACAAAAAACCTTGAGCATACGCTGCATCATCGTGCATTTGCTCCACGTCTTTGAAGTTCTCCTTGGCCGGTTCAAAAAGGTCATCACAACTATTCAGCATAAAAGCTGCAGCTACGATTAATAATATTTTCTTTTTCATAAATGTATTCTCTTTAAAAGTTAAATTTAGAATGCAGCCTTAAAGCCCAGATAAAGGTTACGATACTGAGGAGATCCTAAACTCATATCCATATATTCACGTTCTTTAGAGAGGGTCAGCAAATTGCTTCCACCACAATATACGCTAAGTCCATGTATGAAAGTTCCTTTAAATGTATGTTCCGGAAAATCATAAGTGAGTTGCACATTGCTCAAACGGAATACATTATTTTTGTACGTCCAAAAAGTAGAATTACGGTAATTATTGTCACCGTTACTGGTGGAAAGGCGGGGATAGGTTGCTGTTTCTTTGGTTGCTTCCGTCCAACGTCCCAAGATTACTTCAGAGAATTTACTTGCTGTCTCTTATACACATCTGACGCTGCCGACGAAGCTA
>ENA-OZKN01000816-OZKN01000816.1-human-gut-metagenome-genome-assembly--contig:-NODE-816-length-11203-cov-4.964299_pt1 | contig 11203 bp, 9 predicted proteins | sample MGYA00244827_ERZ653766 | MGnify/ENA primary metagenome ERZ653766 (study PRJEB26926, sample SAMN06165281) | human gut metagenome | biome: ENVO:00009003; feature: ENVO:2100002; material: ENVO:00002003... | reverse complement strand
GATTTCTGCCTGTCTCGTGGGCTCGGAGATGTGTATAAGAGACAGATGGTGGAGTGGTCGGAGTCGTCGCGGGTGATGTCGGTATATGTGACAATCTGTCGCAATGCCGGGACTTTGGCCGCGACCTTACGGGCGATATCGTATTGGCTTTGGTCGCCTACGAAGATGAATTCGGCCTCGGCATCGCGCACGATATATTCCACCTGTTGCTCGGAGGAGGTCGCATAAATCGACACAGGCACGATTCTGTTTGCGAATGCTGCGAAATCGGTTATGAGGATGAACGGGTTGTTTGCGGAGAAAACCGCTATTTTCTGTGTTTCCTTCAATCCGAGGATTTCCATTGCCCCTGCGGCGTTTGCCGTCATTTCGGCGATTTCATTCCAGGTATAGGGTTTCCAGTTGCCTGAGCCATCGCGATGGAAGACTGCGGGGCGGTCGGCATATTTTTTCGACTGTCGGTCGATTAATGTTGTCAGAATGTTTGGCATAATTTATGGGGAGAGATTATGTCGATATTCGTTTTTGCGGTGCAAAGTTAGCGTTTTCGGATGGATACAGATTGTCATAAACGCCTCAAAGTGGGGTGGCGTTAACGTTTATTGGGATTTCAAGATGCAGATTGCCGGTCAGTATCCTGCGGCTTACTTTGGTGTTTCATCTTGGTTGCACGGCCTTCGCGGAGGAGGCGGTTGTAGCGCTCATCGTTGTTGATCAGGAGCATCCCTTCGCGGTATATGGGGTTTAGAACCGGGTTGACCACTTTGAAATAAGTGGAGGTTTCAAAGAGGTCGCGGCCGATTATGCCTTTTATAATGGTTTCCATAGTGAGCCGCGAGCGGTCGAATCCGGCCTGGTCGAATTTCACACTGTCGGCAACACCCATTGCCACCACTTCCGACATCATGGCGTCGGTTACCTTGAAACCGTCGATAAATTTCTGTTCGGTGGGGTAGAGGGAGCCCAGGTGTTTCCGATGGTTGTCGACATAGGTTATGCTGAACCGGTTGAGTATCCCTTTGGCCACGAGGTCGCGGTAGTAGTCGGAGTAACCGGTTGTGTCGATTGGCACGAAAAGGTCGGGCATGATGCCCCCGCCTCCGTAAACGGGGCGTTTGTTGCGGATTGTGGAATATCGGAGGGAATCGGGGAGTTGTATGGAGTCTTCCGACGAGAATTCCCCTGCCTCATATCTGTGAAGCATGTCTTTGCGATATTCTTCCTCGTCGCCTGCCTCATATGGTTTTTGGATGCATCGTCCGGCAGGGGTGTAGTATTTTGATACGGTAAGGCGTATCATCGATCCGTCGGGGAAGGGGAACGGGCGTTGCACCAGCCCTTTGCCGAAGGTGCGGCGTCCCACGATGAGTCCACGGTCATTGTCCTGCACTGCCCCGGCGAGGATTTCGCTGGCCGATGCGGAGTATTGGTTGGCGAGGATTACGAGTTTTCCGTCCTGGAGGTCGCCTGATTTTTCGACACGGTAGATGGTGGTTCCCATTTTAGGGGCGTCGGTGTAGACCACCACATCATCGAATTTCAGGAAATGTGAGGCCAGCTGGTGGGCTGCATTAAGGTAGCCGCCCCCGTTGTCGGAAACGTCGATTACGAGGTTTTTCATGCCCTGTTTCCGCAGTCCGGCCACGGCTTTGCGGAATTCGGCATCGGTTTCCTCGGCAAACCGCGATATGCGTATATAGCCGGTTTGCGGGTCGGCCATATATGATGCGTCGATACTGTAGATGGGTATGTCGTCGCGCACGATGCTGAAATCGATGGGTTCTTTCTCACCCCGGCGCATCACTTTGAGGCCGACTTTCGAGCCTTTTGGGCCTCGGAGGATTTTTATGATGCGTGAGTTGGGACTCTTGACACCCGATATGATTGAATCGCCTGCCGAAAGGATGCGGTCGCCTGGAAGGATGCCGACTTTTTCCGACGGCCCCCCTGAGGTTGTCTGAATGACGAACAGGGTGTCGTTAAGCATGTTGAACTGTATGCCTATGCCGCTGAAGTTACCTTCGAGCGGGGTGGTAAGCTCCTTTGTCTCTTCCGGGTCGGAGTAGGTGGAGTGGGGGTCGAGGGTTTTCAGCATGGCCACTATTGCATCCTGCACCATCTTGTCGGCGTCCACCTTGTCGACATAGTAGCGCTCGATGAGCTGCTCGGCTGTGAGCAGCTTGCGGTCGGCCGGGAATTTGAATGTGTCGCCTTCGTTTTTGGCGGCATTTGCCAGGAATGGCAGCAGTATGGTTATAAATAGTGTGAAACGTTTCATTGATTTTATTGGTTTTGAGGTAGGTATGGGGTTATGTCGACTCCGAACGATGCCAGTTCCCTTACCATCGAAGAGCTGATGGATGCCAGTTCGGGCAATGCATAAATTAGAACAGATTCAAGCCCTGAAATGTTGCGGTTTATGTCGGCCAGCTGGCGCTCATACTCGAAATCGGTCACGGAGCGCACGCCGCGCAGCAGGAATTGTGCGCCTACGTTGCGTGCCGCCTCTACGGTCAGTCCTGTAAACCTGGTTACTTTCACCCGTGGCTCCCCGGCATAAAGACGGCGTATTGCCTGCTCCCTCTCTTCTACAGCCTGCCAAGGTTTTTTCGAGGAGTTTATACCTATCCCTATGACGATTTCATCGAAAAGGCCGAGGGCGCGGTCAACGATTGATTTGTGACCGATGGTAAAGGGGTCGAACGATCCGGCGAAAAGGGCGGTGCGCATGGGTGGGAAGGGTTAAGTTATAAGTTTTAAGTTATAAGTTATAAGTTGAAAGTTGTAAGTTATAAGTTGAAAGTTGTAAGGGGGAATGGTATGTTGGCTGGTGGTTGGTAGGTGCTTGACTGTCGCCTTAGTCTGATTTTATAAGACTATCGTTAGTTGATAAGATTTGTTCTAGATTGGGCAAAAATAGTTTTTTCGCTTATAACTTAAAACTTACAACTTACAACTTACAACCGTCTTACGATATTTGTGAGTCGTCCTCGATAACGAGGTTGTCTATGATGAAGTTTTGACGATCGGAGGTGTTTTTCCCCATGTAGAATTCCAGGATGGAGGCAACACCGTCCTCCTTGCGGAGGGTCACACGGTCAAGGCGCATGTCGGCTCCGATGAATCCTCGGAATTCGTCGGGCGAAATTTCACCAAGACCTTTGAACCGGGTTATTTCGGCGTTTGCCCCGAAGCGCTCTATTGCCGCTATGCGCTCTTCGTCAGAGTAACAGTAGACTGTCGAGGAATCGGAGTTGTCGTCATCCCCTTCTTTTTTTGCACGTGATTTCCTGCCTGCACGTTTGGTGGCGTTTTTGTCGCGAACGCGGAAAAGCGGGGTCTGCAACACATAGACATGCCCTTTCTTTACGAGGTCGGGGAAAAACTGGAGGAAGAATGTGAGGAGCAACAGGCGTATGTGCATGCCGTCGACGTCGGCATCCGTCGCGATAATCACGTTGTTGTAGCGGAGGCCGTCGATTCCGTCCTCTATGTTGAGGGCGGCCTGCAACAGGTTGAATTCCTCGTTTTCGTAAACCACTTTGCGGGTCAGTCCGAATGAGTTGAGCGGTTTGCCCCGGAGGGAGAACACGGCCTGTGTTTCCACATCGCGTATTTTTGTGATTGAACCTGATGCCGAGTCGCCCTCGGTCAGGAAAATCGATGATGCGAGTTTGCGGTCCTCATCGCCTTTGGCATCATTGAGGTGCACACGGCAGTCGCGGAGTTTGCTGTTGTGGAGGTTGACTTTTTTGGCACGTTCGCGGGCAAGCTTCGTCACCCCGGCCATTGCCTTGCGTTCGCGCTCGCTTTCCTGGATTTTTTTCAGGATTATTTCGGATGTCTCGAGATTCTTGTGCAGGAAGTTGTCGAGTTCCTTTTTGAGGAAGTCGCTGATAAATTTTGCCACGGTCGGGCCGTCGGGCCCCATGTCGCGCGAGCCGAGCTTGGTTTTTGTCTGTGACTCGAACACAGGTTCTTCGACCTTAACCGACACTGCGGCAATCATGCCGTTGCGGATGTCGGAATATTCGAAATTCTTGCTGAAGAATTCCTTTATGGTTCTTGACACCGACTCTTTGAATGCCGCCAGGTGGGTACCCCCTTGGGTGGTGTGCTGCCCGTTGACGAAGGAGTAATATTCCTCGCCATATTGGTTGGCGTGGGTGATGGCGATTTCTATATCCTCCCCTTTCAGGTGTATGATGGGGTAGAGGGGGTCTTTGGTCATGTTGGCGCGGAGCAGGTCGAGCAACCCGTTGCGTGAGATAAACCTGCGTCCGTTGAACACGATGGCAAGCCCCGTGTTCAGGTAGGTGTAGTTTTTAAGGAGGGTGACTATGAAATCGTCGTTGTAGTGGTAGTCGCGGAAGATGGTGTTGTCTGGAGTGAATCGCACGAACGTGCCGTTTGGCTCGTCGGTCGGGGTTTCTCCCGACTGTGATATGAGTTCGCCACGTTGGAATTCCGCGCGGCACATCATCCCGTCGCGGTTACTTTGGATAATGAACGAGGTGGAGAGGGCATTGACAGCCTTTATACCTACGCCGTTCAGCCCCACCGATTTTTTAAATGCCTTGGAATCGTATTTCGCCCCGGTGTTCATTTTCGATGCCACATCGATGAGTTTGCCGAGGGGGATTCCGCGGCCGTAGTCGCGAACGGTTACGGATGTCTCGTCGACATCGACAGTAATCTGGCGTCCGAACCCCATCATATACTCGTCGATGGCGTTGTCGAGCACCTCTTTTAGCAACACGTAGATTCCGTCATCGTTATACGAACCGTCGCCGAGCTTGCCGATATACATGCCGGGACGCAGGCGGATGTGTTCGCGCCAGTCAAGGGTTCTGATATCCTCCTCCTTATAGGCTGCTGCCGCAGGTTCGGGGGTGGTTGATGGTTCGTTTTCGGGAACTATGTTGTCGGTTGCGTTAAAATCGAGGGTTTCGTTCATGGAATCGTTCGAGGGGTTTATGACACACAAAGTTACGAAAAATCCTTGATAAACGCATCAGAACAGCAGGCGCAATAGGCGGGCTGTGCCTCTGCCCCCATGAGAGTTGTAGAAGTATGTTAGGCGGTAGAGGGTGCGGTAGAAAGGGCATTTTTCTTTGTCAACCACCTTTGCCATCAGCCGTGAGGCTTCCTGCCGCGCCCCTTCGTGGGCATAATCGCCTGCTAGGATTGCCCGCCGTAGCTGCACATATCGCCGTGTCCTTTTCGAGGGGAGGTTGCTTTCGATTGTGTCGAGCGCTTTTTCCCATTTCCATGGCGTGGATGAGAATGTGGTCCCAGTGATTGACTGAGGGTGCCGGTAGGTTTCGACGGTAATGGCATCTCCTGCCTTGATAATCACAGGCTGCTGCAATAACAGGCGTATGCCGAATTCTATATCGTTCCACCCCGGCATGTCGTTATCCCATCCGCCGGCCTGGCGGGCAAACGAGGTACGCATGGCGTAGCGTTGTGTGGCCATGGAGCCGAACATTATACAGTTCCATATCAGGTCGGCGGTGTAGAATCCCCGTGTTATATGTTTGCCGGATATGGTGTTGATGCCGCAGTCCCATCCTATGATGTCGGCCGACGGGTGTTGCCGGAATGCGTTCATGGCACGTTCCACATGGTTGGGTGCCATAATGTCGTCGCTGTCGAAAAACATCACATACGGGGTGGTTGCCAGGCCAAGCCCACGGTTGCGTGCGGCGGTTGCCCCCGGAATGGATTCGGATGTGACTGTGACCTGCATGTCGGGTGCTTCAACTGCAGCCTTCCATTGGCGGAGCAGCTCGTGAGTGTTGTCGGTCGAGTTGTTGTCAACCAGTATCACCGACAATGGCCTGAACGATTGTTGCCTGATACTTTCGAGTGTCTTGCCGACAATCCCCGCCCTGTTATGGACGGGGATTATTATCGTTATCTGCTGAATTGTTTCTGCCATGGGGTTTGCGTGGGAAGCCGGTTACTTGAACAGCAGCGGGGTGAATTTGATCAGGTAGTCGCGCCAGTTTGCCCAGGTGTGACCTCCGGGAGTTTCGTAGTAAGTGTAGGGGTAGCCTGCCGCGTCGAGTGTGGCACGGTAGGATTTATTGGTATCGTAGAGGAAATCGTCGGTGCCTATGGCAATCCAATAAAGTTTCGGGTTCTTGGCGAACTGGGTTTTGAGTTTTTTGTCGAAATCGCGGAAAATCGGCCCGTTGCGTTTGTCGCCCGGAAGGAAGCGTTGCAGGTTGTCGCCGGTGGTTACCGATTCGATGGTGGCGGCAGAGAAAAGACCTACGTAATCGAACAGGTCGGGATACTGGCGAGAGATGTTGGCGGAGTTGTAGCCACCCATCGACAGCCCGGCAATGGCACGGTGTGCGCGGTCAGGACGGGTGCGGAATGTGCTGTCGACGAAGTTTACGATTTCCGGGAACGCCATCTCGTATTCCCCGGAGAATAGTCGTGGGAATTCGGCTTTAGGCTGCACCAGTCCGGCAGTGCCTTTGCCGGCTGCGGCATCAACGTCGATTACCCCGTTGGGGATAACCACAATCATCGGCTCGGCTTTGCCTCGGGCGATAAGGTTGTCGAGAATCTGTGGTGCGCGTCCGAGCATCACCCATGCATCCTCGTCGCCGCCCATGCCGTGAAGCAGATACAGCACCGGGTAGCGTTTGTCTTCGTCGGTGAAATATCCTGCCGGGAGGTAGACGTTCATGCGGCGGTTTTTCTTTTCGGATGGTGAGTAATACCATACGTCGGTCAGCGAGCCGTGTGGCACGTCGTTGACACTCATCAGGGTTGCGTTGTCGTTGCCGTCACCCTTTGGTAGCACGAAGTTGTGCTGCCAGGTCACATCGCGAACGGTGTGCACGTTGTCAGGGTCGGTGAAACCTACTCCGTCGAGAAAGAACTTGTAGGTGTGGAAGTCGGGCGAAACCGGTTCCGGTGTGGTGTATTCGTAGGCTTGCAGCGAGTCGTTATAGGCCATCTCCACCAATGTGCCAGGTGCGAAAGTGGCGAATGCTGTTACCTTGTGACCTTCGGGGGCTTTCAGCCTAAGGGTTGCGCGTCGGTCGGGCAGGAGGGAAAATGAGGCTCCGTTCCCGGCCCCGTTATAGTTTTCCTGGGCGGATGCGCCGCTGCAGGCCATGGCCGCCATTATCAGGGTGAATAATGTTTTTTTCATGATCGGTTTGATTATCGGTGGTCAAGAGGGTATCTTATGAAAGGTTTTCTTAAAATCACCCCCTTATTGAATCGAGTGCATCTTTAAGACGTTTCAACCCGTTTTTACGATTAAAAACGGTGGCATAAGTTTGCTGTATTTTTTCAGGGGAGAGTTCCCCTGTGGAGATTTTATTGTCAATATCGGACAGGGCGTTTATGAACTCTTTCGGTGTTGTGTAGGATTTCATCACCCCTGCGCGTATCATATCACCGTACCCACGGGCTGAAACGCTATGAGTGATTACCGGCAACCCGGCTTTTAGCCCGTCGGTAATTCGGATTTTTATCCCGCTTCCTACCCTTGTCGGGCAAAGAAACAGACTCGCTTCACGGGTGAGTGATGCGATGTCGGGAGGAGAGGAGATGAGGGTTATGTTGCTTTTCCCTTTGCAGAGCTCGTGAATTTCGAGCATAGGCGATTGCCCGGCTATAGTTATATTGTATGAGTCGGGAATGAGGGGGTAGAGGTGGTTTATGAAATATTTTATCCCGTCGAGATTCTGCAGGTTGTTGAGAGAGCCTGTTATTATTATCCGTTTCCTGTCAAGGCTTTGTGCCGGTTCGGCAGGCGGGAGATAGGATTGCTCGAACAGGCCGGTGACTGCCGATTCTCCTTCAGATAGTCCGTAAGCCTGCTCGAATTGAATTTTGTCATCCTCTGACAAGAACAGGTTGAGGTCGGAATTTTTGAAAGCCTGTTTTTCCAAACGTTTTACATGGCTGGCAAACATGATTTTGAACATCCATCCTACGGATTCATATCTGAAATAGTCCGGTTCGTAATTATGATGCAGGGTTACAACCGGGATGTGACATTTGTTGACTGCATACTCACACAGAGTTCCGGCAATGAAGCTTTTATCAAAGAAACAGAATCTATAGCTCTGTTCAGATAGAAGCATTTCCGCTATGTGCTGATGCCGGTGCATCTGCCCGTTAATGAGGCTTTTGAATTTTTCAAAGGCCGAGCGTGAATAGGAGATATGGATGGTGCAGCGGTTATCCTGCCGTATGTCGGTTGGTATGAATTGCTCGAAATCGGAGTAGAGGCATAAATCAAGATGATCGGACGGGTATAATTCCCTTATGGCATCGAGATATAGACGTGTAGCTGTGCAACCGCCCCCCGTTCCCCAGGGGTTGTGGGAAGTGACGAACAATATGCTTGATTGGTTGGTCGTTTTCATGTGGCGTTGCACTAAGGGTTTCTTTTCAGAATGGTTTTAAGCGAGTGTAGGGTGTTTTTGAGCCATATGCCGATAATCCAAAGCGGCGATGCGGTTGTTGTGGGAATCAGAATCCGGCTTTTGAATGGGAGTGGCAGGCTTTTACGGTTTATCAGTGAGAGAAGGGTTTGTAGCCGGGCTTTGTCGTGGGCGAGGTATGCCTGTGCGAACAGGAATGATGTGAAATTACGGTAGGTATCGGCAAGGGTGGCTGCCGGGACACCGTATTTTTCGGCAAGATAGATTGTGAGCCTTAGTGAGCCGATATAGAAATCGAATGTTTTCAGGTGGTTATCTTGTGAGGATACCGATGTGTGCCCTACGCTGTAGTGCATTGTGACATCGGGCAGATAGGCAATCTTCCCTGCCTGTGCGTAAACTACCATCAGCTGGAAATCCTCGCAGGGGAATTCGTTGTGTCGGAAAAGATAGGGGTCGGCGGCATAGGCACGTGTAAACACATCTTTGCGATACATCGCTGTGCAGAGGTGTATGATGGAGTGCGCCTTGTGTTGCAGCACGGGGATGAACAGGCTGCCCGGGCCGGAAACTTTGTTCAGATAGGGTGCACGCTCTCCGTGTGGGTCGGAGGGGGAGATAGCGCCTGATGTCGAATCGCGATATTCCCAGTTGGTATGTACGAGGGTTATGCCTTGGTCTGAATCAAGCACTGCGGTCTGTTTGCTTAGTTTGTGCGGGTCAGTCCAGTAGTCATCGCCTGCGCAATCGGCGATATATTCCCCTTGGCACCGAAGTAGTGTGTCAAAATAGTTGTCGCGGCATCCTCGGTTGGTTTCGTTGCGGTGATAGCGGATTATGCCGGGATGTTGCGAGGCATATTCGCTGCATATCCGCGGAGTGCCGTCGGTGGAGCAGTCGTCGCTCAGGCATATTTCGAAGGGGAATCCGCATTGCTGCATCAGGATGGAGTCAAGCGTGCGGGCAATGGTGGCTTCCTGGTTATAGGTTGTCACCACTACCGACACTTTTATGTTGCTTGTTCCCATGTGTTGAAGCTGTTAAAGCAGCTGTTGTGAATTGTCTTTACTATGGCTCAGAGGTAACGGCGCACGGTTGTTTCGAGCTTGGTTACGTCGGGGACACGCTCTACCAGTTCGCCGTTGCGGTTGATGACGTAGGTTGTGGGGATTTGCCCGACGTTGTATTTCAACAGGGTTTCGGCGCCATCCTTGGGGGTGTTGTAGACTGTGATCCACGGCAGGTTGCGTGCAGCCTGTTTCCAAAGGAATTCGTCATCGTCGACCGAGACCTGGTAGATTTCAAGCCCTTCGGCCTTATGCGCGTCGTAGACCTTGGCCAGTTCCAGGTTGAATGCCGGGGAGGCTTCGGCACCGTAGGCGGTGAAATTGAGCACCACGACTTTTCCTTGGTCGGTTACTTCCGAGAGGCTTCGGCGTTTGCCGTCCTTATCGAGCAGGGCGATTTCCGGCAGGCGTATTTCCTGTGCCACGATTGTGTCGGCGGGGTTATACAGGCCGTTGTTTTTACGGTTTGAAATGTAAAGTTGTGCCAAAAATCTGGTGCGTGGGTCGTCGGGACGGCTGTTGGCAAAGGCGTTTGCCACGGCTCCGATCATACGTAGGTCGGATTTCTCATCGGGATTGAATAGCAGTGTGTTGCCTACACGGCGGAAAATGGTGTAGTAGGCCACTATCCCGGAGGGGTCGCGCAGGATGGTTTCGGCCAACATGCGTTTGAGTTCGGGATTGTAGGCCACGGCCTGTTCGCCGTGCTCCTTCACAACTTTGGCAATGGCGTCGTTGATCTGTTGCATCTTTTCGGCTGATTCCGACCCGGTGAGTGTGTAGGCGGTTCCGAATGCCGATGCGTCGGCTGTGATGTTGATGCTTTCCAGACTGTCGACAGGGAAATATACCGATTCCTTACCCAGGGTAAGACGGTAGATTTCGGGATGCCCGGCCGGTTCCCCTTTCACTTTGAACGCGCCGTCGGGGCTTATGGTTACTGTATCTACGGGATACCATCCACCATAGCCGTTGGGTGCTTCGAGAACCAGTGATTTGTCGGCGCCTCCGGCAACGGTGCCTTCGGCCTGCCATTTCTTGTCGGAACAGCTTCCGAGAATCAGGATGGCGGCAGCCGCTGCTGCGGCTTCTTTAAAGTGCCGGGTGAAGATGGTGGCTTTCATGGCTGGGATTACTCGAAACATGATGCGATTTTGGATGCGATTTCCTTCATCTCCTCTTCGGGGAGGGTGAGTTTTGGAGCGCAGAAGTTCATGTCGGCGCCTTTGTCCATCGGTACGAGGTGCACATGGGTATGTGGCACGTCCAATCCGATAACCGTCACACCGACCTTGGCGCAGGGGATGGCTTTTTTTATTGCTTTTGCAACGCGTTTCGCAAAAAGCATGAGCGATGCGTAGTCCTCGTCGGAAAGGTCGAAAATATAGTCGACCTCTTTTTTGGGGATTACAAGCACATGGCCCGGATGCACCGGGCTGATGTCGAGAAAGGCGAAATGGCAGGCATCCTCGGCCACCTTGTATGAAGGGATTTCACCTGCTGCTATGCGTGAGAATATGCTTGGCATAATGATAGTTATAACTTCCTTAATCCGTAGAGACGGGATGGCATCCCGTCTCTAAAAAATGCAAAAAAACAATTATTACGATTTATCCGTCTCAAATCGATATTGATTCGATTTCGAATTTCATCAGACCGGCTGGAACCTGTCTCTTATACACATCTCCGAGCCCACGAGACAGGCAGAAATCT
>ENA-OZKN01000813-OZKN01000813.1-human-gut-metagenome-genome-assembly--contig:-NODE-813-length-11266-cov-4.871287_pt1 | contig 11266 bp, 12 predicted proteins | sample MGYA00244827_ERZ653766 | MGnify/ENA primary metagenome ERZ653766 (study PRJEB26926, sample SAMN06165281) | human gut metagenome | biome: ENVO:00009003; feature: ENVO:2100002; material: ENVO:00002003... | reverse complement strand
CCGAGAGTTCGGCGGAGGTGTAGTTGGGATCCGTCAGCATCTTCTTGTAGTTGTTGACATAGTAGCCGGATATGTCGCCGAGCATCAGGACGGTCTGCTGCACCTTACGGGCATCGCGGACGAGGTTGTTGACGGCGCGGAGGGCATCGTAATACTTCTTCGCCTGTTGGTAGATCTTGACCGTCTCCTGAAAGTTCGCGACCATGTTTTTCGCGGTGGTTGACTCCTGCACCAGCGACTTCGACGAGTTGACGATGCTTTGGGCGATGTTGGACGGGTCAATGACCGTCCACTGGGCGTTTGCCCTGCCTGTGCCGAGCAACAGGCAAAGGGCGATTATCGGGAATAGAAATTTCAGTTGTTTCATTCTTTGGGATTTTGTGGTTATCTTATTTTATGGGCTATGCCCGTTATTATTCTTGTGAGGATTGAGAAAAGCCAAATGGCTACGATCAGGAGGACCGCGAAGAGCGAGCCGAAGAATGTGGGAATTCGGATAAGAAGTTTCAAAGCCTTCATACATTGCTTTCCCTCCTTTCATTGGCAAGCACACGGATTGCGGCTTCAATATCTCCACCGAGTTGTTTAGCGCGGTCGAGTACCTTGATTTTCTCCGTTTCCTCGGTGGTGTAGCAGAGGTATTCCTCCGGCGACACCTCCGTGGCATAGACAGCTGATTGTGTTCCACCGAGTCCGATCCACACCTCTTTATAGAGGCGGTTGGGGTTGTTAGCCATGTTGATGGAGAGGATTTGCGCTTTCTCCTTGTCGGTCAGACCTAAAAGCTCCTGTATCTGGTCAAAGCGGTTCATATACTTTCGCTGGTCAAGAAGTATCTTGCAGTCGGAGTTGTTGATGATGGTTTCCTTGACAATCGGCGACGAGATTATATCATCGACTTCTTGCGTTACCACCACCGCCTCGCCGAAATACTTTCGGACGGTCTTGAACATATAGCGGAGATATTCAGCCATATTAGCGGTTGATAGAGCCTTCCACGCTTCCTCACAGATTAGCATCTTGCGGACACCTTTCAGTCGGCGCATCTTATTGATGAAAGCCTCCATGATGATGATTGTCACCACTGGGAATAATTCTTTGTTATCCTTCACGGCATCAATTTCAAAGACGACAAACCGCTTGTTGAGCAGGTCGATATTCTCCTTTGAGTTGAGCAGGAAGTCAAATCGGCCGCCGTGGTAATACTGGCGTAGCGTGGTCAGGAAATTGTCTATGTCGAAGTCCTGTTTGTAGATGGGGATAGGACGGTTTGCCATTTCTGAGCGGTAATCGTCGCGCATAAACTCATAGAATGAATTGAAGCACGGAACAATGTCTTTATCCCGGCTCATCTTGTCAAGGAACATCGACAATGCCGAACCCAACTCGCCGCTTTCGGTCTTTGTGACGCGGTCGTCCTCCGACTTCCACAGTGTCAGCAGCAGAGTCTTGATTGAATCCTTCTTTTCCACATCAAACACTCCGTCATCGGTGTAAAACGGATTGAAAGATATAGGGTTATCCTCCGTATATGTGAAGTATATCCCATCTTCGCCGTGCGTGCGGTTGTGGATCAGGTTGCACAGACCTTCGTAGGAATTACCGGTGTCAATCAGCAGCACATGGGTATTTTGCTCATAATACTGCCTGACCAAGTGGTTAGTGAAGAAAGACTTTCCGCTACCTGACGGGCCAAGTATGAACTTGTTACGGTTGGTGGTTATACCACGTTTCATCGGCTCATCGGAAATGTCCAAGTGGATAGGTTTACCCGTAAGACGATCAACCATTTTGATACCAAAAGGTGACAGGCTACTGCGGTAGTTTGTTTCGGCAGTGAAGAAGCAGACCGCAGGCTCTATGAAGGTGTAGAAACTTTCCTCGGCAGGAAAATCCGCCTCATTGCCGGGCATTGCCGCCCAGAACAGTGTCGGGCAGTCGATGGTGTTGTGCCTCGGCATACATCCCATAGTGGCCAACTGACCTCCGACATCATTCTTGATCCGGCGCAGTTCCTCCACATCATCGCTCCAAGCCATGATATTGCAATGGCAGCGCACTGAGGTCAGACTGTAAGAGTGAGCCTCATTTAAGTATCGGTCTATCCACTCCTTATTTATGGCGTTGCTTCGGCTGTATTTTGACAAGGAGTTCATATTCCTTGCCGTTTTCTCAAACTTCGCCAGATTCTCATCGTGGTCGTCAATCAGCACATACTGGTTGTAGATATGGTTGCAGGGCAAGAGCAATCCCACGGGAGAGGCGAATGACAATCGGCAATCCGATCTATCCGTTGATAGACTCTCATATCGGTTGTCGGTGCTGACCTTGCCGGGCAAAGCCTCGGTATCGGAAAGCGTGTGCAGACACAGCATCTTGTCTCCAATGCGCATCTCCTTTGCCGAAAGGTCGATGTCTTCAAGGCAGTTTACATCGCCCTTTGAAAGAGCCATATACTTCTCGATGATACCCGATGAATTGTCAGTGCCGACAATCTCATCATCGCTCAATCGGCGCAGTTTTATATAGCCGGTATCGTTGATTATACGCTCGAACTGCTCCACAGACTCCATGAACTTGACAATCATCTCGTGATTAAGCTCCTTCGGGGTTATTCGCCCACGGCAGAGAGTGGAAAAATTCGACTGTTGGCGCATACGCTCCTTTGTAGTCTTTGTCAGGAATAGGTAACATTTGTGATCTAAGTATGGACGCTCATTGAAATGGCGTTCAAATGAACGGTCAAGGAAACTCAAATCGTCCTTTTGCAATTCCGGCTTGTAACTCTCGCTGACAAACCAATCCTGCTTATGCACCACCGAGAAATGCGGCAATACCTTTATAGCCTTGCACCATGCCGAGTGCATCGCCTCATACTCCTGTGATGTTACTGTGAACAGTTCCGGGAGGCTCACCTCAAAGGCCACGGTAATATCCGCGTCCTTTGAGATGATGCAACCGTGTTCAACGGCAAGCAGAGGCAGCTTGCTTTCGAGTGTGGTCGCTTTTAACGTGTTTCTCATTTTCTTCCTTTTATCAGTCGGTTAAGGCGCAGACGGTTGATGATGTAGCGCGGATGATATTTCACAGCCGCCAGTTTCATCAGTCCGTACTGCCCGTACTTGGCATTGAGGTGGAAGGTGAGCCACACAAGGATTGAGGTGACTGTTATGCCGAAACCTATGCAGAACCACTGCGAGATGCCGATAACATACATGATGACAAACACCACGAACATACCGAGCAGACCTCCGGCGAAGATGAACAGATACTGAGCCTTCAATCCCTTGTACTCTACCGACCTTCCAATGCCTTTGTTAATTGAATACTCAGCCATTAGAGGAAGAATGAGCGGAGAATTGTAGCGGCAACAATAAGGAAGATGCACGCACCGAACCACGAAGCGGCGGTCTTGCTGGTATCGGGATCGCCCGACGACCACTTGGAATAGACCTTGATACCGCCGATGAGTCCGACCACCGCGCCGATGGCATACACCAGCTTGGTGCCGGGGTCAAAATACGAACTCACCATAGAGGTGGCCTCGTTGATGCCCGCCATGCCGTTGCCGGCAGCGAATGAGTTTGATACTGTTGCCGCGATAAGCAGCAGGGTGAAAAGTTTTCTTTTAATCATAAAATCTTTTTGGTTTTGTGTGCCGGGGATTGGATAGTTCCCCGTCACGGGTTTTGATTCAGTTGTTGGGATTTTTAGTGGGTTATTTCTTGTAGTCGCTGATGCGGAAGTCGTCGATGCTATCCGGCAATTCCTTTGCCTTCTTTGGCTTCGGCTTGGGTTTCGGCTTTTCGGATTTAGATTCCGATGCCTTTGCTTCCTCGCCGTCAATCTGTTTGGCGGTGTAGTCAGCGATAAGGTTGATGAAATTGGAGTGTAACGGTTCCGGGAGCGACATCACAAGATTTGTTCCGTCAACGCTCAGCATGGCTCCGACAGCGTTGTTCTTCTCCTGTTCGGTTGCATTGCCGTCTTTCAGCGTTTTCAGGTTACGGTCAAGCTCGTCAAAAGCCGGGATGCTCTCGTCATCCTCCGCAGGGGCAGCCTCCTGACCCTCGGCGGGTCCTTCAGTACGGTTGTCCTCAAATACCTTGTTGACATCCTTGACAGCAGTGAATCGGGATGTGGATGCCGTGTCAGGTGTGTGACGTACCTTATAGTCGTCATCAAACTCCGTGTCCTTTTCCTGAAGGGCCTCATGCACCTCGTTCCTTACCATGCCCGGAAGCATATCGGCCACCGCAGCGCGGATTTCCGAAATATGGATTGTGGATTTGGTCACAAGCGCATCCTCATTGTCGGGCGTTTCCGTCTCCGTTGGAGAATCGGCTTTAATCTCCATCTCCGCCCGCACTCCGTCCTTCTCCCTGTCAATGTTGAACTTCACGTTACCCCGGATAAAGAATATCCAGATTATCACGATATTCGTGATAAGAATAAGCACCAGCAGTGACTTCATAGGCGGGTGAGGGGGCTTGCGTTGAACAAAGACTTGATAGTCGCGGCGTTGCGCTCCAGATGCTCAAGTATGATTTCCTCGACATACGCGCCGATGGACGCTTCCCCCTGACCCATCACAGCGGCGTATTTTGCTATGCGGTGTACGAGTTCGCGGTTGACGAATATCCCTTTGCGCGGAGCTTCTATTCGGTTGCGTGACAGGAAGCGGTCGAGATACCGGGCCTCTGCCTTCGTGTCCGGGCTTTCCGGCTGTCCGTCCACCACGGCTGTGCCGGTGAACGTGATTTTCTTTGGTGTCTGTTTCTTTTTGTTGTTGAAAAACATAGTGTTGGATTTTGAGTTACTGTTTGGGAATTTTTAATACGGGTGGATTTGTCAGCATAGCCTTTACCACATCCTCATGGGTGGAAAGATGCCGGCTTATGACATTCTCCACAAAACCGCCGATTGTAGCGGTCTCTACGCCCGATAGATGTATTATCAGCGAGATTTGCCTTGCGGTCTTGTCCGAGATGCGTACCTGACGACCGCCTCCCGGTATGCGGCAAGGTGCAAGGAAAGCATCGCAGTATGCAGTCACATCATCAGCATTTACTTCTTTATTCATATTTCTGCCTTGAATTTTTCTGTTAGTAATCTTGTTATCAGTCCGGAATATTCTTCCAGATGTCTTGCCAGCACATTGTTCACATACTGCGACACGCTTATCTCGTTGTCGCCGATTATGCTCACGATGCGGTTGAGAACCGTGTGTATGTCCTTGTGGATAAGTGCCTGTCCCGGTCCCTTGCGGAAATTGAGGCTCTTGTTGCGTATATAGGTGTCCATATACCGCTCCTCGTCGCCATTGGATGAAGACTTTGCTTTCTCCTTGTTTTTATCCTCACGCGGCTTTTTCACCGGCTTTGGGGTGGAGGCGGGCGGGGTCGGCTTGGGGCGCAGCGCATGGAGGAACTGTTCTCCCTGTTCATTGATTTCTTTCTCGTCCAAAGCCATATTCAGATGCCCATTATGCCCATGATTTCATTCACCACCTCTTCTATGCCGCTCCCTTTCAGGGATGCCTTGTCAGGCGGCAGTATGGTAGAGCGGAAAACGCTGAACCGCTTTTCACCCTGACCCTCCTTGCGGAACTTGGTGCTGTCCGGAAGCACCGTTTCCATTACGGGTATGCCCAGAGTGCCGATGAACTGCTCGCACAGGCATTGCAGATCGCTACGCTCACGGGTGGGTACCTTGTTCCAGAGCATATAGAATCCCTTGATTTTCGATTTGGCGGTCGTGATGAGCGTGTTGTGGACGATGTTCGCGAAGGCTACCGAGGTCTCCATAACCATAGGGTCGGTGGTTATCGGGCAGAACACATAATCCATCTGCGAGATTGTGTTTATCACATAGTTGTTGTTCACCGTTCCCGGAAGGTCGAAGAAAATAATACGCGGAGGGTTCTCCATAGCGGCGTATGACTCCGCCACGGCGAGGGCATCCTCTGGGGTTGACCTCACGATGTCGTATGCGCAGCCGTTTCGCGCCTTCCAAGTGCGGAAAACAATCTCGTTCACCTTCCTGCTCTTTTCGGCGAGAATGAAGTCACGGTCACGCAGGTCTGCGAGATTGTTCTGCGGATAGTCGCAGTCAATGGCGATTAGGTCTATTCCCCTGATGAAATAGAGGAAGCTTGCCAGTACCGCCGTAAGTGTCGTTTTGCCGGCTCCACCTTTTTGAGTGGAGACAGCCACATAGAGTGGTTTTGCCATTCAAAAATGATTTAACTGTTAGAAAATTTGTTGTCTGGGGGGGAGCACTGATTGCTACATTTCGCTGTCGGCCTGTATTCCGCATAGCATGGAAAGGGATTCATCTCTTTTTAACTGACCGGTCTTATATCCGAGAGAAATCTCCTTGTGTGGAAGCCACCGTGGGATTGTCTATAAATCTATCGTGTTATAGATACTCATTGATGAATTTGCCGATGGATTTTGAAATGGATTTGAGAATCCTTCAATCCGGAAATTGATTGTTCCGGCAATTCACCATTGCATTTGTCCGTTGCCTGATTCTTCAATCAGACGATGCCTTAACCCGTGGGTTCCTTAATAAATTCAATGTTCGATGAGGGAATGAATCAACCGTTTTATGAGCCTTTGAATTGACTGGCTCATCAGTCCGTTTTTCCATCAATTCCTCTGCAAAGTAACGCCCAAATTTTCTAATTTCCTAACAATCCGAGGGTTGTGGAGTATGTTGACTAATGGTTGACTGATTGTGACTAATCCGGGTATGGTGTGCGGACGCAAAAATGGCTGTAACTTTGCAGTGTCGGGAACATGCTTGTGAATCCGCACACCGTCACCCACGGAAAACCGAACTTTTTATGACTTCAAATAGCTTATTTTCGGCAATGACCGGCGCCGATTTCCATGATGTTGTTTACAAGGGCGGATTTTCTTACGGAAGGAGTTTCACATGAAACCTGCAAGGTATGTGTTCCGCTGCAAACAATTAAAATTGCAGCACAACACCCTTGCGGTTGACACCGGGTGGAGCCGCTCCGAAGTCGCACTCCCCTGAACTTGGAACCTGCGGTGCATACAGGCCTGTTTCCGGCATAAGTCACTAAAATCTCCAAAATTTATGAATCAGAAAAATTACAGAAACGCAGGGAGGCATCCCAAACTTGACCCTACGGTGTACCGCTGTTCGGTCAACTTCAACGCCGTGGAGCAGTCGCAGCTTCAGGCGATGCACGAGAAATCGGGGGTGGAATCATTGTCCGCCTTCATCAAATTGCAGCTTTTCGGAAAGCCGTTCAAGGTATTCTATGTTGATGAGAACTCCAGAATCTTCATCGACAGGCTCTCCGACTTCAACGCCATGTACCGAACGATTGGCATAACATACGACCGTGCGGTAAAGGAACTGGAGGGCCACAACACATCCTCACGCTCGTCCGCCATGCTCCGCGAGCTTGTCAAAGTGACAGGCGAGCTTGTGAAGGTGAGCCACCGCATCGTTGAACTCGCCGAAAAATTCGATGCCGAATGGTTGCAAAAATATCGTTAGGTAACTCGCTGTATCGTGCGCTCTGCTACAACGGGGAGAAAATCAACAAGGAGAACGGCAGGCTGCTTGCCACAAACAAGATCTACAACGATGGCACGGGAAAGGTAAACATCAACCGTGCCTATCAGGATTTCAGAAGCTGGATGCCAACCTCCACGCGCACGGAGCGGCCGATGGTGCATATCTCCCTCAATCCGCATCCCGACGACCGTTTGAGCGATGTGGAATACACCGAACTCGCCCGCGAGTATATGGAAAGGATGGGCTTCGGCGATATGCCTTATATGGTTTATAAGCACATGGACATAGACCGCCACCATATACATATCGTAGCGCTCCGTGTCGATACCGACGGAAGATGTGTGTCAGACAAAAATAACTTCTACCGCAGCAAGGATATATGCCGCGATCTGGAAAAGAAATACAATCTGCGCTCATCCGAACGGCAGAAAATCACTCCGGATATGCCGATAAGGAAGATAGACCCTTCAGGCGACATCAAGCGGCAGCTTGCGAACACGGTGAAGATGGTAGGTATGCGCTACAGGTTCCAGACCATCGGCGAGTACAACGCCATTCTCTCATTATATAATGTGAGGTGTGAGCCGACCGACGGAAAGGTAAACGGACGCGAGTACCACGGGCTTGTCTATTTCGCCACCGATGACAGCGGCGCTACAATAGCGACACCATTCAAATCCTCCCGTCTCGGCAAGTTCGCCGGACGTGATGCCATAGAGAAGAGGTTTATCCGGGCGAAAGAGAAGGTGGAACCGGAGAAGACAAGGGCGATAGTTACCCCTTTGCTTGCCGCCTGCACAGGCAAGGATGATTTCATCGCCCGTCTGAAGGAGGCGAGGATTGATGTGGTTTTCCGCTATACCGACGAGGGAAGGATTTATGGTGTCACATTCATAGACCATAACAACCTCGCCGTGTTGAACGGCTCCCGTCTTGGCAAGGAGTTTTCGGCAAACGCTCTGGAAAGCAGATTCAACAGTCAGGAACAGCAGCCGGCACAGCCGATTGCCGAAATTCAGCGGCCGCAAGCAGATAACACAGCAACTGAGGATACGCGGCAGTCACAAACCGATACCTCACGACAGCCGGAACACGATGCAACTCCGCCTCATGCCTCCGATTCAGCGCAGTCGCAGAGTTACAGGCCGCAAAGCCGCAACGACTATGACAATGCCCCGACGCTTCCCGGTCTTGACCTGTTCCAAGTCGGACCCGGCTTCAACGCCGAGGAAGAAGCCTTCTACCGCGAGATGCAGCGGCGCAAGAAGAAAAAGCGTCGCGGACCCAAATTGTAAAACCATTAACACCCAAACAAAATGTCACAACAAGAAGATGATCTCAGGGCATTGGCTAAGATTATGGACCTGCTCCGCGGTCTGAGCATAATCCTTGTGGTTGCTAATATCTATTGGTTCTGCCATGACATTATCGGTCACTGGCGGTTTGACCCGGAGACGATGAAGGTTCTCCGAAATTTCAATGAAAGCGGACTGTTCAGCTCTCCGTGGAGTTCTAAATGGTGGACGCTCCTGTTCCTCAGCCTCTCATGCTTCGGCACAAAGGGCGTGAAGAACGAGAAAATACAATGGATCCATATCTGGATTTTTCTCTCGGCAGGTGCGGCACTTTTCTTTCTCAACTGGTGGATGCCGGGTATCGGCTGGCACCTGTGCTATATATTCACCACCGTCATAGGCTACATCCTTATGCTTATCGGCGGTGTGTATATGAGTCGAATGTTGAAGAACAACATGATGGACGACCGCTTCAACAACGAGAACGAATCGTTCCAACAGGAAACGGAGCTTTTGGACAACGAGTATTCGGTAAACCTCCCCACAAAGTTCTATTACCGAAAGCGGTGGAACAAGGGTTGGGTGAATGTGGTGAACCCGTTTCGTGCCACGATAGTCCTCGGCACTCCCGGCTCTGGCAAGTCGTATGCCGTGGTGAACAGCTTTATCCGCCAGCAGATAGCCAAAGCCTATTCGATGTATGTCTATGACTACAAGTATGCCGACCTCTCCATCATAGCCTACAACCAGATGCTCCGGAACAAGGGAAAGTATATTGAGAAGTACGGTGTCGCTCCTAAATTCTATGTCATAAACTTTGACGATCCGAGGCGCAGCCACAGGTGTAATCCCATACATCCGGCGTTCATGACCGATATATCGGACGCATACGAATCGGCATACACCATACTCTTGAATCTTAACAAAACGTGGGTGCAGAAACAGGGCGATTTCTTCGTCGAATCGCCGATTATCCTCTTGGCGGCGATAATCTGGTATCTCCGGCTATATGAGAACGGCAGATATTGTACCTTCCCCCATGCCATAGAGTTCCTATGTCGCCCTTATGAGGATATTTTTCCTATTCTTACATCATACCCTGAACTGGAGAACTATCTCTCGCCGTTCATGGACGCATGGCTGGGCGGCGCGGCGGAGCAGCTTATGGGGCAGATTGCATCGGCGAAAATCCCGCTTACCCGCATGATTTCGCCTCAGTTGTACTGGGTTATGTCAGACAGCGAGTTTACCCTTGACATCAACAATCCGAAAGCTCCTAAAATACTATGCGTAGGCAACAATCCCGACCGTCAGAACATCTACGGGGCGGCACTCGGACTGTACAATTCCCGCATCGTGAAGCTGATCAACAAGAAGGGTATGATAAAGTCCTCGGTGATAATTGACGAGCTCCCCACGATATACTTCAAGGGGCTGGACAATCTCATAGCCACGGCGCGAAGCAACAAGGTTGCCGTGTGTCTCGGCTTTCAGGATTTCAGCCAGTTGGAGCGTGACTATGGGAAGCCGGAGGCGGCAGTGGTGATGAATACCGTGGGCAATATCTTTTCAGGGCAGGTGGTAGGTTCTACCGCCAAGACGCTCTCTGAGCGTTTCGGAAAGGTTCTCCAGAAGCGGCAGTCTATTTCGATAAACCGGAATGATGTCTCGACTTCGTTCAACACTCAGATGGATTCACTTATACCGGCGAGTAAAATCTCCACTCTCACGCAGGGTATGTTCGTAGGGGCTGTATGCGACAACTTCAACGAGCGCATAGACCAGAAGATTTTTCATGCCGAGATTGTGGTTGACAATGACACCGTGGCGGCTGAGACAAAGGTTTATAAGCCTATCCCCGTAATCCATGAGTTTGTTGACAACGAGGGCAACGACTGTATGGATGCTTGTATCAAAGCCAACTACGACCGCATCAAGGCGGAGGTGAGGATGATTGTCAGTTCTGAAAAACAGCGGATTGCCTCTGACCCGGCGCTGTGCCATCTGCTCAACAACAAGTGAGAAATTCTCCCCCCCATATACAAGGCGACCCCGGCAGCAATGTCGGGGTCGTGTGTTTCATATATGTAGCAAGCGGTTACTTCCCGGATTTTTCGATGTCGCGTTCTATCTTGGCGAGGAACACATCGCGGAGCTTGTCGATGAAGTCTGAATAGCTTTTCTTGGAGCGGTATTTCATATCAGCATAGCAGGTGTGGGCATATGCCTCGCTTATCTCCATTCCGAAGAAAGCGGCGAGTCCTGATATTACTTCGTATATGCTTACGCCTGTGTTGTTGTATGCCGCCTCGTGTATTGCTCTGCCGAGCTGCACTATGTCGGCTTTGCTGAGTTTCCCTTTTATGGCGAGTGATCTCAGTGCCGAGTTGTCTTTCTTGGTCGGAAGCGGC
>ENA-OZKN01000801-OZKN01000801.1-human-gut-metagenome-genome-assembly--contig:-NODE-801-length-11364-cov-5.799098_pt1 | contig 11364 bp, 7 predicted proteins | sample MGYA00244827_ERZ653766 | MGnify/ENA primary metagenome ERZ653766 (study PRJEB26926, sample SAMN06165281) | human gut metagenome | biome: ENVO:00009003; feature: ENVO:2100002; material: ENVO:00002003... | reverse complement strand
TTCAAGCAGAAGACGGCATACGAGATTTCTGCCTGTCTCGTGGGCTCGGAGATGTCTATAAGAGACAGACATATTCAATACAAAGGTAAGCGATGAACAGAAAAGGCAGCATCTTGACGCTGTCCACCAGCGCCTCGGTCAGCACCTCAAAAAACAGTTCCATACGAAAGGTTCCTCCACCTATCCAGCCGGGCCTGCGCCAGGCAATTTGCAATCAGTTTGCGTTTTGTGCGGGATAGAGTATACACGATTTTGGGCCAAAGTGCAAGACTAAAATGCAAAAAGTTTGCGTTTTCACAAAAAAGAATGTAGACAGGGCAGCTGCATCAAACTTTATAGATAAAATTACTGAGATACATTGACATCTCAAGAATTTGATGTTTTAATAGGCGGTGTTATCTTTCTGCCCGAACACGCAAAAAAATGGCTGGATCGAAAGGAGATCCGTTAGAATGAGCAAGACCAAATCAAAATTTTCTGTCAAAAAGCGGATGGTGGGTCTGGCAGCAGGCGTGCTGGCTCTGCTGCTGGCCGCTTTTGGTGCGGTATGGATGATCTGGGGGCCGGAGCTGCGCACCCTGGGCTCCTTCCGCAAAATCCTGGACCGGAACGACGCCCATCTGGATGGAGCGGTATACGAGATGACCGTTTCCGGAGACTATTATTTTGAGGACTTTCTGGCGCAGGGTGGTGTTTCCACCGATGCAGACCTGATTGCCTTCATCACCCAGAACCTGACCAAGGGTCTGGTGGATCTGGAGTTCACGCCCCCGGATGTGGCCTGCGCCTCCTTTACTGCGCAGCTGGAAAACGGACACCAGGTGTTTGCCCGCAACTACGATTATGCCAAGACCAACACCTGCATCGTCTATACGGACCCCGGTCAGGGCCGCCATGCCTCGGTATCTACGGTGGACCTGCAGTTCCTGGGGCTGGATGTGGATCAGGATGTGACCGGCCTGATGGACAAGATCACCTGTCTGGCGGCTCCCTACATCCCCTTTGACGGCATGAATGAGGCCGGCGTGAGCTGCGGCATCTATATGACCTATCAGGGGCCGGATGCCAGCGTGGCTACGGCACAGGATACGGAAAAGCCGGATATCACCTCTACCACACTGCTGCGGCTGATCCTGGATTATGCGGATACTGTGGAGGAAGCGGTGGAGCTGGCGGAAGCCTACGACCTGCATGACTCTGCTACAAGTTCCTATCATTATATGGTGGCGGATGCTTCTGGCCGCAGCGCCATTCTGGAATGGGTGGCAGGGACCGATGCCACCGATACCGACGGCTCGGCCCGTCAGCTGCGGGTGACCTACAACGATCAGGATGCGCTGGCTCTCTCTCCTGAGTGGCAGGTGGTCACCAACTTTGTGGTGGTGCCGGAGTACTATGAGAACGAGGCTGACCGCAAGGGCGTGGACCGTTACCAGCATCTGCAGCAGCAGCTGGATCAGGCAGACGGTCTTCTGCCGGATGCGGATGCTGCCCTGGACCTGCTGGCGCAGGTGGGCCGCCGCAGCTGGAAAAACGACGACGGCAACGGCTGCACCGTCCACAGCGTGGTGTATGACCTGACCGATAAAACCGCCCTGTGGGTGCCCAACGAGCACTTCGGCGAGGCGGATCGCATCCAGCATCTTACCTTGGCAAAATAAAGGCATCATAAAACAGCACACCCCCGTCCGCTCTGGCCGCTGCACCAGAGTGGACGGGGGTGTCTGTTTTGGGGAATTGTCTATGAAAGCAAGGAAATGATAAAGGGAGGAGAGATCAGCTCCGGTACTCGGCCGGCAGCTGGTCCATGGTCTGCCACTTGGCCATAGCATCTTCCAGCTTCATGCCTTGTGCTACAGCGTCCCGGCGGCAGGCGTTGACGGCCTGGATCTCTTTCATCTTCTCGCCAGTCAGGGTATAGCCCTTCATGGAGATCAGGGTAGCCGTCCAGGCTGCCATGGGAACCAGACAGAACAGAGCGATGACCACGGTGTTCATGCCGGGCACATAGGGGTCATACTGGGTGGGCAGACCGGACAGGCCGATCAGGCTGACCGCAATGCCGACCACGGTAGCAGACAGGCTGGAGACCAGCTTGTCCACCAGGCTGAACAGGGTGCCCATGATGCCGGGGATGTACTGGCCGGAACGGTAGGTCTCGTAGTCCGAGCAGTCGGCGACCATGGGGATGGGCATATCGGCGGTGGCATAGTAGGCACCGTAGCCAATGCCGAAGAATACAATGAACAGGATGGTGTACAGGTTCAGAGACAGCCCGTTCTCGCCCAGGATGGACAGAGTAAAGGCATCGCTGCGGCCCCACAGCAGCAGCAGGACCAGCACGCCCACATAGCACACCAGTGCCACGGTGACGTACTTCATCAGGCTGGCCTTCTGGCCCTTTTTCTGGCTGGTACGCACGGTCAGCAGGAAGAAGGGAACACTGAACACATAGCCCAGGATCATCATGGGCAGATACAGTCCGTCGTAGTTGCCCATCATGCAGCCGTACAGCATGCACAGCACGGTGGTGTTGGTGGCAATGGACAGGGCCAGCTTGCAGCCGGCGCCGGCCACCATCAGCCGCTGCATGGGCTGGTTGTTCCGGACGATCTGCACATACTCCCGCAGCTTGAGCTTCTGCTGGGTGCTGCCGCTGATGCCAAAGTACTTGGGCTGGTCTTTTTCCCAAATGCCGATCACGGCCAGAACCGTCAGGGCAATGGAGATCAGGATGCCGATGGGGGCCAGCAGACGGTAGAAACCAGCGTCAGAGTAGCCGCCCGGGAAGCGCTTTGCCAGGATGGGGGCAAAGAACTGCATCAGACCCATACCCATCAGGCTGCCCACCGTGTTGAAGATGGTGAACAGCGGACGCTGCGAGGGGTCGTTGGTCAGTACGGTCTGACCAGAGCGGGTGCAGCTGGTCTGGAAGGTATAGCCGATGACCCACACGGCGTACAGAAGTACGAAAGCAGCGTAACGCAGGCCCATCATATGGGCGGGGATCAGGGGAGTGGCGGCGTACAGCAGCAGGATGCTGACAGCCATGATCAGGTTGCCGAGGACCATGAACGGCCGGAACTTACCAAAACGGCCGTTGGTGCGGTCCATCAGAGCGCCGATAATGGGGTCGGTAATGGCGTCGAACAGACGCATGCCGGTGACCATGACCGAGGCAAACAGCAGACCCAGCGCCAGCACGTTGCTGCCAAAGGTAGCAATGTAGGAGAGTACCAGCACATAGTATACGTTGGTAGCGCCGTTATTCAGAGGGAACAGCACCAGCTGGTAGGTTTTGGCGCGATTGATCCCAGGCGCTTTTGTGGTTTGTTCGCCCATTTGGATGAACTCCTTTCGGAAAAAAAGAAAAGGGCCTGCCCATTTCATAAGGCAGGCCCCCTTTTTGATTGTTAGGTTGTGGCTTGCTGGATCAATCCGCCTGCTTGACGGAGCGGAAGAAACCGCCCACCACCAGGAGGATGCTGGCGACCAGCAGGCAGACAACGGTTGCCACAACAATGTAGAACACACGCCAGCCCTGCGCATTGCCGGAGTTGAAGGAGAACAGACCGGCGATCATCATGATACGCTGCAGGATGCACTGGCCATACACATAGCTGTACAGTGCAATGCCGCCCAGAGAGCAGACCATGAGGACGGGGCTGTTTTCGCCCAGACGAGAGGGCAGCAGCACGGCACCGGCCACCAGGACCAGGCTTGCCACGCCAGCTGCAATAACCAGCGGCAGGTTGGTGAGAGCATTCTCAACGGTCATCATGCTGCTGTAGATGGCCAGCACAACGCCCACGATGCCCAGGATCAGGGCGCTGAGATTGAGGTAGAAAGCAGTGCCTTTTTTGTTCTTCATCTTATTCTTCCTCCTTCTTGCGCTTGCCGGACAGGACATACATCGCAGCAGACAGCACCAGAACCACGCCAGACACACCAATGCCAGCATAGTAGGTAGCACGCCACCAGGTCATCTGGTCCTGGATGTGGGTAGTAGCGTTGTAGCGGTTCATCAGGTGGCTCTCGGTCCATGCATAGATGTTCTTGTGCACGGCCTCCTTCAGCTTGCGCTGCAGGTTAGCATCGCCGTCGATGAAGTGAGCGTCCAGCACCTTGCCTTCGATCAGGTTCTGGAACAGGAAAGAGCTGCTCAGGGTGGTGACGCCGTAGAAGCCGGACTCGCCACGGGTATCGAAGCAGGTGGTACCAGAGTTCAGAACAGCGCTCCACAGGTCAACGTCATCGTAAATATCGGTGACAGCGTAGCCGATGAAGCCCCACTCGTTGGCCAGGATCTCGGTCATCAGGCCCTCGCTGGTGGTGCACTCAACAGAACCGATCTTGGAGAAAGAGGTCATCAGGCCGCGCATACCGGCGTTGTACTCGGGGGTATCGTACTTGGTAGCCTCGAATGCATACTGGTAAGCACGCAGCTCCAGCTCACGAGCACGCTGCTCGGTCATGTAGGGAGAAATGCCGCCGCGCTCGGTCTCCTGGTCGTTGAAAGCGAAGTGCTTGGGAGCAGCCACCAGGCCGTAATTCAGTGCGCCGATGGAGAATTCCATAGCTGCAACACCGGACAGGATGGGGTCCTCAGAGTAGTATTCGCCGTTACGGCCGTTGTAAGCATGACGATGGGTGTTCAGACCGGGACCCCACAGGATGTTGATACCGGTGAACAGGGACTCGATGCCGGTGAACTCGCCCAGCTCACGCATCAGAGCGGGGTTGAAGGTGGAAGCGCCGATGGGAGCATTGGCGAACACCTGGGGATGCCAGTTGCCGTTGGGATCGGTTGCGGGGATAGCCCAAGGAGCGTTGGGGTCCTTAGAAGCGTTCAGGTTGACAGCCACGCCGTTACCAGCGTTCTCGGTCATGTAGGTCTCGACAGTGCCGATGGACTCAGCGCCGGGGATGGTGGGGCCGCCGAAGCTGAAGATGTACATAGCCTCTTCCAGGGTCAGCTGATCCAGCAGCTTGTCCCACTTGGGATCGTCGTAGGGGACACCGAACATCTCGTAGAACTGGATGCCGTTGTCCTGACCCCACAGGATGTCAGAGGTGTCGTCGTCGGTCTTGAGGGTGTAGGTCTCACCATTCAGGTTCTTGATGAGCTGCTCGTTGGTGAGGGTCATGTCGCCGTAGTGCTTGGGGAAGGTGCCTGCCCAGTCGGTACGGGTCAGGTAGGTGACCTCGCCGGGCTGGTAGTAGTTCCAGTCAGCGTAGGGCAGCTGGTTGGAGATCTTGTAGCCGGTCTTGGAGACAGAGAACAGAGTCTTGGAGATGAAGTCCTCGGTGATCTCCTTCACAAAGACCTTGGAAGCGTCGCCGGTGCCGACCATCTTCTCGGCATCCATGCCCTGGGCAGCCATGATGTTGTTCAGAGCATCGTGTGCGCCGTTGCCCACAGCAAAGTAGTAGCTGCCGGGATCCATGATGTATGCGCCAGTGGTGCCGTCAGCGTTCTCGTAGGACTCATCGTAGCTGGCGATGTACTGCAGATCGACCTTGACGGGCACGATCTCGGACTCGCCGGGAGCCAGCAGGCTGGACTTGTCAAAGTTGAGCAGCTGAACAGCAACCTTTTCCACGCCGCCGGCAATGTAGGGAGCCTGGCCGTAGATCTGCACAGGGGTCTTGCCGGGGACCTTGCCGGTGTTGGTCACCTTGACGTTGAAGGTGGCGTAAGCATTGGGTGCGCCGGTCTCGGGATCGACGGTGACATCAAAAGTGGGCTGGCCCTGCATCTCCAGATCAAAGTCGGTGTAGGACAGGCCGTAGCCGAAGCCGTAGGTGACCTCGTTGTCGTAGTTCCACTCGGAGGTGGAGCCGTAAGCGCCCACAGGGCTGGTAGCGTTGCCGGTGCCTGCTACAGAATCGTAGTAGCGGGTCTCGTAGTAACGGTAACCTGCGTACAGACCCTCAGCCTCGATGGCATATGCGCCGGGGTTGAAGCCCAGGACGCCGCCCTTACGGGTGATGACATCGGCGGTGTTGGAGTAGTACATCTGGCCCATGTTCTGCATAGCAGGAGCAGACATATTGTAAGCGGTGAAGATGTCGAACAGACCGCCGGAGGGGCTGACGCGGCCGCAGAGGATGTCAGCCACGCCCAGCATGCCGTAGCAGCCAGGAGCACCGATCCACATGATGGCGTCAACATCGGGGTCGTCCTTCAGGGAGCCGATCTCGACCGAGGTGGAGCTGGAGATCAGCACGATGACCTTATCGCTGGCCTTCTTTGCCATTTCGATAGCGTCACGCTCGTTCTGGGTCAGGGACAGCGGCTCGTCATGCTCAAAGCCAAGGCCCTCTGCAATGCCGCCGGGCAGGTAGTCGTGAGACTCGCAGCTGGGGCGGGCAATGACCACGATAGCAGCATCGCCGTACTGAGCAAAGCTGTCCTGGTAGCTGCCGTTCACCGCAGCGATCTCCTCCACAGAAGGCTCGCCGGGGTTGTAAACTTCCATAGCGCCCTCGTTTTCGGCGTGGGGGTAGGTCTTGCCCAGGGTCTCGTAGATCTCGATCATGGTGGGGTTCAGGTTGAAGCCTGCGCCCTCGAAGTCAAACTCGTCGCCCTTCCACTCGCTGATGGTGGGCTTGATCTGCACGTCCTCGCCGTAGCTGCCGCTGCCCAGGGTGGACACGATGGTGTGGGCGAAGTCGGTACGGTTCTGGCTCAGAGCCTGCTCCAGGCTGACGTAAACGCCCTTGGCGCCAACGCCAAAGTTAGAGCCCAGCAGGTTCTTGTGAGAACGGATGCCCAGCAGGGTCACGTTGGAGCCGCTGGCCAGGGGCAGGGCGCCGTTGTTCTTCAGCAGGACGCTGCCTTCCGCCACTTCGCGGCGGCCCAGGTCCATAGCTGCGGTGATCAGTGCCTTGGAGTTGCCGGTGCCATCCTCGTTCAGCAGCTCAGCAGGCGGGTTGAACTTGTCGTACAGCGGGTTCTCCTCGTTGTTTTCCGAGGTCAGCACCTCGCTGTGGGTGCCCAGATAGGTGTCGATGGTGCCAGCATTGGTCTCCAAAGCGACACCAGCGATCATGGAGAAGCACAGGCTGAAGCAAGCAACTCCACTCAGGCCACGCCACAACAGCTTTTTGCCGGATTGTTTCATGGTGTGTAAATCCTCCTCATGCTCATGGTTCTAAAAGATTCCTGCGATAGGGGAAAAGTATGCGATCCTCCTTTCTGCCTTTTATTTTAAACCCAGTTGGCGCTTGTGCTGTGGGTCTTGTGCAGACGGTAGTCCGGGTTGGGCTGGCTGACCTTGCGCAGATCAGCGGTATCCGTACACGGACCAGCCACAGCTTTCAGCATGGTTTTTTCGGACATTGGCACCCGGAACCGGAACACCTTCTCGCCGGTCTGCATCTCTTTCAGCTCGCCGTTGACATACAGCGCAACGGAGGGCTGGTTGGAGTACACGGTGACCGTTGTGGTGGATTCGGTGCGGTCGGCATACCGTTTTCCTGCAATATGTACAAAAGGCTCTTCAGCCCAGTACGCCTTGTAAAGGTAGAAGCTGTCCTTTTTGATCTTGCGGTCAAAGGTGACCAGGCCCTTATGGTTCATGCCCGGCTCGCCGCCCTGATCCCGGGCATCGGCTGCAAAATCAAACATATTCCACACATGGGTGGACCACAGCCACTTGTGCCGTGCAAAGCATTTCAGCATATACTCGTGGTATTTTGCCTGATACTCTTCGGTATGGTCGCCGCGGCGGGGATGTGCGCTGTGGAGGTTGGGCATACCCTCGGCACCATATTCCGAGAAGCCCAGCGGACGCTTGGGGTAGATCAGGTGGAAGAAATCCATCCAGAGGTCGTTCAGGAACAGGCCCGGCACATACCAGCCCAGATAGAGGTTCCAGCTCACCAGATCGGTGATATGGGCTACCGGGTTGAAGGGGCCGCACATGGCATAGCAGGCCAGGGTAGTCAGGCGGGAGCTGTCCATCTTGTGGCACAGCTCGTTCAGCTCCCGGTGGTTGTCCAGCATATCCGCCTTGTCCTTGGTGGAGATGGTGATCTCGTTGGAAACGCCCCAGCATACGATGGAAGGATGGTTGTAGTTCTGGGTGATCAGTTCCTTCATCTGCTGGATGGTGTTCTCCCGGCCGTGGGGCAGGTGCTCGGAGATGTAAGGGATCTCGGCCCAGACGATCATGCCGCAGCGGTCGCACAGATCATAGAAGTACTGGTCATGCTGGTAGTGGGCCAGCCGGATGGTGTTGGCGCCGATCTCCTGGATCAGAGCCATATCCTCTTCGTGCATCTCCGGAGTGATGGCGTTGCCCAGGCCCTTGCGGTCCTGGTGACGGGACACACCGTGGAGCGGGTAGGGTCTGCCGTTCAAAAAGAAGCCCTTTTTTGCATCCACAGAGAAGGTGCGGATGCCCACCGGGATCTTCACTTCGTCCACAGTCTGCCCATTCTTCTGCAGCTGCACTAAGCAGGTGTACAGGTAAGGGTCACGGACGCCGTCCCACAGATGGGGATGCTCCAGCTCCAGGCTGGCATTGGCTCCGCTGCCCTGTGCAACCAGACGGCCGCTGGCATCCAGCAGAGAAACGGCGATCTCGCCGCTGCCTTCTACCAGGGTGTCCACCTTGACTTTGGCCTGCAGCTCCCGGACCACCGGAGTGACCCGGACGCCGGGGCCGCCGAAGTGGTCCAGTGCGATATGGTCTTTGGAGACGATCAGCAGGCTGACATCCCGATAGATGCCGCCGTAAAACGTGAAGTCGGCCTTTTGGGGGTAAACACGGTCGTTGATGCTGTTATCCACCAGGACGGTCAGCACATTTTCCTCTGCCAGCAGGTCGGTGACCTGTGCACGGAAGGTGGAGTAGCCGCCGTCGTGCTTGCAGACCGGTTTGCCATTCAGCAGCACCTCGGCGCTGGCATTTACGCCGTCGAATTGCAGCCAGACCTGCTGAGAAGCCGGGTCAAAATCCGGGCAGGAAAAGCTGGTGCGGTAGGTACAGCTGCCGCGCCAGTAGTCGTTGCCGCCATCCTGGCCGTCCTGTGCGTTCCAGGTGTGGGGCAGCTGCACCGGGACAGTTTTGCCATCGGGGCCGGTAAACCGCCAATGGTCCATAAGATTTATGATGGTGCGCATACACTGCGTTCCTTTCCTCTGTTCGGTATTCGTTCATCTTATAGTAACAATTTTATCAAACCATCTTTTTTTGACAAGATGATTGCGATAAGCGGTCATTCTGGTGGATATTCGGTCTTGCATGACCAAATATTTGGCGATTTATTTGTTGGAGTTGCACAAACAGATGGATACTTGTGCGCAAAAAAGCCCCCGCAGAGATATTCTGCGGGGGCTTTGGGGGGCAAGGCGCTCAGCACTCGGCCTCTAAGGGGAAGATGATCTTGACAGAGAAGAATCCGTTTTCAGAATCGGTGGTCTGGGTGCCATGGTATTTTTGTACAATGCGGCGCACCACCCGCAGCTCGATGGCTTCGGTGCGGGAAGGGGTGGGCCGCGGCGGCCGGGCCGGACTGGTGACGGTGATCACCACAAAATTCTGCCGCACGCAGACCAGCAGGTCGATCATCCGCAGATGGGGCTGCTGGGCGCACAGTGCGCTCTCGATGGCGTGGTCCAGCGTGTTGGCAAAAAGGGCGTACAGGTCGCCAGCTTCAAACCGGCCCAGATGGCTGCCGTCTGCCACAGCATTCAGCTGGATCTTGCGGGACTGGCAAAGCAGGGTCTTTTCGGTCAGGACGATGTCCAGCACCTCGTTGCCGGTATTGGCGCCTGCATCGTACAGCCGGGCGGTGCGCTCGGCTTCGTCCAGGCTTTCAGCAGACACTTGGGCAGGGCTGAGATGCCGCAGCTCGGCAATGCGCACCTTGAGCTCATGGCAACGCCGGTTGATGATCTGTACGTTTTGGCGGGCCACCTGATACTGCTGGCGCTGGCGCTCGTACAGCAGGTTGAGGGTGTCCATCTCTTTTTGCATGGCAGATTTTTTGAACAGCTCGGTCTGCAGGTAGAGCAGGGTCAAAAAATAAAACTGGCACAGCAATACGGTGATCACCAGGCTGGAAGGGAGCATGTCGTCGGAGCTGCCGTCCAGCACGGCGGCCTGCAGCATGAATGCAGCGCCGAACAGCGCAGCACTGGCCACCTGGCGGGGACCGGCATGGTAGGCGCCGTCGTTGTACGGCATGGACCGCGCCAGGGTGAGATAGATCAGCAAAAAACCAAACGCGGCAATGAACAGCTGCCAAAGACAGCTTTGCGCTGCGGTAAGCGGGATGGCAAGCAGACCCTGGCTCTCGGCCAGCCAGAGAACCAGACAGCCGATCTCGTATAAGGCACGGGAGCTGAGGACACACCACACGCCGCAGTAAAAACTATCGGTCCAGTTCAGCTGGACGCAGGTATGGATCAAAGCGCCCAAAAGCAGCGCCTCCAGTGCGAACAGCCCGAAGATCTGCACCATCCAGTGGGGCAGGTTTGGGGTAAGGACATAGAGGCTGCCCAGCGAAAAGACCAGGATCGCCAACCCAGAGCCAAGCAGATGCAGCGGCAGGTGGGGCCGGGGCCGCAGCGGCAGGCAGAAAGCCAGCACTGCGCAGCAGCTGGAAAATACCTGGCATAAACAGATCAGCAGTGCAGTCACAGCACACCTCCGATGTAGGAGGCAAGAGCCGTCAAAAATGCTGCCCGCTGGCGGCGGCTGATCTCCAGCCGTGCTTCGCCCACCAGGACAAAATCATTTTCCACGGCCTTGACGTGCTTCAGGTTCACCAGGTAGCACTGGTTGCACCGGGCAAAGTGATAGGGGGCCAGCTGGCTTTCCGCATTTTGCAGGCTGGAACGCACCGTGAACTCCCCGTCGGCAGTATGGTAATGCAGCATCCGGCTGTGGGTCTCCAGGTAGTAAATGCGGGAGGTCTCTACCAGCTGCACACCGCCGCCTGCACATTGCAGCAGGATCTGTCCGCCCCGCTGCCGCTGCACCCGTTGGATGGCCCGGGAGAGCTTGGTGCTGAACTGGTAGTAATCCACCGGTTTCAGCACATAGTCCAGCGCATCCACCTCGTAGCCGCGGATCGCATACTGTGCCATGTTGGTCACGAATACCAGCACCGCCTCGCTGTCTACGGCGCGGATCTGCGCTGCGGCGGAAAATCCCCCCATGCCGGGCATTTCCACATCCATAAAAATAATGTCGTAGCCGGGGTGATACCCTGCCGCGATCTGTGCGCCGTCTTCGTAAGGGGTGACGGTACATTCCAGCCCTTGTTCTGCAGCGTATTGTTCCACAAATCCCTGCAGGATCTGTCTCTTATACACATCTCCGAGCCCACGAGACAGGCAGAAATCTC
>ENA-OZKN01000780-OZKN01000780.1-human-gut-metagenome-genome-assembly--contig:-NODE-780-length-11586-cov-5.469257_pt1 | contig 11586 bp, 10 predicted proteins | sample MGYA00244827_ERZ653766 | MGnify/ENA primary metagenome ERZ653766 (study PRJEB26926, sample SAMN06165281) | human gut metagenome | biome: ENVO:00009003; feature: ENVO:2100002; material: ENVO:00002003... | reverse complement strand
TCTACACTTCTAGCTTCGTCGGCAGCGTCAGATGTGTATAAGAGACAGCCTTTGGTGTAATCTTTTATTGAATAGACCGAAGGAATTGCTTGTTTGGTATAGCCTATTTCTTTTGCCTCTATTATAAAGCCATCACCGCCATCGGCGCTTAGAATCATTCCCGGCAGACCGTGAAGTTTCCAAGGCCCGTCATGTACCGGGATTTCCGGTGAGAACCAAGCTTTCCAGATTCTGCCATGATAGTTGGTTTGTGCCATTACACATTCAAAACCAAGTATATTCTTTGTGGAATCTTCAATTACTGTCCACTTCATTTCAGACATGGGTTCTTCATAACGCCACAGTTCGCCTGCCTTAAAGTCATAAACTGACATCTTTCCTTGTTCGGAATCTTTCGAGACATATAGAAATTCCTTCTTTTCCGGCGCAAGTCCGAGTTTGCGACCATCGTATGTGACGGTTCCGTCAGGCTGGACAACGCGCCATGCTTTCATCTGGATTTCGCGAAGTTTTGCTTTCCCCTCAGGCGTGGATTCACAAGAGTCTACATATAGACTCATTTTGTCAAAATAAAGCGACTTTTCCGGACTTGCAACAAGTGCCATTTTTTGAGTATATGCCTTGCCGGAATCAGAATCGCGGGTCGTGACATCATATTCTACTGCCACGTTGTTCTGCGCCATTGCAGCCATCGCCGCAAAGCACATGATGATTGATGTGAATATTTGTTTCATAATGTTATTTGTAATCTGTTTCAAGTAAATCAAAACCATCTTTCCCACTTTCGTAATCAATTTTTTCCTGAGAATGACGCGGCCCGTTGCCACCAAAGTGCATATCGCTCATGCCCTGAAAATTATCATATCTATATCGACAAAGTTTCAGAAACTCTTTTCTTGTTGTCTTCTCATAAGAATATGGTTCATAAACTTTGGTAATAGGCATATTGACTGATTGAATACCATTGGCTGTGAAATGATGTTGACCTGTACTGTCAACAGCCTCTAATATCAGGCCGGGCAATCCAAGCAATTTCCATGGCCCGGTGTTCATTGGTACTTCTGGAGTGAACCAGGCATTCCAATTACGGCCATGATAATTGGCCGTCGCCATAATGCAGTCATAACCTAATATAGTCTTTGTGGTGTCATCAACAATAGTCCATTCCCTATCCTCAATTGGTTCTGTATATTTACGGTATTCATGATAAACCATATCCCAGACATTGAACTTGTCTTTATCCCTAACAACATAAAGATCTGCAGGCCGACCAACAGGTGAACTGTTTAGAATCGCCTCTCGCTCTTCTCTGGATTTCTGCATAAGCTCACCCATCATTACCAACCCTTGCTGAACATACCATTGTTCCCCCTCGTTAGTGCACCGTGTTGAGTCAAGCCATTGTGTATGGCTATTGTAAAACTTCGAACAATCCTGTCCAGCAAGAAGTATGAAATCCTGTCTTTTCTCGATACCTCTTGGGTCGAAAAAATGGTATTCATATCCGACCATTATTTGTGCTTTCTGAGCCATTACAGCTATCGACACAAAGCACACTATTATTAACGTTAATAGTCTGTTCATTTTCTGAGAGATATTGAGATTAATAGCTCGCGGCCACGGAGCCGGCGCTGGCTCTCGAAGGAGGTGAGCTGATTATATGTCGTGTAGTTGTATGTTCGCTGATTGAAGATGTTATTTAATGAGGCGGAGAGTTCCAGTCGCTTGTTGAGTTTGTAGATTAGCTTGGTGTCGAGCAGGAACACGTTTTTGAACTGGTCGGAAGTCAGTTCGTTTCGGTAGTGTTCGCCGCTGATATGCCATTCCCATTTTTTGTGGGGCATAATGTTGAGCAGAAGCTCATTCTCCATATTGCCGAGCCACGAGGCGTTAATGCCGTTCATGGACATACGGCTCGAAGCCCACTCGAAACGATAGTCGAAACTGAACCAGCGCAGCGGCGCTCCGTTGATTTTTGCGCCTACCGACCACGAAGTGCCGACCGAGTTGACATTGGTATTCTCTGAAATCAGATGCGATTCATTGCGGCTGAACGAACCGTTGATGTTTGCGCTACCTCGCATGAAGTCAAGTGTCTTGCCTATGTTGCCGCTTGCCATCAGCATCTGTCCGTCGCTTTCGGCATCGGTGTAGGAATAAACCACATAGTCGCCATAAAGCTGCTGTGCCAAAGTGTAGGGTCTGTGACTCCATGACTGCATCACCATAGCGTTTGCGAATATTCCGCGACGGGTGTGTTTGTAGGATAGTCTGCCGGATACCCGTTGGGAGGACGAATTATAGAAGTCATCGACACCTCGACGGAACGAGCGGTAGTTTGTCATCACATATCCGGGCTGAATCATGTTGAGGTCCATCGGCGAACGTCCGGCACCACCGCTAACGCTCATCGAGAAGCGGTTGTTGGGTTTCCAGTTCATGCTGAGCGACGGCGAAAAATAAACCTCGCTACGGTTGGCAAGTGCCTTGTCGAAGGTATAATGGGCGAAACTGACAGGAGCGTTTAGAGAAAAGTTGACACGTTTCACCCAATACTCGAATTTCGGAGTTGCATAAACTGTGAGATAGTTGGTGTTCAGCACATTCGTAGTCTCGCCCGTTATTTCCTCGGGCATATCAGGCAATTCTGTGTTGAGATAGCGGAAATAACCTTTTACGCCGCCTTCAAGACTGATGGTTATCCCCTTGACGGAAAAGGCGTAAGCAGCACTCTCGTTGGTATAGAAAGCATGGTCTTTGACCTGCTGACGCATAAAGCCATCATTCATCGACACTGATAGCGTCTGCGGAAGCGACTCCCATTCGTTTTTGCTTATGAAAGTCACTAAATGCTTGCCGTTGAATCTCTTTATAAGTTTGAAATCGTTGCCGACATAATAATCGGGAAGTGATGCCGTCTGGTTGTTGGGCAGTGAACCGGTTACGCCGAGGCGTACATCATCCCAGTCGATATTGGTTTTCAGCGTGTTGTTGATGAACGCTGTCTTTTGGTTCAGCTCATAGATGAATTTGCCCGACAGGGAGTGTGAGCGGTCAATGCCGTTGCGGTCTTCGGTAACGACACGGTTGCCGTCGTTGAGGAAGTAGGTCGTTACGTTTGCCGCCTCAGCGGTGACGCGGTTGAAGGAGTAGTCAATCTGCGTCTTGAACTCACCGCGTCCGAGTTTCCAAAGCGCATTGGTTGAAACAAGAGCCGAGCGATTGAACAGTGTGCGTTTACGGCTGAGATTAGGAACTCCGGGGAGCGACACACTGACATAACGGCTCAGGTCTGTTCCACGGCGCGAGGCGAAAAAGTCTGTTGCCTGTGCCGAGAGATCTTCTCCGATGTTGTTTGTTTTGAATGTAGTTATATTCTGGAAATTGGGCATTACAGCCATTGCGAACAGCTCGCCGTCCCATATCGCACCAGCGGGTTGCCAAGAGTAGCCACCTCCGGCATCGCCGTGGAAACTCCACGTTGCCTTAGCCTTGTTCTTCAGTTTGAGGTTGATAGCAGCCTTGTCGGAAAATGATATGCCTGACAGCACCTGCATCGGCTGGTGATTCTCCATTACCTCGACCGCACCCACATCCTCATGGCTGATGCCGTTGGTGGCAATACCGTATTTGCCGCCGAGAAGGTCGGAGCCTTCGATATAGAACTTGTTGATGTCCTCGCCCTGATATTGAATCTTGCCGGAATTTTCCACATTGATACCCGGCATACGTTTGAGCACATCGCCAATCGAGCGGTCTTGCTGTTGCGCAAAACTACCGACATTATATGTGATAGTATCGCCTTGCTCACGGATGCGGTCAGCCTTGACCGTAACTTCCTTGAGCAGTGTCGTACCCGGTTCGAGCTGAACGGTGAGAGGGAACGAAACGCTGTCGAGAGGTATTGTTTTCTTAGCGAAGCTCATCATCGACACCTCCAACCGACAACCTGTGACTGACGGCAGCGACATGGCGAAACCGCCATCGCCTTTAGACGTGGTATATTTCTTTATCTTGCCATCCGCGCCCTTTACTATGACAGACGCCCCGGTCAATGGCTCATTGCTATCCTTGTCAACCACAGTACCCGACACATTGACCTGCGCCACAGCTATTGCTGTAACAAATAGACAAAGTAGATATGTTATGAATCGAGACAATTTAAACTAACGTTACCTTAGAGGTGTGAATCGACAAACAATTTTATCGGTATTTGGATAAAGCACAGGGTCTTGAAAAGCACTTGTTACGGATAATTCCGAGGGTGTGAGCTTGTCTATTAGCCAAAACTGTTCTGACTTGTCAATATATATGACAGTGAAATTATCAGTAGTGAAAGTCCAACGGAAATAAACCGGATCGCCCTTGATTGTCTCGTCGTTCCAATTTGCCCATTTATATGAGCCGGTACCGTTGACGTTGAACTTATAGATCCGGCCTTCCTCTCTATACTCAGTTGGCTCGAAATCAGGTCGATATTCGTATGTCTGTTTCCACTCTACGCCGGTAAGGAGATTGATTATCTCTTTCTGGTCAGCGTCATAATAACCTGTGCGTTCCTCACACGAGGCAAGAAGCACACAGGATAATATGATTATGAGAAGCTGTATATGTTTCATTCGGATATTCCTATTGTCACAGTGCCGTTTCCAATTAGGGACTTGCCCTGAATGTTAAGATATTCACCATCTGCCTCCGGCAATTCCATAGAATAATTGTATGGCAGTGTATTCATACCTAATCCGACTATAAGGATTGTACCCTTGTTAGCTTTGTCAGATGTCACAAAAGAGATTTGTGATACATAAAACGTGGATGTATTACCGGAACTTACAGTAAGTCGTTTGTCATTTTCCATAGAGAAAAAGCCAGTTCGGCAAATATCATCGCCTGACACCGACAGCCGGGCCATTGTTTTTCCGCCCATCTTATCTGATTGAACTTTTGACAGACGCATTGTCCCTCCGCCATTGTTCCGTACCAATCCCGATGTCCGGATTGTGTATATCACACTGACATTCTCGGCATTTCTATATGCTTCTATAAGATTGTTCGCCTGCTCCATTTCGCGCTCAAACCGAATCCGGTTTATGGAGCTGACCTCCAGCAGTTGTTCCCGTGAGCGGTTGACAACGTAGTCGGTTGCCGTAACCTTCCTGTCAGGATTGATGGAGAATAGCCCTGTGCTACTGTTCACCTCGACAAACTGCGAAAGGACTTCGACATCCGTCTCATAAGCCCTTATCGGGGTTGGTTCGTTGAAAACTGTGTTGTCATCACTGCACGCCGTTATCAAGAGGGCTGTGCCAATCAAGGAGGTAAGAATCAGTTTATTCATAGCCTATAGTCAATTATTCCACTGACTCGGTGGAGAGATTAATTAAAGAAAACGTGAGCCAACTATGCCACGTCTTAGTTTGTAGGTCGTAGGAAACCTTTGATGCAGATGTAACAATAGTGACCCACGCTATATGCGTGAGAACCACTATGCTATCCCTTGCATCGGTTTCTGAATTTCCTACGTTCACAAACTACAAGATAAGCATAACGCTTCTTATTTTTCCAAAATGTCGTGGAAAGGCGATGCCATTCCGATTGCAAACTTAACCAAAATATCTGAATCCTAAGCTATAATCGTCGAAAAATTAGCAACTTTGCAGTCTAATACGCGCAAAAATGACAATCAAAGAAGAACATATCCCGGAAATTACTGAATCAAAACTCTATGATGACGTGTGCGCCATCATAGAAGACACCCGCTATCGTGTGGCTGTGTATGTCAATTCCGAGGCGTGTCGGATGAATTGGCATGTGGGTATGCGAATCAAAGAGGATGTGCTGCACAATGCCCGCGCTGAATATGGCAAACAGGTTGTGAAACACCTCGCCGAGAGACTTGTAAAGCGTTATGGCAGCGGATGGGGATTCAAGAAACTGCAACATTGTCTACGCGCTGCGTATACTTTTTCGGAGGCTGAGATTGACTAAGCAGTGCGTAGACAATTGAGTTGGACACATCTTCGTTCACTGATGTTTGTAGAGGACGAACTCGCCCGAATTTCCACAGGCTGTTGGTCGATATGAGGAAGGAGCGGTTGAACAGCGTCCGCTTGTCGCTGAGTGATGGCACCCGGTCTGACCATTGAAGAAGCTCTCCACCGCTATCGCGAAGAACAGAAGACAAAACAACGTCTCCAAGGCCCTAAAATACACTAACCAATTACGCCACTGAGAGACGCATCAGCCTCCCTCGGTGGCAAACTTTAATGGAGTATTGAAGTAGAGATGTTCTTTTCGTTGCTGAGTTCGCCGGATTGATTTACTTTCTTTCCGTAATTGAAGGTATAGGTCACAGCCAATGATATTCGTCGATGGAAGTCCGAACCAAATTGAGTCACGTTACTATCATACCAACGGGTGGTCAATGTATCCTTGCTGAGTTTCCATGAAGACTGAAACAGATTGACTAACGACAGTTGGATGTTCCATCCCCTCGATGCCCACCCGGCACCAGCCGAATAGCTCATCGGCATCTTGCGCAGATATGCGTTTTCTCCATCAACATAGCTGCTTCCGGTACCGTAATAGGCATTGAAGAAGAATTTGCCAAGATAATAGTTGACATTTAGGCTTGTAGTAAACGGATAATGTGATATACTGTTGCTTCCGGTTGTCTTATAGAGTAACAGTCGTGGAGAGATAGAAAAGGATAGCCTTCCGTCCAGAAACTTTCCGGTAAGGCTTGTGCCAATCTGACCATGATTGTAGTCTCCATCATTCTGATATTTTTTCAACATCATTCCGCCGGGGCCATCAGGAGTATAGACTGCTATCTGTCGGTTGGAGATGAGGAACATCGTCGCGTAAGTGGATAGTTGCCATTTATTGCTTGGAAGCCATGTATAACTGATATTTGCAGAAGTGTTTCTCGAACACATAAGGTCGGGATTGCCGGAAATATACATCAGTTCGGATTGCTGAATTATATTGGGATTCTTCATTGTGGCGTCGGGCGAAAATGAGGCATATTGAAACCAGAGACTGATTGAGTTTCTTTGATTGGGAGCATATTGCAGGTTGATGTGGGTGAACGGATAGCGGTCGTCCATAGTTTTGCCATTGATATAGTTTGACTCGAACGCATAGCCTCCGTCTATGCTCCCGGACACTTTCTGATAATTCAATGACATGCCGACGGTTATTCCGGCAAAAGTCTGACGGAATCGGTTGACTGCGTCACTTGAACCGGTGTAGTCGATATTTGTGCGCCCACCGCCTGATAAAATGTTTGAGAATAATGTGAATTTATCAGACAATGATTTGTTGACCTGTATTGAACCACGCAAAAACCAAGAGTCTTCATCTGCAATATTTTCGATAGATTCTGTCCCTGCGTAATAATTTGATGATGTGTTGTTCTTGGCAAATTCAGCCTGAAAGTTCCCGTTGATCGACCATCCTCTGCCCAGCGCCGCATACAGTTCGCTATTCCAGCCGACGGCATTGTTTGTGGAAGGTGATTCTGTATGATATGTTTCCGAGGGATACAGACTCGAAAAATTGACATAACCTGACGTGTGGTTTATCGGAGTGTTGATTCGACGATATGAAACGAGATTGCGGAATGTGAAATTCTCATTCTTATTCCACGAGGCTCGGAATGCCGAATATAAGCCACGTTGATGTTCTTTCCCTGTTTCTGTACCGCTTGTGCGTCTGATAGTCCCGGACTCCAGTCGGTATGTTTCGTCCGAAACAGAACCGATATGAGAGTTATAGTCGTAGTCGCCCGACACCATGACATCGTATTCCATCCTGCGGTAGGCGAACTTGGAATATACCGAAGCTTCGCCGCTACGTATCATGAAGCGTTCTTTGCCGCTGAACTTTGTGTAACCTCCGTAAGAATAAGTATGGGTGATGAAATTTACAACGTGTTGTGCCCGTTGAAATCGCGGGTCTGTCGGAAAGTCAAGATATTCCACCCGCTTCACGTCACCGGGATTCAATCCGCTGACATCCTCATCGATTGCCGGATGAAAGTTTATGAAAAGGCTAACGCCTTGATTGTCGGCAGTCTTTACCGTCTCAGTTATCGGATTGACGCTTAGTTGAGGGATGTTCATCCTTGACAGCAAGGAAACTCCGTCGGAGGCAGTCGATTTCTGATTACTGGTAGGGATATAGACTGTCTTTGTCGCGCTTGTGTGTTGAGCGTCAGCTACAACTGTTATCTCTCCAAGTTTTTTGACTGTAATTGTGTCCGGCTCGGCGGTCTGCCCCTGTGCTAGGAAAGGGAGTATAATCAATGGTAGTATATAATATTTCATGTTGCGAAATTAGACAACCCTGTCTTATTCAATCCTTATGATCCCTTATTTAGTCTTAATCTTGCAATTAGGGCATCATATGATTGACGGAATTTTAGTAATTTTACATTGATATGAAACACTTTAAGCTGATACTGGCCTCAATGCGTATCATCGTTGGTCTGCTCTTTGCAGCTAACGTGATATTCATGATGCAATTATATAATTCAATAAAAGAGCGATACATAAGCGATGTCGAACAATGTCTGAGCCGTGCCGACCAGATTGAACTGGTCGACCGCATAATTGATGCCGGACTTGGCGGAGATGATGATGTGGTTTGGGTTGCGATTGGATTACAGAAATCGGATGTCGGTTCGACTATGAACGCTGAAGAATTGCGTGAATTGGATTACTCTCAAGGCTTTCGTCGCGTTGACAAGCAGATTATGTCAATGATTGCACAATACCTTCATGGCGGCAGCTATGCCGATAGGATTGGAGAACCTGATGTGTCCAAAATGGAGGAAGCCTTTCGCCGCGATCTTAATTTTTCAGGCTATTATCCCGAAGAGGTATATATAGTGGCACCCGGCGGGACAGTGGAGTATTCGTCGGACTTATGGGAGATAGGGTATCGTATAAATGGAGACCTTACATATTACGCCTATATTTCCCCGCTGACAAACAACATACTGAGAGAGATGGGGGGTGTAATAATTACATCTGCCCTTATTGCATTGGCGCTTACATTCGGGTTCTGGTATCTTCTTCATGTGATAGCCCGTCAGCGTACCATTGAGGAGATGAAGGATGACTTCACCAATAATATGACCCATGAATTAAAAACACCAATTGCCATAGCGTATGCGGCAAACGATTCCTTGCTCCAGTTTCCTGATCCGAACGATGAGGCACGGACAAAGAAGTATCTGACAGCGGCACTCGAACAACTGTCAAAACTCTCAGGGCTTGTAGAAAGTATTCTTGCCATGAGTATGGAGCGGAGAAAACACCTTGCCATGGCGAAGGAAAACATAAACCTTAAAGAATTTCTAACCAAAATTATCGAGCAGCAGAAGCTGAAGACAGAAAAAACATGTGAATTTGTGCTGGAATGTCCTGAAGATGCTGTTGTTGAAGCTGATCCCACACATTTTTCTAATGTAATAGGGAATCTTATTGACAACAGTATAAAATACTCCGGCGATTCTGTTAAAATAGCAATAAAATTGGATTCAACCGGACTATCGGTGTCAGACAATGGAATCGGTATCCCTGAAAAATCCTTACCCGATATCTGGAGTAAATTCTACCGTGTACCTCATGGGAACAGGACTGATGTGAGAGGATACGGCATCGGCTTATTCTACGTGAAATCAATCATAGAAAAACATGGGTGGAATATAAGCGTAGTAAGCCGTCAAGGAAAAGGGAGCATATTTACTATAAAATTTTGAAGACAATGAGCGACACAATATTATTGGTAGAGGACGATTCTACATTGTCGATGATTATTTCGGAGACCTTACAACGAGATGGATTTGATGTCCTGACAGCGGACAATGGCGAGGATGGCCTTAAACAGTTTGCCCGACATGGGGCTGACCTAATCATTGCTGACGTGATGATGCCTCGGATGGACGGATTTGAGATGGGGCGTAAGATACGTCAGATAAACCGGAATGTGCCGTTATTGTTTCTGACAGCAAAATCCGAGATTGATGATATTGTCGAAGGATTTGAACTTGGTGGCAATGACTATCTCAAAAAGCCGTTTAAGATGCTTGAATTGATAGTTCGCATCAAGGCACTGCTTCGCAGAAATGTCCATGATGAGGACAATCGGTTTGAAATTGGCAAATACACATTGGACTTGTCAATGCAAATGCTTTCGCATCCAGATAAAGGGATTGTTGGGTTATCACTAATTGAAGCAAAATTGCTGAAAGAACTGATTGTAAATGTGGGGTATACAGTGGAATCCGCTACAATAATGCAGCTGATATGGCAGCGTGATGACCCGTATAGCCGTAATTCACTGCATGGGTTTATCCACAAACTTCGCCACTATCTCCGGCATGACCAGTCAATATCGTTAATTAACCAGCGAGGCATAGGGTATATGCTGACTGTTAAATCCTAAATTTATTTTGGGTTATAATGATACGAAGCGCGTTGGTGAGGAGTTGCCGATGCGCTTTTCTATTGACAGAATTTTGAAAATTGACATTTGGTTGACAAAATGGCGCAAAATGGAAAAATCTAACGACTTATTATTTAGATAATTAGTTTTTTAAAAGTGGTGCCATCAGAACCTGAGTTTCTGAATGAATACGAATGAATTTGAATGGTTATTTTAGACAAAATACTGAATAATAGCGTAATATGAATTTTAATGAATTTTGGCGATTTTCAGATTCATTCAAAAAGCGTGGTGACCTGCGTGGTGACCCGACTTGACAAATTGCTGTTCGGGTTGTTATATTTGCAGAACCAAAGTGGCTGATTGTGAATGATTGCAAATGTCACCATTCAAATTTTACCAACTTAGAAAATATGGCAACAACTCCCTCCGCAAGAAAATTGACCCCGTTTCATGTCCGCACAAAGGACTTGAAGAAAGATACCGCGACACTGTTTATCCGTATCCATACGCGGAAGATTGACGTGCTTGTTTCGACCATGCTCCAAGTGGAGGTGTCGGAATGGCTAAGGGCCACGGCTTCTCCGGCGGCATGGCTCCGTCATCAGAAGAAGAATTACCAGTTCCATGCGAAGCTAACGCAGATTGAGGGCATTGTCAAGGCACATCTTGACAAGACCAATTTCGACCGTGAGGCTCTCGACATGGATGTCCGCTATATCTCCGAGCCTGAAAAGGTTGAAGCGGAACGCCGGGCAAAAGAGGAAGCCGCCGAAGCCAAGCGCAAGGAACAAGCGAAGAAAGAGGCTGCGAAAGAAAAAGCCCGCAAGAGAGCCGAGGAAAAGAAACGTATCGAGGAGGAGAAGAACCGTCTTATCTGGCCGTTCCTAATTCAGTTTGTCGATGACATCAAGAGTGGCGCACGCAAAATCGGCAGCGACGACTACGCGCCGGGAACCGTCAAGGCGTGGAAAAGTTTTAGAGGGTGTTTCATAACGATTGTTAATTTGTGGAAAGCCTGTTGAGAAGCATTGCCATCCCTGCAATGATAACCATCTGTCGTGCTACTTCCATTGTATCTTCATAATTTCTGCATAATCGTCGGAAGTTGTCAAACCATGATATAGAACG
>ENA-OZKN01000777-OZKN01000777.1-human-gut-metagenome-genome-assembly--contig:-NODE-777-length-11600-cov-17.606756_pt1 | contig 11600 bp, 10 predicted proteins | sample MGYA00244827_ERZ653766 | MGnify/ENA primary metagenome ERZ653766 (study PRJEB26926, sample SAMN06165281) | human gut metagenome | biome: ENVO:00009003; feature: ENVO:2100002; material: ENVO:00002003... | reverse complement strand
AGAAGCCTCCATATCGAAATGATATGGAGGCTTTTTGTGTTTATAGGTATAATATTTCTTTTGTTTTTCCGTTTATATACCGTAAGTTTACATCTTATTTATATATAATGCGCTTTATAAAGGAAATCCATCCGATAAAATTCTGGTTGGTATTAGCTGCCATGGTGATAGCTGTTGCCTCTCTTTACGTCTCACATTCTCTGATAAGCGATTTATCTGCTGAAGAACGGGTACGTATGGAAGTGTGGGCGGAAGCAATGAAGAATTTGCAAACTGCAGATGGAAATACGGATTTGACTATGGTCTTGAAAGTTTTGAATGCCAATCATACTATTCCGGTAATCGTGGTTGATCAGAATGAGGATGTACAGACATATAGGAATATAGAACTGTCTTCAGCCGATACAATAGTCTCCTTAAAGGAAAAACTGAGTGATTTTAACCGTGAAGGTAATTGTATTCGCATAGATCTCAATGGCGGTGGCGATTATCTGAATGTATATTATGGACCTTCCCTTATGCTTACCCGGTTAGCTGTTTATCCTTATGTTCAATTAACGGTAGTACTCATTTTTGTTCTTATTGCTATCTTTGCTTTGTTGAGTTCTAAAAAGGCAGAGCAGAATAAAGTATGGGTTGGGTTATCCAAGGAAACTGCCCATCAACTGGGAACTCCGATCTCTTCACTAATGGCATGGATGGAATTACTGAAGACACAATACCCACAGGATGATTTGATTCCTGCTATGGCGGAAGATGTAGAGCGTTTACAGATGATTGCTAATCGTTTCTCTAAAATCGGTTCTATTCCTGAACTGGAGGATGCAGATTTAAAAGCTCTGTTGGAACGGGTGACGGATTATATAGCGCACCGTACTTCAGATAAAGTGAAAATCAGTACCCATGTACCCGATTCACTTCCCCCCGTGCGGCTGAATGTTGCTCTGTTTGAATGGGTGATAGAAAATCTTTGTAAGAATGCTGTTGATGCAATGGGTGGAGTAGGAGTATTGGTTATTTCGGTACAGGAAACGTCAAGATATTGGTGTATTGATGTGGCAGATACGGGGAAAGGAATTGACAAACGATATTTTGAAACGGTTTTTGCTCCTGGCTATACCACTAAGAAAAGGGGATGGGGATTGGGCCTTTCATTAGCACGAAGAATTGTGGTTGAGTATCATTCTGGATCCATTTTTGTGAAGCAATCGGAGATCAATAAGGGGACGATATTCAGAATAGAGCTTAAAAAATGAATATTTCGTTGCTAATTTCTACATTATGAGGATAATTATTTGTATCTTTGTCGCCCGAATAAATAAAAGAAGCTTTGGGAAAGTTTGATAAATACAAAATTGATTTGAAAGGCATGCAGGCAGACTCTTGTAAGTATGAGTTTGTACTGGATAACCTTTTCTTTGCTAACATTGATGGACCAGAAGTACAAAAGGGTAAGGTTAATGTTACGCTGGTTGTAAAGAAAACATCTCGTGCTTTCGAATTGAACTTCCAGACGGATGGAATGGTATGGGTACCGTGTGACCGCTGCCTGGATGATATGGAACAACCGGTAAGCTCTACAGATAAGCTGATGGTGAAGTTCGGTCATGAGTATGCTGAAGAAGGTGATAACCTCATTGTGATTCCCGAAGAAGAAGGAGAGATCAATGTGGCATGGTTTATGTATGAGTTTATTGCATTGGCTATTCCGATGAAGCATGTACATGCTCCCGGAAAGTGTAACAAGGCAGTGAGCAGTAAGTTGCATAAGCATTTGCGGACGAAAGCGGACGAAGATGATGCGGAAGATGAAATCTTTATTGAAGGTGAAGATGCACTGCCGGGAGGTGATGTAGAGGAAACTCAGATTGATCCGCGCTGGAACGAATTAAAGAAAATATTAGATAACAATTAAAGATTAAAAAAAATGGCACATCCTAAGAGAAGACAGTCTAAAACAAGAACTGCAAAGAGAAGAACTCATGATAAGGCAGTAGCTCCTACATTGGCAATTTGCCCGAACTGTGGCGAATGGCATGTATATCACACTGTATGTGGTGCTTGCGGATATTACAGAGGCAAGCTTGCTATTGAGAAAGAAGCTGCTGTTTAATTTGCAGCCTGATAAAGAATATACTTGAATGCCGGATGTCTAAAAAGATTTGTAAGTACAAACCTTTTTAGACTACCGTTGTTTAGGTATTCATTAACTTAAGCAGGATTAATGGAAAAAATAAATGCAGTAATTACAGGAGTCGGCGGATATGTACCCGATTATATCTTGACGAATGAAGAGATATCAAGAATGGTGGATACCAATGATGAATGGATTATGACCCGTATCGGAGTAAAGGAAAGACATATCTTGAACGAAGAAGGATTGGGGACTTCGTACATGGCTCGTAAAGCCGCAAAGCAGTTGATGCAGCGTACTGGTTCTAATCCTGATGATATTGATCTGGTGATTGTCGCTACTACTACTCCTGATTATCATTTCCCTTCTACAGCTTCTATCCTATGTGATAAGCTTGGATTAAAACATGCTTTTGCTTTTGACTTACAGGCTGCTTGTAGCGGTTTCTTGTACTTGTTGGAAACGGGGGCTAATTTTATCCGTTCGGGAAGATATAAGAAAATTATTTTAGTAGGTGGTGACAAAATGTCGTCTATGGTGGATTATACCGAGCGTGCTACTTGCCCGATCTTTGGTGACGGGGCAGCTGCGGTTATGATGGAACCGACTACTGAGGATGTTGGTGTCATGGACGCTATTTTAAGAACAGACGGTAAAGGCTTACCTTTCTTGCATATGAAGGCCGGCGGTTCTGTATGTCCTCCTTCTTATTTCACAGTGGATAATCACATGCACTTTCTTTATCAGGAAGGTCGTACGGTATTTAAGTATGCCGTATCCAATATGTCGGACGCTTGTGTTGCCATTGCGGAAAGAAATAATCTCACTAAGGATAATATTGACTGGATTATTCCTCATCAGGCGAACTTGCGCATCATTGATGCAGTAGCTCACCGCTTGGAAGTTCCCCGCGAAAAGGTAATGATTAATATAGAACGTTATGGTAATACAAGTGCCGGTACGCTTCCGCTTTGCCTGTGGGATTTTGAGGATAAACTTAAAAAAGGCGATAACTTGATCTTTACGGCATTCGGTGCAGGATTTACCTGGGGAGCCGTTTATGTGAAGTGGGGATATGATGGAAAAAAACAGTAACAACGTTACGTTAATAAATAAGAAAAAACGCATCCTATTTTCGATGCGTTTTTTTGTCTCAACTAAAATAGAGGAATGTGATGCATAAAGCTGGTTTTGTAAACATCGTGGGAAATCCGAATGTAGGTAAGTCTACGCTGATGAACGCCTTAGTGGGTGAGCGGATTTCGATTGCTACTTTTAAGGCGCAGACAACTCGCCACCGCATTATGGGTATCTATAATACGGACGATATGCAGATTGTATTCTCGGATACTCCGGGTGTGCTGAAGCCACAGTATAAGTTGCAGGAGTCTATGCTGAATTTTTCTACCTCGGCATTGACGGACGCGGATGTTTTGCTATATGTAACGGATGTGGTTGAGACGCCTGATAAGCATAATGAGTTTATAGAAAAGGTGGCACGTATGGAAATACCTGTCCTGCTGCTTATCAACAAGATCGATTTGTCGAATCAGGAGAAACTGGTGGAGCTGGTGGAAGCATGGAAAGCATTGTTGCCTAATGCGGAAATTATTCCGATTTCTGCAACTACGAAATTCAATGTGGAATATGTGATGAAGCGAGTGAAGGAATTATTGCCGGATTCACCACCTTATTTCGACAAGGATCAATGGACGGATAAACCGGCGCGTTTTTTTGTGAATGAGATTATTCGCGAGAAAATTCTATTATATTATGACAAAGAGATACCCTATTCGGTAGAGGTAGTGGTGGAACAATTTAAGGAGGATGCGAAGAAGATACATATCAATGCTGTGATTTATGTAGAGCGTGATTCGCAGAAAGGAATTATTATCGGTAAGCAGGGTAAGGCACTGAAAAAAGTGGCTACTGAGGCGCGCCGTGATTTGGAAAGGTTCTTCGGAAAGACTATTTTCCTGGAGACATTTGTGAAAGTGGATAAGGATTGGCGTAGTTCGGACAAAGAGTTGCGCAATTTTGGTTATCAACTGGATTAGAATATTCATACGACTGGGATAGTCGCAAAAAACAATGAGAGTGAACTATGGGAAATTTAGTTGCAATCGTAGGACGCCCCAATGTGGGAAAGTCTACTTTATTTAACCGCTTGACTAAAACACGTCAGGCGATTGTGAACGAAGAAGCAGGAACAACACGCGACCGCCAGTATGGTAAATCGGAATGGCTGGGGAAGGAGTTCTCCGTGGTAGATACCGGCGGATGGGTGGTGAACTCTGACGATATTTTCGAAGAAGAGATACGCAAACAAGTATTGATGGCTGTGGATGAAGCAGACGTGATTTTGTTTGTGGTAGATGTAATGAATGGAGTAACTGACCTTGATATGCAAGTGGCTGCTATTCTGCGCCGTACTCAAAAGCCGGTATTGCTGATTGCCAATAAGACCGATAATGGAGAACTGCAATACAATGCTCCCGAATTTTATAAGTTGGGATTGGGTGATCCTTACTGTATCTCGGCTATGACGGGTAGTGGAACGGGTGATATGATGGACTTGATTGTTGGTACATTCAAGAAAGAAGCTGACGAAATACTGGATGAAGATATTCCCCGCTTTGCAGTGGTGGGACGTCCGAATGCAGGTAAGTCTTCTATCGTGAATGCTTTTATAGGTGAAGATCGTAATATTGTGACGGAGATTGCCGGCACAACACGTGATTCCATCTATACACGTTACAATAAATTTGGTTTTGATTTCTATCTGGTAGATACTGCCGGTATCCGTAAGAAGAACAAGGTGAATGAAGATTTGGAGTATTATTCCGTAATCCGTTCTATCCGTTCTATTGAGAACGCTGATGTGTGTATCCTTATGTTGGATGCTACCCGTGGTGTTGAGAGTCAAGACTTGAATATATTCTCACTGATACAGAAAAATGCCAAAGGTTTGGTAGTGGTAGTAAATAAATGGGATTTAGTACAGGACAAAACAGTGAAGGTAATGAAGACTTTCGAAGATGCTATCCGTAGTCGTTTTGCTCCGTTTGTTGATTTCCCTATTATTTTCGGTTCGGCATTGACCAAACAACGCATTCTGAAGGTGCTGGAAGAAGCGCGTATAGTGTATGATAATCGTATGACGCGTATTCCTACTGCCCGGCTGAATGAAGAAATGCTTCCCTTGATTGAGGCGTATCCGCCTCCTGCAACCAAAGGCAAGTATATTAAGATTAAGTATATCACGCAGTTACCTAATACGCAGGTTCCTTCTTTTGTGTATTTCGCTAACTTGCCGCAGTATGTAAAGGAACCCTATAAACGTTTCCTGGAAAATAAGATGCGTGAGAAGTGGAGTTTGACCGGAACTCCGATAAACATCTATATCCGTCAGAAGTAGGATTATCAGGGCTTTAAGATATTGAAATAAAACCGCTTGATTTAGTTATAAATCGGGCGGTTTTTTACGTTTTATCAGTGAAATGCAAACAAAAAATAGGTTAGTATGAATATAATATTTATTTTTGCTTAGGTAACAGAAAAAAAGGATTAGATGAAACGCTACAGGTGGTTATTGGGATGCTGCTTGTTCCTGCCCATAGGTATGCTATGGGCTGCGGATGAGCCGGATTTACGTATGCTTCAACAAAAGGCTGCCCAAAGCAGAGATATGGAGGGCTATGTCGGAGTTTGTAAATATCTCTACCAAACGGAAGAAAATCCTGAATTACTCCTTTTATATGCAGATTCTATTCATCAATTGGCTACAAAAAGCAAGAAGCCGGAACAACTCGTAGAATATTATATTTGGGCAAGTGAGGGAAATTTCATCAAGGGAGATTTCCAGCAGGGATATGCCTTAAAGCGGAAAGCTATTGCTCTGGCTGAAAAAGCGGGATTGAAATTTGCAATAAGCCAGTCTTGTTGTGATATGGGGTATTATTGCAATGTGGATGCTCGTTATGATTCTGCACGTTACTATTTTCGTAAAGGGTTGGAAGCCGGAGAGGATTTATCGGAGGCAGGAGAAGCGTGCCGTACCATGTTGACAAATTATGCCAGTTCGTTTCTTTTTGAAGGGAAGACGGATTCTGCTCTAGTTTATACTATCCGTGCCAGCGAGCGTTCTGCTGCTGATAAGGATACGGCCATGTTAATTGAGAATTTGAATCAGTTAGGTACTATCTATCGTCGGAAAAAGGATTTAGAGAATTGCATTGCCAACTTTGAACAAGCACTTCATTTATGCGAGTTACGTGGAAATCATAATGCAGTTGCTTTTATATATGGAAATATAGCAACGGCTTATTGTGATTGGAATCGTCCGGGAGATGCGATTCCTTTTTCTGAGAAAGCCGTGGAATATGCTTTGAAGACAGGTAATAAGCGAAGGATAGGTACATGTTATGTCAATTTGGGAGCTATTCAGACTCGATTGGTACAAATGCGTGCGGAGGGAATTGCTACATTATTGAAAGCCATACCTATTCTGGAAGAAGTGAATGACAGACGACTATTGTGCGATGCTTATAATTATTTGGTGAACGCCTATCGGATGGATGGAAATCTGAACCAGGCAATGTATTATTTGCAAAAACTTGATAAGCTGGCACATGAAATGCAAACTGATGCGGAACGGTTCCGATATTATCAGGCGAAGGCGGGTTTATTGCAAGAGAGTAAAAATTATACGGAAGCCATTATTTATTATCGGAGAATAATCGATATGCTTCGCAGTGGCTACAAGGACACCCGTGATTATGAACATTATAAGCGGTTGGCAGAATGCTATCTGGCTGTGAACAACTCATCTCAGGCCTATGAGTATCTGACCCAAGCCTATGCGCTGCGTGATTCAGCCTTTCATACTGAACAGACTGAACAGCTATCTGAGTATTCAGTAAAATATCAGACGAAAGAGAAAGAACTGGAGATCGTTACTTTGAGGCAGGAACAGTTGGAGCAGGAGACGTATATGCTGCGTCACCGTATCATTGTAGGATCAGTAATTTCACTGTTGGGAATTCTATTATTAGGTTCTCTCTATGCACGTCAACGCCAAAGGGCAAGGATCGCTGTGTTGGCTAATGCCGCTAATGAGAAAGAACGTGAGTTTCTGGAACTTCAGAAAGAGACTGAGCAGCGTCTGACACGAAAATACATTGATGGTTTGGAGAGTGAGCGTGAACGTATGGCGACTGAATTACACGATGATGTGTGTAACAGTTTGCTTGCGCTTGAAATGAATATTCGTACTATTTCCGGTGAGGAAAGTTCGGATTTGAGTGAACAGTTGGGACTATTGAGCAATACTCGCGAAAGGTTGAGAACTCTTTCGCATGAGTTGATGCCACCCGCCTTCCAGTATGCTACGCTCGACGAGATGTTGGGAGATTATGTGCTGCATTTGGCATTACCGGAGGGTATGTATGCGGAGTATCACTCTACAGAAAATGTCGACTGGAATATAATTCCTAAAGCTGTTGGATTTGAATGTTATCGTATTGTTCAGGAAGCGGTGAGCAATGCAGTGAAATATGCCAGCTCTGCCCGTATACAGGTGAAGTTAGCACTGGAAAACAAGAACCTTTCCATACTTGTTACAGATGACGGAAAAGGGTTTGATATGAGCAAGAAAACCAAAGGTATTGGCTTGCATACCATCTGGCAACGGGCTGAAACGATTGGTGCTAAAGTTGAACTGATTTCTGCTCCGGGTGAAGGAACCCGGCTGAGAGTAAATGTAATAATCTAATCGAGCAATGGAAAAGAATGTGAAAGCGGAATTATTGGTAGTGGATGACCATAGCCTGATTTTAGAAGGTATTTGCAAAATTGTGAATAAAATGCCGGAAGTAACAGTGGCGGATGCAGTGACTTCCGGAAAGCAGGCTATAAAGTTGATTGAAGAGCGTGATTATGATGTATATATTCTGGATATCAGTATCCCCGATATTTCAGGTTTTGAATTGATAGCCAGAATTCGTGAGTTGAATGACCAGGCGAGGATTGTCGTAAATACGATGCATGAGGAGATATGGATGGTGAACCGATTAGTGCAATGCGGAGTAAATGCGGTTATTCTGAAATCTTCGGCTCATGCAGAACTGGTGGCAGCTATTCGCAGTGTACTGAGGGGGGAGAGCTATACTTGTCCTCGTTTTGCTTCTATATTGCAAAAGTTAAATTCTTCATCATCAGGTTTACAACCAAAAGATGCTCCGACACGGCGCGAACGCGATGTTCTGGAAGCTGTAGCCAAAGGAATGAATACACATGAGATTGCTGCGTTATTAAAAATTTCAGAAAATACTGTAGAAACATTTCGCAAGAGGCTTATTAGTAAATTTGGGGCGAAAAATGCAATAGATATGGTGGTCAAGGCTGTTTCACAAGGATGGATAAAGCTAGATTGATTTACAGAAAATTCAATAAGTAACGGTTTTCCGTGATTTTTTATTAATATATTTTGGTTATCTTTGTTGCGTAATTGAAATTGTTCTTCATGTTTTCTCATGAGGATATAGGGACAATCAAAGTATGTCGTGAGGATATATGTCAATTCTATTAACTGGTTTTATAAGAAAAAAAACGTCCGGAGGTATCTCCGGACGCTTTTATTTATGACAGATGGATGAGATTAAGCGGCTTATCCTTCTATGTTTTGTACCTCCAATTCCTTTACCTTACGGAAGAGATCGGATGCAAAGATGAAGTCATTCAATTTCTTGTTGCTAGAGGTGAAGATATCGTCCTTACTGCCTTCCCATTCTTTATATCCGTCGTAGATATAGATAATTTTCTCACCTATTCCCATGACGGAGTTCATATCATGAGTATTGATGAGAGTGGTCATATTATACTCATGCGTGATGTCGTGTACCAGTTCGTCAATGACGAGCGATGTCTTTGGGTCCAGACCAGAGTTTGGTTCATCACAGAACAGGTATTGAGGATTCAGAGCAATGGCACGGGCAATGGCGACGCGCTTTTGCATACCGCCACTGATCTCTCCCGGAAATTTGTCCTTTGCTTCTGCCAGGTTCACGCGGTCCAGACAGAACATAGCACGGCGGGTACGGTCGCGGAATGTATCGTTACTGAACATGTTTAATGGAAACATCACATTATCCAATACAGTCATGGAATCGAACAATGCTGCACTCTGGAAAATCATTCCCATTTCCCGGCGCAATGCTTTCTTTTCCTTCTTGCCCATGGCGAGGAAGTTGCGGTTATCATATAATAATTCACCACGTTCCGGTGTCAGTAGTCCGACGATACATTTCATCAGTACTGTTTTTCCTGAACCACTTTGTCCGATGATAAGATTCGTTTTTCCGTTCTCAAAAGTGGCGTTGATATCCTTCAATACATCCCTGTCTTCAAATGATTTCCAAAGTCCTTTCAGTTCAATCATCCCATTAAGAGTTTAGTTAATATTAAGTCGGCGAATAAGATAAGCACGCTGCTGCATACTACAGAGTCCGTAGAGGCTTTGCCTACTTCTATGGAACCGCCTTCGACGGTATAACCGAAGAAGGCCGATACACTGGCGATGATAAAAGCGAAGAACAATGATTTGATGATACCACACCAAATGAACCATTCCACAAACATGTATTGTAAACCGTATTCCAGGTCCACCGCCGACATGATGCCACCGAACCAACATGTGGCAAAGGCTCCGATGATACCGGCAAAGATACTGAACGTCACCAGGAAAGGGATAGTGGTGACCATGGCAAAAATTTTGGGTAGTATCAGGTAATTGGCTGAATTGACTCCCATGATCTCCAGTGCGTCGATCTGTTGTGTCACTCGCATGGTTCCCAGCTCTGAAGCGATATTGGAACCTACTTTTCCCGCTAATATCAGACACATGATGGAGGAAGAGAATTCCAATAGCATGATTTCACGCGTCACATAGCCTACCGTCCAGCGCGGCATAAACGGGCTTTCGATATTCAGCTTGATTTGTATGGTGATAACAGCGCCGATAAAGAACGAAATCAGCAACACAATGCCGATAGAGTTCACGCCGAGTTGCCCCATTTCGTTAATGTATTGGCGGAAGAACATACGCATACGCTCTGGTCGGGCAAAAGTACGCCCCATCAACATGATGTATCTTCCGACAGTTTTAAGTGCTTTTATCATGACTCTTAACTATTTTGTCTGCAAATATAGCCCATTTTCAGCTGATAATTGCTACATTTGCCGCAAAATGTGTGAGTGACAAGCTCGTCACTTGTGGTTTTGACAGTTTGTAACTGAAAGAATATGGAAGAAAGTAAAATGGTGCTTCGCACCGAAGACTTGGTGAAAAAGTACGGTAAACGTACAGTAGTGAGCCACGTCTCCATAGATGTGAAGCAGGGAGAGATTGTAGGTTTGCTGGGACCGAACGGTGCCGGTAAAACGACTTCATTCTATATGACCGTTGGATTGATTACGCCGAATGAGGGACGTATCTTTCTGGATGATCTGGATATTACGAAATATCCGGTGTACAAGCGTGCGCAAACCGGAATCGGATATCTGGCACAGGAAGCATCCGTATTCCGCCAGATGAGTGTGGAAGATAACATTGCTTCGGTACTTGAAATGACAGATAAGCCTTTGGAATATCAGAAAGAAAAGCTGGAAAGTCTGATTGCGGAGTTTCGTTTGCAGAAAGTGCGTAAGAATAAGGGTAATCAACTTTCGGGTGGTGAGCGCCGCCGTACGGAGATTGCTCGCTGTCTTGCTATTGATCCTAAGTTTATCATGCTCGATGAACCTTTTGCAGGAGTTGACCCGATTGCGGTAGAGGATATTCAGCAGATTGTGTGGAAGCTGAAAGATAAAAATATTGGTATTCTGATTACTGACCATAACGTGCAGGAAACATTAAGTATTACTGACCGTGCTTATTTGTTGTTTGAAGGTAAAATCTTGTTCCAGGGAACGCCGGAAGAATTAGCAGAAAATAAAATTGTGCGTGAAAAATACCTAAGTAATAGCTTTGTGCTGCGTCGCAAAGACTTTATGAAATAGTGATTAGGGGTAAGTGATTAGCGCAACATTAATCATTTACTCCTAATCACTAAAAACAAAGTCCGCCTGCTCTCTTTTTGAAAGGGAGCAGGCGGACTTGTTTTCTTTTCTCCTGTATAATTAGTATTTCGGAGGTCTTGCTTCTTTCACTACCATGTTACGGCCAAAATATTCGGCTCCATCGAGTTCTTCAATAGCTTTAGCTGCAGCTGCTGCATCTTCCATTTCTACAAATGCGATACCTCTGAAACGACCGGTTTCGCGATCTTTAATAAATTTGACTGCGGTTACAGCACCGTAATCTTCCATGACCTTTTGGAGGTCTGATTCCCTAACTTTGTAGTTAAGGTTTCCTACGTAAATGTTCCTGTCTCTTATACACATCTGACGCTGCCGACGAAGCTAGAAG
>ENA-OZKN01000775-OZKN01000775.1-human-gut-metagenome-genome-assembly--contig:-NODE-775-length-11625-cov-5.403976_pt1 | contig 11625 bp, 10 predicted proteins | sample MGYA00244827_ERZ653766 | MGnify/ENA primary metagenome ERZ653766 (study PRJEB26926, sample SAMN06165281) | human gut metagenome | biome: ENVO:00009003; feature: ENVO:2100002; material: ENVO:00002003... | reverse complement strand
GCGTCAGATGTGTATAAGAGACAGAAAAGATGTTGACGAACCCACAGGCAATGATATATAATATCACTTGTGCAAGAAAAAATACCCAGACAGTTGTATTTTAGCACAATCTACAACTGGAGGGAGGTTAGGTGTGAGTCTATGTCAAACGTAATCGTAAAAGAGAACGAGACTTTAGATAGCGCTCTTCGCAGATTCAAGAGAAGCTGTGCAAAAGCAGGAATCCAGCAGGAAATCCGCAAAAGAGAGCATTACGAGAAACCAAGCGTTCGTCGTAAAAAGAAATCTGAAGCCGCAAGAAAACGTAAATATAATTAATTGTGCGCAAAAATCCCTGGCAGTTCTGTCAGGGATTTTTATCATAATTTGGACAATAATCAGGGGAAGGAAGTAATCTTGAAGGCAGAAAATAACAAAATACTTAAAGAAAAGAAAAACTGGATCCTTTTACTGTTTAAAAAACTGGCAAAGCTGATTTTCAACAGAATCTTTTATGTTGCGGTTGCAATGCTCGTCCAGCTTGGATGGATCTTAATGATGGTACTGCGTCTGGCCGCTTATTCCAGATATATTGATATCGGATTGAGGCTGATAGGTATTGTGCTGGTATTATGGATTTTGAATAAGGAAATAAATCCTTCCTACAAACTGGCCTGGACCATGCTGATCCTGATCCTGCCAATTCTTGGAGTGGTATTATATTTTGTATTTGGGCGTTCCAGGATCGCTGCGATCATGCAGCAACATTTTGAACAGAGGATTGAGGAGAGCAGGGAGTATCTGCGGGATCGGCCACAGACGAGGCAGAAGCTGGAGGCTCTGAATCCCTCGGCTTCAAATCAGTCCAGATATATTTCGGATGTTTCCAGATTTCCGGTCCATGAGAACACAACTGCAGAGTATTTTCAGGTAGGAGACGATATGTTTCCGGTGCTTGTGAGGGAACTGAAACAGGCGAAGAAATACATTTTTATTGAATATTTCATTATCAATGATGGGGTGATGTGGCAGACAATCCTGAATATTCTTGAGGAGAAAGCTGAGGAGGGCGTGGATGTACGCCTGATCTATGATGGATTTGGCTGTCTCACAACACTTCCCCATAAATATTATGAAGAACTTCAGAAAAAGGGAATCAAATGTCAGGTATTTAATCCTTTCCGTCCCATTCTGAACATTATCCAGAATAACCGGGATCACAGGAAGCTTTGTATCATTGACGGATGGGTTGGATTTACGGGAGGCATCAATCTTGCAGATGAATATATCAACCAGAAAGCGCGTTTCGGACACTGGAAGGATACCGCTGTTATGCTCAAAGGGGAAGCTGTCTGGAATATGACGGTAATGTTTCTCCATATGTGGGCAGTGATCGGCAGATCTGAAGAGAGTGTCGATTATGAAGCCTATTTTCCCCACAGATATCATGAGGAAGAATTTGAGAGTGACGGATTTGTCCAGCCGTTCTGTGATACACCTCTGGATGAGGAGGTTGTCGGTGAAGATGTATATCTGAACATTATCAACAAGGCAAAAAAATATGTATATATCTGTACTCCTTATCTGATCATAGACAATGAGATGATGACTGCCCTCTGTCTGGCAGCCAAAAGCGGGGTGGATGTGCGTATTATGACGCCGGGAATCCCTGACAAGAAGCTGGTATTTATCCTTACCCAGTCCTATTACAGGCAGCTTCTGGAAGCCGGTGTAAAGATTTATGAATATCAGCCCGGTTTCCTTCACGCAAAATCCTTTGTGAGTGATGATGAGATTGGAGTTGTGGGAACCATCAACCTGGACTATCGAAGTCTTTATCTTCATTTTGAGGATGGTGTATGGATCTACAGAAACAGAGTAATACAGGATATCAAAGATGATTTTATCCAGACTATGGAATATTGCAGGCAGATAGAACCGGAATTCTGCCTGAACAGAAATATAGGGCTGCGTATCATGCAGAATATTTTCCGCGCATTTGCGCCGCTGATGTAAAATGAGCACTGAAAATCGTATTTTTATGGTTTTCAGTGCTTTTTATCTGATTATGATCAGGTATCGAATCGGATTGCGAATATCTGCCTGATTGTCCTGTGCTCCGTATAGATTGGATCCTATGCGGTATTTTACAGTATCTACGCATTATTTTATTGGATTGCTATATAATGAATAAAGACAGTAGTCTCAGTGTGCCGGCAATCAGCCTGCCGGTACATTGATCGGAGAGATAATATGCGAAAAAAATGGATCTCCATAATATGCGCTGTGATCATCATGGTCTGCACTATCATTACCCCTGCTTATGCCGCCGGGATCTTTTTGCCCGAGGAAAGCAATACCAAACAGGCAGAATCCACAGATCTTATTGAAGCACCATCAGGAATCTTAATGGAAGCGCAGACAGGAACAGTCGTTTATCAGAAGGATGCGGATACCAGACGAAGCCCTGCCAGTATCACGAAGATCATGACTCTGATCCTGATCTTTGATGCTCTGGATAAAGGCAACCTGAAAATGGACGACACAGTCACAACCAGTGCCCATGCAAAGTCAATGGGCGGTTCTCAGGTGTTTCTGGAGGAGGGGGAAATCCAGACAGTGGAAACCCTGATCAAATGCATTGTAATCGCGTCAGGAAATGATGCCAGCGTAGCAATGGCAGAGCATATCTGCGGCAGTGAACAGGAATTTGTCCGCCACATGAATGAACGGGCAGAAGGACTTGGGATGAAAAATACTCATTTTGAAGACTGCTGTGGTCTGACAGAATCTCCCGATCATTACACAACAGCCAGGGACATTGCCATCATGAGCAGGGAACTGATCACAAAATATCCGAAAATTCTGGAATATTCTTCCATATGGATGGAAAATATCACCCATGTGACCAGGCTGGGGACAAAAGAATTCGGACTTACCAATACCAACAAACTGATCCGCAGCTATGAGGGCTGTGTCGGCCTGAAAACAGGAAGCACCAGCATTGCAAAATACTGTCTCAGCGCAGTTGCAAAAAGAAATGACATTACTCTGATCGCAGTAGTGATGGCAGCCCCGGACTATAAAGTGCGATTTAAAGATGCTGCCTCCATGTTAAATTATGGCTTTTCAAAATGCAGCCTGTACATAGATAAGAAAATGGAAGCTCTGCCTGAGGTTCCGGTCAGAAATGGAAAGAAAAAGACGGTTTCTCTGGTCTATGAAGAACAGTTCCACTATCTGGATACCACAGGACAGAATATCGGGAATGTAAAAAGAAAGCTGAGAATCCACAGGGAAGTAAAGGCCCCGGTGAAAAAGAACACCCTGGCAGGGGAGATGATCTATTCCGTCGATGGGAAGGAACTGGGAAGAGTGCGGATCCTTTACGGGGAAAATGCAGGAAAAGCCACATATCCGGACTGCCTGAAAAAAGTCGTCATGAGATTGTAAACGTTACTGAGAACAGAGTGAACAGTAACCTGTAAACAAAAAGTATTTTGGACAGTTTTATAATTTTTTGACAAAGGACAGCAATCCGATGTATAATAAAATCCAAATGGGTATTGAGGGAAATAAAAACAAAAGGAAGGTACTATATAATGAAAGAAATCCGTACAGAAGATGCCGTAGGGCACATTTTATGCCATGACATCACACAGATTATCAAAGATGTAAAAAAAGGGGTGCTTTTTAGGAAAGGTCATATTGTCAGAGAAGAGGATATTCCTCTGTTACTCTCTGTAGGAAAAGAACATTTATATGTGTGGGAGAAGAAAGAAGGAATCCTTCATGAGAATGAAGGCGCAGAGATCCTTTATAAGATCTGTGCCGGAGATTCGGACACCATGCATGGTTCTGATATAAAAGAGGGAAAGATCGAGCTGATCGCAGACATTGACGGAGTGCTTAAGATCCGCAGGGAAGCTCTGCTGGCTGTCAATTCACTTGGAGAGATGATGATCGCATCCCGCCATGGAGATTTTCCTGTAAAGAAGGGCGACAAACTGGCAGGAACCAGAATTATCCCTCTGGTGATTGAGAAAGAGAAAATGGATCGTGCAGCAGAGGTGGCAGGCACAGAGCCGATCTTTTCCATTTTGCCATATAAGAAGAAAAAGGTGGGTATCGTAACAACAGGAAGTGAAGTGCAGAAAGGTCTGATCACTGACACCTTCACTCCTGTACTGAGAGATAAATTTGCAAAATTTCCATCAGAGGTCATCGGTCAGACAAAACCGGGTGACGATATGGAACAGATAACAGCCGATATCCTGAAATTTATCGAAGAGGGAGCCGATATGGTAGTCTGCAGCGGTGGAATGAGCGTAGATCCGGATGACAGAACTCCGGGTGCGATCAAAGCAACAGGAACCCGCATCGTATCCTACGGTGCACCTGTACTTCCGGGAGCTATGATGCTGGTTTCCTATTATGAGAAAGACGGCAGGCAGATACCGATCCTTGGGCTTCCGGGATGTGTTATGTATGCAAAGAATACCATCTTTGATCTGCTTCTGCCGAGACTGATGGCAGATGATGAGATCACATTATCAGAGATTAACCAACTTGGAGAGGGTGGACTCTGCCTGAACTGTGATGTCTGTACATTCCCGAACTGCGGATTCGGGAAATGATATCCCGCAACGTGCGTTGCCAGACATAAAGTGAACATAAAGGGAAAAGAAAACTTGCATGAAAAGATTTAAAACCGTACATTATACAATCCATTCTAACAAAATAAAGGATGCGAGAGGCATCAGATTTGCTGTGATCGCAGATCTTCATGGCATGGAATTTGGCCCTGATAACAGAAAGCTTCCGGAGACGATCCACCGGTACAGACCGGATGGGATTCTCATTGCCGGTGATATGATCGTGAGAAATGATTCTGCTTCTTTAAAGACTGCATCATCTCTTCTGAGGAGCCTTGCTCAGCAGTATCCGGTTTATTATGCATTGGGAAACCATGAATATAAGCTGTACAGGACAGATCCTCAGGAGAACTGTATGGCAGCCCGATATCAGGAATATGAAAAGGAGCTGAAGACAGCCGGGATCCATATCCTGCATAATGAATCCTGCAGCCTGCAGGTGGGAAAAACCAGCCTTACTGTCTATGGTCTGGAAGTACCTCTGATCTATTATAAAAAGCCATTTTCTCCACAGCTTAAAAGAGAGAAAATCAGGGAACTGATCGGAGAACCATCTTCCGATTCCCTGAATATTCTTCTGGCCCACAGTCCCAAATATGGAGATACCTATTTTGACTGGGGGGCAGATCTGATCCTGAGCGGGCATTATCATGGAGGGATTGTAAGAATTGGCAGGCACAATGGACTGCTTTCCCCACAGCTTCATCCATTTCCGAAGTTCTGCTGCGGAGATTTCCACAGGAAGGATCAGCATATGCTGGTAAGCGCAGGAGCAGGGGAACACACCATACCTGTAAGGATCCATAATCCCAGGGAATTGCTGATGGTGGATCTGAAACCGAATGCCTGAGAATATTGTTACTGTCTGCTGACTGTATGGCAGCGAAATATTTACTTGAAAAGGAAAAGACTGTGCTATGGGAATTCCGGTAAAGCTGGAAGTATTTGAAGGTCCTCTGGATCTCTTACTGCACCTTATCGAAAAAAATAAAATAGATATCTATGATATCCCCATCGTGGAGATCACAGATCAGTATATGGAATACATCCATGCCATGGAGCGGGAAGACCTTGGAATCATGAGTGAGTTCATGGTCATGGCAGCCACATTGCTGGATATCAAGTGTAAAATGCTTCTCCCGAAAGAGGTCAATGAGGAGGGAGAAGAGGAAGATCCAAGAGCGGAACTGGTGGAGAAACTTCTGGAATATAAGATGTATAAGTTTATGTCCTATGAGCTGAAAGACAAGATGGACGATGCGGCAAATGTATTCTTTAAAGAGCCCACTCTTCCGGAGGAGGTATTGCAGTACAGAGAGCCTGTAGATCCAAAGGAACTTCTGGCAGGTCTCACGCTGGAGAAGCTGAATGCAATCTACAAGTCTATCATCCGCAGGCAGGAAGACAAGGTTGATCCTATCCGAAGCAAATTCGGAACCATCGAGAAGGAAGAGGTCAGCCTGTCTGATAAGATGATAGAGATCAAAGATTTTGCCCGTACCCATCGGAAATTCAGCTTCCGCAATCTCCTGGAGAGTCAGTGCTCGAAAGTACAGGTGATCGTCACCTTTCTCTCCATACTGGAACTGATGAAAATGGGACATATCCATGTGGAGCAGGACGGACTGTTCGATGATATCTCTGTTGAAGTACAGACAGACCCGGATACATGGAAGAATCTTACAGAATTTGCGGAAGATGAACCATAGAATACAGAGATCAATATGTAATAAAAGGAATGAGGAAGACTGAGTGAAGATTAAGGAGACAGAAGCTGCGATAGAAGCAATACTTTTTGCAATGGGCGGTTCCGTAGAACTGCCCCGGATCGCCAGAGCCATCGGTGTGGACGAGAAGACAACAGGAAGGATCATCCGCAATATGATGGACCGTTATCAGGAAGAGAACAGAGGCATCCAGATCATAGAGCTGGAGAATTCTTTCCAGATGTGTACAAAGAAAGAATATTATCAGTATCTGATCAATATTGCCCTGCATCCTCAGAAACCGGCACTGTCAGATGTTATGCTGGAAACCTTATCCATCATTGCATACAAACAGCCGGTTACAAAGGCGGAGATTGAGAAGATCCGAGGGGTAAAATGTGACCACGCCATCAACAAGCTGGTAGAATACAGCCTGGTCAGGGAGCTGGGGCGTCTGGATGCCCCTGGACGTCCGATCCTGCTCGGGACCACGGAAGAGTTTCTACGCTGCTTCGGCGTACAGGATCTGGAATCCCTGCCTGTCCCTGATCCTGTTCAGATAGAGGACTTTAAGGCAGAGGCAGAGGAAGAAATCCAGCTGAAACTGGATGTGTAAGATAAAGGAGAAAAAATAATGCCAACCACATATGCACATGATTTATTTGGAAAAGAAGTATATAAGAGACTGCCTTCAGATATGAAAGCTCTGATCCGCAGACATGGAGATCTGTACAGAATCGGTTTACATGGGCCGGATATCCTGTTCTACTATATGGTTTCAAAGAATCCTGTCACCCAGTTCGGGATTGAGATGCATCATGAGAAGGCAAGAGCCTTTTTTGAAGAAGGGATGCGGCAGGTCAGAAGAAATGATGATGAGGCACTTTTTGCATATCTTCTTGGATTTGGCTGTCATTATATTCTGGACTCCGCATGCCATCCCTATGTAAATAAGATGGCTGCAGAAGGCGTCATTCCTCACATTGTTCTGGAGAAGGAATTTGACCGTGTGCTTATGGAAGAGACAGGTAAAGATCCTGACCATTATTATCCGGCCTGCGGGATCATGCCGAAGATGGAATATGCCAGAGTGATCCACAGGGCCATTCCTCTGGTGAAAACCATAAACATTTATATTTCTGTCAGGATGATGAAAATTCTTACCAATTTCATGGTGTGTGATGACCATGGAAGAAAACGCAGGATTCTGGGGAAACTTCTGAGACTGGGAGGAGAGTCCATCGGCTCTGTCATTGAACATTTCATGACTGCCGAAGCAGTAGAGCAGGCAAAAGCTCCCATGCCTGAACTTGAGAGGCTTTACAGAGAGGCGGTTCCTGAAGCTGTGGAATATCTGGGAGAACTTTATACCTTAAGAGAGGGAGCTTATCATCTGAGCAAAAGATGGGACCGGACTTATAACGGGTAATGGGCATATCCCGATATTTTTCGGAACTGTGACAGTCATATTCCGGACATGCAGGCATAAATTATCTTATAGGGTGAAGCAAAATCCTGCAGATATCCTGTAAACAACAGATCTGTGAATAACCGTAAATTATGAACAGTGATATTCATGGATTGCCAGCATGTGAGGTGGAGTATGAGAATGAAACATATTGCCGCTGTCATTGTTGTGACGGCGGTATTATTGTTTACGCAGACATACACCTCCGCCCGGGGAGCGGAGTACAAAATACCTCAGACAGTAGACATGACACCTGTTGCAGAAGAACCGGCAGAACTGTACGCATTATCAGCAGTCCTCATGGACGGAGAGTCCGGCAGAGTACTCTATGAAAAGGACGGAGAGCGGCCTCTGGCAAATGCCAGTACAACCAAGGTGCTTACCTGTATTGTGGCACTGGAGAACTCTCCGGGGGATGATTATGTTCTGGTTTCTCAGAATGCGGCATCCCAGCCGGAAGTAAAGCTGGGACTTCAGAAAGGAGAACAGTATTATCTGGAGGATCTTCTGTACTCCCTTATGCTGAAAAGCCACAATGATACAGCGGTTGCCATTGCAGAACACTGCGGGGGAAGCGTGGAAGGCTTTGCCAGAATGCTCAACCGGAAAGCAAAACAGATAGGATGTAAGGATACGTATTTTATCACACCCAATGGCCTGGATGCTGAGGATGAGAACGGAAAACATCACACAACAGCCAAAGATCTGGCACTGATCATGCGCTATGCTATTAAAAACGAAACATTCCTGCACATTGCACAGACCAGAGACTATACATTCTCTGAGATCACAGGAAAGAGAACCTTTTCCGTACATAATGCCAACGCATTTCTTGACATGAGAGACGGAGTTCTTGCCGGAAAAACAGGCTATACTTCCCAGGCAGGCTACTGTTATGTATGTGCCTGGGAGAAAGAGGGCAAAACATTTATCGTCAGTCTCCTTGGCTGTGGATGGCCCAACCACAAAACCTATAAATGGAGTGACACAGAGAAACTGCTGGACTTCGGAGATTACAACTATGAGTACGAAACCTACTGGAAAGAACCACAGACCGGAAAAATCCTGGTAACAGACGGTGTGGAAGATGATCAGGATATAGGAACGAAAATCTATCTGAGAGGTAAATGCAGTGTAACCGCATATGACAGGGAAAAAGAAGTCCTTCTGAAAAAAGGAGAAACTGTAACCTGTAAAATAGAAATTCCACAGAAAGTCAGTGCACCGGTTCTTAAGGGGGAGAAGCTTGGCCGCATTGCCTATTACCTGGATGGAAAACTGATAGATTTTTATCCGGTCTATGCGGAGAAATCAGTGGAAAAAATCAGTTTTAAATGGTACACTGAAAAAGTATTTCATGATTTTTTTCATTAGATACATTTATATGGGAACCTATAGCAGTCCCAGTAAATAATGCATCTTAATCCAGCTCAGCAGAGTGTGAAATCCTGCGTCAGATATCTTTGCCGTGCGTCAGCACGCCTGCAGATATCTTCCTTGTCTTTCGCACTCTGCTAAACTGTCTTAAATGCATTATTTACTGGGACTGCTATAAAAGAACCGTCATCAGAGTCTTGCCATAGAATCGTCTGTCGAATTCATAGAAAAAAACTATCGAACAGATGAAATAATTTAATGGTTTAAAGGGTTGCTATACGAAAGCGATATTGATATAATAAATCTTAACAGTCGGCATTCATATATTGCCGTTCGTGAATAGTTTATGTCAGCCTGTGGCTGATCTGCGGTCTGCTGCAAGCTGACATAGGAAAGACAGAGGAAAGAGATATGAATCAGTTAGAAATACTCAGAGAGAGTCTTGACCAGTGTGATGAGATCATTCTGGATGCACTTATCATGCGTAACAGGATCGTGGAGGACATTATGGCATATAAAGAAGCCAACGGACTCCAGATTTTACAGCCTGAGCAGGAAGCGAAGCAGAAAGAATGGCTGGAGAAGAGAATGGAAGGCAGACGCCATAAGGACGAGGTTTCCGATGTATTTGAATGCATCCGTACAAACAGTAAACGGATCCAGGCAAGAAAACTCTTCGATTATAATATCGTACTGATTGGCTTTATGGGTACGGGTAAGTCCACAATTTCTGATTTCCTTAAGAATGTATTTGCCATGGATGTGGTAGAGATGGATCAGATCATTGCCCAGAGACAGGGAATGAGTATTTCCGATATCTTCGAGACATACGGTGAGCAGTATTTCCGTGATCTTGAGACAAATCTGCTTATCGAAATGCAGTCACGCAGCAATGTTGTGATCTCCTGCGGCGGCGGTACTCCAATGAGAGAGTGCAATGTAGTAGAGATGAAGAAGAATGGCCGTGTTGTTCTCCTCACAGCAAAACCGGAGACAATCCTTGACCGCGTCAAAAATAACCATGACCGTCCGCTGATCGAGAACAATAAGACTGTTCCATTTATCGCAGATTTGATGGAGAAACGCCGCGCTAAATACGAGGCAGCGGCTGATATCATCATCGAAACAGACGGCAAGAACGAACTGGAAATCTGCGAAGAACTGGTACACAGACTCCGCACCATGGATGAAGAAAAATAATATAACATGACAGATCTGGTTTATGATATCAGAAGTGCCGGATATCAAGTCATAATATTGAATGTATCGGTTATTATAAAAAGATATGGGGTGTCTCGACTGACGGGACAGTCCCATATCTTTTTGTATTCTGATATTTTATTAAGTCAGATCAGCTGGTCTTATAATCCCATTCCTTCTGTGCCTGCTCGATCACATATTTCTTAAATGCTTCCACAACCGGTGGATGGTATACGTTCTTCAACATTGCCATATAGAAGTTTCTCTGCCAGCTTGGAGAAACTAAGGGAAGGATCTTTACATTCAGAGACTGCAGGATCGGAATATTGGGAGCTACGCAGATTCCAAAGCCGTTGGAGACAAAGCCTGCAGCAACCTGATCCTCGTCAATCTCATAAGCCACATCCGGTGTCTGCCCGATACATTCAAATAGTCCGTCAATGATCTGTCTCAGACCACTTCTCTTCTTAAATATAATCTGTTTATAAGGAATGGTATCCTCCAGCCGTACTTCATCCTTTACTGCCAGCGGATGATCCAGAGGTACGATCACAACCAGCTCCTGTCTGGCAACCGGAATAAACTCGATCAGCGGCTCATTATCAAGTTTGGAACAGAACCCCAGATCATATTTCTTCTCTTTTAATCCGTTCAGAATATCAGATGTTAAAACTTTATCACAATACAGATTAAAATCTATCTTTTTAGTAGGATTTTCCTCCAGAAATCCCCGCATGATCTTAGGAAGAAAATCAATTCCAAGTGTACGCAGGAATACCACATCAATGCAGCCTTCCCCTTTACCTGCCAGCTTCAGACTGTTCACAGAAGAGTCCAGACGGTTCAGTACCTCTTCCACGTCATTCAGGAAAACTTTTCCATACTTGGTAAGAGTAACATTCCTTCCATTTTTTTCAAACAGTTTCACGCCCAGTTCTTCCTCAAGAGTGGAGATCGCATAACTCAGCGAAGGCTGGGTGATCGCCAGAATATCAGCGGCTTTTGTGTAATGTTCAATATGAGCCAGCGTAGAAAAGTACCGCAGATGATACAGGTTCATAGAAAAACTCCTTTCTCTGATAAATATTTTATAAGTGACTATATTTTATGTGCAGGCTTTCATAGTCCTTTAATGCTTCGGAAAACTATAATTATAGTCACTCTTGCACAAATAATCCGCGCTGTATTTGTCCTGTCTCTTATACACATCTGACGCTGCCGACGAAGCTAGAAGTGTAGA
>ENA-OZKN01000774-OZKN01000774.1-human-gut-metagenome-genome-assembly--contig:-NODE-774-length-11643-cov-3.996721_pt1 | contig 11643 bp, 9 predicted proteins | sample MGYA00244827_ERZ653766 | MGnify/ENA primary metagenome ERZ653766 (study PRJEB26926, sample SAMN06165281) | human gut metagenome | biome: ENVO:00009003; feature: ENVO:2100002; material: ENVO:00002003... | reverse complement strand
TTCGTCGGCAGCGTCAGATGTGTATAAGAGACAGACATGGCTCTCGTCGATAAACAGCAGAAAATCCTCCGGGAAATAGTCCAGCAGCGTGGTGGGCATACTGCCTGGCGCCCGGCCGGACAACACGGCAGAATAGTTCTCGATGCCCTTGCACATCCCCACTTCATTGAGCATCTCGATATCATAGTTTGTCCGCTGGGAGATGCGCTGCGCCTCAATGAGCTTGCCCTCGGCGGTAAACTGCCTTACCTGGGCGTCACACTCTGCACGGATCTTCTCCAGCGCAGCGGCTTTTTTCTCGGCGCTGACGATATAGTGGCTGGCGGGGAAGATCGCCACGTGCTTGACCACGTTCTGCCGTGCGCCGGTGACTGGGTTGAACTCTGTAATGCGGTCGATCTCGTCGCCAAAAAACTCCACCCGGATGGCCAGCTCGCTCATATAGGCCAGGTAGATATCCACCGTATCCCCCCGCACCCGGAACTTGTTGCGCACAAAGTTGATATCGTTGCGCTCGTATTGCAGATGCACCAGCTTTGCGCACAGGTCATCCCGCTCCATCTGCATCCCCGGACGCAGACTGATGACCATGCTGCGGTAGTCGATGGGGTCGCCCAAGGAGTAGATGCAGGATACAGACGCCACGATGATCACATCCCGCCGCTCTGACAATGCTGCCGTAGCAGAATGACGCAGGCGGTCGATCTCATCGTTGATCGCACTGTCCTTTTCAATATAGGTATCGGTGCTGGGGATATACGCTTCCGGCTGGTAGTAGTCGTAGTAGGAGACGAAATACTCCACCGCATTTTCCGGAAAAAAGGAGCGAAACTCCGTACACAGCTGCGCCGCCAGGGTCTTATTATGGGCCAGCACCAGGGTGGGGCGGTTGCACTGGGCAATGACGTTTGCCATTGTAAACGTCTTGCCGCTGCCGGTAACGCCCAGCAGCGTCTGGAACTTATCCCCGGCTTGCACCCCCTGCACCAGCTGGGCAATGGCCTGGGGCTGGTCACCGGTGGGAGCATAGGGGGATACCAGCTTAAAGGTCTCGTCTGACATAGAGGCGTCCTTTCCGGTTCCCGCTGTGAGAACCACCATTAGTTGTTGACATTCACCTTATTATAGCACGGGTGTTTTATAATGTAAAGCGGCATGACGGCGGGAGACGTTCCTTGCTTAATACAGGCCGACAGAGCAGGGTCCAAAAAATACACTTTAGCTTTATTGGCGAAAACTCCAATACAAAATGCTCCTGTTCGACCCCTGTGCTTGGGTAGAATTTTGCGGTCCGAAATTCTATGTTGTCAATTTCGTGATGATACTCTGGTTCGCAATTACACAATGAAGATTCGGTTATAGAAGCATAAAAAACCCTTGTTCCAGAAACATCCACCTTCATCCGCTCACATCTCCCCATGTTTCTATTTACCTTATCATATTTTTCTGTTCTCTTCAACGCATCTCTAAATTGACAGAGATCCGCTCCGTCCGTCTAAATGTAAAAAGGGACTCCCCCTCCCCGTTGACTTTGCCCCTTGAGATATAGTATCATGAAAGGGACAGGCGGTTTTATCCGCCAGAGAGAGAGGCCGATTTATGAAGCAATTTACCGCCACTGCCAACGATGAAGGGGTGCGGATGTCCCGTTTTGTACAAAGCGTGACACGGGGACTGCCCACAAGTTTGTTATACAAGAGCTTCCGCAACAAGCGGGTCAAGGTCAACGGCAAGCGCGCTGCGCCGGAGGACCGGCTGCGGGCCGGCGACCTGATCGAACTGTACATCAACGACGAGTTTTTCCCCCCGGAGGGGAGCGCTCCCGCCAAACCGGCAAAAAAAGCCCCTGCTCAGCCGCCGGTGACCGTGGTCTATGAAGATGCCGATATTGCGGTGCTGTATAAGCCTGCGCATCTGTTATGCCACAGCGACCGTACCGGAGATGCAAACCTTGTGGATGCTTTTGCCCAGTATCTGGAGCAGAAGGGCGAGTACGACCCCCACAGCGAGCAGCGGTTCAAACCCGGAATCTGCAACCGGCTGGACCGCGGCACAGAGGGGCTGGTGATCGCCGCCAAGAGCTATGCCGCCCTGCGGGATATGAACGAGATCATCCGCACCGACCTGCTCAAAAAGGAATACTACACCATCACGGTCGGCATCCCCCAGAGCGGGCGGTTCACTGCCTGGTGGGAGCACGATGAAAAGAACAACAAGGTCTCCATCCACGCACACCAGGCACAGGACGGACACCGCAAGCAGATCATCACCGATGTGGATGTACTGCGCACCGCCGGGCCTTTTGCATTGTGCCGCATTGGCCTGGTCACCGGCCGCACCCACCAGATTCGAGCACACCTGGCCTACCTTGGCAAGCCGGTGCTGGGAGATATCAAATATGGCAACCGCAAGATGAACCAGCGCACCGGGACAAAGACCCAGGCGCTGTGTGCGGTACGGCTCAGCTTTTTGCAAATCCCGCCGGAGAATACGCTCCACGGCCTTTCCGGCAAGGTCATCAAGCTGAAAGACCCGCAGATCCTGCGCCAGTTTGAAGCACTGGACAAAGCGCCCCAAAAAGACCCTGCCAACTAAACAGCGCCCCCCGGCCCTACTGCGGGCCGGGGGGCGCTGTTTGATTACTGGGACAGATATTCCACCAGCTCGCTGATGGCTTTGGCCACATCCGGCAGCACACGATCCTTTTGGGGACGAGGCGCATCGACCGCCTGCTGATAGACTTCCAGCGCTTGACGGGCAAAGTTCTTGGAGGAATAGTGCGCGGCCTTTTCCTCTGCTTTGCCGGCATAATCGCTGTGGTTTGCCATCACATCCTCAAATCCCTGGCGGAAGGTAGAGCTTTCCTCCCACTGCCAGCCGTTGATCCCGTTTTCGATCACGCCCTCCAAGCAGGGGTCCGCCCGGCAGATCGCAGGCAGACCGCAGGCCATGGCTTCAAAATAGGTCAGGCCCTGGGTCTCGCTCCGGGAAGCGCTGACAAAGACATCCCCCACCTGATACCACCGGGGGACCTCCTGAGGGCTTACCATACCCGCAAAGCGGACCCGCTCGGTCAAGCCCAGGCGGATGGTCTCTGCCTCCAGCTCAGTCCGGACCGGGCCATCCCCCACGAACACCAGCCAGGGGCGCTCCTCTTCCGGCCACTCTGCCAGCAGCTGCAAAAGCTCCCCATGGTTCTTTTCCGCAGCCAAACGCCCCAGCGAGAGCATCACCGGCGCTTCGGCAGGGATGCCCAGCTGGCTGCGCAGCTCTGCCCGGGCAGCGCCGCCGTCCTGCCAAGGCTGGAACTCGCCCAGGTCAATGCCCGTCGGCACTGTGAACACCTTGCACTCCACGCCATAGCTTTCCAGCAGCGCACGGATCTTGCCGGTGGGGGCCAGGATCGCATAGCAGTGCCCTGCCACCACCCGGGTGAAATACTCTACCGCCGCCTTGCCCAGCCGCTCGCTGGGGCAGACATAGCGAGTGCAGTCCTCCCACATGGTATGGTATGTATGCACCAAGGGGCAATCGCAGCGTTTGGCCAGCTGGCAGGCCGGGATAAAGGTGGAGAACTCACTCTGGGAGTGGATCACATCCGGCCGCCACTCTTCCAGCACGTCCAGCCAATGGCTCAGGAGCCGCAGCCCCAGCCGCACGCCCGGGTAGACTTTTTCCGCACTGAGGCTGCCCAGGTAGATCACATTGCCTTCCTGATAGGAGCGGCTGTTGCCGGACAAGGTCAGCACCCGCACATCATGCCCCAAAGCCAGCAGCTCCCGGTAGAGCAGCTCCACCGACCGCACCACTCCGTTGACCGCAGGCGCCCATGTATCGGTCGTCAGCAAGATTTTCATCAGAACACCTCCGCAAGATCATCTGTTGTTTTATCCTTTTTTCTGGCGGCAGAGCTTGGCCGATGCCCTGTTCCGTCCACACCATTTTAACGAAATTCCCTGCCCTATTCCTGCAAAATACTGCGGGAATGGGGCTGCACTTCCAATATACCCGCCGCAGCACAGCAGGTCAAGACTTTTTCAGCCAAAACCTTGCCCTTTGCTGCAAAAAACACAGCAGCAGGGATCAGACCTGCTGCTGTGCTGCTTTTATTCTTTACAGACGGCCACCTCTGCAACACCATAATGCTGCATCAAGGCCACTGCCGCAGGACCGATCTGCTCACCGCTGACCGCGATGGGGATCGCCGGCGGGCAGGATACGGTGGGCAGTGCGCACACACGGCCCAATGCCTGCTCCACTGGCACTCGCTCTGCAGGGGACAGCACCGCTGCTCGGATGCTGCGCACCTGCTTATTCTGGCTCGCCAGCTCCGCAAACACTGGGCCTATATCCTCCGGCAGCAAAGCTGCCTGGGCCTGCTCCAACAGATCCAGCAGCGCCGCCCGCACACGAGCCATATCTTCCGGTGGGTTTTCCGGCGTAAACATCAATACCACGTTGCGGATATCCGCATACTCACACTCGATACCGCAATGCCGCAGCTGATCCGCCAGCCACTGCCCGGTGCGACCCAATGCCGCCGCATCCAGCGTCAGCTTCAGCGGCTCCTGCTCCGGGCCGGACAGCGCCACCGGCACCGGACAGCAGCCCAGCGCAGCCATGTTCAGTTCCTTCCGCAGCTGATCCAGGCCCGCCATGCTGGCTGCCAGCTTCTCTCGGTAGCCCTGTGCCAGATACCGGTTGCACAGATCCAGGGATTGCATAATCAGATAAGAAGGGCTGGTGGAGCCAAACAGCGCCATTGCGCCCCGGACAGCCTCCGGTTGGGGGACCGGGGCGTTTTTCCCCAGGTGCAGGTAGGCTCCGCCGGTCAGCACCGGCAGCGTCTTATGACCGGAGTCGCAGCACATAGCAGCCCCCAGTGCGATCGGGTGCCGGCTGCCCCCCGGCAAAAAAGGCAGATAGGCGCCGTGTGCGTTGTCCACCAGCAGCGGCACGCGCAGGCTTTGGCAGACCTCTGCCAGCCCCTGTACGTCCTGCATATACCCCAGATAGTCCGGGCTGGTCAGGTAAACGCCAAAGGGGCGCACCCCTTGACGGAGCAGCTGCTCCAGACGGGTGCGGAGACTGGCAGGCGTGACCGGGCAGCTGCACAGACTGCCCCCCTGTCCCTGCGGCCACAGCCATTGGATCTCAAAATCCAGCAGAGCAGCACTGTACACCAGCGCTTTATGTGCATTGCGTGCCGCCAGCAGGACCGGACGGCCCTCCCCTGCCGGTGCGGCCTGCATGGCCAGCAGCAGCATAGCCCGAATACACTGAGAGGACCCGCCCGCACTATAATAGGTAGCCGCCGTGCCGAACAGCTGGGCAGCATTTGCCTCGCTCTCCGCAATGATGCCTTCTGCCTCATACAGCTCATCTGCCCCTGCGATCTCGGTCAGGTCCAAGGGTTCGCACCCCAGAAAGGATACTCCTTTGTGCCCTGGCATATGCAGCCGGGCCGTGCCTGAACTGCTGTACCGCCGGACAAAATCTGCAATAGGGGTGCTGGGCATCATTCGCCGCAGCCCTCGCCATCGGCGCAGGCATTGCAGCTGCCGCCCAGCTCAATGGGAGCCTCTACGCCCTGAGCTGCCAGGTCCTGGTTCTCAGCCACCTTGATCATGATGGCGCACTCGATCCGCTTTTTGAACAGCTCGCAGCCGTAATCGTACACGCCTGTGATGCTGCCCGTTGCATGGTATGCATTGGCTGCACAGCCGCCGGAGCAGTACAGCTTAGCCCAGCAATCCTTGCACTCGGGGCGGGCGTAGGCGTTGCAGTGCTTGAACTCATCCCGCACAGCGGTATTGGTGACGCCCTTCCAGATATCGCCCATGAGATACTTGGGGTCACCCACGAACTGGTGGCAGGGATACAGGTCGCCCCACGGCGTCACAGCCATATACTCGGTTCCGGAACCGCAGCCGGAGATGCGCTTGTAGATGCAGGGGCCTCCGGTAAGGTCGATCATGTAGTGGTAGAAGGTAAAGCCCTTGCCCTCCCGGCGGCGGCGGATCATCTCCTTGGCCAGGATCTCGTACTGCTCCTTCAGGATGGGCAGATCCTCCGCAGTCAATGCACAGGGATCGTCCGGCTTAGAGACCACCGGCTCCATGCTCAGCTCCGTAAAGCCCAGGTCTGCCATGTGGAAGACATCCTTGGTGAACTCCACATTGTTATGGGTATAGGTGCCCCGGATGTAGTAGTTCTTATCCCCACGGCGGCGGACGAACTCCTGGAACTTGGGCACGATGACATCGTAGCTGCCGCGGCCTGCATAGTCCTTGCGGAGACGGTCGTGGATCTCCTTGCGGCCATCCAGGCTCAGCACCACATTGTGGCACTCCTTGTTGCAGAAGTCGATGACATCATCATCGATCAGCATGCCGTTGGTGGTCATGGTAAAGCGGAAGTTCTTGTTGTGGATCTTCTCCTGCTCACGGCAGTAGGCCACCAGCTGCTTGACCACATCAAAGTTCATCAGCGGCTCGCCGCCGAAGAAGTCCACTTCCAGGTTGCGGCGGGTGCCGGAATTCTCGATCAAAAAGTCCATGGCCCGCTTGCCCACCTCAAAGCTCATCAGGGCACGGTCGCCCTGGTAGCGGCCCTGGGCAGCAAAGCAGTAGGAGCAGTTCAGGTTGCAGGTGTGCGCCACATGCAGGCACAGTGCCTTGACCACCGTATTGCGGTTCTTGAAGTCAAAGGCCATGTCCTTATAGATATCCGGCGCCCAAAGTTTGCCCTGGGCCTCCAGCTGGGCCACATCCTCCAGGCACTGGCGCAGGTCCTCCTCCGTAACATCCGGACGGTGGGCGTACTTTGCCAGCATCTGTGCTACGATCTCATCGGCCGGATGCTGCTTGTACAGGGCGATGATGTCGTAGGCCACCTCGTCCACAACGTGCACAGAGCCGCTGCAGGTGTCCAGCACGATATTATATCCATTGAGTTGATACTGATGTACCATTGATTTTCCTCCGTGAAAGATCACTAAAAATGAACACAAAAAATGCCGCCCGGCTCAGGCGGCATCCGATTGGAAAAAAGCTTACTTGTTGCTGTTCTCGCACTGCTGGTTAGCCACGCCGCAGGAGGTCTTGCAGGCAGACTGGCAGGAAGTCTGGCACTCGCCGCAGCCGCCGGTCTGCACGCTCTTGGTCAGGTCACGGGTAGCGATCGTCTTAATTCTTTCCATAATCAAAAACCTCTCTCGCTTGAAAAGATTGCGCTGTGCGAAGCATTGCCTCTGCCCAGCGATTTATCTTTTAGTATCATAACACGGGAGGCGATTTCTGTCAAGATTTTTTGGCACCGGGCTTCATGCAAGGGCAGCATCAGCCGGGCAGGCGGGGCTGATAGCGTGCCAGCACTGTATGCAGCCCCAGCTCCCGGGCCCGGGCCAGCAGATAGCGGTAGCGGCACAGCAGCGCCTGCCGCTCGTAGATGCGCTGCTCGATCAGATCGGAGTCCACCTCCAGATCAAACATCATCTCATTGCAGCGCAGGCAGGCCAAGCACTCCTGCAGATCCTGCTCCAGCTCCGGGCAGTAGCGCTCGTGTTCCGGGTCCCGCGGTACACGGGGCGAGAGGTTGCCCATTTCCGGGCGCAGAGTTCGTGTCATCATATGCAGCATCCTTTCTAAATCAGGCCAAGCAGCCTTTCAATGTCCTGTGCGAGTATACCGCACCGCCGGGGCAAAACCTGCCGCACCCTGGAGAAGTGCGTTAAGACGGCGTTTTTTTATTTTTTGCAAGTTTTTTCAAAAATATGCTTGACAAATGCCTCCGATATGCGTATAATAACACACGTTGACCGGCTCACCCAGCCGGGAGGCACCACTGATGGGGATTTGCATAGTGGTAGTGCGGTAGACTCTGACTCTACTTGTGGGAGTTCGATTCTCTCATCCCCAACCAAAACGAAGCAGTCTGCAAGACCTTTTCCATAAGGTTTGCAGACTGTTTTTTGTTTTTCATCCGCTGCAAAAGACCGGGCGCATCCAGGGAGCTACTCCCCGGACACACCCGGTCTTTTTTTATTTCAGCTCAGGATCCCTAAATGGATCAGACCAGCTGGATACGGCCTGCGCCGTACTCATTCTCGTAGTTCAGCAGATAGCCCGGATACTGAGACAAGGGGCTGTTGGCGCTGCTCAGGTGAGGCAGGCCATTGGCATCCACGCCGCCAAACAGCATAGCGTACATAGACATGACCAGGTAGTCCTCAGCCACATAGTCCTTGATCAGCGTTGCGCCGTCGAACATGGCAAAGCCATCGCCCAGGTTGCGCAGGGTATAGTTCATACCTGCCATTGCATAGGTAGCGTTGGGGTCCAGCGGCTCATATGCACCGGTCTTGCGGTTGTAGATCTTGACATTCTGCACACGGGGGGTGCCAGCAGCGCTGCCGACCCAGACATTCTTGTCATTGGTCTGCACCGTGTTGGGCAGGCTGGTGTGGATCTCGTAGCTGGCGCCTGCCACGTGCAGGAAGCCGCCGTTCTCCTTCTCCGTACCGGCAAAACGAGCGCCGAACTCCAGAGCATCCTGGATCTGCTTGCCGGTGACCGACATCAGGCAGGCCACGTTGCCAAAGGGGCTGACCTGCTTGCAGGTCTTGAAGCTCCACTCCCCTGCCGGCACGTCGGTGCGGATACCGCCGCCGTTCATGATGGCGATATCGCAGTCCAGCTGCTCGATCTCGTTGAAGTAGGTGTAGATGCCGTCGGCCACAAAGTCGCCCAGGTTGGTCTCACCGGAACGAATACGGCGCTTGCCGGTAGCCGGGTCGTTGATGTAGAAATTGACATCGCCCACAGCGATCTTCTCGCCCAGCATATCGTCCACGGTATCGATCCAGTTCTGCTGGATCGCCTTTACAGCCTCATCCTCTGCGGCAAAGGTGGGGATCAGCTCGGTGGTGATGGTGCCATCCACGCCGATGGTCATCTTACCGATGTTCTCAAAGTAAGAGCCGGTCTGGGTCAGGGTGACCATCTTGCCGGAGGCATCTGCCACCTGCTTGTTGACCAGGGTGGAGTGAGAGTGACCGTCGATGAATGCGTCAAAGCCAGTGGTATGAGCAATGACTTCCTCACTGGTCCAGGGAGAAGAGGACGGGTCTACGCCCAGATGGCCCAGACCGATGACATAGTCTGCCACGAGCTTTGCCTTGTTCACCGACTTCTGCACAGCGTCATACAGCTTCTGACCGTCCTCGCCGCCCAGGATGTCGTAGATGAACTTGGTCTGCTTCTTGTTCATGAAGTAAGCCGGAGTGGACTTCGTAAAGGTCTCCGGGGTGGTAATGCCCACGAAAGCCACCGTAACGCCGCCGGTGTACACCAGGCTCATGTCCGGCAGCACACGGCCGCCCAGACCCTGCAGGCTGACCCAGTTGCAGGACAGGTAGGGGAAGTTTGCCTCTGCAATGATCTGCTGGGCACGCTCCATACCATAATCAAACTCGTGGTTGCCCAGGGTAGCCACATCGTAGCCCACCTCATTCATCAGGCGGATGATGGATGCGCCAGAGTCCATAGAGCCATAGGCAGTGCCCTGGACGTGGTCACCTGCGTCCACCAGGATGACCTCCTGGCCAGAGTCCTCGATGCTCTTTTTCAGAGCAGCCAGGGACGCATAGTTCAGCTCCGGATTCTCGCCATCGATGTAGGTATGGGTATCGTTGGTGTACAGGATGGTAACAGCAGCCTTTTCACCAAAAGGCCAGCAAGCAGATGCCTGGGGTGCGCTCATAGCAACAGCTGCGGTGGCAAGGCCAGCGGCCTGCATAAAGCTGCGGCGGGAGATAAGATGTTTCACGGGTAAACAACCTCCTTTTTTTGTACCAGCAGACAAAAGTGCTCCGGTGGGACGCAACGGCGACCACCGGCTTTTTTCTGCTGGATTTCTTCCTGCACTAAAGATAGCACATTCCGCCCGGCAGGGCAAGGCTCAAACGGCAACTTTGTGTAAAATAGCCGTCAAAAACCGTACTTTTTGCGCATAAACTCTAATTTCATCAAAAAAACGAAACCCCGCACCCGTCTCGTCCCCTACGCATCAAAAAAGCAGAATCGCTTTTTATTTTCACACTTTTATGCTACACTGTATCCTGTATTTTATCACCGGAACGAACCGAGGGCCATGACCATGAAAACGATCTTTCTGCACGGGTTGGGGCAGACTTGCTCCAGCTGGGAAAAGACCACCGCTTTCCTGAAAAAGGGCGCAGATGTTCTGTGTCCAAACCTTTTTGATTGGTTTGAGGGACAAACTGCCAACTATCCCGTATTGTACCGCGCTTTTTCTGAATACTGCCAGCAATTTCCCGAACCGGTCCAGCTCTGCGGACTGTCCCTGGGCGGCGTCCTTGCCTTGCATTACAGCATCGAACACCCACAGCACGTCCACTCTCTGGCATTGATCGCAACGCCGTACACGATGCCCAAGAGGATCTTGAAGTTCCAGAACATGATCTTCCGTTTCATGCCGGAGAAAAATTTCCAGAGCATGGGCATTAGCAAAGCGGATTTTCTCTGCCTGACCCGTTCCATGATGGATCTGGGTTTTGAAAAGGACCTGCCGCGCCTGAGCTGTCCCGTACTGGTCCTTTGCGGAGAAAAGGACACCGTCAACCGATCTTCTTCCCTTGGATTGCAGGCCCGGCTGCCCAAGGCAGAGTTCCGCCTGCTGAAAAACTCCGGCCACGAAGCCAATCTGGACGCCCCCGAAGCACTGGCACAGGAGCTTTCCGCTTTTTTTCAGTTATGATCACTTTAAAAAGAGTCTGCCCGCTGTTTCTGCGGTCAGGCTCTTTTTTCTTTCTGCGACCATCTGCTGGAACAAGCGCTGCTCTCTGTTTTAATGTCAGTTTTATCTCTCCGGCGGCTTTTTTTCATCTTTTTAATCTCTTTGGTGTTAGGATAGCGGCATCCCAGAGATGCAGCTATCCAGAGCATTGGATATACAAAACCGCCCTCAGGCTGCTGAGGGTGGAAAATATGGAGGAAAAACCATGAAAAACACCGATTGTGACAAGCTGATCCTGGCTGTACTGCAAGGCGAAGAATACCAGGATGCCATTGCAGAGCTGAATCAAAACGGCTTCTATGCCACCGTCCTGCAATCCAGAGGCGGCTTTCTGCATTGCCGGAGCGCCACGATCCTGGTGGGTGTACATCATACGGATCTGCCGCAGGCGCTGGCGCTGCTGAAGCGCTATGGAGAACGCACGGTCATGCAGTACCAGCCGCTCATCCTGGGCGGCACGGTACAGCCGCTGGCTGCCACGGCGCCCCTGCCGGTGCAATGCGGCGGCGTGACCTTGTTTGTGCTGGATGTCCAGCAGTTTGAAAAATATTAAGACGGCTGCCGCCTGCAAAAAAGAGCCTGTCCGCTAAAACGCGGACAGGCTCTTTTTATAAATACTTCAAAACACGATACGCATCTGGTGCCAGACCACGCCTCCATGGGTGGAACCGGAGACGCCCTCGTCCACAAAGCCGAAGCGGGAATAAAACGGCAGCAGCGCCTGTTTACAGGTCAGCACCACGCCCTTTCGGCCCGTGGCCCGGGCATCCGCCAGCATTTGGGTCAGCAGCGCCGAGGCGCAGCCCTGACCCCGCCACTCCCGGG
>ENA-OZKN01000757-OZKN01000757.1-human-gut-metagenome-genome-assembly--contig:-NODE-757-length-11916-cov-4.955063_pt1 | contig 11916 bp, 7 predicted proteins | sample MGYA00244827_ERZ653766 | MGnify/ENA primary metagenome ERZ653766 (study PRJEB26926, sample SAMN06165281) | human gut metagenome | biome: ENVO:00009003; feature: ENVO:2100002; material: ENVO:00002003... | reverse complement strand
TTCTGCCTGTCTCGTGGGCTCGGAGATGTGTATAAGAGACAGATGCAGATAGGGGCGATGATTGACTACATCTACTCCAAAGGCAGTTACAACTATCAGGCGGCAAAAGATTTGAACTGGGGGGTGTCAGCGTCATACCTCGGCGAACGATATGAGTTCCAAGGCTATTTCACCCACTTCAACATGCTGCTGAAAGAGAACGGCGGCATCACCGACGACCTTTACATCACCGACCCGGCGGTTGTGCAGGGCGGTAACACCTCGGTAAACGCAAAGGACATACCGACGAATCTTACCGACGCATTCAACCGAATCCGTGGCACAGAACTATATCTCAACAACAGGTATAAACTGGGATTCTGGAAAGAAGAACAGGTAAACGACACCACCGTGAAACGCACCTTGGTGCCTGTGACGAGCCTGATATGGACGTTGAAATATAACGACGGCATACATAAATTCAGGAACTTAAACGCCACCCAGAATCTTGAATTCTGGGAAAACACCTACCTCAACCCCGATTACACTGTTGATGTGCAGGATTATTGGAAGCTCCGCAACACCGTCGGCATTTCGCTGCTCGAAGGCTTCAACAAATATGCCAAAGCCGGGCTTGCCGCCTATCTTACGCACGAAATCAGAAGCTACGACATGACAAGCGAGGAGCTGGCACCGACCGAGGCACAAATGGAGACAATGCGCCCCAACCCCTATCCTGACATGATGCGCCAGGAAAAACAGAACCTGCTGTGGGTGGGCGCCCAACTCACAAAGCAGCAAGGCAGGCTGTTCAACTACAATGTTACCGGCGAAATCGGCCTTGTAGGCCCTGCGGCAGGAGAAATAAAAGTCAATGGTGAAATCACAACCCGCATCCCGCTCTTCGGCGACACCGTGCCTGTCCGTGCCTTCGGACATTTCACCAACCTGTCGGCACCATGGCTTATGCAGCATTACTGGTCAAACCACTTCATGTGGGATAACAATTTCCACAAAACCCGTTCCCTGCGCCTGGGTGGAGAAATAGCCATACCCTGGACTAATACCCGGTTTTCGGCTGCCGTGGAAAATGTGCAGAACCAGCTTTATTTCGATGAAAACGCCCTCCCCGCGCAATATGGCGGAAGCGCACAGGTGTTCAGCGCCACACTGCGTCAGAACTTTAAATTCGGTGTGCTGCACTGGGACAACCTGGTGACATATCAGACCTGCACGCAGGACGCCGTAATCCCAATGCCGAAACTTGCCATCAATACCAACCTCTATGTGACGTTCAGGATTGCCACCCTTTTCGTGCAGTTCGGGGCAAATTGCGATTATTTCACAAAGTACAAAGGTGTGGATTTCCAACCCGCTACTATGAGTTTCTACAACCAGCGCAAAGTCGACATAGGCAACTACCCGTTTGTCAACGTCTACCTCAACTGCAAGCTGTCACGCACACGGTTCTACATCATGATGTCGCACGTAAACCAGGGCATGACAGGCTCCAACTATTTCTCAATGCCTCATTATCCGATGAACCCGCGACGCCTTCAGATGGGTCTGAGCATAGATTTTGCAAACTGAACCGCCAGGCTGGATTGTTATAGTCATATATCCTGCGACGTCCGTCCCGGTTCGCCACACACCTCAAGCCGATAATGACAATATAAAAAAACTAAAACGCAGCCATGTTTGAGCGAATACAGCATAAAAAAGGGAGTTTCCCGATGTATCTACTGCTGCTTCTCATTGCCATAGGCTTGATGATAGGCTTGCGGCAATGCTCGGCACGCAACCTGCCTGAACGCTCTGAAAAAGTGGCCGGTGGCGATACCATAAACGTGGCAATTGAAATCTCTCCCATGGGGGTCACCACCCTGGGCGACACCTTGGGAGGTTATTATTACGACTTGATAAACAAATTGGCATCCAAACACGGGCGCCCGCTGAAGTTTCACCCTTTCACACAGCTTCAAACCGCCTTAACCGGCCTTGACGAAGGGCGCTACCAGTTAGTGGTCAGCGACATCCCGATTACATCCGAACTCAAAAACCGTTACCGTTTCATCCAGGCTGGTGAAATCGACCGCCAGGTGCTTGTCCAACGCCGCGACACAACCGGGGAGGTGGAATGCGCCACCCAGTTCGACCTTGCAGGCAAACATGTGACAGTGCCTCACAATTCACCGTTCATTTCCCGCCTGCGCAACCTTTCACATGAAATAGGCGACACCATCTACGTGACAGAAGACCCGCAATATTCATCCGAACAGCTGATAATCATGACCGCATTGGGCGAAATCCCGAACGCGGTTGTAAGTGCCAGGGTGGCGACCCCGCTCCTCCGGCGCTATCCCGACCTCGATGCCTCGCTGGAGATTTCGTTGAACCAGTTCCACGGCTGGGCTATGTCGCATCGTGATTCCACCCTTCAACGCGAAATAGCCTCATGGCTTACCGACAGCAACAGCCGGTAAAGGAACTCATAAAGATTGTCTGTTTTTCAAAATGACTGCTAGATAATCCCTTATAACAGCCGACGCACTCAAATGTCAAGCCGCAATTGAACCGTATAAGGTTCCGACGGCTCATCATCATCATGTGAATTCGACATTGTAAGCCCAAGCAGTCTCACCGGCTTCTCCAAAATCCCCGGCATCGAAGTCAACCGGCGTGCAACCTCCAGGATACTGTCGCCACCAGGGATGGCTCGCGGCTCGGTAACCGAACGCGTTATTTGTGAGAAATCGGAAAACTTCACCTTCAGTGTGAGGGTGTGCCCTTTGAAATTTTTCTTCGAAAGCCGTCGCACCAATTCATCCACTATATTCACCAGCTCCGCATCAATCTCCTGGCGAGATACAATATCCTGCTGGAACGTTGATTCACATCCCACCGATTTCCGCTCACGCACAGCCTCGACCTGGCGTGGGTCGATGCCATGTGCAAAATCATAATACAACCTGCCCGCCTTGCCGAACTCCAATGTCAGCATTGATTGGGAGCATGCCTTCAAATCGCTGCCGGTATGGATACCCAGCATATGCATTTTCTGTGCTGTCACAGGCCCCACTCCCCAAAAGCTTTCCACCGGCAACGTAGCCAGGAACCTGTCTGCCTGCGAGGGATGAATGGTACACAACCCGTCAGGCTTGCGGTAATCGGATGCCACTTTGGCCAGGAATTTGTTATACGACACTCCTGCCGATGCCCGCAGATGCAACCGTTCCCATATTTTACGCTTGATTTCCTTTGCAATAGTAACTGCCAATTCTATGCCCGGCTTGTTGGCGGTTACATCAAGGAAAGCCTCGTCAAGCGAAATAGGCTCCACCAAATCGGTATATTCATGAAAAATCTCATTAATCTGCCCTGAAACCGCCCGATAGACATCGAACCGGCACGGCACCACTACCAATTGCGGACATAACCGCTTCGCCTTCGACATAGCCATGGCCGAACGCACCCCGAACCTACGTGCCTCATAGCTTGCAGCAGCAACCACCCCGCGTCCGCCGTCATGCCCCACAGCCACAGGACATCCCTTCAGCGCGGGATTATCGCGCTGTTCCACCGATGCATAAAACGCATCCATATCCACATGGATTATCTTCCGCTCCATTGCCTGTGCCTGCCGGTTTCACCATCCCCTACCTGTTCCTACCCACACACTTCACACCCTTTGTCTTAACGCGATTCCGGCACACGTTATTTTACAAGATGCAGGGTTTCAAGAAACCGGTCTACAACTTCCGGCTTGCCGGTGAATTTGCCTTGGTCTTCACTTAACTTGCAAGTATCGTTATAAAAATTCCACGATTCGGTGATTTTGGCTGCAACCAGCTTGATTACGATATTCATAGGCTTTAACCCATCGAAATCGTTAGTGAAATGCGTGCCGATGCCGAACGAAGGCTTGCAAAGCGACGAAGCATACCTTTGGATTTCTATCGCGCTATCGGTATCAAGTCCGTTGCTGAACACAACCTGCTTTGTACGGGAGTCGATTCCCAACGAACGGTATTTCTCCACAATCTTCATCAGTTCATCACGGTTATCACCGCTGTCCACGCGCAATCCCTTGAACATGTTGGCATAATCCTCCGAGAAATTAAGACTGAAAATATCCCATCCGTATGTATCATAAAGGAATGTGCCAAGCGCCCCGCGATAGGTCGCAGCCCATACACGCATAGCAAGGTTATTGGCCATCTGGGGGCCGAACATTCCTGCGATGGCACAAATCAGCTCATGAGCCATAGTCCCGACAGGAACCAGGTCATACTTCATAGCGAGATAAACATTACTTGTGCCTACAAACCTGCCTTCCCCATGCAAATCCCCCTCCCGGCAGGATGCCATCGCCCCGACAGCGCAATCCTGCGCGGCAAACGAAGCCCTGCGCCGGGTGCCGAAATCACTGAACACACATCCGGCCTCCACCAGGCGTCGGGCTTTCTCCGCCGATTTAGCCCGGCACATATCAAGACTGATTTTACCGTCCTGCCCGGTCATGATGTAGTATAACTCCGATATTATGGCCAACAATTTCACCTCAAGCAAAATCGTCTCACTCCAGCACCCCTCGATTTCAACCGACAGATGCCCGGATGCATCCTGCGACGCCTTGACCTGGCGCCTGTCATATCTGAAACCCTTAAGGAAATTATAGAACCACACGGGGATATAGCTACACCGTTTTTTCATGAAGTCCACTTCCTCGTCGGTAATAACCAGCTCCTCAAGCATAGCAACCTGGTTATTAAGCTCGGCAGCGAACCCCGGAGGATACACAGTGCCGTTCCTGTCGATAAATTCATACCTCACCTGCGCCCGTGGGAAATTATCAATCACGGCACAGCTCATAGTGAATTTATACAGGTCATCGTCAGTGAAATTATTTATCAGTCGGCGCATACAACAATCATATTAAAAGAATACGGAAAACCCAAAGTAACGCCAACAGCTTCATATCAGCAAATGTCAACGTTCTTATATGAAACAACCACACCCCACATTTTGTCAGAAAGCAACAAATATCTGGCATTCAAATCTCAACCGCAAGCTCCTACCATCCGAACAATTCTGACTGCACCCTCGCCATACGGGAGAAAACCAAGGCGGTGTGCCAAAATATTGAATTTTGACACACCGTCATTTATATCATAGAATTACACGGAATCACTTGGTCAGCGCGGCAAGGCTGGCGCGGAGGGTTTCGAGTTTCGATTGGGCGTCAGCCTGTTTGCGGCGCTCGGCTTCAATCACTGCCTCAGGGGCTTTGGCTACGAACCGCTCGTTGGAGAGTTTTTTCATAACCGATGCAAGAAACCCTTCGTAATATTCTATATCCTTGTTTATGCGCTTAAGCTCGGCCTCCACGTCGATGCTTCCGGCCAGGGGTATGTTATACTCCTGCGTACCGACCATAAACGAGGCGGCCGCCGCATCTTTAGCGGCATTGCCGTTGATGGCCGACAGATTGGCCATTTTCGAAATCAACGCCGCAACATTTCCGGCCGGGGCGTCGGCATCGACTATGTTCAGCACAAGGGACTCCTTATTGGGAAGGTTTTTCTGCGCACGGACTGCACGCACACCGACTATGATTTCCTTAGCAGCCTCTATATCGGCGAGTACGGATGCCGCACCACCGATACATGACGGCAGGGCAGAATACATGATGGATTCACCCTCGCGGCGCGGCGCGATGTTCTGCCACAACTCTTCGGTAATGAATGGCATAAAGGGGTGCATCAACCGCAACAGGGAATCAAAGAATCCGAGAGTGGCGTTATATGTACGGGCATCAATCGGCGAACCATAGGCCGGTTTCACCATTTCAAGATACCACGACGAAAATTCGTCCCAAAACAGTCGGTAGATTGCCATCAGGGCTTCCGAAAGCCTGAACTTCTTCATCAACGAATCAACTTCGTCAGCGGTTTCAGCAAGCTTCTCGCCGAACCATTCCACCGCCACGGCACTTTCGCCGGGGGTAGCGGCCTGTTCCGACACCTCCCAGCCCTTTACAAGGCGGAACGCATTCCAGACCTTGTTGCAGAAATTCCGGCCTGTTTCGCACAGCTTGTCATCGAAAAGGATGTCGTTTCCGGCAGGTGCGGCAAGCATAAGCCCCATGCGCACCCCGTCGGCGCCATAAGTGGCGATAAGGTCGAGCGGGTCGGGCGAGTTGCCGAGCGATTTGCTCATCTTCCGGCCGAGGGCATCGCGCACGATACCTGTGAAATACACATTTTTGAAAGGCATATCCCCCTTGAATTCATACCCGGCTATAATCATGCGGGCAACCCAGAAGAATATGATATCCGGGCCTGTCACAAGGTCGGAAGTCGGATAATAATATTTGATTTCTTCGTTATCAGGGTCAAGGATTCCGTTGAACAACGATATCGGCCACAGCCACGAGCTGAACCAGGTGTCGAGGCAGTCCTCGTCAGGGCGGAGGTCTGACGCCTGCAAACCGGGGTTACCCGTTTTCTCCCGTGCCAGCGTCAACGCCTCTTCCGGGGTTTCGGCCACCACATACCCACCCTCCGGGAGGAAATAGGCGGGAATGCGGTGCCCCCACCAAAGCTGGCGGCTTATGCACCAGTCCTTGGTGTCAGTCATCCAGTGGCGGTAGGTGTTCTTGAACTTCGAAGGATAGAAACGGATGTCGTCATCCATAACGGCCTTGAGGGCAGGTTTGGTAAGTTCGTCCATCTTCAGGAACCACTGCATGGAGAGCTTAGGCTCGATTACTACCTTCGTGCGCTCCGAATACCCCACCTTGTTGTCGTAATCCTCGATTTTTTCAACCAGGCCCTTTTCCTGAAGGTCGGCAATGATTTCCTTGCGGACATCGAAACGGTCATGCCCCACATACATCCCGCCGGCTTCCGAAATTGTGCCGTCGGGATTGAATATGTCGATTGCCTGGAGATTGTATTTTTCCCCGAGCATATAGTCGTTCACGTCATGGGCAGGCGTTACCTTGAGGCAGCCTGTGCCGAAATCCATCTCCACATACTCATCCATTATCACTGGCACGGCACGCCCTACCAAAGGCACGACAACCTTCTTCCCTTTGAGCCATTGATAACGTTCGTCGTTTGGATTGACACATACGGCGGTATCGCCGAGGATGGTTTCAGGACGCGTAGTCGCCACAACGATGTAGCGGTCTTCCCCCTCTACATAATATTTAAGGTAGAACAGCTTCGAATGCTCGTCCTTGTAGATGACCTCTTCGTCAGAAAGTGCCGTGAGGGCAGCCGGATCCCAGTTGACCATGCGCACACCGCGATATATGTAACCTTTTTTGTAAAGGTCGCAAAACACACGGATAACACTGCGTGAGCGCACATCATCCATGGTGAATGCCGTGCGGCTCCAGTCGCACGAAGCGCCGAGCTTGCGGAGCTGTTGCAGGATGATGCCACCGTGATGCTCGGTCCAGTCCCATGCATGGCGCAGGAATTCCTCACGCGTAAGGTCGGTTTTCTTTATCCCTTCCTTGGCGAGCTTGGCAACCACCTTTGCCTCGGTGGCAATCGATGCATGGTCGGTGCCGGGTACCCAGCAAGCGTTTTTCCCTTCCATGCGCGCACGCCGCACAAGGATATCCTGAATAGTCTCGTTTAGCATATGCCCCATGTGGAGCACCCCTGTCACATTAGGGGGAGGTATCACGATGGTGTAAGGCTCACGCCCGTCAGGTTCGGAATGGAACAGGTCATGTTCCATCCAGTAAGCATACCATTTGTCCTCGACTTCGGCAGGATTGTATTTTGTCGCCAGCATTTCTGAATTCTGAATTAGTGTCTGAATATCGTTTGAAAAACAAGTAAGCCATAAAATTTATTTATGACTTACTTATGGATGCAAAATTACAAAAAATCTGCCAAACAACAGCCTCTATCCGCATCTTTGCTGCCTAACGATGGCTCAGCCGGCTTTAATGTCAGCCTGCATCGATAGTGGAAATCTGCTCCCCGTCCGGCAATGTGAATGTGCGCCGGTAACCTTTGTGGTTGTCAACAGTAATCTCGGTAGCGACGGCAGGTATGTCGTAATACAAGGCATTGCCGCCGCAATCATACATATCCGGCCATGCCTCAGCCTCAGGCTGATATCCGTTATTCCAGCTTATGGTCACATTATCCCCGGTAAGGTTGAGCAGGATGACGCGGCGGCGCCCTTCGGCAGGTTTCGGGATGTTCCACCCTACAGGAGGCTCCGGACCCATGATGCAGCGCACAGGCATAGCCTTGTAAGCACCGATGCCGTCAGGACTTATGCTGCTGCGCGTGGCCAGGCGCATATTGCCAAGGCTCACACTCTGCCCGTACACGTCAAGATACATGAACCAGTAGCCATATTCCGGGGAATCCTCGGCAAAACCCTGGGCTCCGCTCAACAACGTGCGCGACCATATACATGTGTGGCTGTCATTCTTGTGTATGCTTCCCTCCATATATCCCGACCCGGGGAAGTACACCTCCTTCAGCTCACCCTCCGTCACGTTAAGAGCCACCGTGCCGTCTTCATCGTTCTTGGCATAGATGCCGAGCTGTTGCAACTGGTAAGCCTCGGGGATGCTGAACCCCTGTGGAGGAAGCCCGTCAATCAGATGCGTGTCGTTCTTGTTGTCGGCAATTTTGAAATAACCGCCGCGCGACTCCACGTTACCTTGTGAAAACGAGCTGTGGAGGGAATAGAATTTGTTGCCGGTTGCGGCCATATTGCGGTCGAGCACATAATAATCCTTCCCGTCGGTACCTGTAACCTTTACCTGCTCATAATAGAACCACCCCGACCGTTCCCGGCTCTCGTCCGGGCCGGGAATCTGATATTGCCCGGTAAGCCTATGGAACAGCCCCAGATGGAAAACATCATATGTCACCGTTATCAAATCATCACGTGTCAGCCCGCTGTTTGAAATGCGTATGCGCCCTGTCCACATGCTGTAGTCAGTGTTATCGGTGCACCTTATAACCCAGTTGCCATTTTCGCGCGACAAATCTATCTTTCCTATGCCCGACAGCACCTCGGCTTCGTCTCCATCCTTTATCGGTATGGTATAATAGTAACTGTTATCGCACACCCGGAAATGAAGCCCGTTATTGCGGGCCACACGCATCTCCTCGGCTGTTGCACCTTGCAGCTCGTTGTCGATAAAGTCAAAATAATCGCAGGCTTCGTCGTGGTACTCAAGCCCGTGTATCATCACCCGGCGTGTGGGGTCGCGTTTGAAATCGGTGCCGTCCTGGATTATCCTTACCGTCCTTACAAGGTCGCCCGAACGTATCTCTACAGTAGTCTCGCGGTCGAATTCCGAACGGTCGTTCATCTTCAGTCCGAATGTCAGGGTATATTCCGTGCATGCACTCTGCGTGCCACCTTCGTCGACAGCCCCGGATGCAGTCTCCGTATAACCTGTCACCCACTCCGCATCCTCCGTATCGATGGTGACGGTATATTGCGGGCTGCCCGCTTTGGCGGGGAACGAAGTGATGATATGCAATTCGGCCGATTCGGCATTGCATGCCACACGCACATCCTCACTCACACCAAGCATATAGTCGCGGCATGCCACTATATTATATATGTCAGGCGTATCGTCGCGCAAATCCGTGACAAGGCGGTTGTCGGGTTTCGATTCGGCAGCCTCCTTTTCAGTTGCCCATCCGCTGTCGGTCACCCCTGTGATGGTAAACCTGTAGCGGTGGTTGCGCAGCAGGGCAACCTCTTCCCCTTTATCGGCATCTTCATCCGAAGCAGGGATATACCCTACCTTATACCATCCGCTTACCCCTTTGTAGCTACCCTTTATAACAAGGCTGCATTTACCGGCCTCCGCCTCGTAATGATAATAGGGCGTGCCGTCGGTTGCCATATCCGCCCCTTCGGCGGCATAGCTTATTCCGGCGGGAAGGTTGGGCGCCGATGCCTGTTCACACCCTACCAGTCCTTTTGATGGGGTGCCGTAAAATCTGACCTGTTCTATTTCGAAATCAGGGGCGGTCGCAATAATCTCTGTGCGGGCCACCGACCTGGTCAACGTAACCGAGGGATTCTCCTTTTCCAATGAAGCCAGCGATGCCTCCCCGAAGAACACGATGTCGGCACGGCTGTTAGGGTCGCCTGTCATGGCCACAGCGGCGGCATCCCCTCCTAGCTCCCCTCCGAAATTGGCCACCAGCTGCACAGATGCCGCAGTAGGCAATATAGGCAGAGTGACCTCATAGGTAGAGCCGCTGCCTGTGATTTTCGACTGTTCGACCCCGGTTTCCGAAAGATATTTTCCGTCGCCGTCGAAAAACAGCACCTGAAGGGAGGTTATGGAATTGTCGTCGACAGAAGCACGGGAGGCTGTCTTGAATCCGGGAAGACGCAATGTGAGCTTCACCCTGTCGGGTTGTTCCGGCTCCGGTTCAAGCCATTCCGACGTGTCATCGCTACACGATGCCAGCAACAGGCAGCACAGCAGTATATTGATAAATCGTGGTCTCATTATAATTTTTACGATTTAGAGAGTGTTTGAAATTTTTTCCAAAAAATTTTTTGACAATCTCTTACTTATGATACATCTGTTATTACGGGCGGTCACCTATTACGATGCCTTGATTGTTGATATACAAATCATCAGTACCAGTCGGAATCTGACGGTCAGGCGACTGAGGGGCACCGTTATTTGAAACAATTATATGGTTGTATTCGGCCTGTATATCAAGATACCACCATTGGCTGCCATCCTGTAACTGCTTCATTGCTATGCCCGGCCAGCTAGTAGTGTTATTTTCGTCAATCCAATAATGGAGGTAAGGCGAAGCCCAATTTTAATTATTCTTCAGATAAATCCTGCGCATGGGTATTTCAATGTCAACCGGAGTGCGGCTCCATGTCAGTCTGCCTTCAAGTTTATAGCAATAGCCTTCGGCAGTGGCATCGGATGTGGCATAGTTGTCGCCGTCAAACAGCATCGTCTTGGAACCGTCGGCAAAATAAATGACAATGTTCTTTGCCAGGTCGCCTACAGGAGCCTTGAACTCAAACTGTGTGTGATAAAGCGTTACACCGTTCACTTCTTCCTGTGTGTAAACCGGGGTGCCGAATATGGTGCATTGTTTGCCTTTTTCCGCATCTATCAACCCGTATGATATATCCCATTTTGTAGGGAGCAACTGGGTGTAGATGTCATATCTGGCGTTGACTATTTCAGGCCGCATGTCATATACGCTGTAATATGGGGCACGCAGCGGGTCGTAGAGCACCCACCCCTCACGGTCTTCATAGTCAAACAGCTGTAAACCCGGATCGAGGTGATGGGTGCAGCGATGTCGGTGCGCACCGTCACCTCCCGAATTAAACATCATGAGTGTTTCTCCGGGGATAATGGTCTTCGTGGAGCCGTCCATTCCGTTTGTCGCGGTTTTATCGGGGGCGATATTAAAATAATACCATCCCTTGTTGGTCTGATCCTTAGTCATAAGGTTGCCGGGCCACGCCTCAGAGAACAGCCACACATAATATTCCGGGATCACCCCGCCGATGGTTTCACCCATCTGCGAATAACAATAGAAGAATGGGCCGCTCCAGGTGGTAGTCCAGTTATTCTCACCCCCTTCCGGCAAAACGTCAGTATTAAATAGTGCATCATGCCAGTTATTTGCCCCCTGCTCATCGTTGATCGGACGGAAATAAACACGGTAATCGCCCAGCGGCGGCTTGACGCGCACAGTCACGGTTTCTGCCAGTCCGGGATTGCTCCCGTCGCCCGGCTTAAGTGTAAGGTTGAACAGGGTTGTGGTGCCGGGGTTGTTGAGAGCCGTGACGGTGAATGTGCCCACCGATGCCGACGGATTGTCGCATTCCACCTTGATGCGTGCCGAGCCTACACCTGTCTCTTATACACATCTCCGAGCC
>ENA-OZKN01000755-OZKN01000755.1-human-gut-metagenome-genome-assembly--contig:-NODE-755-length-11964-cov-5.360568_pt1 | contig 11964 bp, 7 predicted proteins | sample MGYA00244827_ERZ653766 | MGnify/ENA primary metagenome ERZ653766 (study PRJEB26926, sample SAMN06165281) | human gut metagenome | biome: ENVO:00009003; feature: ENVO:2100002; material: ENVO:00002003... | reverse complement strand
AGATTTCTGCCTGTCTCGTGGGCTCGGAGATGTGTATAAGAGACAGGTGCAAGGCTATGGAGGCGTATGTGAAAGACTTTCACCGTCGCTTCCCTGATGTGCGTATCATAGGCCACAACGAGGTCGCAGCCAAAGCCTGTCCGAGCTTCGACGTTCAAAAATGGCTCAAGTCAATCGGCATAAACCAGTAACAACCCAGTAAACCAATCACAACGATGTCCACCAGCGAAATCCTCAACATACTTCTCGGCACCGGCCTTGTGGGACTCATGGTGGCAGTCGCCACTATGAAAGCAACCGTGCGCAAGGCCAACGCAGATGCGGAGAAGGCAAAGGCAGACGCCGAAACTGTGCGCATCACCAACACCGAGAACGCGACCCGGATTCTGGTGGAGAACATCGTCAAACCCTTAAAAGATGAACTAAATGCCACACGAACAGATCTGCAGGCCACCAAAAAGGAGATGGCCTCTACCAAGAGAGAAATGGCCCGGTTACGCAAGGCTGTCGAGGCTGCTTCCGGTTGTCGTCATGCTGACTATTGCCCTGTGCTTTTCAAGCTGCGCGACAACCCAAAAGACGCAGACTCAGCAGGAGCAGACATCTTCGACTTCCGCGAAGAGCGACACGACTGCGGCAGTGACCAGAGTGATAACGACACAGACAGTGCCCGAGAGTCAGGTGCACATGGCGATATCCGTGGACAGCCTCCTTAAGCTGCCGGAGGGAGCAGCCTACCGTGAAAACAAAGACCGGGCACATGTGGAGGCCACCCGTCATGACGGCATAATCTATATCACCGGCACATGCGACAGCCTGCAACGCCAGGTGGAATATTACGAGGCGCTCTACCATAACGCCCGTGATGCACTTGACAGCTATCACGAAGCGGTAGAGCAGGAAGGGAAAGAGCGCAAAGACCCTTCAAACGCATTCCATACGGGATTTGTGCTCGGACTCGCCACAGGCATATTTTTCATAAGATTCATAACAACCTCAAAACGACAGAGAGATGAATAAGGATTTCATGTACGGCCTCGGTGCCGTGCTGTATAAAGGTCAAAAGGTGGGCTACATCGCCAAAAACTCCTTTGACTTCGGCGGCAAAAAGCCGGAGGCGGCCAAAATCGAGGCCGAGCAAGTCCCAGGTGCGCCCGTGCTTGTGATCGCGCAGACCAACGGGACGATCGCGCCCAAGTTCGATATGATCCAGCTCAGTTTCGAAAGCCTGGCACAGCTGCTCGGGGGCAGGGTGGTCTACTCCGACGCTGAAAAGACCAAAGCCGTGGGCTGGCTTGCGCCACGTGGCGTCATCACCCTTTCGGGGCCATGGGAGTTTAAACTGGTGTCCGGGCAGAGCGTGCTGATCCCCAGTGCGACGCTGCTTTCCGACCTCGGGGGCAAGCTGACCCTTACCGAGACATCCAAGATCGAGTGCGAGCTGGAGCTGTCGGCGCCGGTTGAGGAGGGGGTACCCCCTTACGGCGTGTTTGACTCGACGGCTCTGCCTGACGAATGGACTACCGGTAACAAATACCTCCTGCCAAAGGAGACGGAGGGCGATGCCGCCCCGGCACAGGAAGGCTAATATCCGGATCCCATGGATGACTTCAAAAGAAGAGCGATAGAACGGGAAGCGGCAGACGCGCTTCTGGACGCCGGGATCTCAGTCCCGCCGAAGGAGCTGCGGCTGCCGTTCCTCCGTCGCGGCATCACACTGCGCGTGACATTACGACGTCCGCGCCTTTCCGGCCAGATAAGGTTTGCCCGGATATATCTTGAGACCGGGATGGATGCCGGCAGCGTGGACAGGCTTGACCAACGCGGGCAGATGGCCTTCATGGCAGAACACGGGGTGCGTATCAGCGAGATGGTGGCATGTGCGTTATGCGTTGGATCCGTCAGGGAACACTTCATAAGACCCGTGGCATGGCTGCTGCGGCACTGCGTGGAACACCGATATCTTCTTGGTGCCGCCGATGCCTTCGCCGGGATGATGGGCACCGGCCCTTTTATGAGTATTATCAGATTGGCGGAGCGGACAAACCCGCTGAAGCCGAGGCTGAGCCAAATTCCGGAGGGGAGTTAACAGGCCGTTGGGAAGGCTCCCATAGCCCCTTCGGGTTCATCTGGCAGGTGGCGCAGGCCACAGGATGGAGTGTGCACCACATACTGCACGAGGTGAACTACCAGACATTAATCATGATGCTTAGCGATGCCCCGCGTTATGTTGCCGGGAAGTCCGGAGGCGACAGCAGGTTTTCCGGGCTGAGCGCAGAGGCCGAGGCGGCGGAAGTCGCCGGCATCTTCCAAAGTAACCTGAAAGGATGAAACCAGTAGAAATAGAGATTCTTATGCGTGACAGACTGACACCCGGCCTGAAAAAAGCCGGGCAGTCAGTCCGTGACCTTGCATCAGATGCCAAGGCTGCCTATGAGGAGGTCAAAACCTCGATGCAGGCGCAGAAACAGCATGTGGCTTCTCTAGAGAAGGAGGTTGTCAGGCTGGAGAAGGCATTCAAAAATGCCGCCCCTGGGACAGAATGGTTTGAGGCGCGAAGCAGGCTGGAATCAGTAAAGGCCGAACTGGTCGAGGAGCGTGACGCACTGGAAGGGCTGATCGCCCGCGAGCGCGAGCTTGGGGAGGCCGCCGCTGCAGGGCACGACGAGGCCGCCGGAGCGGCACAGGGGCATGACACCATACTTGTCAAACTCCTGGGGGGACAGGAAAAGTACAAAACCATAATGGAGGGGATGCCGGGGCCTTTGCGTGCGGCAGCCTCAGGCATCAACGGCATGACCGGGGCGGCGCGTGCGTTTATCGCCACTCCCCTCGGGGCTATAATCGCTGCCATAGTGCTCGCGCTGCAGGCTCTATCCGCCTGGTTCTCCTCCTCGGCCGAGGGGCAGATGGAATTCGCCCGCATAAGCGGCTACCTGGGCGGTATCCTCGGACAGCTTAACGAGGTTGTGATGGCCGTCGGCAGAGCTATCTACAAGGCATTTACCGATCCCAAGCAGGCCGTCTCCGACTTATGGGAGGCCATCAAGGAGAATATTGTCAACCGTCTAGAAGGGGTTGCCGGAATAGTGACAAATTTCGGGAAAGGTTTGTGGAATGCCCTTAACCTGGATTTCGATGCCGCGGGTGAATCCTTCAGACAGATGGGTAGCGATATACTTAAGGCTGCCTCGGGGGTCGATGATATTGCAGGCAAGGCCAGAGACCTGGCATTGAATGCACATGAGGCGGCAAAAGCCACCGCGGATATCAAGGCCGGGGAGGTGCAGCTGCACCGTGACCGTCGTCAGTGGGGTGTCGAGAGGGAGCGAATGGAGACACGGATCTCCGATTTGCGCCTCAAGGCCCAGCGCGGGGATGCCGCGGCCAACCGGGAGGCGGAACGCCTGATCCGTGAGAAATACAACCGGGAGATGTCGTACCAACAGCGCGAACTCGATCTTATCCGGCAGAAGAATGCCCTCACCACCAACACCGACGAGGACTATGACCGTGAGGCTGAAGCCCAGAGAAAGCTGATTGCTCTTGAAAAAGAACGCAACCAGGAACTCAGCTTTTTCAACCGCAAGGATTTCACCTTGGGCAACCGGTCGGAGACCGTGGCGCAGCGTCAGCGCAATATACAGACCAAGCTTGGACAAGAGCTTGCCGAGCTGCAGAGGCGCAACGATGCCGGAGCCATCGAAGCCATGGAAGAGGGAACGGCGAAAAAACTTCGCCAGATTGAGAACGATTATGCCAAACGAAAGAACGAGATTGCGAAACAGGAGGCATCATGGCGCAAGGACAACAAGGCCGCAGGCCGGGGGGAGGCATTGGATACCGAACAACGCGCCGCTTTGGATGAGGCCTCCGAGCTTAACGAACGCCTGCGGCAGAAGGCCGTCGGCGAGGTCTATCAGGCGGAATTTGACGCTATGCGCGACAATATCCGGCAATACGGGGATTACCAGCAACAGAAACTTGCGATAGCATCGGAATATGCCGAAAAGATCCGCAAGGCATCCACCGAGGGGGAACGCCGGTCGCTTGAGCGGGAACGTGACAGTACACTGGCATCCGTCACCACCGCAGAGCTCAAGAGTAATATCGACTGGCAGGTGGTTTTCGGGGAATTCGGCGGCATGTTCCGGGACGTGATCACTCCAGTCCTGGCTGATGCGAAAGCCTATATGGATACCGACGAGTTCAGGAATGCCGACCACGATAGCCAGCGCACACTTATAGAGGCTGTAAGGCAGATGGAAACATCGGCCGGGGTAGCTTCCCCGGTAAGTTTCGGACAGCTCGGTGCCGATATAGATGCCTACAAACTGAGTATGGATTCCCTGCGCGAGGCTCAGGAAAAATACCGGGATGACTACTCGCTGCTCATGCGGGCTCAAGGAGAATATAAATCGGCCATGCAGCAGGGTACCCCACTGCAACAGGCTGCAGCCAAGGCCGCCTTTGATGCAGCCAAGGCAAACGCCGAGGCATCGGCCGAGAACGTAAGGACAATGAAGGAGGGTGCCGCCGAGGCAAAAAGCACGGTAATCACCACGGCGACGACATTGAAATCCGGGATGGAGGGGGTGCTTGGCGGCCTTCAGAAAATGTCGTCAGGCAGCGCCTCGGGAACATTCGAAGGGATGAAGGAACTGGGGAAAAGCGCCTCCAAACTTAGTGGCGATCTCGGCAAGTCGTTCGGTAAGTTCGCCGACAAACTGGAGAATGTGCCGGTAGTGGGCTGGATCGCCGGCCTGCTCGATGTATTCAAAGACGGTCTGTCGGATTTTATGACCGGTCTGATAGATGCTGTAATCGGGGCTGCCGGCAATATCCTTTCAGATGTCATGAGCGGCGATTTTGTGATACAGACCGGAAAGTCACTGATTTCAGGTGTCGGTAAGATTTTTGATACGCTTACATTCGGTGGATTTTCATCATGGTTCGGCGATAAAGGCAACAGTGCGGAGGTAAACGCCTCCATTGACCGACTTACGGAAAAGAACACAGAACTGCAAGCGTCAATCGAGGGTCTTACCGCCGAAATAAAAGCCGGACGCGGCATGAAAAGCGTGGATGCCTATGAGAAAGCATACCGCCAGCAGCAAAGGGTAAACAGCAACTATCTGGAGATGGCCATGCAGCAGGCCGGCTACCACAGTGCCAACCACAGCTGGGCTGCCACACATCGGAAATTCTCATACGACGAAATCAGGGATATCAGTGAACTTATAGGCAGGAGCTTCAATGGCGACATATTCTCACTGTCGCCTGAGGAGATGCGCAAGTTCCGCGACAAAATGCCTAATCTGTGGCGTGATTTCTTCTATTCAGGTGATTCTGACAACTATGCCGACCGCGTGCTTGAAAAGCTTAACGACTATATGGCACAAGCAGGCAAGCTCGGAGAACTTTCCGACAGTCTTCGGGAGGCAATGACCGGGATGACCTTCGACAGTATGTACAGCGACTTCGTGAACAAGCTGTCGGATATGGAATTCGCTGCCGAGGGCGCTGCGGAAAACGTGTCAGGGATGTTCTACAAGGCCATGCTTTCGAACCGTATGGGCGAACTTTACTATGACCGCCTGCAGGAGTGGTATCGGAAATGGGGGGATTCGATGAAGGACGGGATGACCGAGGGTGAGATGTCACAGTTGCGGGATGAGTACCGGCAGATTGTTGAAGATGCCGTACGGGAACGTGATGCGATAGCGGCTGTGACTGGCTACGACCAGGTCGCTGCCGGTAGCGGCACGAGCCAGGGAGGAGCCAAGGCCGGGGGATTTATGACGATGACACAAGACCAGGGAACCAGGCTAGACGGAATGTTTACAAGTGGGCTCCGGCACTGGAGCAACATGGATGCCGGAATCGAGGATGTTGCCTCACGCATGGCTACGGCCGAAGGGCATCTTGCGAAAATAGAAGACAATACATCCCGAAGTGCCAAAGAGCTTGAGACAGTCCGGGAAATTCTTGAAAGGCTCGAACGTGACGGTATAAAAGTTTGACAACAACATGGATAACAATATGGGAAATATACTCGGCGGCCTGACCATTATAAACGGGCGTGATATATGGGAGGATTTCGGGGCTTTCCTGACGGAGGAGAAGCGCGGGGGGATGGAGAACTTGTCGGCGCTGCTCACGCCGAGCCGCGGCAAAAAGGACACGGCGGTATCTATGCGCGAGGAACACGGGGAGCGCTACAGCGCGACACTCACTCCGGCGAACGAGCCGCGTGATGTGGAACTGCGTTTCGCAATCTACAACCCGACGCGTGCCGGATGGATCAGGGCCTACATGGGCTTCGTGCAATTCCTCAAGAAAGGGAACGACGGGTGGCTGGATATGGAATTCCCGCAGCTTGAACTGAGGCTGCGGGTGAAGTACACCGACTGCGGCAAGCTCTCCCCGCTGACATATCTGTGGCGCGAAGGGGTGCAGGCGGCACGGTTCAGGGTCAAGTTCCGGGAGCCGGTGCCGATAATCTGACCGGCATTCGTAAGGCGTTCGACCACCATTCAAACGATATTAGAAAACAACAAGGATATGGGAATCAAGATATACGGACGGGACGGCTCCCTGAGGGGGACTGTAGCCCCGGATGACAACAGCACGCAGCAGCACGGCGTGCAGGCCGACAACGTGCTATCGCTCACGTTCACCCATTACGGGTTCCTGGGCTTCGAGACCGGCGACTATGCCGATTTTTTCGGTTCAAGGTACTGGCTCATGGATGTCCCCGCCCCGGAGCAGGTGAGCGACGGGGAATGGAAGTATTCGCTGCGCCTTTACGGCATCGAAAGCCTGATAAAACGTTTCCTGGTACTGGAAACCACCGACGGCGACACCGAACCGGTGTTTACGCTGACAGCTCCGGCACGTGAGCATGTCGCCATGGTCGTAGGCTGTATAAACGCCGCGATGGGGGGAGGCGACTGGAAGGTGGGGCGTGTCGACGGCACCGGGCTGGTCACGGTCGACTACCGAGGGACGATGTGTGATGCCGCACTCGCCGCAATCGCCCGGAAGGTCGGAGGACGTGCCGAATGGTGGGTCGAGGGGCAGACAGTCAATATCTGCAGGTGTGAGCATGGGGAGGCCGTGCGGCTCGGCTACCGTGTCGGCCTTAAAGGGATTGCCCCTGTCAAGGGGGATACATCCGGGTTCTTCACAAGGCTCTTCCCCGTAGGTAGCACACGCAATATCGACCCGTCGCATTACGGACATAGCCGTCTGATGCTTCCAGGTGGGGAGAAGTACGTGGATACCGGCACCGCTGTCTACGGTGTGTATGATTGCTTTGAGGAAAATGCTTTCAGCGGCATATATCCGCGTCGGACGGGGTGTGTGAGCTCCGTCAGAAGCGAGGAGCGTAAGGATGACAGCGGGAATCCCTACACTGTGTATTATTTCAAGGATGAAGGAATGGGGTTTGACCCCAATGCCTACGAGTTGCCCGGGGAGACCAAGCACGTGTCTTTCCAGGACGGAGACCTCGAGGGCCTCGGGACTGGCGACGACCATTACTTCGAGGTGGATTACGACAGCAAGGTCGGCGAATTCGAGATAAAGAACCTTTGGAAAGGGAACGAGCAGCAGCCGGGTGGGACTCTCGTGCCGCGTGTCGGCGACCATTACATCCTCTGGAATGTAAGGATGCCGGACGAATACTACGCCCTGGCCGAGGCAGAACTGGCCGAAGCGGTGGAACAGTATATCGAGGACAGCTGGGCGGATGTAACTGTATACAAGGGTACTACCGACCATGTATGGCTCGAGGAGTCCGGTATCGACCTGGCCGTCGGGCGTCGCGTGCGACTGGAGAGCAGCCGGTATTTCCCGGGGCAAGGGTTCCGCGACAGCCGCATAACCAGGATGACCCGTAAGGTCAACAACCCTTACTGGATAGACCTTGAGATAAGCGATGCCGTACAGCACGGGACGTTGCAGCGCATCAACGACCGCATAACGGAGCTTGACAGCTATGTACGTTCCGGTGCGTCAGGCCCGACCCTCCCCGACATAATCCGTACAGGTGACAATACCAGGCCGACAGACAACAACCTTTTTTCGGCATTGCGCGTGTCGCGCGATTTTATCTCCAAGGCCAAGGATGACCGAACGCCGTACAAGGTGTCGACAGACAAGGCGTTTGAAGTGGGCAGGTATCTCGCGGGGGCGTGCGGGGGCATGTTCGGGATGGATGCCGAGGGGGATTCTTTCGCGGAGGTGGCACGCCTTTGGGTGCGCGTAAGGGCGTATTTCGAGGAGCTTACGGTAATCAAGGCCGGTGTGCTGGCCGGGAAGCAGTACATCACCCCCGGGGGCGGCATCAAATGCACGAAGGTGGATGACGCGGGTTCCGCATGGCGCTGCTGGTTCCTGAGCGAGCAGGACGGCGAGAAGACCGAGTGCAAGTTCATCGCCGGAGACCAGGCGATAGCGCAGGTGTTCAACGCCAAAGAAGGGACTGCCAACAAGGTCAGCAACCACCGCTACTGGAGGCTGGTTACGGCTGTGGACAACGACGCCCTTACGGATGACGCGGGCAACCACTACGGCTACATAGAACTGTCGAAGACCGACTGCGAGGCGGGCAGCGACACCCCCAAGGCGGGCGACGAGATATGCCAGTTCGGCAGCCGCGACGACAGGGACAGGCGGTCGGCCATGGTGTTTTCCACCGTCGATGCCGACGCCCCGAGTGTCAAGCTCTACAGCGGCATCGACTCGTTCTCGCTGGCCAGGAAGGCCGTGGTGTCGTTCGGGCGCGACCCGCAGACGGGGCAGGTGTACTTCCGCCTGGGCGCATCCGGCGCGAGGCAGTACCTGGAGTACACGCAGGACGGCGGCCTGGTGGTCGCGGGCAGCATCTCGACAAAGTCCACCCTGTCGGACGGGCGTGAACTTGGCGCGGCGATAGGCGGCAGCGTGAAGGACCTGGACGTGCTGTATATATCGCACACGTCGCAGACGCAGGCACCGGCGCTGCCTGTGGTAAATGCCGACGGCGTGATTACCGACGCGAAGGGCTGGCAGACCACGGCCCCGGAGTGGAGGGCGGACAGATATATATGGCAGACGACTTATGTCAGGAAGGGAGACGGGACGGCGTCTTTTTCAGACCCGACGTGCATACAGGGAGCCAAGGGGGAACAGGGGTCGCAGGGCATACCAGGCAAGGACGGTGCAACCGGCAAGACAACCTATACATGGCTTCGCTATGCCGATGATGCCAACGGCGGGGGCATGAGCAACGACCCCGCAGGCAAGAAATACATGGGCCTTGCGTACAACAAGCCTACTGCGGCGGAGAGCAACAACCCCGCCGACTACGCATGGTCGCTCATAAAGGGGGACAAGGGCGATAAGGGCGACCAAGGCATACCCGGACTACAGGGCTTGCAGGGTGAGAAAGGCGACCAAGGCATCCCCGGGACGCCCGGCACTTCATACACCCCCAATCTGCTCAAGAACACCAAAGCTCCCAGGACAGAGGCGTCATCCACGGACACGTCCTATATCATCTATGAGTTCGACAGTCCGCTTGAGGTGAAGGCGGGTGACAGGTTCACCGTGTCGGTGGGCTCGATAGACGTACTTGCCGGAACCCCTTCCGAGTTCACGGCGTTCCTGTACAATACCGACGGCAAAACACCGTGGGGCAGCCGCCTTGCGCTCACCCGGGAAAAGCCATACGTCACCCTCACCGCCGACAAGACCATCACCGCCAAGACCATGTTGCTTTATGTGGGGAAATACGGCGAGACGGCGGGCAACACCGTCAGGTATGCGGAAGTGATGCTTGTGCGCGGCGAGGCACCCGCTCCATGGTCGCCCGCCCCCTCGGAAATGGAGGGGAAGACCCCGTATTTCCATATAAAGTACTCCCCGGTCCAGAACCCGACTGCCGCGCAGATGACGGAGACACCCTCTGACTACATAGGAACTTACACAGATTACACCCAGTCGGACAGCAACGACCCGACGAAATACACGTGGGCGCGGTTCAAGGGATTGCAGGGTGCTGACGGTGCGCAAGGCATACCGGGAACCAACGGCGCGGACGGGAAAACCTCCTATCTCCATATCAAGTATTCCAACGACGGGGGTAGCACCTTCACCCCTGCCACCGGCGGACTTGCAGTCGGAGAGACACCGGGCGACTACATAGGCCAATACACCGACTTCACGCAGGCCGACTCGACCGATGTGACGAAGTACACATGGAGCAAAATCAAGGGAGACAAAGGCGTTCCAGGCGAAAAAGGCGCGGACGGAACGCAGTACTGGACGTGGATAAAATACTCCGACAACCCCGACGGCACGGGCATGTATGACACCCCGAACGACCTGACCAAATATATAGGCATAGCGGTCAACAGGGTCACGCAGGCCGAGAGCGGCAACAAGGCTGATTACACCTGGAGCCGCTTCCGGGGCGACGATGCCGCCCCGGCGAAGCTGGTGGTCGTCAACGCCGACGCGCAGGCATTCACCTACAAGGATGACTTCGCCACGCTGACCGGGGCTGACAAAATACATATCAAAGCCTCGGTGCAGGGTATCGACAACCCCACGTATCAATGGAGCTACAAGTTTCCCAACGGGCCGTGGACTGCCTATGGTGCGAATACGGGTGACACCCTCCAATTGTCGGCCTCATGGGGCAATTGGGGCGACAACCGCTCCGTGACATGGCGCTGCACCGTCGGCGGCGTGTACGACGAGGTGACGGTAATGAAGGTCAGCTCCGGGGCCAAGGGTGTGGCAGGCAAGGACTCCTACACGGTGATACTCACCAACGAGGCGCACATCTTCGAGGGCGACACCGAGAAGGCCGTGGCGGGGTACACCGAGTGCGGCATCGTAGCCTACAAGGGGGCGGAACCCGTCAAGGCGTCGCTTCCGACGAGCCTGCCGGGGCTTCCCACGGGCATGACCTACACCCGCGTGGCCAACGACAGCACCGCCGCGAAGTTCCGCATCGACGTGACCACGGCGTTCACCAAGCGCCAGGGCACCCTCACCATCCCCGTGACTGTGGACGGCAGGGTGTACGACAAGGTGTTCTCGTGGTCGCTGTCGCTGCAGGGGAAGGCGCGGAGCATAGCGGTCAAGAGCTACGGGTATTCCAGCCAGAACACCGGGGGTGACGGCTACGTCAGGGTTGACGGCAGGAAGGTCGACACCTCGCGCGGGCGCGGCATCAACATGGTCACACTCGACAGGCAGACACTCGCGGTGGTGGAACAGGCGCGGTTCGACCTCTATACCGGGAACCCCGGTGTCGCCAGCGAGCGCACGAGGCTCATTGACAAAATCAACAGCCTCGATGACGGCGTGTTCGTATGCCTGTACTTTTTTGACAACGCCACATGGACTGCGGAACTTGCCGCAGCCATGAGGAAGCTCGGCTCGCTGGGCGACATCCGCACCGACGGCGGCAGCCGCACCTTCGCGTTCATAGGTTACAAGGGGCTGACGCCGGGCTACGCCCTCCAGGCACAGACCGCAAACGCCACGCCGCCGAACGCCGAGGTGTCGGCCTACGTGGCCGACGGCATGTTCACCACGTCGAAGACCGCCGTGGGCATCGACCGCATCGTCGAGGAGTACTACCTGTCGACCTCCCGCGAGACCCCCGCGGGCGGCTCCTGGACTACCAAGGCCAACCGCCCGGCATGGAAGGAGGGGCATTACTGGTGGACGCGCAGCCACATATACTACACCGACGGCACCGAGGGGTACACCGACGGGGTGTGCGCCATGGGGGAAGCGGGCGCCCCCGCCTTCCGCCTCGACCTGAGCGAGGAGAACGTGCCCGTGTCGTGCCATGCCGACGGCACGGTGGCCGTAAGCGGCAACATCGCAACCTCCAAGGCCACGGTCTACAGGCTGTCTCTTATACACATCTCCGAGCCCACGAGACAGGCAGAAATCTCG
>ENA-OZKN01000738-OZKN01000738.1-human-gut-metagenome-genome-assembly--contig:-NODE-738-length-12133-cov-6.342275_pt1 | contig 12133 bp, 8 predicted proteins | sample MGYA00244827_ERZ653766 | MGnify/ENA primary metagenome ERZ653766 (study PRJEB26926, sample SAMN06165281) | human gut metagenome | biome: ENVO:00009003; feature: ENVO:2100002; material: ENVO:00002003... | reverse complement strand
ATCTACACTTCTAGCTTCGTCGGCAGCGTCAGATGTGTATAAGAGACAGACAATATACAAAGCCGTTTCTGTCTCATCTCCTGTACGTGGTTTGGAAGCAGTAGTATAAGCACTTCCGGACTTTGAGTCATATCCATAATTCTGGGAAGCCAGAGATGCCGGTTGCGGCGTAACTGTAACAATATTATCAGTTTCCTTTAATTCTACGTTTGCCTTAGATGTCATTGCCTGTGTACCAGTCTCATCAGATGTAACGATTACCTCATTGATCAATTCCTGACTTGCCATATATTGTGGAACAGTCACTGTGGCGTAAAGTGCAAAAGCCTCTCCCGGTGCGATCTGCGGAATCAGAGCCTGTGTGCCTGTGCTGTTTAATGTTACGCCCTCTTTCCTGACAAAGTTTGCCTGAATACCGGCATTTTGGAATCTTTCTGTACTGAGAACCGAATGAAGTGTCCGCTCACCCGTATTCCTGATGCAGATCTGATATGTGATCGTATCTCCCGGATATGCCTGTGTTCTGTCCGCAGTTTTCTCCACCTCAAAAGCAGCCTTTAATGCAATGACTTCTGTTTCGACTGATTTCTGACATCCAATACTTTCTTCCTTTCCCGGATATTTCGCTTTTACAGTTACTGTATGAATAAGCTCTCCTGCCTGCTCTTCTGTAAGCTGTACTGTCATCTGAAGATTTCTGATTTCTCCTGCCTTAAGACCTGAAATAATTCCCTGCATACCATTTGCAATAAATCCCTCTTCCTGTTTCCATTCGGCTTTTATATTATCCTGAGAAAAAACACTGGATATCTCTATATTTTCCAGAGGTAATTCTCCTGTATTCTCTACAGACAATATATAAGTAAGGTTCTGCCCTGCACGTACCTCTTTCGTCTCCTGCTGTAACCGGGCTGTGATCCCTGTTTTTGCCTCCTGTACGGAAAGCAGAGCTGAAGGAGTTTCTGCAACAGTCCGGGTTTCATCCCCTGATTTCATCCAGAAATACGCACCTGTCCCCTCCCAATCTTTGCAAAGCGGTGCATCCTGGCACAGAGGATAATCTGTTTTTACAGAAGAAATACGATATTCTTCACGCAGAGACACCGGCACTTTCATGGTAAAGATATCTGTTTCCGCATCTGAAAGTGCAGTCTCACAGGTCAGCTTTGTAATCTGGGTTGTCTCACCTTTCTTATTTTGTATCTGTACGGATTCAGCCTGCAGATCATTCTTTAACACTTCTGCATTTATCTGAAAATATTCTGAAATATATACAGTCAGAAAATATCTGGTTTTATCTTCCCTGATCTCATTTTGGTTCTCCTGCTCACTCTGTTGTGTCTGTCCGGTTTCTGTGTCAGATCCTTCTGCGTTTTCTTCTGCCTTCCGATATTCTTCGCTTTCTATATCTTCTATATCTATTACTGCACTCTCTGATTCACACTCTGTATTTTCGGAATCCACTTCATCTGTCGTATTTTCTGCTGCTTCTCTCACTTCGCCATCCCATGTACTATTTTCCATCGGCAACTGTCCGTTCTCCGAAGCAGTATTCTCCTGTTGACTTTTGTACAGTTCTTTCAGACCGCTCACTTCCAGTGTCAGTTCTGCCTGAAATTTCTCTTCATCGATCCACTGTGCACTCTGCTTTAAACCCACAGCAGGAACATATAACTCTGCAACTTCAAATTCTGCTGCTGATACTGCTCCTGTTCCCAAAATCCCGACAGCAGCCGTTATCATGACTGCTTTTTTTAACTGATTCCATATTCTTTTTTTCATTCTCTCATTCTCCTGAATTTTTATTCTATGTCATCTGAGGTACTTCCACTGTCAGAATGATATCGGTACAGTATCTTTCGAGATTATAAGTTCATATCCACAGACATACGCATCTCTCCTCTCTGTTTTGCACAATAAATAAGATTTTCAGAGTTTCTGCTCAGGATTCAAAACCATCTCCCGGACTATCAATAAATAATTGGAAATTTTTGCACCGGACCGGTGCGTGAAAATAAGAATACTGATAACGGCTGTTGCCGATGAATCTACTTTAGCATGTCTATGCTATAAAAACAAGATACCACTTTTTATTTTTCGTATTTGTTTATAATTCTTTTATAAATTTACCGATTGTTTCAGAAATTCGACATACTTTGAACATAATTTTCCCATATAATAGGTCTTGGATAGATGAAAAACCACTCTCTATCTCCCCCCTCAAAAAAACAAAACAGCTCTCACAGAAATGTGAGAGCTGTTTGTTTTTTGTTACTGTTCACTGGTAATATCCCGCGAGGTGTTTTTTGGATTATTTTCTATTGCAATTCTACTGGCAGTCTTTTATAATGTAGGATATCAATATGATTGAATATTTATGATATCAGTGATAAAAAATTTCAAAAATCTTTATATATAAGATCACCCCGCAGATATCATATTTACAGAACATGAAAGAATCGAGGTAATTCCCATGAGCGAAAAAATTACAGTAGTTGCACTGGGCCACAGAGCATTAGGAACCACCTTACCGGAGCAGAAAATCGCTACAAAAAAAGCAGCCAAAGCTGTCGCAGATCTTGTAGAAGCCGGAAATCGTGTAGTCATTTCCCACAGTAACGGTCCACAGGTTGGAATGATCCACACAGCCATGAATGAATTTGGCAAAACACATCCTGACTATACATTTGCACCTATGTCCGTATGTTCGGCAATGAGTCAGGGCTATATCGGATATGACCTCCAGACCGCAATCCGCGCAGAACTTATTTCCCGCGGTATTTATAAACCGGTAGCTACTATCCTTACACAGGTTGTCATTGATCCATATGATGATGCTTTCGCTGAACCTGAGAAGATCATCGGACGTGTCCTTACAGAAGAAGAGGCTGAAACTGAAGAAAGCAAGGGAAACTTTGTCACTAAACTGGCTGACGGCACTTATAAAAGAATCCTGGCAGCTCCGAAACCGCAGAAAATCGTAGAGCTTGAAACAATCCGCACACTTGTAGATGCGGGCCAGGTAGTAATCGCAGCAGGCGGCGGCGGAATCCCGGTTATGGAACAGGGAATCGATCTTCATGGTGCAAGTGCGATCATTGAGAAAGACCTTTCCAGCGGACTTCTTGCACAGGAATTAAATGCAGATACTCTTCTGATCCTTACCAGTGTTGAGAAAGTAAGTCTGAACCTCGGTCAGGACAATGAAGAATATCTTAATACAATTTCTGTAGATGATGCTAAGAAATATATGGCTGACAATCAGTTTGCCCCAGGCTCCATGCTTCCTAAATTCGAAGCCGGAATCTCTTTTATCGAAAAGGGAGATAACAGAAGAACGATCATCACAGATATTGCGCATGCAAAGGATGGATATTTCGAAAAAACCGGAACTATCATTAAATGATTCTATAGCAATCCTCGTAAATAATACATTTAAGAGGATTGCTATATTTTATCTGACAATACAAAAAGACATATACCAGAGCAATACATCTCATCTTGCCGGTATATGTCTTTTAATTATCATATTATGATGTCAGATTCAAAAGTTTACCCCTGACCTGATATTACATAGATTTACGTTCCGCAATCTCTGCCATCTTCGCTTCGTTCAGACGAGTATCACCATGCACACGGCTGTAGGAAAGATATCCATTCATACGGTCAATCTTTGTCAGATTCTTGGAACCGCAGACCGGACACACATCCATTTCAAGTTCCTCATGTCCGCAGTCATCACAGTAAGCAAGGGAAAGATTTACTCCCTCATAATATCCCAAAGACATGGCTCTGCGGATCAGAGTACGTATTGCTTCACGATTATAATCGATCGGATAACGTACATACTGAATCTTACCGCCGTTGCACAACTCCCAGAAACGTCCCTCCAGATCCTGTTTTTCAATCGGAGTTACATCTTCAGTCACATGACAGTGGAAACTGTTGCTTACATAAGGACGATCAGAAACCCCTTTCACAATGCCATACATCTTACGGAACTGTTCCACCTGCAGTCCACATAAACTCTCTGCCGGTGTTCCATAAATTGCATAAAGATAACCATCTTTCTCTTTAAATTCATTTACTTTCCTGTTGATATATTTCAGCACATCCAGTGCAAACTGCCCGTCTTCAGCAATGGATTTGCCATTGTAAAGTTCCTGGAGTTCATTTAATGCAGTGATTCCGAAGGATGCTGTCATTGGTTTCAGAATCTTGCCAATCTTTTCATTCGGTTTCAGATGTCCACCGTAAAATCCTCCCTCACAATATGCCAGCGGGTTGGTTGACGCACGCATCTGTCCCAGATAATCATAGGTACGGATATGCAGATTACGGATCATCTCAAGATAGAAATCCAGCACTTCGTAGAAATCCCTGCTCTCTGCTCTGGCTTTGGCAAGGATCATTGGAAGATGAAGGCTTACCGCACCGATGTTAAATCTTCCCACAAACACAGGAACATCCTTATCATCTGCCGGATACATACCGCCTCTCTCGTACCAGGGGCTTAAGAACGCACGACATCCCATAGGACTTATAACCTTTCCATACTGCTTGTACATACTGGAAATATATCCTTTTCCTGACATGGACAGCCAGTCCGGATACATAGTCTTGGCAGAACAGTCAACCCCTGCCTCAAATACATCCTCACTGATCTTGCCTTTTCCATGGATATTTTCATCATAAAGGAATACGATTTTCGGGAAGAGTACCGGTTTCTTGCGTCCTGCCTTACCCTGTCCGCCTTTATGCACTTCAAGAAGAGAAATACTTGCCATCTTCTCGAACTGCTTTATTCCAAGTCCAAGAGTTACAGTTACAAATGGATAATCCCCTCTGGAAGATCCGACTGTATTCAGCTTATACTCAATCCCCTGCCATCCCTGGTCAAAATCTCTGCGGACTTTGTCAAGCGCATACTCGATCGCACGTTCTTCACGTCCTGTCCAGCTCTCGTCAGAGTATTTCATAAATTCCTGGATATATTTATCGTAACTCTTCTGTGCATAAGGTGCAAGAATCTTGTCTACTTCCGGTACTGTGAATCCGCCATACTGCTGTGCAGCAGTGCTCAGGATAATATCACCCATAACATCAAACGCAGTATCCAGTGTCTTAGGCTCATTGTACCATACATTTCCCATCTCAAATCCGCCGCTGAGTACAGATGCCACATCAAAGAGACAGCAGTTCATGGTATCCAGACGTGCAGACTGGTCATGAATATAAATATAACCATCTTTACATGCCTGAAGTTCATTACGATTCATAAAAAATTTACGATAAAGCTCTTTGTTCAGTTCATTAAAGATCAGGCTTCGCTTTGTAGCTACAAGCGCACTGTCTGTATTGGCATTACTCTTATCACCAATATAACGGATTGCCTGACTCTTGGTATATACATCATCCATCATATGGATAAAGTCAAGTTTGTAATTTCTGTAATCGCGGTAGCTCTTAGCCACTGCCGGGTTCACTCTCTCAAGTGCTCCCTCTACGATGTTGTGCATCTCCTGGATCTCTATCTCATTCTTTCCCAGTGCCTCCGCATGTTCTTCCGCAAACTGGCAGATAAATTCCTTCTCTTTATCCGAAAATGTGTATAAAATTCTGGCTGCCGACTTATTTACTGCTGCTACGATCTTCTGTGAATTAAACTCTTCTCTCGTACCATCTTTCTTTATAACATATATCATACCTTTTGCTCCCATATACAATATATAGTATTTTTTTCTTTCATTCACCACAATTCTCTCTATATGTGGTACGTTTAACAAGTATAGCACAGTCTCTGACAAAAAGAAAGGGGCAAAAAATTATTCGTCATATTGCTGAATTTGATACATGGCAAGATAATTATCTTGACCATCCAGAGATACCACAGATACCTCATCCCCGGCATGTAATTCTATTTTCTCCTCGTGGTCTGCTTCGTCAAATTTTACAGTTTCATCTTTTCCTGAAGAACTTCTGATTTCCAGAGCAACCTTCTCCCAGCCGGACACTATCCTGTATTCTCCCGGATCTATTGTAAAATCATACCCCTGGTCACTGGCATCTATATCGCCAATCTCTGATGCAGTATCATCCGTTCTGACAATATAATTCTCTCCGGTGAACATATACCAGTCCGGATTGCCCCTCTGTTCATCCTGTCCGTTCTTTACTGCACTGATAGTCTCAGACCAGTCATCTGTCCAGTTATTCTCATTACTTTCATTATTTTCATTACTTTCATTATTCTTATTACTCTCATTTACTTCATCAGAACTGCTGTCATCAAAAATACTGTTGAGATCTATGTCAAACTCATCATAGATAAATTCTTCTATCCTGTATCCAATCGTATCCCAATTCTCTGCCATCTGACCTATTATTACCATCAGAATCAGCACAATGATCCAGAAAATTTTGCCTGCCTTGCCGCTCTTTTTCTTCTCACTTTTTGCTGTCTTTTTTCCGGTGCTGTATGTACGGGCAGTCTGTGCGCTGTACGACTGACCTGATGTTTTCTTTGTCCCTGATGTTTGTATTCTTGAAGTTTGTACTTTTGTATTTTGCGTTCTAATAGTCTGTGTTCTGGCAGACGAAGTTTTTGCAGCTTTGGGAACTGTTTTATTTCTGTCAGACAAAGGGATCTCGTTCTCTGCCATTGCTTTTTTCACCTTTGCCGAAGCATGACGATAGTGCTCTGAACGGTCTTCGTTCAGATGATACAGTTCCATATCATTTCTATATGGCATTCCACAATATTTACACCTGCCGTTTACAATTGGTCCATCACAGACCTGACACCTTTTTCCCATATATCTTCCCCCTGAGTTTTGTATAAATTTAACGCTTCATTCATTTACACATTTATTTTAACATTTCGCCCCAATCTTGCAAAGCTGAAATTGTGTTACTGTTCGTTCTGGTTACTGCTCACTCCGTTCTCAGTAACACGCTTCGCGATGCACAGAATTTATGCTAATCGCATAAATTCGCGCGGTATGTCTCGGGTTTTCTGTGACCTTCGCTCACAAAAAACACCTCGCGGGATATTACCAGTGAACAGTAACTCGTTCTGTTCTCCGTAACCATAATATCCCGCGAGATACTTCCAAATGAACAGTAATAATTGTCAAACTACCATTTTCCTGTTATAATAGCGTGGGAAAAGATAATGGATATTCAGTAAACAACAATATTTTTTATCAGTTTGCCATAAAATATGCAAATACAGAAATTACAGGAGGAATCCACTCATGGAACAGATTAAAATTCCTGACGGGTATCAGTCATCTTTAAATCTTCACGATACCCAGATTGCCATTAAAACTGTGAAAGATTTCTTTCAGCAGACACTGGCTCAAAAACTGAATCTGCTGCGTGTTTCCGCTCCGGTATTCGTTAATCCGTCATCCGGTCTGAACGATAACTTAAACGGCGTGGAACGTCCGGTAAGCTTTGATATCAAAGGCCAGCCGGAGAATGCTGAGATCGTACACTCTCTCGCCAAATGGAAGAGATATGCATTACAGAAATATGGCTTTGCTCATGGTGAAGGACTTTACACAGACATGATCGCGATCAGAAGAGACGAAGATCTGGACAATATCCACTCCGTATACGTAGATCAGTGGGACTGGGAAAAGATCATCAGCAAGGAAGAACGCAACATGGACACACTTGTTTCCACAGTACGTGCTATCTACAGCGTTCTCCGCAAAACCGAAAAATACATGGCTGTTCAGTACGATTACATCGAAGAAATCCTTCCGAGAGAGATCGCATTTGTCAGCACTCAGGAACTGGTCGATATGTATCCTGATCTCACTCCAAAGGAACGTGAATACAAGATTGTCAAGGAAAAAGGTGCCGTATTCCTCATGCAGGTCGGCAAAACCTTAACCAACGGAGAACGTCATGACGGACGTGCACCGGACTACGATGACTGGGAATTAAACGGCGATATCCTTGTTTATTATCCTGTTCTCGACATTGCTCTGGAGCTTTCTTCCATGGGTATCCGCGTTGACGAGGATGCGCTTGACAGACAGCTTACCATCGCAGGATGTGATGACAGACGCGAACTTCCTTTCCAGAAAGCAATCTTTAACAAAGAACTTCCATATACTATCGGCGGCGGCATCGGCCAGTCCCGTATCTGTATGTTCTTCCTCAGAAAAGCACACATCGGTGAAGTACATGCTTCCCTGTGGCCGGAAGAAGTAATGAAAGAAGCAGCTGCAAAAGGAGTACAGCTTCTGTAAAAAAGCCGTAAACCTGGAATACTCAGAGATCACAGACACACAGATGTGTAAATACACAATGTATATCTGAGTGCCTTATCAGACAAATGTAACGGGGCGAATACAAAAGTGAATATTTTATTTTTTTTAACACCTAAAAGTGATGTAGCATATATATTTGAAAATGAGACTCTTCGTCAGACTCTTGAGAAAATGGAACACAGAAAATTTTCCTGCATTCCGCTTCTGAGTCTGGACGGGAAATATAAAGGAAGTATTTCCGAGGGTGATCTTCTCTGGGGAATGAAAACCTTAAATATTCCCGGACTGAAAGAAGCAGAGAGCATTTCCATTATGGCAATCCCGCGAAGAGCAACATATAAGGCAGTTCACGCAGATTCTGACATGGAAGATCTGCTGGACAAGGCAATCAACCAGAATTATGTTCCGGTTGTAGATGATCAGGGATACTTTATCGGCATCATCACCCGTAAAGAGATCATCAAATACTGCTACAAAGAACTGAAGAAATATATAAAAGCTTCAGATTCATAAAAAGAGCTGCCGCATTGCAATTTTTCAATTGCTAATGCGGCAGTTCTTTTTATATTCTTTATAACGCCTCAGCAGACTTCAACAAAATTCCTGTTTTTCCTTTTTCTGTGCCAGAAGCTTTCCGAACAATGCTGCCAACACCTGCTGAAACAGAGTTCCGATCATTACCGGAAACATAACTTCACCCGGAAAATATGCAGCTGCGATCACCGCTCCTGCGCTGATATTGCGCATCCCGGTTCCATACATCATGGAAACCGCCGTACTGCGATCCTTTCGGAAGATATACGCCACAAACCAGCCAAGTGCATATCCGGAAGCAGCCAGAACAAGGATTGCCAGTGCAACCTTCACCCTCTGCATATTCATATCCCGGATATATGGTGCTACTTTGGAAGAATTGGACGTTACCACAAATATCAGTGCCAGCTTTGAAAAAGGCGCCAGCTTTCCCGGCCATGTTTCCATTACTTTTCCATCTGTGATCTGATTTAATACCATCGCAACAACAGCAGGAAGCGCAACCATAAATATCAGTTCCCGCATCATCCTGGCAGGATCTATGGTCACCGCAGAGCCCAGCAGGATCTTCAGCGTAGCCGGGATCAGAAAAGGTGCCAATACCGTATCCAGCACTACCAGAGACAACGACAGAGGACTGTTTCCATCATAAATCGTCACCCACATTAGACTTACCACTGCAGTGGGAACTGCAAACTCCAGTACCATTCCGGTGATCAGTTCCATGTTATTTCCAAAGAAAAGATGACCTGCCCCGCAGGCTGCTGTCGGGATTACCACATGGACCAGAAGCATGATAATAAGCAGTGAGCCCGGATGTCGGAATACATTTGCCACATCTTTAAATCTTGACTTCAACGCCCCGGCAAATGTCATAAATGCAAATACGGCCGGCACATAAGGCAGACCGCATTTGGCAATATCAGGAAAGCACACCCCCAGTAACAGACAGGTCGGTGTCACCAGGGCCATCCATTTTTCTATAAAACTGTTAAATTTTCTCAGCATCTTATAAAACCTTTGAAAGGAAGTCTTTCAGTCTAGGATTCTTCGGATTCGCGAAAAATTCTTTCGGAGTATTCTCTTCCTGTATCTTACCGTCATCAATAAAAAGAACTCTTGTTGCCACTTCTCTTGCAAATCCCATCTCATGAGTAACTACAACCATGGTCATACCTGACTGCGCAAGTTCTTTCATCAATTCCAGAACCTCACCTACCATCTCAGGGTCAAGTGCGGAAGTTGGCTCATCAAAAAGCATCACATCCGGATTCATGGCAAGAGAACGTGCAATGGCAATACGCTGTTTCTGCCCGCCCGAAAGCATATCCGGATATGCATTGGCTTTGTCCGGAAGACCTACACGTGCCAGAAGCTCATCCGCTTTCTTTGAAGCTTCATCCTTTGTCATCAGCTTCAGTTCTACAGGTGCCAGCATAATATTCTGTTTTACCGTTTTATGCGGAAAAAGATTAAACTGCTGGAATACCATTCCAATCTTCTGACGGTGTCTGTTAATGTCAACCTTCGGATCTGTAATATCAATTCCTTCAAAGAGGATCTGTCCGCCTGTCGGAACCTCCAGAAGATTCAGGGATCTCAGGAAAGTAGATTTACCGGAACCGGAAGGACCAATGACGGCTACTACTTCTCCCTGACAGATATCTGTTGTAATTCCATCGAGAACCTGATTTGTACCAAAAGCTTTCTTCAGATCCTTTACCTGGATCAGTACATTCTTATCGCTCACTGGTTCTTAATCTCCTTTCCAGTTTATTCATCCCCCATGTAAGGATTCCAACGATCACAAGGTAAATCGCTGCTGCTGCCATCAGAGGCCAGAACGCATTGTATGTACGGCTCTGGATCAGCATAGCTCCTTTTGTCAGGTCCATCATACCGATATAACCGATGATGGATGTCTCTTTGATCAGCACGATAAATTCATTTACCAGTGCCGGAAGTACATTCTTAAATGCCTGCGGGATAATGATCAGGCGCATGGTCTGGCTGAAATTCAGACCAAGGCTTCGTCCTGCCTCTGTCTGTCCCTGATCAATGGACATGATACCGGAACGGACAATCTCAGCTACATAGGCACCTGAGTTGATACCAAAGGCAAGTCCGCCTACAATGATCTTATTAATGCTTACAGCACCAAAAATTACAAAATTCATGATCAGCAGCTGGATCATGGTTGGTGTTCCACGGATTACAGTCAGATAAACTCTGCAGATCGCATTGAGGATCTTAAAGGAGCCTGACTTATCGTGCGCAGAACGGATGATTGCCACAAGGAAACCGATGATCAGACCTACAATTACCGCAAATACTGTGATAATGAGGGTTGTTTTCAGACCATCCAGAAGCCAGAGATAGCGGTCATCTTTAATAAAGTTCAGATAAAAATCTTCTTTTACACTCGCTAATATCATAGGATTATTCATAAAAACCTCTGTTCCGAAAAGAGAGCTGTTGGCAGATTGTCAACAGCTCTGTTATTTGTTATTTTGATACTTATTTCTTTACAATAATTACCTGGCTTGCATCTGCATAGGTATCTGTAAAGTCAACGCTTGATTTACGGTCTTCTGTTACAGTCATACCAGCTGCACCGAAGTCTGCTTTGCCGGACTGTACTGCCGGAAGGATGGAATCGAATTCCATATCTTCAATTTTCAGTTCATATCCAAGCTTATCACAGATTGCCTGAGCGATATCAGCATCGATACCAACGATATCATCACCTTCATGATATTCATATGGTTCAAACTCAGCGTTAGTAGCCATTACCAGAGTTCCATTGGAACGGTCAACATCTTCCGGTGATTCATACGGAGTCTTACCAGCATCCTCACCAATGTAATTGTCCATGATGCTGTCAATAGTTCCATCCTCTTTCAGTTCCTTGAGAGCTCCGTTAATCTTGTCAAGAAGTTCATCATTGCCTTTCTTTAAGCAGATTGCATATTCTTCTTCCTCGAATGGCTCATCCAGAATCTTGAGATCATCATTATTCTCAACAAATTTCTGAGCCGGCTGTGAATCGATGATCACACAGTCGATCTGTCCTGCCTTTAATGCCTGAACAGCTTCACTTCCCTTGCTGTAACGTTCTACTGTAGAACCATCTTTCTCATAATCAGATGCATCAAGGTCACCTGTTGTACCAAGCTGAACACCGATTGTTGCTCCTGCAAGATCATCTTTGGATTCAACTTTCTGAGCTGCGGATACGCTTCCTGCCATGGAAAATACCATTACTGCACTGCTGTCTCTTATACACATCTCCGAGCCCACGAGACAGGCAGAAA
>ENA-OZKN01000732-OZKN01000732.1-human-gut-metagenome-genome-assembly--contig:-NODE-732-length-12241-cov-6.647382_pt1 | contig 12241 bp, 8 predicted proteins | sample MGYA00244827_ERZ653766 | MGnify/ENA primary metagenome ERZ653766 (study PRJEB26926, sample SAMN06165281) | human gut metagenome | biome: ENVO:00009003; feature: ENVO:2100002; material: ENVO:00002003... | reverse complement strand
AGCGTCAGATGTGTATAAGAGACAGGTTTAATATAGCATATAAAAATATTGGAAGCAACTTTAATCACTGGATTGTCAGAGTATTTTTTACTGGCTATAATAGACAGGGAAAATATTATATTATTGTCAAAGAAAGGACAGGATACACATGAAGGTAGCAGCAATCCAGATGCCAACAGTAAAAGATAAAATGCAGAATATCCGTACCGCAGGCACTTATATGAAAAAAATAAAAGCAGAACAACCGGACTTCGTAATCCTCCCGGAAATGTTCTGCTGTCCATATCAGACCGAGAATTTCCCAATTTATGCAGAAAAAGAAGGTGGTCCATCGTGGCAGGCGATGTCTGATTATGCAGGGAAATACCATATTTATCTGATTGCAGGTTCCATGCCGGAAGTCGATGAGGCAGGAAATGTTTACAATACTTCTTATATTTTTGACAGAGACGGAAAGCAGATCGGCAAACACAGAAAAGCTCACCTCTTCGATATCAATGTAAAAAACGGCCAGTACTTCAAAGAATCCGATACTCTGACTTCGGGAGATCATGCCACAGTATTTGATACTGAATTTGGGAAAATGGGTGTCATGATCTGCTACGACATCCGCTTCCCGGAGTTTGCCCGCACAATGGCACTGGACGGTGCAAGGATGATCTTCGTCCCTGCAGCATTTAATATGACTACAGGCCCTGCACATTGGGAACTGACTTTTCGCGCAAGAGCCCTTGACAATCAGATATATATGCTTGGATGTGCTCCTGCCAGAGATACACAGGCAGGATACATTTCCTGGGGACATTCTATTGTAACAGATCCTTGGGGCCAGGTTATGAAACAGTTGGATGAGAAGGAAGGCATTTTAATAGAAGAAATAGATTTGGACCGGGAAGACCAGATCAGAGAACAGCTTCCGTTATTAAAACACCGCAAATCTGAAATGTACCATTTATAAGAGAACACATTTTTTTCGCAAACCGACCATAAATCAAACACATTTATCAGATATAGTAATACCATCAACAAAAACAAAAGAAACAGAGAGAATTCAAAATAGAAAGAACAGAGAGGTATTACTATGAAATATAAACATCTGGCAATGATTATGGGAGTTATGATAACAGCAACATCTGTGGGATCTACGGCAACAGTATTTGCAGAAGAGAGCAAGACAGAAAGTACTCAGGATGCAGGTGACACTACAGAGGATACAGCAGAAGCATCTGATGCGAAAACAGACGACAGCAAAGAAGAAACAAACGAAAATGAAATTCTCGGAGAAGTAAAATCCGTAGAAGATGGAAAAATCACCATCGCAGTAGGAACCAGAAAAGAAATGGGCCAGCCAGGTGAACAGCCCCAGGGCGGAGAGAACGGAGAAGCTCCGGAAAAACCGGAAGGAGATGACTCAAAAGCAGACGGTGCTGAAGAAACAGACAGCGAAGCTACAGAAGATACCAGTGAAGATAAAACTACTGATGCAGAGGAAAACGCAGAAACTACAGATGGCGAAGATGAAACATCCGCTGATAACACAGACAAAGATGAAGTTCCAGATGGTAACGGTGATGGCCAGGGAGCTCCGGACGGAGAAGCACCATCTATGTTAGACCTGACAGGTGAAGAACAGGAAATCACAGTTACAGACAGCACAGTGATTACGAAACAGACCATGGGCGGCGGTCAGGGAGCACCTGGTGGAGAAGCCCTGGAGAAACCAGACGGAGAATCATCTGACAGTGACAATACAGACAGCGAAGCCCCGGAAAAACCAGAGGGAGAAGCCCCAGATGGCCAGGGAGCACCAGACAGCGCAGGTCAGACGGAAGAGATTACATTAGATGACATCAAAGAGGGCGACGTAGTAGCTATCACATTAGATGATGACGGAAACGCAGCAACTATCACTGTTCAGTCCATGGATATGGGAGGCGGACAGGGAGGACCTGGCGGACAGGCTTCCGGTGTGGACAGCTATGATACAGTAAATGAATACAGCTCAGATGAAACAGTTTCCGATACCTCTCTGGAATCTACAGGAACAGACGAAAACGCAGCACTTATTTCCAATGGTGCAGAGGTTACCTTCAGCAATGACGCAATCTCAAGAACATCTTCCGACAGCCAGGGCGGTGATAACTCCAGCTTCTATGGTGTAGGAGCAGCAGTTCTTGCCACAGACGGAACTGCATATGTCAAAGATAGTACAGTAACCACAGACAGCAAAGGCGGTGCAGGACTCTTTGCATACGGTGACGGAACTGTATATGTAGCAGATACAGATATCACCACACAGCAGGATACTTCAGGTGGAATCCACGCAGCAGGCGGCGGAAAACTTTACGCATGGGATTTGAACGTTGAAACTAACGGCGAATCTTCCGCAGCAATCCGCAGTGACAGAGGCGGCGGAACAATGGTAGTGGACGGAGGTACTTATACTTCTAATGGTGTAGGTTCCCCTGCGGTTTACTGTACAGCAGATATCGCAGTCAACAACGCAGAACTGACAGCAAATGGTTCAGAAGCAGTCTGCATCGAGGGATTAAACTCTCTGAGACTCTATAACAGCAATCTGACCGGAAATATGAGTGATGATGATCAGAATGATACTACATGGACAGTCATTCTCTACCAGAGCATGTCCGGTGATTCTGAAGTAGGTAACAGTACATTCCAGATGGATGGTGGAACGATTACATCCAAGAATGGCGGCTTATTCTATACAACAAACACAGAATGTACTATCACATTAAAGGACGTAGACATCACATACAATGATGACAATGAATTCTTCCTGCAGTGCACAGGAAACAACAACCAGCGTGGATGGGGACAGAGTGGTGCAAACGGATCTGACTGTAACTTCACAGCAGACAGCCAGGATATGAAAGGGAATGTAATCTGGGATTCCATCAGTGACCTTGATTTCTACATGATCAACGGCAGCACACTGGAAGGTGCGTTTGTCAATGATGAATCCAACGCAGGAAACGGTGGAGACGGATATTGCAACGTAGTGATTGACAAAGATTCCACATGGACAGTAACCGGTGACAGCACCATCACATCCCTTTCAAACGCAGGAACCATCACAGATGCAGACGGCAAAACAGTTTCCATCGTAGGTACAGACGGAACAACTTATGTGGAGGGTGACAGTGACTACACAATCACAGTAGGCTCCTATCAGGACAGCGCAGATACATCTGCATCTACTACAGTCGATGACTGGTCCAACTATGAGGTGGAAAGACCGGAATCTCTGTAAAGTAAAATTCAAGTAAAATGAGAAAAAACTCATTTCTAATGCATGAATAAGGCAGAAACAGATAATTAAGACAACAGCAATAAAATCAAAATGTAAAAAAATCACGGCGAACAGTCGTGATTTTTTTATGCGCATTTAACATTTATTTGCCAAAAATAAGATTGTTAGTAATGCTAAAAAGTTTTTATAATAATGCCAGTGGTCAAAAGCAAAATGTCGATGGACAATGCAATGACAATAAAAGCTCAAATAGAGGAGAGAGATATCAATATGCAGAACAATCTTGCATCAATGATAAAAGAAAAAAAGCTGTTTCTTCTGGATATTGACGGAACCGTTGCGCTGGGAAGTAAACTTCTTCCGGGTGCGGCAGACTTTCTTCAGACAGTAAAAGAAAACGGTGGGATTTTCCGCTTTCTGACTAATAACTCATCCAAAGCAGCCAGTGATTATGTGGAGCAGTTTCATGGCTGGGGAATTGAAACGACGGAAGAGGAATTTATCACTGCCGGAACTTATGCCAGAGATTTCATGAAGAAATATTACGGAAACGAAAAAATTCTGGTGGCAGCTACTGAAACCTACTGTAGCGAACTGCGAAAAGCAGGTCTGAACATCACAGATCAGGCAGGGGATGACGTAGACTGCGTACTCTGCGCTTACGATACAGAACTCACCTACGAGAAACTGGTTCAGGTCTGTAAACAGCTCACAGAGACAAAGGTTCCCTGGTTTGCAACAAATCCGGATCTGCGTTGTCCGATTGACTTCGGGATGGTACCGGACTGTGGTTCCATCTGTCGGATGATCACAGCGTCCGTTGGCAGAGAACCGGAATACATCGGCAAACCGGCCCCCGGAATGGTATACGCCTGTCTGGAAGAAACAGGATGTACCCCAAAACAGACCCTGCTCATCGGCGACAGAATCTACACAGACATGGAATGCGGAAAACGCGCAGGAGTTGACAGTTGTCTGGTACTGACAGGAGAGGCCAGTGCAGAAGAATGGAAAAACGGCTTCCGGTGTCAGTCATTAGGAAAGCTTGCCGGATATTTTTCGTAAAAATATCTATTGTAAAAGCAGGAGAGGAAAGGAAATTAAATGTCGGAAATCATATTAAGAGACATCTGCAAAAGCTACGAAAACGGCTTTCAGGCAGTCAAAAATTTTAACCTGGAAATAGAAAAAGGTGAGCTGGTCGTATTTGTTGGCCCGTCCGGATGCGGAAAATCTACTACGCTCCGAATGATCGCCGGACTGGAAGACATTAGCGACGGCGAATTATGGATCGGGGACAAACTGGTCAACTATCTGGAGCCAAAAGAACGTGACCTGGCAATGGTTTTCCAGAGCTACGCGCTCTATCCACAGATGAATATTTATGATAACATCGCTTTTTCTTTGCAGGTAAGAAAAGTGCCGAAAAAAGAAATTGATAAAAGAGTTCACCATGTAGCAGAACTTCTGGGGCTGGAAAATCTGCTGAAACAAAGACCAAAGAATCTTTCAGGTGGTCAGCGTCAGCGAGTAGCCATTGGAAATGCTATCATCCGTGAGCCGAAAGTACTCCTCATGGATGAGCCATTATCCAATCTGGATGCCAAACTTCGTACCCAGATGAGAGTAGAACTTGCGGGTATTCACAAAGCACTTGGGAACACCATTATTTACGTCACTCATGATCAGACAGAAGCAATGACTCTGGGAGACAGGATCGTAGTGATGAATCAGGGAGCAGTACAGCAGGCAGATACTCCGCAGAACCTGTATGCTTACCCGGTAAATCGCTTTGTTGCAGGATTCATCGGTTCTCCATCTATGAACTTTATCAAAGGTCTGGCAATGGAGAAGATGGGAATCCCGACATTCTGTACAGAGCAGGACGGAGATATTCCAATCCCTGATTTCCTCTGGAAAATCCTGAAGCGCCAGGGCTATATCGGCAGAAATATTGAACTTGGAATCCGCCCGGAACATTTCCTGGAAAAACCGGCAGGCGCAGATACCAGAGGCGAGTGGAAAATGGAAGTCACAGTCACAGCCAGAGAACTTCTTGGAGCAGAAGTGATTCTCCATTTTAATCACAATGGTCAGGACTGCTGTGCAAAAGTTTCCGGAGACAGCCTGATCGACAAGGGAGACAGCGTGACTCTCTGGATCGATATGGCATATATTTCTGCGTTTGATATGGAAACACAGGAGAATATTACGCTGAAACGTGGAGCGTTTTCATAAATGAAGAGTCTTATCGCTTCTGATATGGCGCTTTTGATTTCTGATACTTGAATGGAAATATAGCAATTGCAGTATTTTATGGAATTGCTATAAGTACAAGATAAATAAGCAAATGGAAGGTGTTTAGGATTATGAAGAAATTAAAAAACACAGGTGCCTACGCATACCTGTTTCCAAGCTTTCTGATCTTTGGAATCTTCTTATTCTACCCGTTTTTTAAGACTTTATACTTAAGTCTTTTTAAAACGAATAAGATGGGACAGGCAAAACTATTCGTAGGACTTGGCAACTACAAAGAATTATTACAGTCATCCTCATTCTGGAACAGTCTGGCAGTTACCCTGATCTTTGTTGTGATCGTAGTTGCAGTCAGTATGATCCTGGGACTTACAACAGCAGTCCTCTGCAACAAAACATTTCCGGGAATCCGTTTTTTCAGTACTGCATATGCACTGCCAATGGCAATCGCATCCAGTTCAGCAGCAATGATCTTCAAGATCATGCTTCATCCATCCGTAGGAATCATCAATAAGATTTTTCATCTGGATATCAACTGGGTCAGTGATCCGAAATACGCACTGATCTGCGTAGCAGTTCTTACTGCATGGCTTAACAGTGGAATCAACTTCCTGTATTTTTCAGCAGGATTAAGTAACATTGATGAAACTATTTATGAACGAGCTTCCGTAGACGGCGCAAGTTCATTCCAGAAATTCTACCGCCTGACACTTCCGGGACTGGCACCAATGATGTTCTACACATTAGTGGTAAACATCATTCAGGCATTCCAGTCATTCGGACAGGTCAAGATTCTGACACAGGGTGGTCCCGGAGAATCCACAAACCTGATCGTGTATTCCATTTACAGAGATGCCTTCTTTAACTATCGTTTCGGAAGTGCAGCAGCCCAGTCAGTGGTACTTTTCCTGATCGTGCTGGTACTTACTCTGGTAATGTTTAAAATTGAGAAAAAAGGAGTGAAATATTAATGTCACAGTTAGGCAGCATCACTGCTGAAAAAGAAAAACAGATGGATCTGGAACGCCAGAGGTTTCAGGAAGTAAAAGCAAAAATGCTGGCGCAGCAGAAATATAAAAGAGCGGCCAGAACTGCCGGACACATTGTCTTAAATATTGTCGTGGCGTTAATTGTTCTTCTGCCTCTTTTATACGCAGTAAGTATTGCATTTATGCCATCCGGTGAACTTTTTACTCTGGATATGAATATCCTGCCCAAACATCCGACATTGGAGAATTTCCGACAGGCACTGCAGAAGGTTCCGCTGGTTCGTTTTGTAGTAAACTCTTTCCTGGTAGCAGGTCTCATCACTTTCGGACAGATCATTTCCTGTTCACTGGCAGCGTTTTCCTTTTCCTTTCTGGATTTCAAAGGAAAAAATGTGCTGTTTATGCTGGTGATGGCAACTATGATGATTCCGGGAGAGGCAACGATTATTTCCAATTACCTGACAGTCAGCGGATGGAACTGGCTGGATTCCTATCAGGTACTGATCGTGCCCTATCTCACATCTGCAATGGGAATCTTCCTGTTCAGACAGTTTTATCTTACATTTCCGATTTCGCTGTATGAATCAGCGAAGATTGACGGCTGCTCCAATCTGCGATTTATCTGGCAGATTCTGATGCCGCTGACAAAATCAGCAATGGGAGCTATGGCAGTGTACACATTTATTAATGCATGGAATATGTACATGTGGCCATTACTTGTGACAGGATCAGACAAGATGCGTACTGTGCAGATCGGTATCGGTATGCTGGACAGCGTAGACTCCCAGTCTATTACATTGATGATCGCAGGCGTAGTGCTGATCATCCTTCCGTCCATTTCCATATTCATTGCAGGACAGAAGCAGCTGATCCGAGGTATGTTCTCAGGTGCCGTAAAAGGCTGAGAAATAGAGAAAACAAAAACAAACAACATGAAAAGAAAGAGGTAAGTTATGAAGCGTAAACTCGCAGTATTATTAACAGCAGCAACAGTATTCAGCGCAATTCTTCCAACTACCTGCATGGCAGCAGAGAAAAAGGCAGACATTCCGGAGGGAACAACGATTTCATTCTGGCACGCAATGGGCGGTGTCAACGGGGAAGCATTGGACTATCTGGTAAATAAATTTAATGAAGAAAATGAATATGGAATTAAAGTGGATTCTCAGTATCAGGGAGAATATGACGATGAGATCAATAAGTTAAAAAGTGCTCAGCTTGGAAATATGGGAGCTGATCTGGTACAGATTTATGATATCGGAACCCGTTTCATGATTGATTCCGGATGGGTGATCCCAATGCAGGACATGATTGACAGCGAAGGATATGATGTATCTGATCTGGAACCAAATATCACAGCTTATTATACAGTAGATGATAAATTATATTCTATGCCATTTAACTCCTCTACACCGATTCTTTATTACAACAAGGATATGTTTGACAAAGCAGGTGTGACAGAGGTACCTACAAGCCTTGAGGGAATCGCAGAGGTTGCAGATGACCTTGTAAACAAAGGCGGTGCGGGAGAAGCATTATCCATGGGAATCTATGGATGGTTTTTCGAAGAGTTTATGTGCAAACAGGGTCTGCCATATGTAGATAACGGAAACGGACGTGAGGCAGCAGCTACAAAGGTTGCATTCGATGAAAACGGAGGTGCACTGAATATTCTTAATGAGTGGAAGAAACTTTATGACGCAGGCTATGCACCAAACGTAGGAAGAGGCGGAGATTCTGGACTTGCAGATTTCTCTTCCGGAAAAGCAGCTATGACATTAGGTTCCACAGCGTCCCTGAAACAGATTCTGCAGGATGTAAACGGTTCCTTTGAAGTAGGTACCGCATACTTCCCATCCATTACAGATGATGATAAAGGTGGTGTATCCATCGGTGGTGCTTCTCTCTGGATGCTTGACAACCAGGATGATGCAAAGAAAGCAGCTACATGGGAATTTGTAAAATATCTGGTATCTGCGGAATCACAGGCATACTGGAATGCACAGACAGGATACTTCCCTGTAACAACAGCAGCACATGACGAGCAGGTATTCAAAGACAACATTGCAAAATACCCACAGTTCCAGACAGCCATTGACCAGCTTCATGATTCTGCACCGGAATATGCAGGTGCACTTCTCAGCGTATTCCCGGAAGCACGTGCGATTGTAGAAACAGAGATTGAGAATATGCTCAACGGAAAAGAATCTGCAGAGGATGCGGTGAGCAAAATGGCTTCTGATATGAACAAATCCATCGAAGATTATAACTTGTTGAATGAATAAAAATATTGATAACAGTACATTGAGAAGTGTTATAATCATTCACAGGAAAAATATTTATACTTAAATGAGGACAGGGGGCTGCGTATGCGGTTCCCTGTTTATGAAGATTTACGGTAATTTCCCCAATATGACAGCCTGACTGTCCGGGTATTTTGCAAAAAAGCGGAGATGGAAAAGGTGAAATATATTATTGGGGGAGTATTGTAAATGAATTTTATATAAGAGAGGCATATAGAAATGACAGAAACAACAAAGAGAACAACAAAAGTATGGGCACACAGGGGTGCCAGCGGATACAGACCGGAGAACACTCTGGAAGCATTTGAACTTGCCATCAGACAGGGCGCAGATGGAATCGAACTGGATGTACATACTTCCGCAGACGGCGAACTCATCGTTATGCACGACGAAAACGTAGACCGTGTCACAGACGGAACCGGACTGATCAAAGATATGACACTGGCTCAATTGAAAGAATTAAAAGTCAGTACACCCGCAGAACCATCGGGAATTTATCACATTCCAACTCTGGCAGAAGTACTGGAGCTCATGCGCACCACAGATATGATGGTAAACATTGAACTAAAGAACAGCATCTGCTTCTATCCGGGAATGGAAGGGAAAATCCTGAAACTGGTAAAAGAAATGAACATGGAAGACCAGCTGATCTATTCCTCCTTTAACCATTACAGCCTGTTACAGTTAAAACAGCTGAATGACCATGTACAGACCGGAATCCTTTTCAGTGACGGATGGGTAAATCCAGCCATGTACGCCAAAAATCTCGGAATCAACGCCGTACATCCTGCAGTTTATCACCTGAAATACCCACAGTTCATAGAAGAAGTCAAACGTGCCGGACTGAAAATGCACGTATGGACTGCCAACAAACCAGAACACATCCAGCTGGTAAAAGACGCAGGTGCAGAAGCAGTCATTACCAATTATCCGGACAGAGCGATTGAGATTATAGAGAAATAAAAAATTCCTGCCTGTTCATATGAAACTGTCATATGTTCAGGCAGGATTCTTTCTTGTATCATTATATAGATATTGTGGATTTTCAGAGTTTTCTGCTGCTATTTGAAAACCATTTCAGAAATTATTTCTGCAGTTTCTTAGAATGCTCAGATTTCGGCTCACAGGTAAGTTCAACACCCAGCTTACGGAACTCCAGGATATCCACCTGAGACAGAAGTACGGAAGTATGAACCTGGCAGCCTTTTAATTTCGGAATCTGCTGCAGGGCTAGCTTCGCATCTTCATTATCTGCGGCACTGATGGAAAGCGCGATCAGAGTTTCATCAGAGTGAAGTCTTGGATTTTTGCTTCCAAGGTATTCTGTCTTGAGCGCCTGAATTGGTTTTAATGCTTCCGGAGAGATAACATGTTTGTCATGATCGATTCCTGCCAGTTCTTTCAGTGCATTCAGAAGCAGTGCTGAAGATGCACCAAGAAGTTCAGAGGTCTTACCTGTAACAATACGTCCGTCAGGAAGTTCCATGGCAGCAGCAGGTGCACCTGTTTCTTCTTCACGTTTCAGTGCTGCAGGAACCACCTTGCGTTCTTCGATGGTCACATGAGCCTGTTTCAGCAGAAGCTCAATCTTATAAACTTCTTCTTCGCGGCCTGTTCCGCGAACCAGAGCTTCCATGCTCTTATAATATCTGCGGATGATCTCCTGACGTGCAGCTTCCTTGCAGACTTCATCATCAACGATGCAGTTACCGGCCATATTAACGCCCATATCTGTGGGAGATTTGTAAGGGCACTCGCCCATGATTTTTTCAAACATAGCCTGAAGAACAGGGAAAACTTCAACGTCACGGTTGTAGTTAATAGTAGTCTCACCATATGCTTCCAGATGGAACGGGTCGATCATGTTCACATCATTTAAGTCAGCAGTAGCTGCTTCATATGCCAGATTTACCGGATGCTTCAGCGGGATATTCCAGATTGGGAAAGTTTCAAATTTGGCATATCCTGCCTTGACACCGCGCTTGTATTCATGGTAAAGCTGAGAAAGGCAGGTGGCCATTTTTCCGCTTCCGGGTCCTGGAGCAGTGATGACAACCAGTGGTCTTGTTGTTTCGATATAATCGTTCTTGCCATATCCCTCATCACTTACAATAAAGGAAGTATTATTCGGATAACCCGGGATCAGATAAAGCACGTATACTTTGATTCCAAGCTTCTCCAGACGTTTCTTAAACGCATCTGCGCTTTCCTGTCCGGAATACTGGGTGATGCAGACACTTCCGACATAGAGTCCGCGCTCGGTAAATACTTCCATAAGGCGGAGTACATCTTCATCATAAGTGATACCAAGGTCACCTCTGACTTTATTTTTATCAATATCAGCGGCGCTGATTACAATAACGATCTCTGCCTGATCAGAAAGCTGCATCAGCATACGCAGTTTGCTGTCCGGCTCAAATCCCGGAAGAACTCTGGAAGCATGGTAGTCATCAAAAAGCTTGCCGCCAAATTCCAGATAGAGTTTGTTGTCAAACTGGGCGATGCGCTCGCGGATATGCTCCGACTGCATGACCAGGTACTTTTGGTTATCAAAGCCGATCTTCATAAGATACCATCCTCTCCCAATACAATCTCTATACGGTAGCAGGGCGGTGGACCCTGCATTTTTAATACAGAGGACAGTATACCACACCAGGACCGGCAGTGCAATCGCCAGAGGGGAAATTTGCAGACCGGACGGGAACCGCGCTGCTTTTTGGGCAAGGAATGTCAAGCGGCGGGTTGCATCCGGCTGGCAGCCGTGGTATCCTTGTGGAAAAGAAAGGGGAATGAAGAGATGGAGATGAACTGGATAACACAGCCGATCCAGATAGAGGATGATTTTGACCTGGATAAGATCCTGGACAGCGGCCAGTGTTTTCGTCCCTGCCGGGTGCAGAGCGGGGAGTACCGGTTCATTACCGGCAGCCAGCTTTTGTACCTGCGCCCTCTGGGTGAGGGAGAGTATCAGGCAAAGTGCGCTCCCGGCGAGTGGGAAAGGACCTGGCGGCCATATTTTGATCTGGAGCGCAGCTATGGCTCTTTGCGCCGGCGCTGGGCAGGACAGGCGGGGTTTGCGCAGCAGGCGCTGGACTATGGACAGGGCATCCGGGTGCTGCGGCAGGACCCCTGGGAGATGCTGATCACCTTTATTTTGTCGCAGCGCAAAAGCATACCGGCCATTCGTACCGGGGTGGAGCTGCTGGCAGAGCGTTTCGGGCAGGTGGTGGATACAGGTACAGAGCGTGTGTCGCTGTTTCCGTCCCCGGCACAGCTGGCAGCGGCGGCAGAATCCGATCTGCGGGACTGCGGCCTGGGGAATCGCACCCGGTATATCCAGCACGCAGCCCAGGCCGTGGCCAGCGGTGCGCTGGACCTGAAGTCGTTGGCTCCTGTCTCTTATACACATCTGACGCTGC
>ENA-OZKN01000722-OZKN01000722.1-human-gut-metagenome-genome-assembly--contig:-NODE-722-length-12419-cov-5.789308_pt1 | contig 12419 bp, 7 predicted proteins | sample MGYA00244827_ERZ653766 | MGnify/ENA primary metagenome ERZ653766 (study PRJEB26926, sample SAMN06165281) | human gut metagenome | biome: ENVO:00009003; feature: ENVO:2100002; material: ENVO:00002003... | reverse complement strand
CTGCCTGTCTCGTGGGCTCGGAGATGTGTATAAGAGACAGCTCACCGATATGCGCAACAAGGATATTGTCCCCAAAACTCACATGAGCCGTGACATCGTCAATTTGCGGGCCAATACATCTATGGGCAAAGTAGACCTCGACTTCACTGTAAACTATACTCACGAAAATGTCAAGAATCGTCCTGCTCTTGGCGACAGCAAATCAAACGTCGGCAAGAACCTTATGACTCTTGCAACCACCTACGACCAGCGTTGGTTGCGTACATATCAGGATGCCAACGGCGAATACTCCAACTGGAACGGCATGGACCCCTATAACGTGAACCCTTACTGGGACGTTTACAAAAACTCCAATGATTCAAAAAAGGATCTGTTCCGTCTACACGCATCTGCCATTTATAATGTAACATCCCACCTCAAAATCAAAGGCACAGCAGGTGCTGAATTGAACTGGTTTAACTTTAATGACTTCAAAGCACCGACAACTCCTGGTTACGAGTCTGGTTACTTACAGCAGAGCCAGTTCAAGAACCAGATGTATAACTTTGAACTCATTGCGACCTATAACAACCGCTGGGGTGACTTTGACTTCACAGGTACAGCCGGTGGAAACATCTATAAGGTCGATAACCGTACAAACATTACCACCGCTCAGGAAATGCAGATTCGTGATGTGGTTGCCCTTATGAGTTTCAACGAGACAAGTCTTCAGGAAAACAGCTACCGCAAGCAGATTAACTCGCTGTTCGCAGCCGTCAATCTCGGATGGAAAAACCTGTTGTATCTTGATGCGACTATCCGTGGTGACAAATCATCAACTCTGCCTACTGGCAATAACACCTATATTTACCCCTCGGTGTCGGGTAGCTTCGTATTCTCTGAACTAATCAAGCGTGGCGACATTCTGCCATACGGTAAAGTTCGCTTGTCATTCGCACAGGTTGGTAGTGACACTGATCCCTATCAGTTAGGTCTGGTTTATACAAAATCTAAGTTCACATATCCCGGTTATACTATCGGATTTATTGACAATACCACTACCCCCAATAAGAACCTCAAACCTACCCGGACCAACTCATTTGAAGTGGGTTTTGAAACAAAGTTCCTCAACAACCGTATCGGTCTTGACTTCACATACTACAATCAGATAAGTAAAGACCAGATTATGGGCATGGCAAGTAGCTGGGCCACAGGATACCCCTATCGTCTTATCAATGCCGGTGAAATCCAGAACCAAGGTATCGAAATCGCACTTAACACACGTCCCATTATCATAGGCGATTTCTCTTGGGATTTGGGTATCAACTTCTCTAAGAACAACAATAAAGTGCGTAAGCTTGTAGACGGCATGGATATGTTTGAACTTGAAAAGGCTTCATGGCTTGATGTCCAGATCGCTGCAAAGGTTGGTGAGAACTTCGGTTCTATCGTGGGTCCCGATTTCCAGAGAAACGAAAACGGAGATATTCTTATTGACCCAGCAACCGGTTTGCCGATGTACGACAAGAGCAATCACGTTCTTGGAAATGCATCTTGGGACTGGACAGGTGGTCTGAGCACAACATTCCATTACAAGAATTTCGGGCTTACCGCACTTTTTGATGTAAAGGTTGGAGCTGATCTGTATTCTATGTCGGCACGTGCTGCTCACGAATCAGGCAAAAGCCTTGCAACACTGGCCGGACGAGAAGAATGGTATAAGTCGGAAGAAGAGCGTCAGGCAGCAGGTATTGCAAAAGGTGCCTCGACATGGACTCCAACCGGCGGTTTTGTCGCACCCGGTGTGATTGACAACGGCGACGGCACATATCGTCCCAATGACATAAAGGTCAACCCCGAAGACTATTGGATGAGTGTTTGCCGCAATGCCCCTTCGATGTTCATCTATGACAATTCTTACATAAAGTGTCGTGAAATCACACTTACCTATCAATTCCCGAAGAAATGGCTCGGTAAGGTGGTGCAGGATATGTCCATTTCATTTGTGACACGAAACCCGTTCATCGTATGGAAGAACATTCCTGACATCGATCCAGACTCCAACTACAACAACACAACCGGTATGGGTCTTGAATATGGTTCGTTGCCTTCACGCAAAAGCTATGGTTTCAACCTGTATGTTAAATTTTAAACGTAAGATTACCAATGAAACTACATAAGATATTCACCCCTGTTTTGGCGGCTCTTGCGCTCATTGCAGGTTCATGTAGCGACAGCTATATGGAGGATCTGAACACAGACCCTTCAAAAGCCAACGGCATTGATCCCAATGCCCAGCTGACCACAGCCCAGCTCCAGACCTACGGCGATCTGGGTATGGTGGAAATCTACCGCAACTACCATTATGCTTTCTCTCAGATGCTGATGGGTTGCTGGAATACAACCAACTATGGCGGCCGCCACACAATCGACAACAACGAAATGTGCCGAATCTGGACCTCGCTATACCCAAATGCCATAAAGGATCTTACCGATGGCATTCACAATAGTGAGGAAGAGGGCTTGACAAACGTAAATGCCGCCCTGCGCATATATCGGGTATATATGATGTCGCTCATTACCGATGTGTATGGCGACGCGCCCTTCAGTGAGGCCGGTCTCGGTTATATTGCCGAGAAATTCAATCCCCGCTACGACACACAGGAAGAAATATACGCAGCTTTTTTCAATGAACTCACCGATGCCTGCGGCACACTGTCAATGTCAGGCGACAATATTACAGGCGATGTAATCTACAACGGTGACGTAACTAAGTGGAAGAAACTTGCCAACAGTCTGCGACTAAGATTTGCCATGCGAATATCCGATGTTGATCCTGACAAGGCTAAACAGGAATTTGAGGAGGCTTTGATGGCTGACGGCGGTGTCTTTACAAGCGCAGCCGATGACGCTCTCATAAAATATATCGAAGTATCGTTCAGCTTTGGTCAGGACACATATTCCGACTATCGTGGCAATGCCCTTTCCAAACTGCTTTTCGGTAATGACCCTGCCAACAACCCGAGCTATCTCTGTTCTACATTCTTCAACCAGATGTATAACACAGGCGATCCTCGCACGTTCATCTTCGCCCGGTTCTATTACGACGGTATGATGAGCCTCACGAGTCCCGAAAACCGCATTGACCTTACCGAGGAAATTCTCTCAAACGGTATTCCGATGAATCCGAGAGATCCGGGAGCTTACTCGTGGGAACCATGGCCGACAGGCTATGACAGCGACATCATGAAAGAGATTGCCGAGAACAATCCTTCGGTTGAAATAAGCATGACGCGCGAAACCGAACCCAAACTTGCCAACAACTTCCTTAAGAGTGACAACCCCGGTGTGGTAATGACATACGCAGAGGTAAACTTCCTTATGGCTGAGGCCGCCCTTAAAGGCTGGGCTGTCGCCGGCAGTGCCGACAGCTACTACAAAACTGGTGTACGTGCGTCAATGGACTTCCTTACTGACAACTACGGCTGCCGTAAGATTACTGATGAGGAATTCTCTACTTTTATCGCCAACAACGGCATCGGTTACACCAACGAGCAGCGTAAGGCAGCAATCAATACTCAGGCATGGATTCTGCACTTCACCAATCCCTCCGAGGCATGGGCAAACGTTCGCCGTTCAGGTTATCCCCGACTTAAATCTCCGGCTGAATACGGTTTCGGCCAGTTCCTCACCGGCGGTCAGGAAATACCCGTCCGCCTTTGCTATCCGGTTCTTGAATCATCGTATAATAAGACCGGCTATGATGAGGCTTTGGACCGTATGGGCGGAAGCAACAGCTGGTACATACCTATGTGGTGGGACGTTGACTAATAACATAAAAAGAAACTACAATGAATTTCATATATAAGACAATTTTGACTTTGCTGCCGGTAAGCGTCATGCTTGCTTCATGCAGCAGCGACGAGCCGTTCTCTGTGGCAGGTCCGGATGACGAGCCTCATATTCTGGCACCGACTTTCCCTGACCGCAATAATGGTCAGTTGCCAGTAGTAGCCAACATTAGCCGCGATGCGAATTTCGCAATGGAACTTACTGTGACCCCGGCCGACTATGTTGATGTGACATGGTATATCGACGGAGAACAGACTGCAACAGGAAAGGCTATTGATATGCCTCTGCCCGCAGGTACATACGAGATGAAGGTTGTTGTCACAACCCCTCAGGGTAAATCAACTTCACGCGAAGGCATCATCAATGTTAATCCGCTGGATAGTGATCCCTGGGCTTCGGAAGTCTCATTTGAACGCATTGTCGCTCCTGGACAGAACGCGGTACTTTATGGTCGCAATCTCAGCTCGGTGAAATCAATCACTATCGGTGCTTCTGAACCGATTCCTGTTGTCTATTCTACCGAAGACGGCAATGATGTTCTCACCTATACCGTTCCTACAAATGCCGTTAACGGTACTTTCCGTCTGGAACTCATTGATGCCGAGGGTATGAACTACGGCGCAAATAAAGTGACCGTAAGCTCTTCCGCACTCATTACTTCAGGTGCCGATCGTGTTATTTCAGGTGCTACGGCAACGTTTACCGGTATAAATCTCGACAGAGTGGCTTCTCTTGAAATCGGAGGAACCAAAATCTCTGAATTCACCGAAAAGACTTCAACCGCAATCAGCTTCTTCGCTCCGGCTCTCGAAGATGGAGAGTATCCTATGTCGGGGGTTATGAATGATGGTGCCGAAGTACAGTTCTACAAGAACGGTCAGGTTGAGACCACCACAACAGTGGTTATGTCATCGCAGCAGACCTTGTGGTCTGGACACCACTATGTTTCGTGGGATCTTCCCGATGATAGCCCCAACAAGACCTTCAACCTTATCGGCATGGATGTATTTGCCGGCATTAAACCGGGTTCTGTAATGTCAATACACTATTCTGTAGAACCTACCGCCGAATATCATCAGCTTCGTACCACTACCGTATGGTGGAACGACCTTCCCGGAACAGGAACGATTGAATTCACAACTGACGGTGTCGCAGAAATCACGCTGACAAAAGAAACTCTTGATATGATTCAGGAGCAGGCCGGATTCATCTGCGTCGGTCATGGTTACTATGTAGATCTTGTAACACTCCGTTAATATGTTGAAACACATTATTACATTTTTGACCGTCACTTCAGCCGCCTGTTCAATACAGGCTGCTGGAGCGGCGATTCCCTCAGACCCTGAGATTGAGGCGGCTGTAGAACGCACATTATCTAAAATGAGCCTTGAAGAGAAAATCGGTCAGATGACCGAGCTTTCCATTGATGTGCTTGGCGACTGGAAAGACGGCGAGTTCTTTCTCGACCCTCAGAAACTCCATGAGGCAATCGCAGTATACAAGGTTGGTTCAGTGCTTAATGCCCCCGGAGGGCCTACAGCGCAGACACCGGCAAAGTGGGAAAAGCTGATTGGCCAGATCCAGGAAGTGTCGATGAAAGAAATCGGCATCCCTTGCATATATGGTCTTGATCAGAATCACGGTACAACCTACACTCTCGGTGGTGTACTGTTCCCTCAGAACATAAACATAGGTGCATCGTTTAATCCGGTATTGGCCCGTAGAGCTGCTGAAATCACCGCTTATGAGACCCGCGCTGCAAACTGCCCGTGGACATATTCCCCAACTGTTGACCTTACCCGCGATCCGCGTTGGAGTCGTGTATGGGAAAACTACGGAGAGGACCCTTTGGTCAACGCCATCATGGGAGCCCAGCAGGTCAAAGGCTTTCAAGGCGATAACCCTAATAAGGTTGGCCGGCATAATATCGCTACATCGGTAAAGCATTATCTCGGCTACGGCGCTCCGCGAACAGGCAAAGACCGCACCCCGGCATATATTTCTCCGTCTGATCTTCGTGAGAAATTTTTTGAGCCTTACCGCGCCTGTATCGAGGCGGGAGCGTTGACCGTAATGGTCAACAGCGGTTCAATCAACGGTCGCCCTGTTCACGCCAATAACGAGCTGCTCACCAAGTGGCTTAAAGAAGACCTTAACTGGGACGGAATGATTGTGACTGACTGGGCCGATATCAATAACCTCTATACCCGCGAATATGTTGCTCACGACAAAAAAGAGGCTATCGAAATGGCAATCAATGCCGGAATCGATATGTCAATGGAGCCATACGACCTGAATTTCTGTACACTGCTTAAAGAACTCGTAAATGAAGGTCGTGTATCTCAAGAACGTATTGACGATGCAACACGCCGTGTGCTTCGCCTTAAATACCGTCTCGGCCTGTTTGATACTCCCAACACCTATCCCAAAGACTATGCCGACTTCGCTTGTGACCGACATGAGCGTGCCGCACTTCAGGCAGCTGAGGAATCGGAGATACTGCTCAAAAATAACGGTGGAATCCTTCCGTTGAAGAAAGGTACAAAGATTCTGTTGACAGGTCCTAACGCTAACTCAATGCGTTGCCTTAACGGCGGTTGGAGCTATTCATGGCAGGGTCATCTGACTGACCGTTTCACCTCAAAATACAACACTATCTACAAGGCATTGGTCAATAAGTTTGGCAAAAAGAATATCGTCCTTGAACAAGGTGTCACTTATCCTGCCGAAGGTGCCTATTACGAGGAAAACGAGCCGGAGATTGAAAAAGCTGTGGCAGCGGCATCTGGTGTAGATGTCATTGTCGCTTGCATCGGCGAAAACTCCTACTGCGAGACACCGGGCAATCTCTCTGATCTCGCAGCTTCTGAAAACCAGCGTAATCTGGTGAAAGCACTTGCAGCGACAGGTAAACCGGTTGTGTTGATTCTCAACGGCGGGCGCCCGCGTATCATCAGTGACATTGAGCCATTGGCAAATGCAATAGTCAACATATTGCTCCCCGGAAACTTCGGAGGCGACGCACTTGCCAACATTCTTGCCGGGGACACCAATCCGAGTGGCAAAATGCCCTACACTTATCCACGCCATCAGGCTGAACTCACCACCTACGATTATCGTGTGAGCGAGGAAATGGATAAAATGGAAGGTGCTTACGACTATGATGCGGTTGTATCGGTGCAGTGGCCTTTTGGCTATGGACTCAGTTATACCACATTCAAATATGACAACTTGCGTTGCTCGAAATCTGAATTCGGTGTCAACGATGACCTCGTTTTCACAATAGATGTCACCAATACCGGTAATTGCACCGGCAAGGAGGTTGTGATGCTTTTCAGCCGAGATATGGTAGCGTCACTGACTCCTGACAATCGCCGACTGCGTGCGTTTGAAAAAGTAGAACTCAAACCCGGTGAAACCAAAACCGTAACCTTGCCAATCAAGGCCAGCGACCTCGCATTCGTGGACTACGACGGCAAGTGGGTACTTGAAAAAGGACAGTTCCGTATGCAAGTCGGCAGCAGTGTGATGGATATTGATTGCAACGACACATACAAATGGTCAACCCCCAACAAGTAAAATAATTCATAAGGTAAAACAGATTTGATATAGGCTTGCAGTGATGGCAGGCCTATATTTTTTAATGCCAATTATAAATACCAAAAATTAGTAAGAAGTTCGTGCCAGGAGGGGCAATCTCTGGATAATAGATTAAATCCGTTACCAAATAAAATGACATTCATGTTACTTTATTAGAATTGACTGATTGAGATGAGGTTGATTTCTTTATCTTTCCACTTAAGCCCTTCCTGTTGGTCGTTTGTGATTACAAGGAGGTTGTCGCAGTGGAGTTCTTCGGAGGCTTCGACGAGGGCGTTGAGTTCGCGTTTGCGTGTTTTCTCGGAGGTCATGTCGTAGCAGACTTGGATTAGTTGCTCGACCTTTGTGCCTTTGCGGGTAACGAAATCTATCTCTTTGTCGTTGCGTGTGCGGTAATAGAACAGTGTCTGTCCGGGAATATAGCCACGGCGCAGCAATTCGACAAACACTTGGTTCTCCAGCAGGCGACCGAGGTTCTCACTGAGATTGAATGCGGTACTCTGCACAAAACCGTTGTCAACCACATACACCTTTTTAGGTGCTTTGGTCATCAATTTCAGTTTGTTGTTGAAGCGCGGCATGTAGAAGAACAGATACGGTTCTGCCAGATAGTCACAGAATTTCTTTGTAGTTGCGACGCTTGACAAGCCAAGCTCTCCGGCAAGGTCATTGGCAGATATAGGATTGCAGAAGTTGGAGAGCAGGTAAGTGGCAAGATTATATAGGTCGGTGGTGTTCCTAACCTTATGTCGTTTGGCGACATCTTTCAGGAGGATGGAATCGAACAGCGTAGAAAGATAACTCTTGGTGATGCTGCGAGCCGGGATTGTTTCCGGGTAACCGCCGTTGCGCATATAGTCATCAGCAAGCGTTACAGCCTGCGCAGCCTGTTCTTCCAGTTGCGGATTGACATTCTTCCATGTCATCGTTTCTTCAAGACTGAACGGTAGCATCTCGATCTGGAGATAACGCCCTGTAAGGACGGTAGCCATTTCGCGACTCAACATATTGGCATTACTGCCCGTGATTACGAGGTTCTTGCCTCGTCGGTAGAGCTTGCTCACCCACAGATCCCAGCCGGGAAGATTCTGGACTTCATCAAGCAGCATGAAGTCATAGCCGGGATAGACATCTTCAAGTGCCGACATTACCAAGTCTTCATCCCACTTTTCAAGCAATTGATTGTCGTCGAAATTGAGATAAGCGAAATTCTTGCCATGCAACATAAGCAGTGCAAATACCGATTTGCCCACTCGGCGAGGTCCGGTTATAAGTTTGATAAGCGGATTTTGCAACAGTTCGTCTGCGTCATACCTTGTATGCCGTTGCTGATAAGGACGCGACATAAGTTCGTCACGCTCTGCCCGCTGATTGAGTATCGTTGTTTTCATTGCAATCTGTTTTAGACTGCAAATATAGCTAATTTTATTCAGTTATATCTCTGTATTGAATAAAATAGGCAATATTTTATTCAATATACTTCTGCCGATTGACTGTTTTGCCTGGGATAAAGTATTAAAGAACACCTTTAATCAAAAATGCTATTTGTGGTAGTATTTTTATCTCATCTCATCCTTTAATCTTGATTGCAATCTATATCCGATCCTATTATTATATCTTTTTTCGGCCTCTTCTACTGATATTCTAAATTGGATAACTTCACCTGTTTTACTGAAATCAGATAGATTTTCAATTGAAAATGGGATATCCAAATAACCATCTTTGTATTCTGTCAGACTATCTAAATTCAATGATTCGGTAATTTTTACCGAATCATTGTTGTTAGATAAATTTAGATTATTAAAATACACAGTCAGATACGTTCCATTAAAGAGCATGAAACGTATCTGAGTTTTGTAGTTATTTGTCAGAATATCACATAAGCCATGTATTATTTGGTGCGGCTTACCACATGTATGGTTTTGCCTTCTTTATTGAGCAAATTCAGTTTAAGATTCTCTTTGTCGGCGGTCAGGACAGAGAATCCGGGAGAATTGTTGCAAAATACGGTGCCCTCGATTTCTTTCGGAGTCCGTGTGAGGGAGCCGGATGTGTTGACCACATAGTCGATTTTTGAATCCGGGCGGCGGATGTGCTGGTAATTGTGGATATGACCGCAGATATACATGTCCACATTGTGCTTCCGCAGAATTGTGTCAACTTTCTTCTGCATATCTGTTTGCTCAGATTCCGACTTGTCGGTATAGGCATAGATGGGATGATGACCGACCACAACGATCCAGTCTTCCGTCGCCTCTGTCAATGTCTTTTCGAGCCATTGCAACTGGGCTTCGGTATCCTGATTCACAGCATCGGGATATGTGTCGGTCTTTTTCCTGTATTTGTCAATCAAAGGAGTAGTGTCGAGAAATACCACCTTGACAGTTGTCCCGTCATCTTCAAAGGTCTTGGTGTAATATCTTGCCGGCATCTCCCAACGGCGGGATATGCCGGAATAGTCGATAACCGCCTGGGTGTTGCCGCGATATTCATGGTTGCCGCAGACGGGATACCAGTTCACCATAAGCTCCGGGTGGTCGTAGACAAGCTCATAGTTGGTCATCCACAAGGGGTCTGTCACACTCTCCACTCCGCCGTAGTGATGTGTGTCGCCAAGAGCAAGAATAGCATCGGGTCCTATTTGTTCTGCAATTCTGCCCATCGTCGCGGCAACAGGCTTCTGGTCATAGTGGCCGTTGCGTCCGAGGTCTGACACTACCATCAGGTTCACATCGCCTTTGGCGATTTCAGTCTGGGCAATGGCTCCAAAAGAGGGGATGAGAGCCAAAGCCGCGATAAATAATTTACGAATCATTGTTTTGTATTTTTAGAATGTTACTTTTATACCGCCGTTGAGTTTCACTCCGTAATATTCCTGCTGCATCGTGTAGTCCTTGCTACCTTGATAATAGCGCAGAGGCTGATTGAGGAGGTTATTGCAGTCGGCATATACGGTTATTTTTGTTTTGCGCCCGAATGTGTAGCTGACGTTAAGGTCCAGATATTTCACGGCATCGTAATATCGGTCATAGAATGAGTTTGCGCCCATCTCGTCGATAAATGCCGAGGCATAGTTGAATGAGGCTCTTGCGGAGAAACCGCACTTGTCGAAATATAGCGAGAGATTGGCTGTATGCTCGGGAGAGCCGGGCAAGCTGAGGCCTTTCTCGTTTTCACGACCTTCGAAGTTGAAGTCGGTAATACGCGAGCGTGTGTAGGTGTATGTCGCATAAAGTCCGAGACATTTCATTGCCGGAGTGATGAAGCTGAAATCACGCTGCCATGCCATTTCCACTCCGAAAAGATTAGCGTTGCCACCGTTTTTAGGTTGTGTGAACTTAGTCCAGACAGTACCCTGATACTCCTTGTTATAAGCCACCTCATCAACGATGAATCCTTCTATTATTTTATAGAAAATCCCGGCGGACACAAGTCCGATTGATTTCCAGTAATATTCAGCGTTGAGGTCGATATTGTGAGATGTCGTTGCTCTCAGACCGGGATTCCCGATCCTTATCTCATTGTCGCCACGTTTGATATTCATGCCGGGAACGAGTGCGGAATATTTTGGCCGGGATATGGACTGGTTATAACCGGCACGCAGCATGAAATCCTTATTGATGTCCCATTTCAATAATAATGAGGGGAGGAAATTTATATAATTTGAAGTCTCAGGCTCGGTCTTGGAGACGCTGTTGGATTCATCATCGTAATTTCTGCCTATGTAACGCAGTGATGTGTTCTCGACACGCAGACCGCCCATAAAGTTAAGGTGGTCGTAAAGTCTGGAATCAATACGCACATAACCTGATGCCACATTCTCCCTCGCATGGAAATTGCCCGCAAGTTCCTCTGCAATTTGCTCTCGCTCAAACAAATTGGAATCGTCAAGATTGAGGGAGCCAAGAAATTTCTTGTCAACGAATGTGCCGGCCTGATATTTTGAGGAAGGCATGAATCTGTCGGTACTTTGGTCTGTGGTATGTGCAAGCGCATCTGCGTTAAATGCCTTTTTGTCAAGCGGAGTGTATTCGTAATAGTCTATCTCCTTATCTTTTGTCTTGTTCACGAACTTGCATCCAAACTTGATTTTTGAGCGTTCGCTAAGTCGGGCCTTGAAATCCAGTGCCGCCTTGAAGTCCTGCTCCACAATATCCTCCTGCTGCTGTGTAAGCTCTTTGAGCGAGAAGTCATCATTCAAGGTCATTGTATATCCTTCGTCGGGAGTGGCAAATGGCTCTCTCGGATTACTCAGGTCGAAACTGAACCTCTGCGATTTGAGACGGTAGTCGATGTATCTCTCATTCGGGCGTTTCTCCGTAGCCCGTGCATATCCCAGTTTCCAGTCTATGCCAAGGATACCTAAACGGTTTTCACCACCCAAAGTGAAATCCATTGTCCGTTGGCGTTCAAGACGGGCGTTTCGTTCGTCACCCGAACCTCCTTTTGTCTGGACACGCACATCGGCTTTCCCTTCGGACGTAATGTCTTTGAGTGTTGTCCTGTAACGGTTTTCCCAATCATTGCGGTTGTTGAAAATACCCTTGAACCAGACCTTGTTGAAGTCATTGAACTTCCAGTCGAGCGACAATGAGTAGCTCTGTCGCTCTCGTGTGACATAATACTGCCTTATCTGATAGTCGTTGACATAGATTTTGCCGTCGTCATCCTTTTCCCATATAAATTCTGTATTATATGATCCGGCTGGCGCATTATTATAGGAGGCCGCAAGCATCACTCCGAAGCGGTCATTGAAGAAACGGTTACCTAGAGTGAGTCCGAAATTCATCTGCGCCTTACGGCTTATCCAGTTGTAGCCTGTTCCCGCTACGGCTCCGACAGTAAATCTGTGTGGCGAATTTTTCGTAACGAGGTTGATAGAACCGCCGATAGCATCGCCGTCCTGATCCGGCATAAGTGTCTTGCTGACCTCTATTGTCTGAATCATATCGGACGGTATAAGGTCTGTCTCTTATACACATCTGACG
>ENA-OZKN01000709-OZKN01000709.1-human-gut-metagenome-genome-assembly--contig:-NODE-709-length-12703-cov-4.073925_pt1 | contig 12703 bp, 10 predicted proteins | sample MGYA00244827_ERZ653766 | MGnify/ENA primary metagenome ERZ653766 (study PRJEB26926, sample SAMN06165281) | human gut metagenome | biome: ENVO:00009003; feature: ENVO:2100002; material: ENVO:00002003... | reverse complement strand
TTCATATCTTCTTTTCTTTATTTTCGTGCTGCAAAGGTAAGGGCTTTTTTATTATCTCCAAACAAATCGAAGAAAAAAATCACTAAAAAGCGAATAATCGTAAGAAAAGAGCGGTAATAAACCTAAATTTTATCACTTAAAGGTTGAATTTGCAACTATCAGTTAGTAGAGAATGACTGTCCATTTCTGACAAAAGCGCTTAATAATCTGAAATTTACTCCGTATGCACCCGGTGGCAAGCAAATTATTCGTATCTTTGTCCACCCTAAAAATAAGGGATTTATTAATTTAGAAACTATAAATATCAGATGGAAACAGTAGAAAACAAGTACATCACCGTTGCATATAAGCTATATACAGTGGAAGATGGTGAAAAAGAATTGTTCGAAGAAACAAATGCAGAACATCCTTTTCAGTTCATTTCAGGATTAGGCACTACGCTCGAAAGCTTCGAGAACCAGATAACAGCTCTTTCTAAGGGTGATAAATTCGATTTTACCATTCCGGCAGATGAAGCTTACGGAGCCTACGATGAGCAACATGTATTTGATCTTCCTAAAAATATCTTTGAAATAGATGGCAAGTTCGACAGCGAACGCGTAACAGAAGGCAGCATTGTACCTTTGATGACCGGAGACGGTCAACGCGTAAACGCCAGCGTCGTAGAAATCAAACCGGATGCAGTAGTAGTTGACCTCAACCACCCATTGGCAGGCGCTGACCTGATCTTTGAAGGTGAAGTAATCGAAAGCCGTCCTGCTACCAACGAAGAAATTCAGGAACTGGTGAAGATAATGAGCGGTGAAGGTTGCGGTTGCGGATGCGACAGCTGCGGCAGCGACTGTGGCGATGACTGCGGTTGCGAAGGCGGACACTGTCACTAATTTTAAGTAATAGGTAATAAGTATTAAGTATTAATTCCATGCGGATATAGGCGGAAGTTAATACTTAATACTTTTTTTATGCCGTTATTCCGGCTATTACTTGTTACCTATTACTTATTACCTGTCAACATCCTCCTTTGTGCGTCATGATATCAAGCACCATCTTATCCGTTTCGTTCATGGCCTGCGAGCCGATTCTTGTCAGGTTACGGATACTTTGATCGACATCTTCGTCAATAATGCCTTCTACAGAAGTCACACAACGGTCCTCCATTGCCATCATGGCGGATAATACGGCTGTTGAGACTCCGGTTGTTACTTTGAGTGCGCAGCTCGGTTTTGCACCGTCGCAAATCATTCCCGTCAGGTTGGCAATCATGTTTTGAACGGCAAAGGCTACCTGATTATAGTTTCCTCCCATCAGCCAGGTGATTCCACAACTGGAACCTGTGGCAGCTACTACACAGCCACACAAGGCGGAGAGACGTCCCAGACTTTGTTTGATATAGATTACAGTGAGATGACTCAGCATTAAGGCGCGGATCAGTTCCTCTTCGGTTTTACCATTTTCTTCGGCAAATACGACAACGGGAAGTGTGGCGGATATGCCCTGATTGCCACTGCCGGAGTTACTCATGACGGGAATCATTGCACCGGCCATTCTGGCGTCGCAAGCGGCGGAAGTATAAGATAGTATATGAGAGAATACGCTGTCACCCATCACTTTATGTTCATACGTTCCACGGAGCATCTTACCTAAAGAATGCCCATAATTGCCTTTAAAGGCTTGCTCGGCGGCTGCTTTGTTCAGACGTGCCGTATCGAGAATAAAACGGATTTCATCCAGAGGGGATGTCAGGGCAAAATCATAGACTTTGCGCAGATTCAGTTCCAGTGAAGCGTCTTCTTCCTCTTCATTGGCAGTCTGTTGCTTGTCAAGCAGTACTTTTTCATCCGTAGCTATATAGACAAAGGCAGTATGTCCGCCGGCAATCACAGCCGTCGCTTTTTGGCTGCCGGCTGTGCAGATTACTTCGATGTACAGTTTTTCCGTAATATCTTCTTTGAGAGAAATGCAGATTCGCTTCTCTGCGATAAACAGTTTGCCTTGTTCTACTGCCTCCGGTGTGCAGTCTCTCAACACTTCCAGTTGATATTCCGATCGGCCGATCAACGCTCCCAAGGCTACAGCTATAGGAAGTCCGACCATATCTGTGCCGGGGATACCGACTCCCATTGCATTCTTTAATATATTGGCACTCAATAACACTTCAATCTTTTCCGGTTTCACTCCTAACGTTTCGGCAGCTTTAGCCACACAAAGCGCTACCGCAATGGGTTCCGTACATCCTATCGCCGGAATCACCTCTTTTTTGATCAAGTCTATTATCTGTTTTCTTTCCGATTCAATCATACCCTATAAGGCTTTAGTTTCCACAAAAGTAGAAAATTCTTTTTTATCAAACATCCATTAGTGAACAAATAAAATTGCAGATTGTTATAAAATCTTCTAAGAACCGAACTTTAACAGTTAGAATAGTAGAAAAATGAAAGCAAAACACGGTATTCTTTATTTGCTGCTAGCCATTTTCTCTTCTTCTTGCATTCGCGAAGAAGCTCCCAATGCAGAGGCAGACATACTCAGTTGCAGATTGCCGGGAGTAGTCATGACAACGAGTCCGATTATCACTAATAATTCCATCAATATATTTGTAGGACCGGGAACAGATATTTCATCCCTTGCACCCGAATTTACATTGACTCCGGGAGCCACTATCAATCCTCCCAGCGGGACGGCTAGAGATTTCCATTCGCCTCAGCAATATACCGTTACGGCTGCCGACGGCTTTTGGAAGAAGAAGTACACCGTGTCCGTTATTGATACGGAACTTGCTACCATTTATAATTTTGAGGATACACTCGGCGGACAGAAATACTACATCTTCGTAGAACGGGAAGGAGAAAAAGTGGTGATGGAATGGGCCAGCGGAAACGCAGGTTATGCAATGACCGGAGTTCCCAAGACAGCCGACGACTATCCGACTTTTCAGTTTGCAAACGGAAAAACCGGAAAATGCCTGTCCTTAGTAACCCGCAGTACCGGATTCTTCGGTAGCATCATGGGAATGCCTATCGCAGCCGGAAACCTGTTTATCGGTTCTTTCGATGTAGGAAATGCAATGAGCAATCCACTGAAAGCGACCAAATTCGGTCTGCCTTTCCGGCATGTACCTACTTATCTGGCAGGCTATTACAAGTACAAAGCCGGAGATCAGTTTACAGAAGGCGGCAAACCCGTCAGTGGCAAACGGGATATATGCGATATATATGCCATCATGTACGAAACCAGTGAGTCAGTGCCGACTCTTGACGGAACGAATGCTTTCACCAGTCCCAACCTGGTTTCAATAGCACGCATTGACGACGCCAAAGAGACGGACGAGTGGACATACTTTAAACTTCCCTTCCATATATTATCCGGAAAATACATCGATAAAGAGAAGCTAACGGCAGGAAAGTATAATGTAGCTATCGTATTCACTTCCAGCCTGGAAGGGGATCATTTCAACGGAGCTATCGGGAGTACATTGCTGATTGATGAAGTCGAACTAATCTATCGCTCGGAAGACTGATTCCATTCGAACAATGATCTGATAGCAGCTATGGAAGGGAAAACAGAGCAACTAAAATGAAATAACTAATGATTTAATAATAACAATGAAGATGAAAATCCATTCCTATATATTCAGTTTACTCGCCTGTCTGGTGACAGCCCTCCCCGGCTATTCACAGGTTGACAGAAACGAAACGCTTATCCGTTCCGCTCTTCACGGACTGGAATATGAAATCAAAGCAGGGTTCAGCATCGGCGGTACAGCCCCGCTCCCACTGCCTGTCGAAATCCGTTCGATTGACGGCTACAACCCAACGCTGGCTATCAGCATCGGAGGAGAAGTAACCAAATGGTTTGCCGTTCAAAATAAGCTCGGAGTCATTGTAGGGTTGCGGCTGGAGAATAAAGCCATGACAACGGAAGCTACCGTCAAAAACTATAATATGGAAATCCTCGGACAGGGAGGAGAAAGAATCAGCGGTGTCTGGACAGGAGGAGTCAAAACCAAAGTCCATACTTCCGGACTGACAATTCCTCTAATGGCTACCTACAAGCTGAGCAACCGTTGGAATATTAAAGCCGGGCCTTATTTTTCATATCTGCTTTCAAGAGAATTTTCGGGGCACGTATATGAAGGATACCTGCGCGAAGGCGACCCCGTAGGTCCCAAAGTAGAATTTACGGATGGTAAAATCGCTACTTATGACTTCTCGGACGACCTGAGACATTTTCAGTGGGGCCTGCAAATAGGAGCCGGATGGAGAGCATTCAAACATCTCAATATATATGCAGACCTCACTTGGGGATTGAATGATATCTTCAGAAATGACTTTCAGACCATTACTTTTGCTATGTATCCGATCTACTTGAATATCGGATTCGGATATGCTTTCTAGCTGACCAAAGACGGATTAATCCTTACCGGATTCCTCCACCTGCTTCACGCCGGAGAAAGCAACTTTCACGGTCTGCTGCAATGCAGGCACTTTTACCTGAATATTCATTGTAGCATTTCCACTTTGCACCGTTCCTTCTATACTGGCGGCACAGGTACCCAGAGCGGCAGCATCCCCTTGAAAAGTAAGGTTTTGCTGTCCGGTGAAAGTCGAAGCGTCCGTTTCCTTTTTCACCGCACACTTGTCTATCACGATATCGCCGAACTTTAATATGTTTCCGTTTATAAACAGTTCAAATTCCTTCAGTTCCATCTTTACTTCCGTATCGCTGACCTGAGAGAAAGTAATAAACTTCGGAAGTCCGTCGGCAATCACAACTTCCTGGTCGGAGCCATCGGGCAGCATTGAAATATCGAGATTTCCCCAATACGTTCCCACCACATCGGGAGCAGTCACCACAGCCTCTTCTTCCGGAGGAGTCGTTTCATCATTGACCGTATTATCGTCATCACTGCTACAAGCCGTCAGAAGAGAGACAGAGCATATCAATGCCCACAAATACAATAGATTCTTTTTCATAATTTTCGGGTTTAGTTATTAAATAATCGTCATTTATAAACTAAAAAGAGGAAAAAAGGTTCAATTTGCTTCCTTTTCCGAAGATATTTTGAATTCACAACCTTCTTATCGAAAACTTTGTTATATTTGCATAGAGTAATTTTAAAAAAGCCACAACTATGTTTAATTCATTTGGCAACATCTTTCGGCTCACCAGTTTCGGCGAGTCTCATGGAAAAGGAGTTGGGGGAGTAATTGACGGATTTCCTTCCGGAATCACAATCGACGAAGAATTTGTACAACAAGAACTAAATCGACGCCGTCCGGGACAATCCATCCTCACCACAGCACGCAAGGAAGCAGATAAAGTGGAGTTTCTTTCAGGCATCTTCGAAGGTAAATCAACCGGATGTCCTATCGGATTTATCGTTTGGAACGAAAATCAACATTCCAATGACTACAATAACCTGAAAGAGGTATACCGCCCTTCACACGCGGATTACACCTACAAAGTGAAGTACGGCATCCGTGATCATCGCGGCGGCGGACGTTCTTCTGCCCGCGAGACTATTTCACGCGTAGTAGCCGGCGCATTGGCTAAATTAGCCCTTCGCCAGTTAGGAATCAGCATCACAGCTTATACATCGCAAGTCGGTGCCATCAAATTGGAAGGCACTTATTCCGACTATGATCTCGACCTGATCGAAACAAACGACGTACGCTGTCCGGACCCTGAAAAGGCGAAGGAAATGGCAGACCTTATATATAAGGTAAAAGGCGAAGGCGATACCATCGGAGGTACGCTGACCTGTGTCATCAAAGGATGTCCTATCGGATTGGGGCAACCTGTGTTCGGCAAGCTGCACGCTGCCTTGGGCAACGCCATGCTCAGCATCAACGCCGCCAAGGCCTTCGAATATGGCGAAGGATTCAAGGGACTGAAGATGAAAGGTTCCGAGCAGAACGACGTATTCTTCAACAACAACGGACGGATTGAAACGCATACCAACCACTCCGGAGGTATTCAGGGAGGAATCAGTAACGGACAGGATATTTACTTCCGTGTAGTATTCAAACCGATTGCTACCCTGCTGATGGAGCAGGAAACGGTGAACATCGACGGCGTAGATACGACACTGAAAGCCCGCGGACGTCATGACGCCTGTGTACTGCCACGTGCCGTACCTATCGTAGAAGCAATGGCTGCCATGACTATCCTTGATTATTATCTGTTGGATAAGACAACGCAGCTTTAATAAGTATCAATATGTCAATCTACCCATGTGCCAATACCTGCACTAAATATCTGTCAGGCTATTGGCACATCGGCTAAATAACCGCCAGTAAACTATTCATTATGAACGAAATTCAAAAATATATCGCAGCGAACGAACCGAAGATTATGGAGGACCTGTTCAGCCTCATCCGTATTCCCAGTATCAGCGCCCTGCCGGAACATCACGACGATATGCTGGCTTGCGCCCAACGCTGGGCACAACTACTGCTCGAAGCCGGAGTGGACGAAGCATTGGTGATGCCCTCCAAGGGTAACCCGATTGTTTTCGCACAAAAGATCGTTGACCCGAATGCCAAAACAGTATTGGTCTACGCCCACTACGATGTAATGCCTGCCGAACCGCTGGAACTGTGGAAAAGCCAGCCCTTCGAACCCGAAGTACGGGACGGATACATCTGGGCACGCGGAGCGGACGATGACAAAGGACAATCCTTTATCCAAGTCAAAGCCTTCGAATATCTCGTCAAGAACGAACTGCTGAAGAATAACGTCAAATTTATCTTCGAAGGAGAAGAGGAAATCGGCTCTCCCAGCCTGGAAGCCTTCTGCGAAGAGCATAAGGAACTGTTGAAAGCAGACGTTATCCTGGTTTCGGATACCAGCATGCTGGGTGCCGAACTTCCATCCCTCACCACCGGTCTGCGCGGACTGGCTTACTGGGAAATAGAAGTGACCGGACCGAACCGCGACCTACATTCGGGACACTTCGGAGGTGCGGTAGCCAATCCGATCAATGTGCTTTGCGAAATAATCAGCAAAGTGACAGATAAAGACGGAAGAATCACCGTCCCCGGATTCTACGATGACGTAGAAGAAGTGCCGCAAGCAGAACGGGAAATGATCGCCCATATTCCGTTCGATGAGAAGAAATACAAAGAAGCCATCGGAGTGAAAGAACTCTTCGGAGAAAAGGGATACAGCACACTGGAACGCAACAGTTGCCGCCCGTCTTTCGATGTATGCGGCATTTGGGGAGGATATACAGGTGAAGGCTCCAAGACAGTCCTTCCTTCGAAAGCGTATGCGAAAGTTTCCTGCCGACTGGTTGCGCATCAGGATCATCACAAGATTTCGCAGATGTTTGCTGACTATATCTTACACATGGCTCCCGATACCGTACAGGTAAAAGTAACCCCGATGCACGGAGGACAAGGGTATGTCTGCCCGATTTCCCTTCCTGCCTACCAGGCTGCGGAAAAAGGTTTTGAGATTGCTTTCGGTAAAAAACCGCTGGCAGTACGCCGTGGCGGAAGTATTCCTATCATTTCGACATTCGAACAGGTATTGGGAACTAAAACCGTATTGATGGGCTTCGGCCTTGAATCGGACGCAATCCATTCACCCAACGAAAACTTCTCGCTGGACATTTTCCGGAAAGGAATAGAGGCGGTGGTTGAGTTCCATCAGGAATATGCGAAAAGATAAAGGCTGTCCATAGCCGCACGCAGGACACGGAGATAAAAGAAGAACGGTAGACAAGTGGATAAATCCTTTGCCTACCGTTCCTTTTTATTCAAAAAAAGACATCTTACCACATAACTAACTATCAATTACATCACCGGAGTCTCGAAAAGGAAGGTAAATGATTGGCTATCCTTCAAATCCTTCACGGCATCTCCTGCATAAATTTCTCCTTTGGTCAAGGGCAGTTTCTTCACCCCAGCCTTCGGACTAAAATCAATCTTCTTCAAATCCAGCCAAAACAGGTTCGGAGTTAAAGTAGACTCAAAGTAATACACTTTATTCTTCTGATCGGAAACGGAACGCCAGCGAGTAGAAGAAATGTGAGGCTTCTCCGGTGTATTGATACCAAACGGAACGGAGACATTGCGCATCACACTCAGCACACTGGGGACGGCTATCTTTGCATCGGCAGTCTGCGGAATGGCGTGAATGTAGAAAGAGGCACGCACAAAACGGTCGCTCGAACGGTTTGTTCCCGGCAACATCTGCAATCCGCCCACTTCTTTCCAGTAATCATTGACAGCCAACTGCAATTCATAACGCGGAGAATTGGTCATCACCTGATATTCTTTCCCCTCATGGATACTCAGTTTGCCATCCAGATATTCGATCACTGCCGTGTTACCCGTTTCATCGGTAATAGCCATGTGCAAAGTAGATTCCGGTCCGCCGTTCGGCATACGGGGAGCGTCAATGCGGAAAGTCTCTTTTTTCATTTCATCAACCGCTTCACGCACCGTTGCAAAATTGTCAAGTACATATTGAGTCCAGATACTAATTCCCATTGCCGGACGGGTATCTCCGGGAAGTGAATAAACAGATTCCGGCAAGAAAAGCAGGCTTGCCACCAGCCCTTTTTCATTCATTCCGTCACAAGTACCTATATCATAGCCTGTTGCGATTACACTTCCATATTTGGAAGTCCAGTTTACTGTTTTTTCTTTATTGTGTCCCGCACGCTGCATTCCACGTGGAAACACATAGATATTTGACATAATGTCTTCTTTCCAGTCCATCGTGCGACCAGTGACCACCATTCCGTCCGGTCCCAGATATACGGCACGCGTACATGCTTCCGCCGGCTGTATGCCCATCAAAGAGACGGCAGCTAACACCAATGCAACACCCGTAAGTTTTTTCTTCATATTCCTTCCAAATTAAATAGTTGATACTCTTATATCTATAATAACAAATATACAACGAATATTGCCTGAGAGAGAGAAGAATTTAAGGGAAAAAAGGGAATTTATTCAGAAAAAATCTTATCTGCTCTTATTTGAGTTAAAAAAGCCTGCGGATGGAAGGAAACATTACACATTATTTGCTTTTCAAATGGGATTTCATTATTTTTGTACATAACCTATCATAAAAACTAAGGAGGGCAAATGCGTATGAGACAAAAAGTTAGCATATCACGGCTTCCAATTCGTTTGGGAATCTTTCTTTTGCTGTATTTTGTTCCGCAGTTACTCTCCGCGCAAGAAAACAACGACAGCACGCACATACTTCGTAACGGTGCATCCATAACGCCGGACGATGTACTTAAACAGGCCAACATTAACTTGTTTCCAGAAAAGAGCACTACATATTCTTTATATTCACCCGGACAGTTGGAGCATATACCCCGCTTTTCACTCAAAAGGGATATTTCCCTGCCTTATCAGACCAATCCTTCCCTACTCTTCCGAGGTGATTACAGCACGGGCGGGGTATTGCATCAATTCGATCATGGAGCACTGTTCGGTTCCGGAAGTCAGACAAGTATGGCAGGCATCGGTCGTTTCAACAGTGCTTCACTAGGTTATCAGCACATTTTCAATGAGCAATTCGAGTTACAAGTCCGTGCCAATGCACTGAAGGTCAACATGTCCCACATCACCGGACAGGCTTTCAGCACTTCGGGTGCCTTCCTTTATCATCCTTCCGACCGTGTCACCTTCAAGGTCTTCGGGTCATACGACATCGGAAATTCTTACGGGATGAGTACCCATAACTACGGAGCTACGATGTCCGTCGATATGTCCGACCGCTTCGGGATGGAAATGGGAGTACAGCGATACTATGATGCGATGAGCGGGCGTTGGGAAACGGTTCCCGTTATGATTCCTTACTACCATTTCGATAAGTTCACACTGGGTTTGGATGTGGGCGGTATTATATATGAGATTCTCCGCAATGCCGTTTTTGATAAAAACAGAGGCATAGGCGGTCCATCCGGTCCGACAATCGGGCCACCCCGGATGCATATACCTATACGGTAAAATCCCGTTATCATAATACTGGTTTACATAGATCAATCACCAGTTTCGACCTTTGAAACTTTTAGTTTCAAGCGTTGGAACTAATAGTTTCATGCCTTGAAACCATTGGTTTCAAAAGTTGAAACCAAAAGTTTCAAGCGTCTGAAACTATCTGAATGTACTGTTGATTTGATTGACTTGACTGCACGTTTCAATCACATTAACCATATCAGTTATTCCGATTGAGCTGTTCTCTTAGGAAGCATAAAATCAATTATTGGTCAATAATACATGATTTCTCAGTCTTTAATACCTGATTTCTCAGTTATTAATGGTTGAGAAATCAAACGTTAATAGTTGACACATCAGATATTAACATCCTGTAAATCAAAAGATAACATTACAAAAACGATACTAATCAAGACGAGACAGAGTGAGAGCAACCGTTTGCTCTCATACTTGCCACCACGCTTGCTACCATCCCTAAAACATCGATGAATAAAGGGATACAAGTGGATAGTGAGAGCGTGATAGCAAAACGGCTATCTAATTCCTTATGGTGCGAACAGAAAAGAAGGGATTCTTTTTCTTTGAAAAAAAGAGAAATCACTGTTATGTGAGACACTGTTCACAAACTATTCGAAATTCTTTCGGTAAGTACATCCATTTCTCCATTCCGAACATCCGTAAGCTGTCTTCCCTTTAATGATGGTTCCCTTGCCACAAACCGGACACGGTTGTCCGACAAAAGTATCTGCATTACCGGTAGCCGGAGCAGAAGGAGTCAGAGCAGGAGACGGAGCAGATGCAGGAACTTTCGGTTCTGCTTTTGCCTCCTTTTCTTTGGGAGCACTTGATTTACGCTCACGCTTCTTAGGTTCTTTCTTTGCCTTTTCTTCCGTTTGGGCAACTGCCTCCTGAATAGTGATACGTCGGTTCGTATTATCTGAAAGTACGCTCATCACGATTTCAGATACCATTTGCTTCAGTTCTTCGAGGAATTGACGGGCATCGTAAGTCTTCTTTTCAATCTCACGTAGTTTCTTTTCCCAGATACCGGTCAGTTCCGCAGATTTCAGCAGTTCTTCGTGGATGATCTGTACCAGTTCCACTCCCGTAGGGGTGGCTATCAGGTTCTTTCTTTCCTTGCGGATATAGTTTCGCTTGAACAACGTCTCGATAATGGCGGCACGGGTAGACGGACGACCGATACCATTCTCCTTCAGAGCATCACGGAGTTCGTCATTATCCACCAACTTTCCGGCTGTTTCCATCGCACGAAGCAATGTTGCTTCCGTATAAGGTCTGGGCGGTTGCGTCCACTTCTCATTCAAGTCCGGAACATGAGGACCGCTTTCCCCCTTGACAAAGGCAGGAAGTACATTTTCATCCTCTTCCTCTTTTTCTTCGGAAGTATCTTTCACATCTTTGGCAAAAACGACACGCCATCCCGGCTCCAGAATCTGTTTGCCGGTTACTTTAAATTCTATCTTGTCCACTTCGCCCATCACGGTAGTGGTAGAAATCTTACAATCGGGATAGAACACCGCTATAAAACGACGGGCTATCAGGTCATAGACACGACGTTCCATATCCGTCAGATTCTGTGCATAAACGCCAGTAGGGATAATGGCATGGTGATCTGTTACCTTCGAATTATCAAACACCTTTTTCGATTTAGGCAATGAAGCACCCGCCAAAGGAGCAGTCAGCACCTCGTAGTCCCGAAGACCTTTCAATATTCCGGGACACTTCGGATAAATATCGTCACTCAGGAAAGTGGTATCGACACGCGGATAAGTAGCCACTTTCTTTTCATAAAGCGACTGAATCAGCTTCAGCGTTTCATCGGCAGAATAAGCAAACTTCTTATTACACTCTACTTGAAGGGAAGTCAGGTCGAACAGACGCGGAGCATATTCCTTTCCATCCTTCTTGCCGACATTGGTGACAATGAACGGAAGGTCTTTTATGCGTTCCACCAGCGCTTCTCCCTCCTCCCGGTTGGCGATAGGGTCGATGCCGGGATTGTCTATCTTCTTCTTTCCGCCACTCTTTTCTTCTTCCGCAGCAATTTCTTCATCGCTTTTACGGATCAGAGCAGAAAAGGTGGTATCACGATAATTCGTTTTCAGTTCCCAGTATTGTTTCGGCTGGAAGTTGGCGATCTCCAGTTGGCGGTTGACAATCAATGCCAGCGTAGGAGTCTGCACACGACCGATGGAAAGCACTTGTTTGTTCTGACCGTATTTGATGGTGTAAAGACGGGTGGCATTCATCCCCAGCAACCAGTCCCCCATTGCACGGGAAAGTCCCGCTTCATACAGTGATTGAAAGTCAGTCTGATCCTTTAGTTTGGCAAATCCTTCGCGGATCGCTTCTTCTGTCAGCGAAGAAATCCAAAGACGTTTCACCGGACAGCGGGCACCTGCCTTCTGCATCACCCAACGCTGGATCAATTCTCCTTCCTGGCCGGCATCACCGCAGTTGATGATTTCGTCCGCGTTCTGCATCAATCCCTCGATGATGTGAAACTGTTTTTCGTAAGTAGGGTTCTCTATCAGCTTGATGCCGAAACGTGGCGGAATCATCGGTAAGCTACCCAAGTTCCATGATTTCCAGTTAGGGGTGTATTCATGCGGCTCTTTCAAGGTACAAAGATGACCGAATGTCCAGGTTACCTGGTATCCGTTTCCTTCTATATCTGTCTCTTATACACATCTCCGAGCCCACGAGACAGGCAGAAATCT
>ENA-OZKN01000695-OZKN01000695.1-human-gut-metagenome-genome-assembly--contig:-NODE-695-length-12896-cov-5.748696_pt1 | contig 12896 bp, 14 predicted proteins | sample MGYA00244827_ERZ653766 | MGnify/ENA primary metagenome ERZ653766 (study PRJEB26926, sample SAMN06165281) | human gut metagenome | biome: ENVO:00009003; feature: ENVO:2100002; material: ENVO:00002003... | reverse complement strand
AGATCTACACTTCTAGCTTCGTCGGCAGCGTCAGATGTGTATAAGAGACAGAGGGAATACATAAGAAATTTTTACAATGACGATACTCACAGGTATATGGTGAGGCCGGCAATGGTATATCTCTCATTCCCTACCGAGCTTGGCACAGTATATACGCGCGATGAACTTATTGAAATTTCATCCCTCTGCAAAGAGGCTGAAATCCCTTTGTATATTGACGGGGCGCGTCTTGCCTACGGCCTTGCCGCCGAGGGAGGAAATGTATTATTGAGTGATATTGCTGCACTTAGCGATGTCTTTTGTATTGGAGGTACAAAATGCGGTGCTTTGTTTGGTGAGGCAATTGTGACACGGCGTCCGGAATTGTTACCCAGATTTGATTCGCTCATAAAATTGCATGGGGCAACCCTTGCCAAAGGGAGATTGCTTGGCGTCCAATTCACGCAACTCTTTACTGACAACTTGTATTTGTCCATAGGGAAACATGCTGTTTCTCTTGCGATGAGATTGAAATCCGGGTTTATAAACAGAGGATATCAATTGTACATCGATTCTCCTACAAATCAGCAGTTCGTTATATTGCCGAATGATAAGATAGAGCAACTGAGAGCAATTGCGTCATTTGAATTTTGGGGACCAAAGGGGGAAAAGGAAACACCTGTTAGATTCGTAACAGATTGGTCAATAACAAATGAAGATGTAGATACTCTATTATCAGCAATATGACATGAACACTGAACTGATAATGATTGGAACAGGGAGTGCATTCCCTAAACACTCCTACAACAGTTGCTTTGCAATAAGATCTGAATCATTTTTGCTTTTAGTTGATGCAGGCGGGGGCAATGGTATTTTTGCGGCTCTTCAGAAATCAGGGATAGCGGTTGCCGATATTCATCATCTATTTACTACACACGTACATACAGATCATGTGTTTGGTGCAATATGGCTTATCAGAAAGGTCGTCAATATGGCTAAAGAATCATTGTATTCCGGCAAATTAAATATATATGGTAATAAATCTGTTCTTAATACAATCTGGCAGATATGCCAATTAACATTTTTGAATGCTGACTATGATAAGATGGCCGACTGCATAAAATTTGTAGAAGTCTGCAATGATGATATATTTCAGATACAGAATGTTTCTTTCAAGTGCTTTGACGTTGGCTCCGCCAATGTAGAACAGACTGGGTTCAGAATGACTTTGGCAAGAGGAAAAGAAATTGTGTGCCTGGGTGATGAATCATTGACATTGCGCAATGCACAGAACGCAGCTAACTGCAACATCCTTATTTGCGGTGCTTTTTGCCGTTATGCCGACAAGGAAATTTATCAGCCCTATGAAAAACATCATTCGACAGTGCGCGATGTTGCCGTATTGGCGGAAAGGTTTAATATTAGAAACTTGGTTCTTATTCATTGTGAGGATGATGATGTTGCTCACAGGCAAGAACTCTATCAAGATGAAGCGGCGGCTTATTACAGCGGAAAAGTTACTGTTCCCACTGACGGCGAAAGATTACCACTCTAAATAGATTGTTTATTTCCTTTGGCAATTGAAGCCCTTATACGACTTAGACTGACCTGCGTAATGCCGAGATATGAGGCAATGCATCCCAACGGCAGTCGTTGTAATAAATCAGACTGGTTATCCAACAGATCACGATAACGTTCGGTCGCTGTTGCAAGAAGCAAAGTTATAACCCGTACCTCAGCATCTAAAAGTTCTGTTTCCGCAAACCTCCGACCCCAATTGGCAATATGTATATCCTCATTGTACAGTTGCTGCAATTTTGCTCTCTTGATTACATAAAGTTCAGAATCCTCCATTAATTCCATTGTTTCATAGCCGGGTTCATTTTTTACATATCCCATCATTGATACAATTGTCGCGCCCTCTTTGCCAACCCAGAATGTCACTTCTTTACCATCTACAAGAGTGAATGCCCGCACTATACCCTTGGAAATAAAGTAAATGTCCCGTTCAATTTTGCCGATTTCAAGCACATGGTGACCTTTCGGATAATGAACCAGTTCCATTGACCGACAAAGAAGAGCCAATGAGTCTTCAGGCAAGATATGCCTACGGTTGATGATTTCCTTAATTTCCATAACAATTTTGTGCAAAGTTACAAATTTTATGAATGTGTATCGCTATTTATCATATGTAAAAAGTCTTATCTCGAAAACTGTGTAACTTTGCGCCAAAATAAAAAATATTATAAATAATATGGGTACTGTAATAACAATCTTATTCCCCAATTCGATAGAGAGCCGAAGAATAAATGTCGCCCTGTTAGCACTCAGACTCCTTTTTGGAATTCTCTTTATGGTGCATGGTCTATCAAAACTAAATGATTTCAGCCAAATATCATCGTCGTTCCCAGACCCATTTGGAATAGGAAGTGAGACCTCTCTTATTCTCGCAATATTTAGCGAAGTAGGTTGCTCCATTATGTTAATCTTGGGTTTGCTGACAAGATTGGCACTTATTCCTATGGTGTTCACCATGTGTATTGCATTTTTCGTGATTCATTCCGGAGACCCGTTCTCCGCCAAAGAATCAGCCTTCACTTTCCTGCTTACATTCATGATATTATGGATTTCCGGAGCTGGTAAGTATTCATTGGATTACATAATCAGAAATAAAATTAGAACAAGATGTTGAATTGGATATTGCTTTTCCTTGCCGGCTTATTTGAGGTAAGCCTCGCATTCTGTTTAGGCAAAACTAAGGTAAGTACTGGAACGGAATTTTATATGTGGGGAGTAGGTTTCCTATTGTCCACCGTATTGAGTATGTACCTATTGGCTAAAGCCATTCAGTCACTGCCAATCGGTACAGCCTATGCCATATGGACAGGCATAGGGGCTGTTGGTACGGTAATTATCGGAATATTGTTTTTTAAGGAACCGGCCACACCATTGCGTCTATTTTTCATATTCACATTGATTGCGTCCATTATTGGCTTGAAGTTGGTAACAAATTAACCGCAATAAAATGTCTTACACTCTAAAAGAGGATCAAGGCATCCCTACAATTCTTTTAATAGTAATGGCGTTGGCTACTGGATTTTCAGTAGCCAACTGCTATTATAATCAACCCTTGTTGGATAGCATAACTTCGGATTTGTCTATTCCGGAATATGAAGGGAGCATTATAAGTGCTTTAACACAGCTCGGTTATGTTATAGGTCTTGGACTTATTATCCCAATGGGAGAAGTGATTTCCAAGAAAAGGATTATTATTGCAGATTATATATGCTGTATAATATCTTTATTGGCTTTGTCGATATCAAAATCATTGGCCATAATTAAAATATCATCTTTCGTATTAGGCGTGAGTTCTGTTCTGCCACAGTTCTTCATCCCAATGGTTGCATTATACTCTTCTCCATCAAAAAAAACTATAAATGTAGGTATAATGCAATCGTGTCTGTTGGTAGGTATTTTGGCATCACGTTTTTTTAGCGGACTTATCTCAGAATATCTATCTTGGGAATCGGTTTATTTATTTGCTGCAATAATCATGGTTCTGTGTCTACTGTCAATCGCCATAGTATTCCCTAATACAAAAGTATCTTTTCACCAAAATTATTGGGAAACAGTAAAACAAATGTTTTCTCTCCTAAAACATAACCGCCTTCTACATGTTTCCGCAGCAAGAGCTGCCACTGCCTATGCTTCGTTCTTTGCCTTGTGGGGCTGCATATCATTTCGTATGAAAGAATCTCCGTTTTTTGCCTCAGACGATATTATAGGATGCCTTGGATTATGTGGGTTAGCTGGAGCTTCCGCCGTACTGCTCATAAGCAAATATATCCCAAAAATCGGGAGTCGGCGATTATCAATTATAGGAGCTTTTGTTATAATCCTCTCTTGGATAATAGCCTTTGTGTTTGATGGATATTGCTTTGGCATAATCTTCCCCAGATTAATTATTGATGCGGGAATGCAAGGAATACATCTTTCAAATCAGACAGGAATTGTTACGGCACATAGCAACAATGTCAATTGTCTTAACACACTATATATGATATTGTATTTTATTGGTGGTATAACAGGGACTATTATTTCCGGAATTATGTGGAGCCTTTTTCATTGGAATGGTACAATTCTTATTGGGATATTCTTTGCGGCACTATCATTAGCAATTAGTTTTTCAATCAAAGAATAGATTTATTATTAGCAGTATTACAGAGTATTGTTTGGAAGAAATTTCAAATGCTATCCTCCAATCTCTCTACAAGCTGAAATTCGATGTTTTCAAATTTTTGTCAAGTACTTAGGAAAATTATTTATAATCCAATGGTATGCCCAAATCTCTCATCCACGCATACAATGTTTTTGGTGCTATGTGAAGCTCTTTGGCAGCTCTACGCTTGTTGCCTTTGCAGTCACGGAGTGCCAGTTTTACTTTTCGGAGTTTATTGGATTGTGTGTCAGTCGCATCTACTATTGGGTGCATGATTATAGCGTCGGCAGCAATACGCTTATTGGGACTGATTAGAACTGCATGTTTGATTACGTCGAATAATTCACGAAGATTTCGGGACCAGATATGGTCGCATATAGCTTTCAATGCGGCCTTTGTAAATACCTTTTCGGGTATGTCGAGTGATACGTAGTAATGTTTTAGAATTTCGATAGCAAGAAGCTCAATATCCTCATGATAATCCATAAGAGATGGCACTTTTATCACATTACGCTGGAGTACCTGTATAAGTTTAGGAGAACATATATGCCCCGGAATATTATCCTCTATGCTGATGCGGGTTGAACAAATGATAATGCCATTATACAGGCTTCTATCGGTGTTTTTAAGTACGATGCACTATCCTTATAGTGTTGATAGCGTGCTACTTGAGCTTTTATTATACAAGGGTCGGTCTCACTTCTGTTTTTTGATGATTTGGGGCTGCCCAGCTGACTTCATCTAAGGAAACAGGCCTATCTTTCGTACATTTTGCACAAGTGCAAATTTAATGATTTTCCACGACATAGAGTGTTAAAATACGAGAAAATAATTTCAAGTAACTGTAAATTTTTCAGCCACCGAATTTGTACCGCCAAAAGTAAGCCTGACAGAAGTCTTGATTAAAGGGCTGTATCTACTTCAATATCCTTGAATATTAGGTAGATAGTTGTCGCCCGGGTGTGCATGTTACTTTCTGCCTTAGAAAGTGAAGAAGATGTGTCTGAGGATGTCGGAGACTGAATGATTCTACCGGGTCTGGCAAGTGTATCAGATGGTAGCACCGGGTATGAAAACAGACCTCCGGGGAGGCCTGTTCCTACTCGTTTTCTTCATCTAAAATGCGGTTGAAAATCTCTTCAAGTTTCTTTCTGTCGGTGAGCAGCACATGAAGTTTCTTCAGGTTTTTGGCGTTGTCGCTCCACGGTATCCAGACTTTCAGATAACCCGTCGGACCGTACTTCTCGTTGAGATGTTCGATTGTCCGTAGATAGTGTCCGGCTCTGTCAAGTTGGGGGTAATTTGCCAGACCGTACTGGATGGTCCTTCTGATTATCGTTTCCGCCTCGATGAAGCGGTCGGCTTCGGCAACAATCATTCCGTAACCGTTGCGAGGCTTCTTCTGATTCGATGCCCGGTGATCCTCCACGGCGCGACCCATGGTCACAATCTGTTTACGGGTGAAGTGCGACTTGACAAACTCGTCAGCTTCGAGTATCGTGCGGGAATCCTTGTGATGGTTTTCCCTGCCATTGATAAGACCGAGGTCATGAAACGCCGCTATGATATAGACCATATCGGAATTCATCGCCGGATTATGTTCGGCGAGTTTTATGCTCTGTTCAATTACCATGCGGACATGGCTCTCCTGATGCGCCTTGTCGAAGGCGGCATAGCGGGGGATAATCTCATTTTCAACATAGTCAATGACCTCAAGAGACACCGGCTTCAATTTCAGTTCGGGAATTTCGCCACGCTCCCGCTTTTCTTTCAGTATCTGACGGCGGTGGGCGCGTTCCTCCGCCATACACTTCTTGCATATATGGCGAGCGTGACCTTTGCCCGAGAATTTCTCATTGGAGAGATACTGACCGCACTTCCAGCAATAATGTCCCATGTGCTCTGTAGTTTCGGCTTTGAGATTTAGATGGCTGCTGCTATCAGTGTCCAATGTCTTCAAGAGACAGGGCAGCATATTCAATATGCCAGCCTTTGCGCCTTGACACGATATTCTGCGATTTTTGCTCCAGACCATGAAGGTCGATACGTCGCGGATTACGTTTGACTTCACCGATTACAATCTCACGGTCTGCCTCGTTGACAGCGATAAGGTCAATCTCATTGCCGCCGTCTTTCTCCCAATAGTTTGTCACAATGTTATAGAGACCTGTCTCACGGTACATCTGCCTGAACCAGCGTTCAAGAATCCAGCCCGAGAAGGTAGAATAATCGGCAAGCACCTTTTCCTTTACATAGGCAAGATTTCCAATCTCCACTGCGCTCCGGTATTTATATATGAATCTGAACCAGAAATTGAGGAAGTTGTCCTTGATACCGTATTTTACATTGCGGCTATTCTCACTTGCGAGATAAGGTCGGTAACGATACACAAGATCGTATGTATTCTCCAGCTTGTCGAGATAGCCTCCCGCTTCCACGCCGGTATAGGATTTGATTTCTCCGCGTTCATTGAAGCCTCCTGCGATTGCAGACAGAATGGAAAAGTAATTACCATAGTCTTTGCCGAACTCATCGGAGAGCAACTCCTTTCCCTCGTCAATGAAGTAGGAGCCGAATGACAGTACGGATTCTATTATCTTCTCTTTTGTGAATGCCTTCTGCATATGGAGCTGTTCCACATATTTTGCAACTCCGCCCGTAATCATATACATTGCAAGCAGGTCATCGGGAGTGTAATCGGGATTATTGTCCCGCATTATCTCACGAAGTGTTGAAAGTGGAAATTCACGAAGTCGGATGCGTGAGGTTGCCCTGCCGTAAAGAGGTTCCTTTTTATCATCGAATATCTTGGTCATCATTGAATACAATGAGCCACATACTACCAGATTTATCCGTGCCTCATTCTTGTTGCTGTCCCACACATTCTGCATTTCACTGAAGAATGACTCGTTGACATATTTGAAATTCTGAAACTCATCAAAAACGAGTGTGAAATGCCGACGCTTGGCAATCTGCATGATAGACGCGAACAATCGAGATATACTCGAAAAGTCGCCCAAATCCTCGCCAAGCACATAACGCATCGTATCGGAGAGTTCCTGACACAATAAAGCCTCGCTCTTACGCGCCACAAAGAAATATATCATCTCTTTGCCTTCGTAAGCGTGTTTTATAAGCGTTGTCTTTCCGATACGTCTTCGTCCGGTTATGACGGTCATCTGGGCGTATTCCCTGGATGTCGTCTCTATGCGCCTCAATGTCTCAGTCTCTATCTCTCTGTCGTAGAATTTCATATTATAGCAACGGCTGTTACAGTAACCGCTGTTGCAAAGATAATGGTTTTATTTTGATTGAGCAACAGATTTCTTATTTAGGGTTTCAATCGGTGCGAAAAACGGTATGGCACTGTATCTGCCCTGCAAATATCCTTTCTGCACATTCTCACGGGGCTTATACTCTGCAAGAGACACAAGGCGGGATGCTCCGTCCTTGTCTTTCTCTACAAACCAGACCTCATCGGAGCGAATCATGTCAAGATTGAGAAGGTTGCATTCGTGAGTGGATATTATAAGCTGGGTATCTCTTTCCGATGATAGTTCGTGGAGATAGCACTCTATAAGTTTTTGCGACAACAGGGGGTGCATACTGCGGTCAAGCTCGTCAATCATATAGTCCACTTCATTCTGCCCCAAGTCGATAAGCATGGGGATGAAATCAAGAAGCCTGATTGAACCGTCAGATTCCTCGTCCATCTCAAAAACGACCTCGTCGTCGGCGTCATTGCGGTGTACCGCCTTCTGCTTGAAGATTGTATAAGTTCCGTCCTCTTTGAAATCAAAGAAGAAACACTCGTTGCTTTCCGGAGCCGCCACAAGAGCCGTGCGTCCCGGAGTCGAACTACTTATGATTTTATCAAGCAGACGGTCGGGTAGGTTGGTCTCCTCTTTTGACCGAACCGGGAAACGACGAATATCAACAATGCCGGTGTTGAAATATTGAAGAAGTCGGCGCGTGGCTTCATGGAAATCCTCGTCCTGTTCCGCATTGAATGATATGCCGCGGAACCGTGTGCCGGGAAATATTATGCGCAGCCCGGAGGTAAACCATGAATAGGCAGTCTTTATCGCGCACATTCCTTTTCCGTTTCGCTCTATGTATTCCGAAAGGAAACTCTTTTTAGCCGGAGTGCCTTCACCAAGGAATTTCACGAACTGGGCTACTGATGAATCGCCATGAATGTCGCCGAATTCAAACTCGTTTCCATCCTGATTGGATTTTCGTGTGAATATCATTTTGTCGCTGCGACTGTTGATCTCATAGAGCCATTCCTCCCTGATGCCGACGATGGAAAATTCCACGCCGTAAGCGAAATACCGCCCCCCGGTCTTGAACTCAATTTCAAGCTTTGAGACAGGATTAATCGGTTTTGCAAGTTTGAAGGGCTCGAAATCTCCGGCAGGAAATCTGCCCGTTGCAATCTGTTGGAGCAGGGCAACTGATTTGATTACATTGCTCTTGCCTGAGGCATTTGCACCGTAAATCACACCGATTTTCAACGCTGATATATCGTCACGTTTCTGCGCCCTGCTGACATGAGCAGGGTGAACCGTTCCCTTTCCGGCAACGAAACTGATTGAAGTCTCTTCCTTGAAAGAGTATATGTTTTCAAATGTGGCTCTAAGAATCATTGTCTGTCGTATGATTACATTGTTTATGCAAAGCTACGACAAATATTTCAATTCATCAAACGTGTGGAATGTGTTATTTACTGAAATAATGCCTTGTCTCGACGAATCGCTTATTTGTTTTCAATGCACAATGCAATCTTTCAACCGCGGCTATAGCAACAGCCGTTACTGTAACAGCTGTTGCTGAAAGGCTAATTTGGCATAAGCGACCGGATAGAAACAATCACTGCGAAAGCGGCAAGAGAGGGAGCGGTCTTCAAGGTTGGCGGCGGGATGCCGTCAAAAGGTGACGGTGGACGAGCCACTGACACCCATTGACCGCCTCCCACCTATGGCACCGGCGGAACACCGATGAACGGCAACGCCTCCGAGGCAAGCATCGGGAACGCTGCTTTTACCTCTGAGACTATCTGCCGTTCATCCATGTTCTTGTCGCCATTGCTTGTAAGGACTTTTACGACCGCTCCCTCACTTACCGCTTAAGAGCAGTCCACGAGCCGAGACAGTGATGTGCCGCCTTCCTGCGTTGCCGGCATATCACAGACTCGTCTTTCCGGGACAGGTCAGTACCATTATAAATCTAAAGAGTACAATTTGTGTTCTTTCAACCAGTGACCTTCGGCTAATGCCGGGTGCATGAACAGCCCTTCAAAAGACATTCCTATGCGCTTCATGACATTTTCTGACGCAATATTAGGTACGGCAGTAAAGGAGTATAGTCTATTGCATAATTTTTTCTCCCGTGCATACTTTATACACGCCATCGCCGCTTCCGTAGCATATCCTTTATTCCAGAATTTATCTGATATTCGCCAGCCTATTTCCCATCCCGGTGAAAAAGGAGCATCAAAAGCAAATCGGTGGAACCCGACATAACCGATAAATTCACCTGTCTCCTTATTTCAACGGCATACAATCCGAAACCGGTTTCCTCAAATTCAGAATTTATACTGTCAACAAAGCCATTGGATTCTTCTATAGATAATGGTTTCGGAAAGTATTTCATGACATTATCATTGCTGTTCATTTCTGCAAAGACATCCCTATCGGACATTTTCCATGAACGCAAAATCAGTCTGTCAGTTTCGATATAGGTTGTATCCATATTGCAAATTTAGTCTTTTTCAGTGAGTTTTCAGTGCCTATATGCTGTCATTCGTTTTCACCGTCACGGAGTCTTAGCTCCAGATTATGCGGTAATATCAACTCAAGAAGCCTTGCTTGCTCGGATTTATAAACGTGCAGAGCAGGGCTATTCTTTTGCCTTTTGGTTGAAAAATCTCCAGACACAAAATGGTATTGCCAACGGAGTCTGCGAATATGCAGAGCAGATAGCCGGTATCATCAACGCTAACAAGAAGATGATTGCAGAAAGAACTGAAAGTCGACGAGTTTCCGCTTAAGGTAACAATGACGAGTCAAAAAGAGCATAGTCAAACCCATATCAGTGATGAAGGTGGCGGAGCATAAGACCCCGTCACCTTCATCACTGACAAAAATTTTGGCCGCCAAAAGGCGGCGTTGAGGCTTTAGCTATTGCATCCGCAGGTACAATTATCATCGCATTCGCAATTGGCTATCACCATACCTTCTCGGAGTGCCTTCTCCGTATCCGCACCCTTTGCCTTGCGAACAATGGCAAGTGCGAATTCGAGGGTTGTTCCGGGACCCTTGGATGTTATCAGGCGGTCACCAATTACCACTGACTCCTCGGAGTATATCCCACCTCTATTTTCAAAGTCATCTTTGAGGAAAGGATAACCGGTGGCTTTTACCCCTTTTATGATACCGAGCGGACCAAGCACCAGAGCCGGCGCTGCGCATATAGCGGCGATGTTGCCTCCTTTTTCCCAGTGGGCTTTCACAAGCTCGCTGAGCTTTTCGTCAAGGTTTACCGCATCCTCCGATTTATCGGCACCAGGGAATATGAGCCAGTCTATCCGCTCGGGGGGCAAATCAGAAACACTCATGTCTGCAACGATAAGGTTGCCTGTGGCTCCTTTTACAAGTCTGTTCTCTGTCATAGAGACGGTGAATACCTCCATCCCGGCACGTCGCATGACATCGACGGGTGCCAGAGCCTCGATTTCATCGAAGCCTGTTCCAAGCATCACGAACACAGCCTTGCCTGAAGGTTGAGCCGATGCTGGAATGCTGATACTGATTTCAGTCATAATTTGTGGGTTTATTATGTTTGTGTTAACTTTGCAAAGGATAACTGCTACCCTTTGGATAGCGCAAAGTTATATATCAAAATATTGCCATGCAAGAGGTTACTTCCAAAGTAGCCACTTACTTCAAACTCACTTTTAGTCAATATCAGACAGATGAAGAACGAAAAAATTTCAGAAAAATATTCATGTGTCGCCACGTGCCCCATGAGGAACGTGATAGCACACTTCGCCAACAAGTGGTCGATGCTCCTGCTTGTCATACTTGACGAGTTCGGCGTAATGCGTTTCAACGAATTGTCAAGGGCAATCCCCGATATATCTCCGAAGGTATTGTCAGGACATCTGAAAACACTTGAATCAGTCGGACTGGTAAAGCGCATTCTATATGCCGAGGTGCCTCCTCGCACAGAATACGAGTTGACCGATTTGGGCAGAACTCTTATACCCATACTCAATCAACTCTCGGAATGGGGTCGCAATAATTTGAAGGAGGTCAAACGTAATTTAACTAAATGGAGTTGATTACATCCTGTAATTTGCCAAGGAAGCGAGAGTCATGGGCACCGTCCACATCGCTTTCCAACACCAGGTAATAGCGCACTTACGGACGCATCGACTCTCTCGGTTGATAAATTCTCATCAGTTTTTTGGGAGAGACCTACTTTGCTCTTAATCTTCAAACCAGTAGTCAATATCGGGATTATACTTTTGGCCGATAAGTTGTTCTTCGTCAAAGTCCATATCAAGATACCCGTCATCATCCAAAAAATAGATTTTTCCCTTATAGCAAGCGATTATGGTACGAAGAAAGTCCTCAAAAGAATGATGAATCTTTGTTGGCCCATCAGCATCGTGTTCTATCAGGAAAATTCCGTTTTCTTTACCTTCCGATACTTTCAACGCATAAAAATCTGATGAATAATTCACAAGGATTGGATAATACTTATCTTCTCCATTAGGAATCATTTCCTTTACAGACTGCGTAAAACTTTCGTATTCAGCATCCCTAATGAGAAGATAACCGGGTAAGAAATCCATCAATCTTTGATCTTCAATTTCATAGTATGTACCACTTACTTTAGAGTACAATATATTTAATGATTCTGGGAGAATTAAAGACGACTCTTTATCCTTAGCAATACTCAAGGAATAACCCGGTCTTAATTCATCAGACAGACTAATAAATTCATCTATTAAATAAGAAATTTCTTTTTTAATTAATTTTTTTCGTTAAAATGTTGCTAATTCTTCCGCACCATCTGAAGACCGTCTGATGATTACAGCCGGATTACCTGCGACGACTGAATCGTCGGGCATATTTTTGGTCACGACACTTCCGGCACCTATCACGCAGCGGTTGCCGATTGTGACACCGGGGCAGATGATTGCACCGCCTCCAATCCAGCAGTCGTCGCCAATTGTGACAGGATAGGCATATTCTTTACTTTCTCTGCGGGCTATATAATCCATAGGATGGTGCGGAGTGTAGATTTTTACATCAGGACCTACAAGCGTATGGTCGCCTATGGTGATGTAAGCTCCGTCAAGAAAAGTGCAGTTGGCGTTTACAAACACATGCTCGCCGAGCCTTATGCCATGTCCGTGGTCGCAGTGGAACGGAGGGAAAACAATAGATGATTCAGGAATCCCCGGAATCAAATCTTCGAGTAATTCACGATACCCCTCATCGTATGAACTCATGGTTCGCAATCTCGCAAGCAGTTTTTTTGCATGGATAAAACTCTCCTGCATTTCAGGTTTACTCATATCTGCAAGCTCTCCATTGCGCATTTTCTCAATTTCATTCATAATCGTGAAGTTAAGAGGGTGTTTAATAATAAATGTTAATTCCCGGCCGAAAATCACGTGGCGAAT
>ENA-OZKN01000671-OZKN01000671.1-human-gut-metagenome-genome-assembly--contig:-NODE-671-length-13420-cov-4.171493_pt1 | contig 13420 bp, 9 predicted proteins | sample MGYA00244827_ERZ653766 | MGnify/ENA primary metagenome ERZ653766 (study PRJEB26926, sample SAMN06165281) | human gut metagenome | biome: ENVO:00009003; feature: ENVO:2100002; material: ENVO:00002003... | reverse complement strand
GCTTCGTCGGCAGCGTCAGATGTGTATAAGAGACAGCGAATATAGATTATGAAACAAGCCACACGCACACAATGGATCAAATGCACCATTGCTATTCTCCTTTATCTCGCCTTCCTCATCTGGGTACGCAGTTGGTGGGGGCTGATTGTCGTTCCTTTCATCTTCGATATTTATATCACCAAGAAAATACCCTGGTCATTCTGGAAGAAATCGAAGAATCCTACCGTTCGTAATGTTATGAGTTGGGTAGATGCCATTGTCTTTGCATTGGTTGCTGTCTACTTTGTCAATATCTACATTTTCCAAAACTATCAGATTCCTTCCTCGTCTTTGGAAAAGTCATTGCTGGTAGGCGACTTCCTGTACGTCAGCAAGATGAGCTACGGGCCACGTGTGCCGAATACGCCGCTTTCCATGCCGTTGGCGCAACATACGCTGCCTATTTTAAATACCAAATCATATATCGAATGGCCTCAGTGGAAATATAAAAGAGTTCCCGGGTTCGGAAAAGTGAAACTCAATGACATTGTTGTCTTCAACTTTCCTGCCGGTGATACGGTAGCGCTCAACAATCAGCAAACAGATTTCTACTCTATAGCTTACGGTGAAGGTCAGCGCCTGTATCCCAAGCAGATAGAGATGGACAGTCTGACACGCCAGCAGCAACGTGCTGTTTACGATTTGTATTATAATGCCGGTCGCCAGCAGATTCTATCGAATCCGCGTGTTTACGGAGAGGTCGTTTATCGTCCGGTAGACCGCCGCGAGAACTATGTAAAACGCTGTGTCGGTCTGCCCGGAGATACGCTGCAGATCGTAAACGGTCAGGTCATGATTGACGGCAAGGCTATCGAGAATCCCGAAAATCTGCAGTTCAACTACTTCGTACAGACCACAGGCCCGTATATCACGGAAGATATGTTCCGTGAATTAGGCATCAGCAAGGCAGACCAGACATTGTATGATGATTCTTCATGGGAAGAAACCTTCAGACAGATCGGACTGGACAATCGGAATGCACAAGGAAAGATGGCTCCTATTTATCATCTTCCGCTGACGAAGAAAATGTACGAAACATTGTCCGGCAACAAAAAACTCATCAGCAAGATCGTCATGGAACCGGAAGAGTATGCCGGACAGATGTACCCGCTCAACTTACATACCAAATGGAACCGTAACAACTACGGTCCGATCTGGATTCCCGCCAAAGGCGCTACTATCACTCTGACTGAAGACAACCTGCCTATCTACGAACGTTGTATTGTCGCTTACGAAGGTAATAAGCTGGAGATCAAGCCGGACGGTATTTATATCAACGGCGAGAAAACCGATCAATATACCTTTAAGATGGACTATTACTGGATGATGGGCGACAACCGCCACAATTCTGCGGACTCCCGCTATTGGGGATTTGTTCCTGAAGACCATGTAGTAGGTAAACCTATCGTTGTATGGCTGTCACTTGACAAAGACCGCGGATGGTTTGACGGAAAAATCCGTTGGAACCGCCTCTTCAAGTGGGTAGACTGATAAGGATACAGACGTGATAGAGTGATAAGGTGATAGAAATTGATGAACATTCGTAAATTCAAATGGATATTCGCATTCGCCGGAGCAATAGCCGTCGTGCTTCTGCTCCGGGGATTCGCTTTTACATCCTGCCTTATCCCTTCCACCGGTATGGAGAATTCACTTTTTCAGGGTGAACGTATTCTGGTCAACAAATGGAGCTACGGCCTGCGGGTTCCGCTGATGTCACTGTTCTCATATCACCGCTGGTGCGAGCAACCCGTCCGGAAGCAAGATGTTGTAGTCTTTAATAATCCCGCCGCCATCGGGCAACCGACTATTGACCGAAGAGAAATCTATATCAGCCGTTGTATCGGTACTCCCGGTGATACCCTGCTTGTCGATTCCCTTTTCTCCGTATCCTCTCCCGAAGCGCAACTCAATCCGGACAAGAAAAGGCTCTACACCTATCCCGCTGCCAAAGAGCAGTTGATCACTTCGCTTATGCAAACCCTTTCCATCACCAACGACGGACTGATGGGAAGTAATGACAGTACTCATGTCCGCAGTTTCAGCCGCTATGAATATTACTTACTGGAACAAGCGATCAGCGATCAGAACTGGATTCAGCCTTTGACGGAAAAGAGCGAAAAAGAGCTTAAACCGCTCATCGTTCCCGGCAAAGGGAAAGCACTACGAGTATATCCGTGGAATATCACATTGCTGCGAAATACCCTCGTGATGCACGAAGGCAAACAGGCGGAAATAAAGAATGATACGCTTTATATCGACGGAAAACCCACACAGCATTGTTTTTTTACCAAAGATTACTACTGGATGGCTTCCAACAATAGTGTCAATCTGTCCGATTCACGTCTGTTCGGATTCGTTCCGCAAGACCATATCATCGGGAAAGCATCGTTGATCTGGTTCTCTAAAGAAAAAGGAACGGGAATCTTTGACGGATACCGATGGAATCGCTTCTTTCAGTCTGTAAAATAATTCACATGCATAGTTTTCAACATAACATCTGTACATAAAATAATGAGAATAGCTTATTTATCATCTGCCTACCTTGCTCCTGTAGAATATTATACCAAACTATTGGAATATGATAAAATATATGTCGAACAACACGATCATTATATAAAGCAAACCTATCGCAACCGTTGTACGATTGCCGGACCTGACGGCGAACTGGCACTCTCCATTCCAACCGTCAAACCGGATACGCTGAAATGTCCGATGAAGGATATACGTATTTCCGATCACGGTAACTGGCGCCATCTGCATTGGAATGCCATCGAATCAGCCTACAACAGTACTCCTTACTTTGAATATTACAAAGACGACTTCCGCCCTTTCTACGAAAAGAAATACGAGTTTTTAGCCGATTTCAACGAAGAAATCTGCCAGCTGGTCTGTAAATCGATAGACATTCAACCCTGCATTGAACGAACTTCAGAATATAAAACGGAATTCACAACAGAAGAAACAGATTTCCGCGAGATTATTCATCCTAAGAAAGATTTCCAGATAGCTGATCCAGAATTTATTCCGCATCCCTATTACCAAGTCTTTGATTCCAAACTCGGTTTTCTCCCTAATCTGAGTATTATTGACCTGCTTTTCAATATGGGACCGGAGAGTTTGTTGGTATTAACAGGTAAATAACATTATAATAGCCAGACAAAGACATCAAACGTCCTGACACTACGTATCTTATCATATATCCCGGTAAGGTTAACAGGCGGACAAGCCTTGATTAATATCTTTTGTCCGCTTCCTGTTTTCGTTCCACGTACGTAAACCGTTGGGACTACGTACGTGATCCCATCGGTTCACGTACATGAACTCATGGGATTACAGACGTGAAACGAAGAAATGTAACGACCGTAATACATTAATCTAACGTTGAAAACAGCTTAACAAACGTAGCACAGACCATTAAATGAACCGTCTTACCTGAATCAGGAAGGCAGAATCTCTTATGAAGGTGACAATAGAAAAGCGATTTTTCTCTATTATCACCCTATTGTCACCACCTATTATCACCCTTATCACGCTAAATTACAACACATTAAGTCTGAAAAGTGACAAGTGACAATAAGAATAACGTTTTTAACTCTGTAGAAAGAGACAAATTATAATCATCAGGTCACTATTATTTCCTTCAACAGATTACTCTTCATTCAGTCGATTCAGCAAATATCTGACATTCTCAAGATGTAAATGATTGACCCGGTACATCTGTTTATATTGCCAACTATTTTTAGTAGTATCGATAATACAATCTATAAAAGAGCCCATTATATTGGCACTTTGCATACGATTGGTATTTGAAACCTGCATATTCATCATATGCATACCAAATCCTTTAATCACATCTTTTACACTAATTTTCTTAAAATGATGAACTGCCTCGAAGGCTGCTACATTACCAAAAAGAACATTCTCTAAATCTTCCAGTCTTTGCCGATCCGAGCGTTCCACCAAATAACTGGCAGGATTTATAAAACGATTAAGTGTAAGATAAAAGGTCATCATTTCATGATCTGAAGAAAAAATGGCATGCATGAATTGTGTTGCGTCCCCCGGACAAACAATCTGCTGGTTGTTTAAAACCTCCTTCATAAGAATTTAAATTAAATGGTGAATAAATTAAGTTCAACGGGGCTAAACAGAAAGGTGGTTTTAGATAATAAAAGAAGCGGTTCCGCCTGTCCCATTGCTCTTTTCTCGTTCACACAAGGCAGCAGGTGCATTAACACTCTACATGGGGGTGCGAAACCGCCCATATAGAATGAACCGGACAGGCATAAAAATGCCTGCCACAATTACAAGGCAGGTTTCCAGCCTTGTGTGATTTTGAAAAAAGAGCACTACAAAGATAGGACATAAATCAGAATAGGAAAAAGAAATTCATTCTAAATTGCATATACCACAGTAAAATGCAAGGTATAAGCCTTATTTCTAATCACAAGCCAAACTCGTTTCAAAGAAAAAGGAGAATGTTGTGACTCTCTCTTTTATAAGATAACAACATTCTCCCAGCAATCTGTTTTACCGGGGGAGGCCCCCAGTTTTACCAAACGGATACCTATCTCAACTCAAATGGTACAATTCCTTTAATGTCTCTGGATGATGTTCCGATGACTGCTTCAAACTTACCCGGTTCTGCCATCCACTCGTGTTTGACATCATCGAAGAAGCTCAGGGCTTTTTTATCAATCGTCAGCGTTACAGCCTTCTCCTCACCCGGAGCCAGTTTTACTTTCTTGAAGCCTTTCAGTTCCTTGACCGGACGAGGCAGAGAGGATTTCTTATCGCTGACATAAAGCTGGATAACTTCCTGACCTTCACGAGTACCTGTATTCTTTACGTTGATCGTGAAAGAGATGGTATCATCGGCAGTCATCACCTTTTTGTCAGCCGAAGGTTTCCCGTAAGCGAAAGTAGTATAGCTCAATCCGTGTCCGAACGGGAAAAGCGGTTTGGTCTTTTCTTTGTCTGCCCAGCGATAGCCTACAAAAATATCTTCACGATAGATTTCGTTTATGGTATCACCATTGTTCTTGGAGTGTGCCAACTCTTCTTTATTCCCCGGATATTCACCCAGTTTATGTGCGCCTACGTCTTCCAGTCTTGCAGGAAAAGTAAAAGGAAGTTTCCCCGACGGATTAGCATCTCCTAGCAGTACCGAAGCAAGAGCCGTTCCGGTTTCCGAACCTAAGAACCAGCCTTGAACAATAGCGGGCACTTCATTTACCCAAGGCATGGCAACCGCATTACCGGAGATATTTACGACAATCAAGTTCTTATTTACTTTTGCCAACTCGCCAATCACTCTGTCCTGCGCATACGGCAATCCAAGGGATGCACGGTCCGAATCTTCGCAATCCTGATGATTGCTCTTGTTCAGTCCACCGAAGAAAATTACGTAATCCGCATCTTTAGACACTTCTACAGCCTCAGCAAGAAGTTCATCCTCCGAACGGTCGTCTTTCAAATCTTGTCCGGTCTGTACTCCATTATATTCCCCTGTCGGGTCACCAACGTATCCACGGGCATACAAAACTTCCGTCTGTGAACCTACGCGGTTCTTCAAGCCGTCCAAAGGAGATATCTCATATTTCACTTTCAGAGAAGAACTGCCACCGCCTACAGTCATCATCTTAATGGCGTTTTCACCGATAACAGCAATCTTCCTGGCTTTCTTCAAGTCAATAGGCAATACATTATCCTTATTCTGTAACAGTACAATTCCTTCTTCACCGATTTTTCGTCCGGCTTGTCCATGCTCGGGCGAAGCCAGAGAACCGAAAGGTTTATGCGGGTTCATCGAAGTGCGGAAGATCAGACGGAGGATATTACTCACCTTTTCGTCCAGTTCTTTGGTTCCGACTGTTCCGTCCTGGATCAGTTTCAGGTAAGGATGTGCCAAATAGTAATTGTCATAAGCATTCCTTGTCCCGGCAGAAAGTCCGTTTGTCCATGAACCGAACTCCATGTCCAGACCATTCGAAATGGCCTGGAAAGTATCATGTACTCCGCCCCAATCTGAAACGACGACACCATCAAAGCCCCATTCCTTACGCAGAATATCTTGCAGTAATCGCTTATTATGGCACGCATGCTGAGTCTTATAGAGCTTACCGGAGTCGGTATCTTCACTAAACGAATAAAGGTTGTAAGCTCCCATTATCGCCCAAGCACCACCTTCCTGAACGGCCGCTTTGAAAGCCGGAAGATAAATCTCATAAAGAGCACGGTCGCTCAAATGAACATTGGTGGTGTGACGGTTGAACTCCTGATTGTTTAATGCGTAATGCTTCACACAAGCAGCAACACCGTTTTCCTGTACTCCCTTAATATAAGGAACTACCATCATGGAAGACAGGTACGGATCTTCGCCCATATATTCAAAATTACGCCCATTCAACGGGGTACGGTAGATGTTGACACCGGGCCCCAGGAGAATATCTTTTTTCCGGTAACGGGCTTCTTCGCCAATGCTCTTCCCATAAAGGTAAGACATTTCGGGATTCCATGTTGCAGAAAGGCAAGTCAATGCAGGATAGGCTATACAGGAATCGTTTGTCCATCCTGCCTGATCCCACTCATCCCATAATACTTCGGGACGGATGCCGTGAGGGCCATCGGTTGCCCATACTTCGGGAATCCCTAAGCGGGGGACTCCCGGTGAACTAAATTTAGACTGCGCATGAGTCATCTTCACCTTCTCTTCAAGTGTCATACGGCTCAGCGCATCTTTCACCCGTTCTTCGATAGGCTTGCTCGTGTCCAGATATACTGGTGTCTGCGCCATATTCATAGTCGGTAAAACGGCGGCTATAGACAAGCCAAGTAACGTTGCTTTAAATTTCATGTTCATAAATGATTTCTGTATTTTTACTTCTTCACAACAGAAAGAATTCCTTTATCTATCCCCTGAGTGAAATCTAACGTAAACACATAAGTAACTCCCTGTTCTAACGGAGAGGCCAATACAAGATTTTCCTCATCAACATTGAATAAGTTCCGGGTAGCCTGATCCATTTGCAGGTTCTTTTGATGAAATTGCTGATCCCAAGACTTTCCACCCAGATATTTAACACTGATATAATCGTATCGTATGCGTTCACCAATAACCGTACTGCCTTCAGCACCAGTCTTCCCAGTAAACTGATAAACTTTCGGACTGATTTCCGCCACACAATAAGCAGTCGAAAAGTCCCAGTTAAATTCGTCCTTAATAGACGGAGAGCCCATACCATAGCCCAACAACCATACGGCACCATGCCCGTCAGCATCCAGTCCGGCTTCACTATTGCCATTCATACGTATTACTGCAAAGTATTTACGTGTAGCATTTACCATCACCCTGTAGCTACCGGCAACCGGCAAGAACTTCAAGTGATTATCTCCGGTCTTCACCAGATAATCCGGATCAACATACCAATCATTTAGATCTTCGATGCCACCTATTTCGAGTGTCTGGTTCTGCGTCAAAGACATCTGCAATTGATACATATCGGAACTGCCTTCTTCCAGCTTCATTCCATTGATTGTAATGTCCGGTCGCGGCAAGTCTACCTGTCCTACTTTCTCTACAGTCAGTACTGCTTTGGTATTACCTTTCGTTACATCTACCGTAAACTTATAAACACCGCCTCTCTCAAATTTCTGACCTTCCTGCAACTTCAAGTTACCCGACTCTGTTATTTCAACAAGGTCGCTTGTAGTAGAGATGGCATCTCCCTTAAATTCACCATTATCCCACTTGTTTATGTGGAAGAATTTAAAGTCAATATCACTTGTTTTCATAGTCACACCGGCAGTAAACGTAAGCTGATACTTCTTTGCTGTAAGTTGCGGCATACACAAACCATTCTCCGGCGTCCATCCCACTTCGTACAAAGATACCGACGGCTTGCCAATTCCATTTCCGATAGCCCAGATAGCTCCTGTCCCGTCATCCTGCAATTTAGCTGCTTCACCGTCTTTTAAAGCTATGACAGAGAAGTACTGTCTCTTACCGTTTGCTGTAATCTGATAGCTTCCGTCAATCGGCAGGAACTTCAGTGTTCCATCCTCCTGCTTTTCAAAAAAGTCCGGATCAATCCACCATTCATCATAAGCAGGCACTCCTTCGAACGTCAGAATGTCATTCTGCTTTAACGACAGTTTAACAGCATATACATCGTTTTCTACCAGTTCCATTTCTTTTCCATTCAGCAATAATTTGGCAAACGGACTTGCTTCATAGTTGAAAGTATTAAACTGAATCGTATAATTGCCCGGCTCTGTATTGGAGAACGGGATAGACGTAGTAGAGCCTACTGCAATCGTATTGTCTTCCCAGCCAAAAGTTAGCTCGTTGCCGTGCTCCCCTACTTTCGGAGTTTTGATATACGCTTTCATCTTCTGCGAAAAGTCTCCCGATACGCTATAATGATACATCGATTGCCTGTCCATCCGGTACTCCTGCCCTTCTTCATCTACCAGGGTCAGATAAGGAAAGTCCGGGCGTGCCAACGTAAGTTCCGTTTCCTGTTCCGTCGTAGTAAAGTGAATATTCTGAAGGATATACTTCAATGTCGCCTTTCCGTTAGGAATATTAGCATAATAAGGAATATAAATCTTTCCGGTATAGTCGCTTCCACTTGTCTTTGTTCGGATCACCGTTTCAGATACCTGTTCTTCTCCATAGAAAAGCTGCGCTTTCAAAGTAGAAAGAGGAACGTCTACATCCGAAGCCTTGATCGTAAACGGAAGGCTGTCGCCGAAAAGGGCATCCGCATTCTCCGCCTTGATCTCCATACTCGGATTACCGGGAAGGAACTCGTCATCATTACAGGAATTCATGGATAAGATTCCCGCCAATGCCAATGTTATATAGATACTTTTTTTCATTGTCTTTATACTTTTAAGGTTCTTACTTTGACTTTGCCCAACGGTATGAAGTTACTGATTTACCGGGAACGTCATAAGCGAAATGACGTTGACCGTCGCTGACAGTTATCTTCTTCGACTTCTCATTGTTGTTTATCAGAACAAAGGCATACGTTCCGTCCGTATTTTCGAAAGCAGAACAGGTAATACCGTTGTCCGTATAACCGGTAGTGGCGATACGCACAGCTCCCGGCTTCACAACACTTGAAAGATGAGCAATGATATAGTAGTGAGAGTTACGTATGATTGTCTTATAATCACTGTTATTGATATCTACCGCACCATAGCAAGTCTGACAACCACCTTCACGATTCGGACCACGGTCGTTATCGAGCATCAGATTCCAGACAATTACGCCCTTACACCAATTATTGATTGTTCCCAATGCTACCTCTTCCATATCTTCCATCAGACGCTTCGACAAGTCACGTCCGCTGTTCCATGTGCCGATAGAAGTTTCTGTAAACAGAAGTTCTTTCTCAGGATATGCCTGATGTATATTCAGCAATTCTTCACGGTTGCCGCCATAGTTATGGTAAGCAGCACCTGCCAGATACTGAGAAGCAGCGGCATCTTCGTAAATCTTGCCCGGATAGTTCTTCTGCGATTCGATATTGTCATAATTGTAGTTATGGTCGAAAGCATAAATCTTGGTAGACAGTCCGGCAGCTTTCATCTGAGGACCGAGCGCTGTTTTCACGAAGTCTCTTTGTTCTTCCCATTCCATATAGAGCGAAGCGGAGTTGCCACGGTTCAAAGGTTCATTTTGCGGAGTTACTGCATAAATGTCAATGCCTTCGGCTTTAAATGCCTGTATCCATTTCACAAAATAAGTAGCATAATCCTGATAATAATCCGGGTTCAATTGTCCGTTCGTCCACGAATCCAATGGTGTACGGTCTGTCAGGCTTTTCACTTTCATCCATTTCGGACAGGTCCAAGGAGCAGCAATTACCTTGATAGAAGGGTTAATGGCCAGAATCTCTTTCAGGATCGGAAGGATATAGTCCTTTTCTTCGCTCTGCAAAGCAAAGTTTTCGATCCCTTTCGTATCACAGCAGGTATATTCGCTTAACGAGAAGTCCGAACAACCGATGGAAATACGGATGTAACTGAATCCGAAACCATCTTTGTCGGAGAATGTTTCCGTCAGGAAAGCATGACGGTCAGCCGGTTTCATCAGTAACAGGTTGTAACAGGTAGAACCTGTGATAGCTGCTCCGAAACCATCCATCGTCTGGTACTGTTCCGCAGGATTCAAAGTTATTGTGGTCGGAGCCAGATTGTCTTTCGGGCTGAAGTTAACCGCATCACGGGTCAAATCACGGGTCAGACTACTGGTTGTCGTATAAATGGCTACATCTCCGGTGGGGACAGGTACTACCGGTTTTTCCGCATCATCACTATTGCTACAAGCCGCTAATATGGTGAAGCATCCTAAAAAGGTCAGTGCTATATTTCTCATGTTTATCATAATCGTTAGTTTCTTTTTCTATTTAAATACATTATAAGCGATGTTATCTCTGGCTCTATCAATATCCGGGGTTCTGTTCAATCTTGTCATTGGCATCGATTACCGATTGTGGGATAGGCAGGCGATAAGAGTTCTTATCAAAGGCGTAGATCTGTGACTTGCGACCTGAATCTTTCGCATATACGGCGTTCATCACCTCTTCTACCTTATCCAGACGAACCAGATCAAACCAGCGTTGTCCTTCGAATGCCAGTTCCAGCCGACGTTCGTTGAGCAATGCGGTAATCATCGCATCCCGGTCTTTACGTACGGATGAAGACAATTCGCCCAATCCGGCACGTTCACGCACTTCGTCGATGATCTTAGCTGCCGCTTCCAGATCCGGTGTATCCTGCATGATCAACGCTTCTGCCTTCAATAACAGCACATCAGCATAGCGGTATTTAATAATGCTGCTATTAGCCGAACGGCATTTGTACATGAAAGGATAATTGTCCGACGGATAATAGTTGCTCCAATTACAATCATAGTAAACTACCGATTCCTGAAAGCGAATCTGATCTCCTTCTTTCTTGAAAGCATTGATCAAATCACGTGACGGAGTTACCCATTTTGCCCAAGTGAAGTTATTATTCCAGTTTACAAGGTCACGTCCGAACATCCATGTACACCAGTTACCCGAACCGGGAGTAAACTGAGCTTCCAGTATAGATTCTTTAGTATTACGGGCTTTTGCATCCGTTCCGGCAGCATTCATGCCGAACAAATCGCTAAAGTCCTTCACAAGCTCAAAACCATCAGCCTTCACCTCGTCACAGTAACGGATTACTTTTGAATAGTCACGCAACGGTTTCTCTGCATAGATCTTTGCAAGAAGAGTACGGGCTACGGATTTTGTAAACAGAGTTTTGTTGCCTGCCGTATTATCCGGCGCATGCTGAATGGCAGCCAGCAAATCTTTCTCTATCTGCTGATAAGCTTCCAGTTCTGTGTTTTGTGCCGGGAAATATTGTTCATACACATCTTCGATATTTTCTGAAGTAATATCATCAGCTACTGTTGTAATAACCGGGAAATCCCCCCACAGACGTACCATATCGAACATGACCATGGCACGGAATATCATTGCTTCCGCCTTATACTGCGCACGTTCGGCAGTAGTCAAAGAGTTATCGGTCACCAAGTCAATATTACATATCAATTTATTGGCACGGGCAACGTCTTCCAGATAACGGTTCCAGTCACGTTCGAGCACAGAGTTGGAACCTTCGATGGAATTGTTCTCAAACGGAAGTACCTCAGCTCCCGTAGTTCCTGCGTACGCATTATCCGCATGCGAATCTGATATGAGCAACAAGTCCACATACCAGTGTTCCTGACGATCGCGCATCTGATTATAGATAGTCGTCAGGTGACTTTCTACAGCCGCTTTATCTTTAAATACCACCTTTGTACCGGTATCCGTCACACTTTCGGTCACATCCGAATAAGTATCGATCGGATCGTAATTCAGTGAGCAGGAAGAAAGTCCGAACAGCAAACCGGAAGTGAGTCCATAAAATATATATCTTAGTTTCATAGTCTTTCCTTTCATTAGAATTCAACATTAATACCAAACACGTATGATCTAGAATGCGGGTATGTACCCCAGTCGATGCCTTGCACCGTACCGCTGTTGCCCCATTGGTTTACTTCCGGATCCATGCCGGAGTAGCTTGTCCATGTCAGCAGATTGGTAGCGGTAAAGTAAGGTTGCAGACGGGTGATTCCCCATTTCTGCAGTAATTTGCCCTTAAAGTTGTACGACAAGGAAACGTCTTTCAATCTCAGGTAACTGCCATCTTCAATAAAGTAAGTAGAGTTCAGCAACTTGAAATTAGCTTTCGGCACATTGGTTATCTGTCCAGGTATCTTCCAGCGGTTCAGTACTTTGGTAGACTGATTCTTTCCATCGTACATCCCTTCTGTTTCTATACGGGAAGCATTGAAGATATCATTTCCATAAGAGCCTTGGATAAACACACTCAAATTAAATCCTTTCCATGAGAAAGTGTTGGTCAGACCATAAGTAAAGTCCGGATTCGGGTCGCCGATATAAGTACGGTCGGAAGTCGAGATTTTACCATCACCACTCAGGTCACGATACATTAATTCACCTGTCTCAGGATCTACACCGTCACTGATATATCCGTAAAAGCCTCCTAAAGCACGTCCCGGCTCATTACGCACTACATAATCGTTGACTACATCCGCAGTTTTGGCATCATAGTACACTTTCTGCAATTCAAGTTTCGTCAATTTGTTCCGGTTGAAGGAAATATTGAAGTCCGTATCCCAGGTAAATGCTCCCCCCCGGAAGTTCTTCGAACTAATGGTAAGCTCAAAACCTTTATTAGTCATTTCACCTTCATTACGGGCGATAGAAGTAGCTGCAGCAGCACCGGCAGGCAGCGATACGTTCATCAGCATGTTCTTGGTCTTCTTGTAATAGTAGTCCATGTTAAAAGTCAAACGTCCATTCAATACTGTCAGGTCCAGACCAATATTGGTCTGAGTAGTCGTTTCCCAAGTAAGGTCAGACGTACGTAAATTGGCCTGGCTGATAGTCGGTACCGCATTCGCATAATCTGTTGTATCACCTTCAGCCGCTACCTTAAACCATTCAATACGACCGATATTATAACGTTGCAAATAAGCATAGTCACCAATACCAGACTGATTACCTGTCTGTCCCCAGCCTCCACGTATTTTAAAATCATCAATCCACGTCAGATCAGCCATAAACTTCTCGGAAGATACACGCCAGGCAGCTGAGAACGATGGAAATACCCCCCAACGATGATCAGGATGCAACTTAGAAGAACCGTCGGCACGCAGGTTAGCCGTCAACAGGTACTTACTATCAAAATTGTAAGCTACACGTCCGAAAAATGACATAATTCCTGTCTCTTATACACATCTCCGAGCCCACGAGACAGGCAG
>ENA-OZKN01000669-OZKN01000669.1-human-gut-metagenome-genome-assembly--contig:-NODE-669-length-13458-cov-4.928374_pt1 | contig 13458 bp, 22 predicted proteins | sample MGYA00244827_ERZ653766 | MGnify/ENA primary metagenome ERZ653766 (study PRJEB26926, sample SAMN06165281) | human gut metagenome | biome: ENVO:00009003; feature: ENVO:2100002; material: ENVO:00002003... | reverse complement strand
GGGCTCGGAGATGTGTATAAGAGACAGGTCGACACTCTTGCCCAAATACCTGTTCAGTTCCTCCTGCAATTTATGACCGACACGCTCACGTTCTTCTATAATTCCCTTGAAAGACGAATGACCTGACAGTTCCCATACCAGAAGTTCTTGTATGAGTACATTATCTTTTAGATAGTTAAGTTGACACATAAACACATCCTTAACAATCTGCTTTATGTTACCGTCTTTAGCTCGTTTAATGGTGTCAATAAACTCCGAATAGGCAAACGAATAATAGTCATGACGCTTTGCCCATTCCACGAGCAAACCATCCAACCCACCGAAATAGCGATAAATCAAAACCTTATCGCATCCGGCTTGATTAGCGATGCGATTAACTCCGATTTTGGTAAAACCGTTGTTCTCTACGATATGGCTCACGGCTTCAAGGAGCCTCTTTTCTGTTTCTTTCAATTCCATCTTATATAATGTCACCAAGTGGTGACAAAATTATAAAAATAATCGGTGACAACCAAATACAAGGCTGTATAAACGCTATTTTTCAGAATGTAAAATAGTCAGAAACAGGAGAGTATCGAGCAATATACTCTTTCGGTGTGTAGCCGGAGAATAGCTTGAATTCTTTAATCATGTGGGATTGGTCGGTGTACCCACATTCGTATGACAGCTGCGCAAAACCTATTCCCTGATTATGCTGCATGATAGATAAGGTACGTTGCAACCTGACTATACGCATGAAATCTTTGGGTGCCGTTCCTATGTTTTCCGAGAAAATCCGGGAGAATTGCTTTTCGCTCAGGCACGCAATATTCGAAAGTGCCCTGATATTTGTTTGAGTGGAATTGTTGATATGACGTATCACGTCCGCCAGTCGTGGCAGATGATAAGGTGTCCCGTACATCAGGCACTCGTAGAAATAATTCTCTATCAGTTCAATGCAGATGTCGTGATTTTCACTGTCTTCAACTCTGTGTGCCAAATCACGCAAGGCTGGATTTTCAATGTCCGCAACCGCCATATTCCTGTCACGCAGTAAAGTGACAGGAATACAGAAGAATATTTTTGCCGCATGAGGCTGGAATACTGCCACAATCATTTCAATGTCGCCGGTTGAAGCCACATCTGAATAGCCGCTTTCCTGACCGCAAATAAAACTATGCGGTTGCAATTCATCGTTTTCAAATAATCAGTTCACTATCCCGTCATCTTTTTTTGAATTTCTCTTTTGCGTATTCGTAGGATTCAAGGATGTAAGGTTTTAATAATTCAAACGTCGCTTCAGATGGGGTTAAAGCGCAAATCCAGCCCATCCACGCATAAACCGGATGCGGCATAATGACATCCTTTGCGGTAAATTCATACGGCATATCTACAATGCAACCTTTACATGGACGTTTGGGCAGTTCTCCGAATAAAGTGCGGAAAGTCTGTTTCCTGACTCCTATATTTATTCGCCACACATCCTTGCGGTCAAGGTGGGAAGCTCGATCATTGTCGCCATCCTTTTCTTTTACCGTCAAGACATAAACACCACGTTTCAACACTCCATCCGGATTATAGAAAATTCCATGCTCGCCCCAACTGTCTACTTCGACCGTCCCTTCAAGGTTGTCAAGGCAATATTTCAAAATATCATCAGGTGCAATAGCCATCTTTAATCAAAACATTTAATTAACCTGTACATCGTTTCTATATCCTCCGATGCCATCTCGAATTTTGACTTTTCAATCAGAATGTTCTGACCGGTCATGATGTATGAAGGTATAATGCGTATTCCTTTATAGAAAATCTCAGTATTACGTAACTTGTAAGTAGATATACTTGGAACGGCATTTTTCTTGGTCGCCTTCTTGCATATCATATTAAAGGCTTTCTTTGCCACATCCCCCATAAGCATGATAACCTTGACGTTTGGAAACAAAGCAAGCTCTTTTTCCAGATAGGGCAGGCTATCCTCTATGCTCTCCTTTGAAACGGCATATTCGGTTTTAGGTGTCTTGACAGCATTGGTAATGTAAATTCCATTATTCAGAATGTCTTGTACTGAACCTATCTCTATTCCTGCTTTTCTGAACATCGGAATTGTCGTTGACATATACGCGGAATCAGGTTTCCCGTAGAAGTCTTCCTCCGGACATGACGGGACAACCTCATTTATCATGATTGCCTGTATGATTTTCGGATTAACCTCTACATTGTTGAAGTGCATATCTGTCTCTCTTTCGGAGAGTTGCCGTAGTTGTTGCTTGATGTTCATAATGCTATCCGTTATAGTTGCGTTTTATTTCGTCAATCGTCTTACCGCCTATTCCGAAGTTCTCATCCGGCAATTCCTTGATGGTGACGGTAAAGAACTGCACAGGAATATGGGTTATTTCGGCAGCTGTTGCTGTCAGACGCTCAATAAGTTCTTTCTTTTGTTCGGATGTCAAAGCCCCGATTTCAACTGAAATGTACGGCATAATATATTATAATTTTAATTTAGACAGAATTAGAGCCATGTTCTGACCAAGATTGCGCATATTGGCAATTCCCTCGTCATCTTTAAGGACATCGCCAATTTCTCGCCCATAAACCATGTTCCAATATGTCGAGCCTATGACAATCATCTCTTTATTGAGAAAAAAATGATTCATAGTGTCAACGGCTGTCATCCCCCCGGCACGACGAACGGCGGCAACAGCCACGCCCAATTTATGTTTCAATATTCCCTGATTGACAGCAGCGACAACGCCACCTCTGTCCAACAATGCTTTCATTCGAGAGGAAACATCTGCTGAATAAACCGGCGAACCGAGAATTATCCCGTCAGCTCCAACCATTTTGCTAAATACATCGGAAAAACCGTCTTTGCGGAATACACAATTGCCTTTACCTTTACAGGCAAAACAAGCATGGCATGGCCCTATATCGACATCGGCCAATTGAATAAGCTCGGTTTCAATACCTCTCTTATTCAGTTCCTCAAATATTGTGCGGATTATGATAGCTGTATTACCATCTTTCCGCGAGCTGCCGTTAATTCCAATTACTTTCATAGTTCTCTGTGCTGTTCCATTTCAATACAATTCCAAGTTTCGCCCAAGCAAGAATAGCTTTCTGCTGTTGGAACAATCACGCGCCTGAATCCGGCAGACTTATAGCAATGGATGGCTGACGGATTATTTTCAAAGACACCGAGTGATACTTTCGTAGCACCAAGCGTCTCAAAAGCATATTTGACTGCCATTGAAACAAGAGTTTTACCAAAACCTTGACCACGTTTTGAATCATCGACAATGACGAATCCCAAGCGTTGTTCCGATGAATCATCTGCCGGAGTGCGCAGGGTGATATATCCCACAATGTCATTGCCATTCAACATTGTCAGGGCGCGTTGACTTTGTCCGTCAATATGCCGCTCGTGATAGATATTCATATCTTCTGGTGTGACCGGGTAACACTCATATCTGTCAGCGCACCATTGGCGCATAAGATATTCGTTTTTTAGCCAAGTAGTAATTACATTGGCATCTGTGGACTGATATGGTCTAAGACTAAAGCGCATCATTATAGAATTGTTTTCAACTCTTCATTGCAAAACATTGTCGGTGTAAATTCCACAATCTGATAGTTGGCAATGTCGTTGATGTGGAACGGATCTTGAACAATGATGGAATCCACGGCCTCACGATTGTCGGCCTTTATCATTATCACACCGCCAATGCGTGGAGTCTGCGGTCCTGAGGCAATAAAATCGCCTGCGGCATAATGCTCGGCAAGATAGTCGCGATGTGCCTGAAGGAAGCGGTCAACTTCTTCAATCGGTTTCTTGTATGTAAGGATTGCGATAAACATGGCTGTTCAATTTTTCCAGCGTTTGAGATGCGGGAAAAACTGACGCATCTGCTCCTTCATCTGTTCGACCGTGAGATTCTGACCTGAGTTCTTGTTTATCTCATCGGTGAACTGAGCGCAGTGGTCAATCATCTGCTCCATAGTGAAGTCTTGTGTGAATCTGCCATCCTTATAGCAGTAGATACAGTAATCCTCGTTGCGACTGCCATCAGCATTAGTACCTTTGTTGTCTGTAGTCAGCGGCATTCCGCAGCTTTGACAAAATTTATGTTCCATATTCTTATCTTATTTTTGTTTAATCAAACCTTCCAAGACAATCTTAGAAACCTCAGCAATGATGGCTGAGGTCGTTGCTATGTCGTAATTGGAATCAGCAACAAACACGGCAATAGAATATCTTGTACCATTAGGCAAATTCACATATCCACAATCATTTACTGCGGATATGCGACCTTCGGGTGTCGGAAATCCCGTACCTGTCTTATGTCCTATCAGGGCATTAGTAGGCAAAAGGGGTAAAGCAAGCCTGTCAAGCCCCGTGCGACACTGTTCAAGCATGACGGATATTTCAGAATATGACTGTGATGCGTTTCTCAATTCGTGGTAAAACCTATCAAATAGCTGCGCCATTGCCAAAGGTGTGGTACGGTTAAGATAGCTTAGGTATGGATCACGGTGCATATCTTCTTCCGAGGCTCCGATTACAATCTCATCAGAGATACCCATTTGCCTCATTATTGATGTTACTCCCGATGTTCCACCGACGCGATGCAGGAGTATGTCTGCCGCATTGTTGTCACTCTCAACCAAAGACCATTCAAGCAGTTCTCTTATAGTCATGGTATTTCGGTTCTTACCATACTTTTTGAGCATCGGGCTATAGGTATCCTCTTTCATAGCCTTCTCGCTGAATGTTACGGTATCGTTCAGGGACATACCGTTAGTATTTATCCAGTGCGCTACCGTCAGAGCCAGCGGAAATTTGACTACGCTCATCATAGGGAAATCCCGATTGCCGTTGACAGATACGGTGTCTTTGCCATTGATAATGACCGCGACACCTATCCGGGCATCTTTCCCTTTGATATACTCGTGCAAAGCATTCTCTATCGCCTTGTTTCCACCTGCGAAAACAGGCGATATAAAAGACAGAAATGTTATTATAATCAGTAATATCTTCATTTTGAATGCGTTTTGTCCCTCATATAAAATGACAGTCTAATGAACCTAAATCCCCGTCTTGAATAGCTTTGATTGAATTACGAATTATATCTGCGTCCCAGTTCCACCATTGGAGTTCTTGCAATCGGGCTATAATATCTGTAGAGAATCGTTTTCGTATTTCCTTTGCAGGAACACCGCCAACAATCGAGTATGGCTCGACATCCTTTGTGACAACAGCTCGTGTGCCAATTATAGCACCATCACCGATGGTCACTCCAGCCATTATTATAGCGTCATATCCAATCCACACATCATTGCCAATTACAATATCGCCCTTGTTATCCCAAGCAGAAACAACATCAGATTTCGGTAAGTCCCATTCCTCAAAGAAAAGCGGGAACGTGTATGTAGAAAGCGATTTCAGGGTATGGTTGGCGCAATTGAATATAAACTTTGCTCCGCAGGCTATTGAGCAAAACTTTCCGATAATCAAACGATCATGATTTATAGGATAATGATACAACACGTTATTCTTCTCAAAGTCACGAGGGTCATTCACAAAATCATTGTAAATGGTAAAATCTCCGACTTCGATATTCTGGTTCGTTATGACTGATTTAAGATAGACAGTCTGATTATCACCAGAACGAGGATATATTTCTGTTTGGTTCATATCTAAAACTATTTGAGCCGTTCTATTTCATTTATATTCAATATGTGCAAATAATGATAAATATTGCCATCTTCCTGCGCATCACCATTAATGCCAATAACGCTCTTGACTTCCATATAATAATCAGTTCTATTCTTGGCGATTGCCTTCTAACACCTGATTTATCAACTCCCGGACTTCATCGTCTGACATTTTCCTATCTCTTACAAGAGTGCTTATCACTCCACGAATGGAATTGTTGAAATATCGCTGAACGACATTTTTCAGATTGTTACCACAATACTCCTCTCTTTCTATAAGGGGATAGTAGATGAATCCGTTGTTTCCTGCCGGCTTGTGGCCTAAAAAGCCCTTATCAACAAGAAACTTCACGAATGTAGATATGGCGGTTCTGCTTGGACGAGGTTCGGGATAAGTGGCGATAATCTCCTTAACGGTAGCTTCACCCTTCTCCCAAAACTTGTTCATCACTTCTTCTTCACGCTTGGTAAGTTGTTCCATTATCTTCAACTTAAGATTTATAGTGCAAAGTTAGTCTAAATTCGTTAGACCGCAAAGATTTATATGCTTAAACCTGTTGGTTGAATTAAATTAGAGAATATTTTATCTGCCCAATCGGACGATGATTAACGAAATTGATATATTGCATGAACGCCATTGCAGCGATTTTGCCTGTCATTCGGGTGAAAAGACCGCAGGATTGCTTTGCGTAGTTTCGTATCATTATAAGATTGTCGTTGGGCTGAGAAAATATCGTTTCGATACGTTTACGGAACCTCTTGTATGCCCATGTGGGCGGACGCCGGTTTTTCTGATTAAGCCGATATGGGACTTCAAGAGTGATATTTGCTGCCTCAAAGAGATTCTTCTGAATCTCAGCACTGAGATAGCCTTTGTCTCCAAGCATCATGCAATCATGATATTCCCAGCGTACGTCCTTGAGATAATGAAGGTCATGGATGCTTGCGACAGTCATGTCAAAGGAATGGATAACACCACGTATTCCGCAGACTGCATGGCGGCTTATCTCCATTATAGGATCCAGGATGGTGGAGATATGCACCGGTCTCCCTGTCCTGCGTGACGGGAACTTGATTCCGGGTCTGTCAGCCAGACTATGCCTCTCGACCCTGTTTCATGCAGTCATTTTTCAATGGGGTTCTACTAATATCAAGTTTTGTTGTATGCTTTGTTTCAAATAAAATTCAATCCTCATGACGCATTATTAATTATGAACCATACAGCGGATACAGGTGTTGAAGTTGGATAGTAAATATATGTAATATCACAGTTTATGACACAATATCAATTAAAACGGGCTTACGAACCCGCTTCTCCGGAAGACGGCTTCAGGGTATATATAGACAGACTTTGGCCGAGAGGTCTCTCGCACGAGACTTTCCATTATGATTTGTGGGATAAGGATATCGCGCCGTCCACAGAACTCCGCGAATGGTTTCATGCGGATCCCGATAACCGATGGTCTGAATTTGAGACTCGATATTCCAAAGAACTGGAGACCAGCCCTTCGTTCGGGGCATTGCGACATCTTCTTGCACAGAAATCTGTAGTGACATTACTTTATTCGTCTCATGATGAACGACATAACAATGCCATTGTGGTTTACAACTTATTGACAAAATAATCTCTTAACATATCCTCCACTTATGAAAATGTTCTGTTACCAGTGCCAGGAGACCGCACGCGGCAAAGGCTGCGATATTCAAGGTGTATGCGGAAAGAAACCCGAAACGTCTGCAAGAATGGATCAGCTGCTTTACATCGCCCGTGGCATGGCCATCGTAAACCGACAGTTGCGAGAGAAAGGCGCATCAAGCAAGGATGCATCACGGTTCATCGTCGACGCACTGTTCACCACCATCACCAACGCGAACTTCGACAATGATATGCTCGACGGCTATATCACAAAAGCCCTCGACCTGAAAAACGAACTCGAAGGAGAGTCGAAAAAGCGCGGCATGGAGCCTCCTTTCATGCCTGAGGTGTCGTATCATATCCCAAAGGAGGAATATGGCGTACATGAGGTAATCGAACACAGCGGCACTCTTGAAGAAGAAATCACAAGTGTGCTCCATGACAAGAACCCGGATATAAGAGGTCTCAAGCAGCTTGCCATGTACGGCTGCAAGGGTATGGCGGCCTATGCCCGCCACGCCTGTAACCTCGGTTATGAGGACGAAGACATATATGTCGTGATAGAGAACGCCCTTGCCGAGATAAGCCGTCCTGACATAAGCGTGGATGAGCTGTTTTCGCTCGTGCTCAATGTGGGTGACGGGGGTGTCAAGGCTATGGCTCTGCTTGACAAGGCAAACACATCGACCTACGGCAATCCCGAAATCACAAAGGTAAACATCGGAGTAAGGAACCGTCCGGGCATACTCGTGAGCGGTCACGACCTCAAGGATCTTGAGGAACTGCTCGAACAGTCAGCAGGCAAAGGGGTTGACATCTACACCCACTCGGAGATGCTCCCTGCCCAAAGCTATCCTTTCTTCAAGAAATTCCCCCACTTTGCAGGTAACTACGGCAACGCATGGTGGCGGCAGATTGACGAGTTCGAGACATTCAACGGCATGTTCCTCTTCACCTCCAACTGCATCGTGCCCCCGCGCCCGAAAACCACCTACATGGACCGCGTCTACACGACCGGTGTCGTCGGAATGCCCGGCACACATTTTATCCCCGAGGGGAAGGACGGCAAAAAGGATTTTTCCGAAATCATAGAGCGGGCGCAGACATGCCAGCCGCCGACAGAGATAGAGCACGGTGAGATTGTCGCCGGATTCGCCCATAACCAGGTGCTTGCTTTGGCGCCTAAGATTATCGACCTCATCAAAATCGGTAAAATCCGCAAGTTTGTGGTCATGGCAGGCTGTGACGGCAGAATGCCCTCGCGCAAATACTATACGGAATTTGCGGAAAGGCTTCCTAAAGACTGCGTGATTCTCACCGCAGGCTGTGCCAAATACCGCTACAACAAGCTTCCGCTCGGTGATATCGAGGGTGTTCCGCGCGTGCTCGATGCCGGACAGTGTAACGACTCCTATTCGCTCGTCGTGATTGCCAATGCTCTCAAGGACGCTTTCGGCCTGGAGAGTGTCAACGATCTGCCGATTGTCTACAACATCGCATGGTATGAGCAGAAGGCGGTGATAGTGCTTCTGGCCCTGTTGAGCCTCGGAGTGAAGAATATCCACACCGGCCCGACGCTGCCGGCGTTTTTCACCCCCGAAATTCTGAAAGTGCTTCAGGAGAAGTTCAATATAGGTACCATCGCTACCGTTGACGAAGATTTGGCTACCCTTATCGGTTGAAAGAAATGGACGGTCGGAATGTGAATCGGTTTATCCATAAATATGTGATAGCGGCGGCGCACGCCATCCTTTGGCTGGCGGCGCTGTCTCTTGCCGCATATTTCCATCTTGACCACGGATATTCGGCTGCCGAGGCGCTTCTCGGCTCCACGCTCATGGCATATTGTGCATATGTCTGTGAGTCCGGACTGGGCACATGGCGCGTGGCGGCCGCTGCCGGTGATGTTAGGATTGATTTCAGGAAGGCCGGATTGTGGGGATGGATTGTCGTGAACATAGCGGTAGCAATAACCCTGTCGTTGCTTTTTCTGAAATACCCCGAATGGTGGATATTGCTCCTCATCATACTTAACGCCGGATGGCAGAAATATATGAACGGTCGAATACCCCCGCGTTTGCATGAAACCTTCCAGTCTGTAAAGCTATGAAAATATCATCCGAACTGTTCCTCTGCCTCGGGCTTGTCTTTGCCGCTTTATATTTTCTGATATTCGGCATCGGCTTTGTCATCACTATGAAGATTCGCAAAAAAGAAACCTCTAAATAAATTTACGACATGTTCAGATTAAAAGACAGAATTCCATACGCTGACGGCTCCATAGCGAAGGAGATTGTCATGCAGAACCATAGCGGGCTTTCGCTCCTTATGGCAGTTGACAAGGGACTTGAGATTCCCACACATACGGCTAATGCCGACGTGCTCGTCCAGGTAATAGATGGGAGCATGGAGTTCAACATTGAGGATAAAGTACTTGAGTTGAAAGAGGGTGATGCGCTCACTATGACACCGGGTGTGAAACATTCCTTAAAGGCTACGGAACGGTTCAAGGTTCTTGTCACAAAACTCAACGCATGAGCACGGCATCGTTCGGGCTTCAGGCATCCTGAGGGTATGGACTCCCCGGATGCCTTTATTATTTCCCGATTAGATGTCGGATAGCCATTATCGGGTGATAAATGAGCATCCTCGGGCCGGAAAAGCGCATGACCGTCTTTATTTTTTCTTTCATATCCGGACGGTAACAATGTATCCTGCATTTGCGGCAACTTCCTTTCGAATCGCTGAAAGGACAATGGCGCAGACGGCTTTCGGCATACCTCGCCAAATTCTCACACCCGGGACAAGTATCTCTATTTCCCTCTTTCAGGCGGCAATATAGACGGATCATCTCTCTTACGATCCTGATTTCGTATTCTATCTTCATTTATGGTTTGGATTTGCCGACCGGCGGTTCTGTGAGTGTTATTTTGACAACGGTTGTGCGGTCGAGGCTACGCTTGATCGCTTCATCAAAATTCCCCATGTAATTAGGTAAAAAGCGTTGGCAGAGCAGACGCAAAGCCATAATCTTTTCCGCGTTATCAGTCACAATCTCCGCCTCCCCTAAAGCGATGGCAGAGTCATAATACATAGTAAAATTCTTTTTCCCGGTCTCAAATTTCGGGGAGCATCGGCTGACGGCACTCAGACTGACAATGGGATTGGCCCTTATGCAATCCATCTTCTCCCCCTCGTCGGCGCAATGGAAATAAAACGTGTGCCCCTCCCCCCGTATCAACGACAGCGGGAGTCCGTATGGCGTTCCGTCCGGTCGTATCATCGACATCGTTACAAAGGGAGCACGGTCAAACACATTAAGCGCCCAGTCCTCATCTTTCTGCCTTGCTGCTTTTCTCATCTGCTTCATATCGCAAATTTAAGAAAAATAAAGGAATAACAATCTGATTGTTCCTGAAGCATCAAGAAGCATCCAGTCATATCGGATAGAGACACAGCATTATCATATCCGATAAAATATTGTGATTAAGAGGTTGTTTAAAAACGATTGTTAACGGAAGTGAGTTTTCGGAGAGTAATGACGACAGCAGCAATCATAAGCATCTCATTTGCTGATTCTGTCGTTTCCTCGTAATTCCTGCACAGTCTTCTGAAGTTTTCAAGCCATGCGAAAGTTCTCTCCACAACCCATCTTTTCTTTGCCGGGACAAACTGACCGGAATAATTTGAATGTGTGATTTCTACATCAATCTCAAAATCATGTCTGGCCTTCTCTATGAAATTACCGCGATAGCCTCTGTCGGCATATATGCGTTTTATCCAAGGGAAGGCAACGACAAGCATTGCCAGAATGGCATAAGCGGATTTGGAATCATGGATATTGGCAGGAGTAGTGGAAGCCTCCAGAATATCCCCGTCCTTGTCCGTTATAATATTGCGCTTCACCCCTTTAACCTTCTTGTTTCCGTCAATCCCCTTTTGGGAACGCGGCAACGCCGAACGGGAGCTTTCGCTGTCAATCGCACCGATTGTGGGTTGCGGAGATTCGCCTCTCCGAAGTCTTACCGCCTCCACAAGACTATCCTCAATCTCGGCAAATGCATCCATCGCCCCCCAACGTCGGAAATAGTAGTATACTATCTGCCATTTGGGGTACTCCTTGGGCAACAGTCGCCACTGGCAGCCGCTGACATCTATGAAGATGATGGCATCAAGTATGAGAAAAAAATCATATTTGCTGCGCCAATTGTCCATGAGAATTGTTCCTCTTATATACTTCTTTTGAGCATCAGTCAAATCTGTAAGATACATAATTCTTTGGTTTTGTTTCTGTTTATTCATTTATTTAAACAATCACCAAAGCATAAATGCCTGAAATTTCGACTGATGCTTATTTTTTTATTCACATTTGTTTTTAAACAACCTCTTAGTCTCAAATCCACGTTTTGCTGTCGAAAGACAGGGCATTATTTCAGATTTATTGTAACTTTGTCAAGTACGGCGTACATAGGTTCTTCTTTATGAATGGTTTTAAGCGCCCATAATATAGCGAATAATCTTGATTGTACGCTGTATTTTAACATTTTAACCGCTTATTTAAGAACTTGAAATAAGTTTAAATCACTTCATTTAGCGGAGTTAATCTCTTTGAATATGGATAGAATGACAGACGATTTCTTCATACCCGACAATGAGGTCAGGCTCCAGGAGGAACTTGATTACAGCCGTGTGTCGGAATATATCAGGTCGGCAGAGGCGTTCTCTCGCTCGACTTATCAGAGCGTCTATATCATTGACTATTTCAGGCGGAATTTCCTGTATGTGTCGCCCAATCCGATGCTTCTCTGCGGATTATCGCCCAAACAGATGCGAGATTTAGGCTACCGTTTCTATATCCAATATGTGCCGGAGGAAGAACAGCCCTTTCTTCTCGCATTGAACAAAGCCGGATTTGATTTCTACAACAATATCCCTGTCGATGAGCGCAAAGACTGGTACATATCATACGACTTTAATATTCTCAACAGCGGGCGCAAAATTCTCGTCAATCACAAGCTGACCCCGCTCGCCCTCACCTCCGACGGACGGATATGGCTCGCCCTTTGTGTTGTTTCGGCTGCGACACATACCGATGCCGGACATATTGAGATGCACCGCGTTGGCTCGTCTGATTTCTTTGAGTACAATCTTACTACACGCCGCTGGGACAAACGGCAGATGCCAGTGCTGACCGACGGCGAAAAATCGGTGCTTACTTTATCCATACAAGGCTACACCATGTCGGAGATTGCCGACAAGATCTGCCTGTCACCCGACACAATCAAGAAATACCGTCAACGTATCTTCGAGAAACTTGATGTGCGCAATATCTCCGAGGCGATAGTTGCCGCCACCAACAACAAGTTACTCTAAATTACGGCAGAGATAGAATCGCGGAAAGTGCTTCACCTCACGACCAACAGCAATATTGGCGGCTATCCGTGCGCAGATATGGGCTGCAAGCCGTTGAGCAGATTCGTTGATTGCTCCGGCTCTTATCTTCGGCAACGCTTCACTGAGCCAATCGCATCCCTCCATATTCCAGAAAGCGCAATATCCCGATATGTATTCCGCTGCCCACCGGCGCAAATCCGTCTGTGCAAGCAATTCCCTGTCATCGCCGGGCATTATAACCATTGCCCCTGCACCGCTCACAAAATCAAAAGGATATATTATAGGTGCTGAAAACATTTCGTACACGAGGCGCGAACTTATGTTGCCGCCATATTCCGAGATTATATTTATGGTGGTGATATTCTTTTGACTGTCGGTGCCATTCTCAACAACTATATTTGAGAAACCAATATTTTTCAACTCGGATTTTAGATAGGATACAAATGTGCCTGTACCTATAACCATTATCCAGCATTCCTTGATAAGATTTCTTTCCTCGTTTGTCATGTCTGATATTTTCTTTCTACGAAATCGTCTTGCGACGATTACTTGATGCAAAATTAGAAATTGCCATATCGGTGTGCCATACCCAAAAGTGTATATTTTCGCCTCGGTCTGCATTTGTACACTTTTAGGTATGGCAAGGAATTTCCCATGACCGTAATTTTGCATCGGAAATCACTACTGTCCACTAAAAAATGGACGGGGTTAAAAATTAAATAAATTCGGTTCAC
>ENA-OZKN01000651-OZKN01000651.1-human-gut-metagenome-genome-assembly--contig:-NODE-651-length-13809-cov-4.102225_pt1 | contig 13809 bp, 23 predicted proteins | sample MGYA00244827_ERZ653766 | MGnify/ENA primary metagenome ERZ653766 (study PRJEB26926, sample SAMN06165281) | human gut metagenome | biome: ENVO:00009003; feature: ENVO:2100002; material: ENVO:00002003... | reverse complement strand
TTCTAGCTTCGTCGGCAGCGTCAGATGTGTATAAGAGACAGATCCATACTTGGGTGTTATCGTTATTCTTCTTCTGATTCATTTGGTTCATAAATTTTGAGTATGTGTTTCCCGTCGTTGCCACGGGTTTCGTTGGTACAGGTGGTGTAACCCAGGGCGGTCAGCCTTCTGCGGTATTCAACCAGTTCTTTGGCCGGGAAACGGGTTACGTAAATGGAGGTTCCGCTCTCCGTCAGATAGGGTTCCTGCGGGATTCCCAAAGCTTCTGATACAAGCCGGGAGTCGTCCAGAAAACATTCGTAACTGTCGGCCACATGGAAAAGAATGACCGCTTCTTCTCCGAACCTTTTTTTCATCACGCCGACGATATGGTGTATATAGCCGGCATTCACTTCAAATTCCAATCCTGAATTTTCTTCTTTCATTTCCTTATTCTATTTTCACTTGTTTGACAAGGCATGTATCGCACAGTCCTCCGTAACGGGTAAACTTATACTTGCTGACAGGATTACCGCAGCAGATGCAGGTACATTTCTTGTTGGATTCTTTTTTATATATAATCAAGTCAATTGCGCTACGGGACAAGCCGTATGCGTCCGCCAAAGCGCGTGTTATGTGTCCGGTACTGTGTCCGCCCTGACGGCGGAGTTCATTGTACTCGCTACGGATGATGACCGCACGGCAGGCAGGTGTATCCAGAATGTCGTGTTCCGATAGTTTTTCTATCAACGTGCCGTCCATCTCAAGGATACGGGAAAGTTTCTCTTTTTCCCGGTTGTTCAGTGTCTTTTTCATAATTGGTTAAGGGATGGCTACATATATAGGAAACATCGTTCGCCATATATATAGGGGTTGGATTAATAAATAGCTGTAAATAAGCGGATTATTGCCACGCTACCCTTGTATGTTCAAAGACAAGGCAAATATACGGTTTTCCGGGCAATTTACGGGTAAGGAAACAGTTGAAAAGAGGTGGTTTCACGGACTTTTCATGCCGGTTCTCCCAAAGGATTAGGGAGGACCGGGGGATGAAGTTGGAAAAGTGGGATTATGGGGCGGGATCTATTATTATCCCATAGTTATCAGGTGGTATCCCAGCGAGGAAAATTCGGCGACTTTAATCAATCCGCCTTCATGGGCGACCTTTATCTGCGGAAGTAACATGTCTTCATCCACTCCGTAACGGTGCATGGTGTTGGCGCACAAATAGAACTTCACATTTTCACCTGCCAGACGTGTTATGTTTTCCTTGAGAGCACTCATATTTGTACGTTTCAGGCAGGACAGTAAAGCGGTGCCTATGGCAACGACAGCGATATTCTCCACTTTATTGCGGGATTTCAATAAATTATCGGCATGTGAAAAGACTTGCTCCCAACTGCCGTCTTCACGAACAAGAAATACGAAACTGAATTTTTCCATGATATGCGGTTTTATTATTTCTAACAAATGGGATGGAATAATGTTCCGGAGTGATACCCGTCTTCATCATCGTTTAAATTCTTTAACGCAAGCCTCTTTGCAAATGAAATTCAGGAGCAATGAACTTGCATCCCGTTATTTGTTCCGGTTGATAAACGTAGTATCGGGGCGTTGGAATTTACCACCCGCATAATCATTCGCCACCCTTTTATAGGTCAAGCCGCAAATGATACCACCGGCATCAAGGAAGCGGGCGTCATACTCGTTGGCATTCATGACTGGATAACCTTTGAACTCTGCCGGAATAGTATCTTCGAACACCACAGCGACACGGTAGCCTTTCTTTAGCAAGACTTCACACTCGTCCCAGTTCTCACCGCTGAAAGAGTATGTGATGTCATAGTTACCGTATTTTTCAGAGAGTTCGGTATGGCTGAATACTTTGGTGTAGTCGTAGAACTGAGTATCGGGGAAAAGTTGGAGGATATTTTTACCGTTTAAAGTGAATTGTTCCAGATGGATGTCGGATGTACAGTTCAAGCGGACGGCGAACTTCATTCCGGCGGCTTCGGCTTTCTTCTTGGCTTGTCCGATCTCGTGGATGAGAAGCTGCATGAAGGTTTCCTTATCCTCGAAGAACAGCTTGGTTTTCTTGATACGTGATTGGGTAATCGCTCCGCCTTCCTTGTGGGAAAGAAGTTCCAGTTTGTTCCTGCCCGAACCGTGCAGGCAATATTTGCAGCAGTTGTCTGATTGAGGGCAGACGTTGTAGCCACTCAAGGTGTGGGGCGCCAAATATACGCCATAGGTCATCACGTTCTGTTTTAGGCTTTTCTCCAACTTCGGAGAGTTACAGCCACCCAGATAGCTGATGCCTAAGTTTTTCTTTGTCTTGCCGGGGCTGAATGTATTGTTCATAGGATGCGCTTTTATTCGTTATTGCTTGATTCTTCTTTTTCATGGTGAATAATCAACTTGCCGCAATCAGGACAGAAAACATCGTTCTCACGGTCAGAAAAGAAAGCTCTCCATTCCTTGCAATGGACGCAATCTGTTGATTTATCATTTCTTGTGGTGAATTCTTTGTTTGTCAGCATCGTTTCCTCCCAACCATCGGCATCATTAAGCCCCATTGAGTAAGCGTCATATTCGCCTTGTGTCTTAAATGTTTTTACATTGACTACACCGCCATGGTCATTGAGCCATTTCCCGGAAGGAATCTTTCCGGTTTCATCGTATCTTCTTACGGCTGAAACGCCACAAATAAGTGTTACTTTTATCATATTACGCTAAATTTAGTACATGCCCTATAAAGTAAAAGATATCTGAATAATGTTCCGGATAGATGTAGAACTCTTTTCTTTTCTCTCCGGTATCATCATCTATACCATCAGCATAAATTTTATCATTATTGCCAAGGTAAACTTCGGTTAATCTGATTTGCGGATTATCGTGTCTACCGTATAAAGTGGAAGTAACCGGGTAGTTCTCACTCTCCAACTCGGCACCCTCGGCAACTTTTAATGATATTCTGCCTTGACTTTCTTTAATGGAAGCTTTAATAAATGCTTCCATGTCTTTTCTGAGTTGTGCTTCTGTGTGACTCAATTGTTTAAATTGTTCCTTTTCCATATTCTGTTGTTCATATAGTTTTCAAAACGTCATGCCTGCTCAAACATATCAAGCATATTCTCGTAAAGCTTGCACAACCAGTCAAGGTTCTGACAACCTAAGTCATGGCTGTACAAGGTGGCGGCAAAGCCTGTATCTTCATCCACGACGTCCAGACTGATACCATTCTTGTCAAGAGATACTTTTCTGACCGGAGAATCGTATGCATTCCCTTCATTATCGAACCAAACGACATAGCACAAATCGTCCAGGTCATCGTCCAGTTCCAGTTCTTTAAGACCATGTTCTTTCAGGAGATGAATGATACTGTCTACTATCTCTTTCCGTAGCTCGTTTACTTTTTGTTGATAATCTTTCATATAATAATTTATTGGTTCTTAAAATGAAATATGACCGTAGATGCTGTTGATCTCATCTTTCTCCAGACCGATGTATCTTTTCGTAATAGTAATGCTTGAATGCATCAATATGGCATTCAGGTAGAGCAATGCCTCGGCACTTCTGTCGCAATACTCATATACATATCTGCCGAAGGTTTTTCGGAAAGTATGTGTTGAAAAATGCTTGATATTTAGTCCGTACTTTCTTTTGAACCCTTTGAGTAGGTCGTTGATGTGTTCCAAGGAGTAGACCCTTTTTCGCTGATAGTTGTAAATGAGCGGCATCTTTTTATCCGGTCTTCCCAGCAGGTCGTACAACTCCGTCAGTTTTTCCCTGACAGAAAGGTTCAAGGGGATGCTTCGTGTCTTTTTGGTCTTCTGTTCTATTTTTACCAGTTCCTCCGTGTCCAAAATGTCAGACCAACGCAGGGTCAAAACATCCGAAGCGCGAAGGGCGGTGCAGAAAGCCACCCGGCAGTAGAGTTCCCATGTGTATAGCTTGTCTTTTCTCAGGCATTCGCAAAGTCGGTTGAATTCTTCAATCGGCAGGTAGTCTGAGGTGGTTAGTTGTCCTTTGATACGTGTCATATTCTAATTTTATAGTTTTCTATTTGATTGCCTGTTCCTGCCGGCGGTGTTGCCAGAAGTTCCGGAGGACGGATTCTTCCCGGGAGATTTCACGAACAGAAGGTAAGCCGCATTTCCCAAGATGTTCATTCACCAGCCAGCCACCGTAGTAACTATCGGGATTAAGGCTGTCGTGCCAAATAACTTCTCCGTGGCAACCGTGAACAATGAAGTTACAGACCGTCATCATGCAACATGCACGGTCGATATCTTCCGCTACCAGATAACTTTTAGGGTACTTGGTATGTGCAGCCAGCAAAGTACGCCCGCTGCCACAAGTGGGGTCTGAAATCATACCGCTCCCACCGGTATCCTTGCCCGTAATCATTGTCATCAGCTCACAGATTTCGTCCGGGGTAAAGTTTTGTCCCAGACTTTTAGTACGGCTGCTACTGCCGCCAATAGACATATACAAGTCGCCAAATACATCGTACCACCCTTGCGTGGCTATTTGTCTTTTCATAATCTGCATCCAGTGGCAAAGTACCTTCCAGAATACGATGTTGTGTTCCTTTTTGTAACGCCATGGTTTTAGGGGTTCGACTTTCCAGGTGAAGTACCCGATGATGTATCTTAGCATGTCACTGAAGACTTCCTCCATATCATAGCCATTGGCATACGTGAATTGTCTTAATAAGATCTCAATCTCCCGCACTTCATAGGGAGCTTCATAGTGGTTGCTCATAAATAATGGGGTATTAAAAAGCGGTGGAGTTTTTAGTTCCATCGCTTCATAGGGTTGATTATTTTTTACGATACTGTTATTTTCGTGTTTCACATTTCTCTTTTAAAAATGCCTGAAAATCTTCATTACACACTATAGCTTTCCGTTTTTTTCCCGAGCCGCCTCCGTTTTGAAGAGAATATTCCAAAACATCTATATTCTTACTGTGACACCAAGCGCTCCTTTGTAAGCTGACAGTATCCTCGCATCCTGTTTTACCTGCTGATTTTAACGTTTCAAACATCGCCAGTAATTTATCCGGTTCGGCTTGAGATTTTAAATTATTTGCCTCCCAAATACTAAAAATACTGATACATGTGCCGGGAATCTTTTCGTTTCGCTCCAGATACCCCGTAAACGTTTCAATAACAGCCGCACGATATTCTTCTATTGGCCTTTGTTTGGATTGTACTACTCTAATTATGTGAAAACCGGAATTCACATACTCGGCAATCACCCATGTTTTCATTGTCTCTTTCATATTCTTGTTTTTATTGTTTAGAAAAGTCTGTTACGCAATATGTTTCAAAATAGTTCTCACAAATGATCTGATTCTTTTCGGCACCAGTACTAAAACTATCCCGTGAGTATCCGTAAGTTTGTAGTAATTCAAACTGCTCACTCTCGTCTATCTCGTCAATGCTAATATAACCGGAGCACCAGAGCTGCCCGTTAGAGATAAACTCCTTTACTTCCGCAACCACTGAAGATAAGCGAATTAATTCCTCCGGATAACCACAGAGCATATCATAAATGATTCGCTCGGTAGAATCCGATTCAGGTAACAGCTTGTCATGGCTACAGTTTGGCTCACAATACCAGAACTCCTTATCGGAAAGAGGCAGGCAGAACTGGAGCGTATCGGGGTCGGTAAATTGAATGCTGGGATTGAGTAGGTTTTCCATTTTAGAGTATTAGAGTTTTAGAATTTTTGTGATCGAATAAATAAAATCTCTTTAGTTTCCATGTTTCTTTATTATACTTCAACAATCACTGTAAATTATTCGGCAATTCCATCCGTATCGTTATAAATTTATCAGTTCCGGATCATCGTGGATATTTCCGGCAACCTCCAACTTTATCTCATTTGTAAAGTAGTAAGAAAGCGTTTGTGCTTCTTTTCCATACCAGCCGTAAGTTTGACACGTTTAGTCCAATGGCTGCCTTGCCACCAACTAAAGTCGCTTTTAAGATGCATTTGCAAACTAAGCAAGTAATCGTGGATTATAATTACGCCAAGCGTATCACCTCCTTTATTACATTCTCGCCTTTCCAAGGTTTATTGGAAAGGATATCTCTGATGTTTTGATAATGTTCCACATACCGGAAGTAATCAGTGTTACGGTAGCTAAAACTTTCTATTTTTTCCTCTTTTCCCCTGGCTTCCCTTAACAACTCGTCATCAGAGCATCCCATGTGAATGCCGTCGGCTTCAATCTTGCGGACCATTTCCACAATTTCAGAGAACAGCTTGTTTGTCTGTTCAACACCCATGTGATAGGATGGGTACAGAGCACGGATAACCGGCAGGAATTTAGAGACTCCTTTCAGCTTTACTTTCCCGGAGTCTTTTGCTTCTTTCTTGAGTTTACGAAACAGTTGTTCTACTTCTGACAATGGGATTTCCGTAGCTCTGTGAGCACATAAAAAGATAGTGTGCGGACAAGCGATCTCTACTTTACTGTCTGTAATTTCATAAACAACCCCCTCAACCAAGGGGTGTTGCAGATATTGACTTCTTTCCATTTATGTTGCTTGTTTTTTATGGCTTCTGATAAGAGTTTTATTTCTTTAGCCATCTTCTTTGTTTTAAATTTCTTGTATTACTTTCTTTGCCTTCTTAGCTTTTCTTACTTCAAAGGCGTTCAATTTCCGGAAGTAAAAAGTACCGGAAGGGTCCGAGCAATCCGGCAGCTTGCTACATAATGCTTTCTTTTTAAAGCCAACGCAATAGCTGCATTGGTAATCTACGACTTTGCATACTTCCAGAATCAAACCGTTAATTGACATTAGCTGGCCTTCAACCATATCATGTTTTTAAAGGTTGTTCAATATTTGTACAAATCATATAAATACACTTCACCATATACTGTTTTATCCGCCAATTGGCTGTTGTAAAGAGTTAGCATGTTTTCGTCAAAACAACCTAAAGTATCCACAAATACGCCATCCGCTGTGTAACGGTTAAGTTCGCAATAGTCGCTATGTTGTTCAAAAAAAGCTAACGGCTTTACAGACAACGATTTTTTTCTGTTACGTGTGTCATAGGTTATATGTTTCATTGTTTTTCATTCCTCCGCATTCAGTCTGGCCTCAAAACCCTTAATCACCTCCGAGGCAATGTTGCAAAGTTCCACCTGCTTTCTGAAATAATGGGTTTTGAAACGACGGTGCAGGAACAGTCTGAAGCAACGCCATTTCCAGCGAATCTTCCATGTATGGGGGCGCTTTCTCTCTTGGGCACGCAGATAAAAGGCACGATGGGAACAACTACTAAGAAGGCGCATCAACCTATAGCGCGTGACACCTTCATTGCCTGTATCGGACATGTGATCCCTGACCAATCCGTAAAGGATGTCGAAGTCCGGCGAGGATTTCAGGTAAAACTCCCGGAAGACTGTTTTTTCATTGTTCTTCCATTCTTCCGGAGTGCCGGGATAAGGCTCTTGCTTGAAGAGGTTTACTATTTTACTTATCATTGCTGTTTATTGTTACTTATCAGGATAGAACTCTTTTTCATTCTCGTAGTACCATGCCGTGAACAATTGTTTGGCAGGATTCATTTTCAGCCTGCCTTTGTAGTGGTGGCAGAAGAACTCATGGATCATGTCATATTCATATCCCATGTCCATCAAGGCGTTTTCTAACAACCGGACAAGCCCGTCACGATGTTTCCCATAATTCCGCTTCTTCTCCTTTCGAGGCAGTCTTGTGCAGCCACCCGGACGCTTGCGGATGCGCCCTTCCGTTCTTTTAAGCACACGTGCAAACTTACGTCTCTGTTTGTAGAGTTCTTCATCGGTCAGTCTGATGTCCCTAAGTGCGGAGTAATACTTTCCGTCGAGTTCGAAGCAGAAACGGTAAATGCTTCCATAATAGGCTTCACCAACAAAGAAGCTGCCCGAACGTTGTCTTTTGGGAGGAACGCAGCCCAGTAAGTCCCAGTACCGATGCTCGGTAATCTCTTCAAATTGGGTCTGGAGAGATGCTTGGTACTTGTTTATCATTGCATGGATTTCTTCAACGGTTACTGTGACCAGCCACGGATTTTTATAGCGTTCCCGCAACATCTCAAGGGTTTCCCCCTTATCGTAGTCGTTGTGTATTCCGTCTGACATGGATGTGATAACAGCTCCCGTGAAACGGAAAGGGGTTACCACATATCTGAATGTATTATTGTTTTCTTCTTTTGTCATAGATTCTTTATTTATTAGTCTGTTATAGATTCTTTTGGTAATTTCAATGAGGAGAAAACAATTTTAGCATGACCCTCATGATGGAATTCGGCTTTCAGGCCAAAGGCTTCGGCATCACAGCTGATCGAGCAGAGATCCCAGATGGACAGCGCGACATCACACGTGATGACGGTATTGCTCTCTGAAATCGTAGGATTCTTGTCTCTTAACGCGGCTCCGTTACAGATTCCTCTGAGGATTACGCCCCGTTGATGGGTGGTGAATTCTCTTGAGCCTGACGTAGAGTTAGCCGGTACTATAAATTCAACATTATCCTGACTCATTGTTTCTGAGAACGAATTGTCGGAGCAATTCACGGAGAAATCACTATAGCACAACCTGCGTGAAGAAAAATAATATCTCGTATTATCAATAACCTTCCCTTTGCACACCTCCCCATTGAAGAAGCACACAATCTCATTGCCGTTATTCAGTAGCATTCTAAGAAACAGATAATCTCGACTTAATTTATACATATTGTACTTTTAATATTATTTTACACCATTTTTTTACCCTTAATTTCCTGAATAATGTGATTACCATCGGGGGCATGGCTTTATTAATTAGATTTGATGCCTCCTACCTTGATAGAGGAGCCCGAGTGCTAACATGGGCTCCTCATAAATGTGGAGGCAGCTATTAAATATCATGGTCCGTCACATTATGCCTGCCAAGCTATAAAGTGGCTTATTTACGCCACGACGCCATTTTTTTCTTGATGTCGATATTGTTATCTACCAGCATCTTCTTCAAGACTGCAAGCAAACGCCATCCTTCACCATTTTTATACATCTCTGCCTTTATCAGAATGAAATCAAGCGACTGAACTTTATCCAGACGGTTACCGGCATCATCGTAGGCTACGCAGCCATGGAAACGGATAAGGTTCTGCATAGTGAAATATGCTCCGGCTCCCTTGTAAGCATCTACCCACAGCCCACATTGTGTGGTGCCGGACGGCATCTTGATACGCATGTCGTTAAAGTCTTTTGCGGCATAGTAAAGTTGGGCGGCATTTTTCGACTTTTTGATCTTCATCATTGCCATTTTGAGTGGATTGTACAGCTTATACTCTAAATCCGACACAAAAATATCACGACTACCTACCTTTTTATAAGCAATGCCTTTACATTTCCTTACTTTCAAAGCATTCACACGCTCTCTCAGTTGTGATATGTAATCATTCGCCATAACTGCCACTACATTGATATTGAACCAGCGGTTTCGTTCCACAAAGCTTTCCGGATCCTTATATTCCATCTTCATCTGGGCATACAACTCGTTCAATAGCATTTTCCACTGGTATTCATATCCCAGACGGTGAATCATCTCCGTCACGCCCAACGGCTCTTTGGAGCGATATGATGTATAGGACATCATGTGGAACATCTGTGCCATCACCCAGCGACGGAAAAGACGGCGGTTGGGAACCGTGCCTTGTTCGATGATGTAACTGAAAAGTGGGTCGTTGTCATCCAGTATGACGAGTTTTCCGTCTTTGTTGGATGCGACACACTCGCCGCCATTTGCTCCCCGCATCGCAAACAAACAGCTTACATCCACACCGGCATTACGAAGCGCTTCGATACGGTCTTGGGCTGTTTTGGGTAGTTTGGGCGAATTTGTCGATACGTCCTGTTTGGCTACTGCCGGATAAACGACACTCAAACCTGAATTCTTACCGACCACTGTTGCTAAAGTAGTATATTCTTTCTCTGCAATAGCGAACTCTGTGCCACAGCGAGGGCACAATACCTTAGTCTCTTTTTTCTTGTTGTTCATACTCTTAATTATTAAACGATTGATTGTTATAGGGTTCTATCCAATTCCTAAGTATCACAAGGTCTTTGTCCACCTTGCTCTGCCAAAACCACCGGCCCATCTTTTCCGGATTCCATTTCAGTCCGCCCAGTATCTGACAGAGGACATATAATTCCAATTCTATCTGTGCTTTATCACGGCGCTCCCCATAAAGCATGTCATCGTCGCACAGATTTTTCTCGAATAATGCCATGAAGTAGAGGCGCGATTTACCCTCGCTCCGTTCGGAAGGGACTGAGTGTTTGTAGGTGCGGTAGAGTTCTTCGACATTTGCAAGGAACTCTTTTTCATTGCAACAGGGTACGCCCAGTTCGCCTTCGTACTTACCTTCTCGTATTACATATTTGCCATTCAATTTAAAACTTCGTGTCTGGAAATCAATCTTGAAGCTTGCGCCATCCTCGACGGCTTGGATGGCTTTCTGATAGATGTTGATATTACTATTGTTCATATTTTCCCGGTTATCAATTATTATTAATTATTGCACTCAAAGTCACGACGCATTGCTTTATAATTCTGATAAATACAGGATGTACTGTATCCTGGAACCTCGGTTATTACCAGGCTCCAGGATACAAATCAAATACTGTATGTTGAATTCTACTCCTTGTGCATATTCTGGCTGCGTTACCATTATTTTTCAGTCTCATTTAGGTGGCACATAACTTTATTGACTTGATAACGTCCAGCTGTTCTACTGGCGGACCTTACCTACCATCTTGTTAGAAGATGGTAAAGGTCAGGTCCCCAGTGGTTCAAGCTGGACAATTGAAGTCCTAACCTTGACTGTTTTTTTCACTTTGTGCTAAGTTTTATTTCGTGATTCTCAAAATATCGGCACATCTCTTTAAGCATTTGATGTATGCCGTGGCAAAGCCTTAGCGGCGCCGTCGAATGACATTCGGATTTCGACGGCGCCACGGTGGCTTATCAGACACGGCACACTAAATAATATTCCTTGAATCACGTCTTCTGTGCTAAGTATAAATTGTAAAAAATAAAGTTCTCAAAACAGCGACACATTGCTTTATCTGCTTGATATTGCCCGCGTTTACAGCTCGTAAAGGACCTGAAGGCGGTGGATAACACGGCCTTCAGGGCTCTGCATGAGCTGGTAAGACACGCGGGTTATTAAATGTTGTTCCTTGAACTTCGACTCTCTTACTGATGTGTTTCAGCATTGTATTGCATCATTATGGATGTCAGGCAAGTGACACATGACTTTAATCTCTTGATATTTACAGGAATGAACCAGATCATGACAAGTATCACCGGTCGTTAAACCGGTGACGCGCAGAAATGATCTGGTATGCTATGCCTGTAACATTAAATTTCTTGCTCTTCATCCATTCACCGTGTGTTCGGTAAGTTTCAGTATATCTTATAATGATGCGACAAGCGTGTTGTATACCGCCCGTCTTGTCAATAGCGCATTCTGCATACAACCAATGGTCAGATAACCGGGGATGTTGTTGTCAGTCTTGTCCCGGTTGGCTTTCACGTTGCGCCCTCGACCTCGGACAATACATCCGTCGCTCTTGGTTTTGACGTACCCTAAACCACCCACTTTGCGTTTTCCTGTCTTTACGGCTCTCAGGCAATCCATAACGAAATTATTTAGTTCGTCAATGTCTTTCCTTACGTTGCATACAGGTAGTATAGATGTCGCCCAACTGAATTCTCCATTGCCTTTGTACAAGTATCGGTTCACAGAGTTAATGGCTTTTGTCAAGGATATGCCAGGTTTACGGATTGTGCGCTTCTCAATCTCTTTTTGGAAAATCTTTATACGACTGGAGGATAACGAGATCATGGCTCCTTTGATGCTGAATCCAAGAAATTTGAACCACTTGTCCATAGTCAGGTATTCTACTTTCTTGGGGTTTAGCTTCATGGTTTTCTCTTCCAACCGCTTCTGAAGTACACTCATGGCTTTCTCGTACTCTTCCCCGATGAATAACATGTCGTCCGAATATCGTGTGTAGAAACCATTCATTTGCGACAGTTCTTTGTCAAGATCATACAATAATGCATCCGCCAACCAGCTTGCCACGGCACATCCTTGTTTGAGAGACTGGTATTGACGTCGGAGATTGTTTTCCTCGTCGAAGTACATGTCAGAGTGGTAGTATTTTCTTAGCACGTCAATCAAAACTGAATGACCGTACTTTGCTTCCACCTTGTCAAACGCCATGTCTATGTATTGAATCGGTACACTGTCGAAATACTTGCTAAGGTCTGACTTCCATCCCAGATAGCTACTTGATGCAGTATCCGCAATTTTATGGCTGATTTCAGCCACAACCTTACCACAGCCGATGCCCGTCTGGTAAGACTTGCACGAGCTATGAACCATTTCAGGCATCAGGTCGAACAGCAAGTCGTTGGCAATACTCAAGACTATACGGTCAATAGATTCATTCACATAAACTGTACGGAACTCGCCGTTTTCTTTCGGTATCTGAGCCGTATGAGGTGGTGCAATTTCGTACTTTCCATTCAGCATCGCGTCTGCCATCTCCAGTCTCGTGGGTTCGGCTGTCAGCAATATAAGCTGTTCTTTCCTGATGTCTTTGGTCACGCCTTTTTCGATAGCTTTCGTCCAACGGTCTATCTCGAAAAACATCTGCAATATTTTGTCATTCTTATCTGTCATAATACTTGGTATTGATTTCTTTATTTCATCAGTGTTGTATCACTCTTATCTAAAACTATTCTCACTCCATTAACCATCCCTAAATGCCTTATATATACTTCGTCAGGATAAACATGTCTTTCATCACCCCCATGTATCATCATGGTATGAGAACCGTCTATTTGGATAGCGGTATTACCGTATCCTGACGGAAATTTTTCACCAATGAATACAAGTCTTTCAATATGTGTATGAGCGTCAGAAACACATACAATATGACACCCGTCTGCACGAAGTAGGTGCTTATATTCAGGCTTCATTCGATTTTCCTTGCATTCTTCAAGTGCTGCGACAATATCAATATCACGACCAAAGTTTCTGCCTTTGTAAATCGGGGAGGATAATTCGTAATATCTTTGGGTCTTATTGGTTGATACCAATTTTGCTGTAATTTCTTTCATTTTTATTCTTATTTCAGTTCTACAATCTGATTAGCATTACCCCAAAGAGCACTGCGCAACCATTTTTTACGATTCCAATATCCGCTCAAAGCTATTTATCTCTGTCACGATGAAATCCTCGCCGCCAAAGGTTGCCAGCGATTTCAATCCGTTCAGGGAATGGCAATAGAAAAACATGTCATCATCCTCGCCCGTGTCTCCTGAAAGTTGGATTTTTACATCATAATAGTCGTTCGTGTCCTTCCACACAATTTGACAGTTCGCATAATGTGGCTCCTTGCCGTTCTTCTTGACAAACTCATCAAATTTCTGCTGAATTTCCACCTGTATCTCATCCGTGTCAGATATGACGACTCCTGTCATGCAGTTTTCGCACCAACCGTACAGGAATGATTCGTCGGTGTAGTCCTTGAACTCTTTGTTGTTGGGATTTATCATGGCTTCACAGGAGACATCCGTGCAGCCGCATTTTGTGCATATAACATTCATACTCACTTTATTATTTTAGATATATATTCTATTTGTCACCCGGTACTCCTTCGCAGACAGACACCTGTTTCATGTCATATCGGGTCAGACGTAACGCTGCCCAGCGGGTAAATAAGGCTTTACCAAACCCATAACCTCTTTCAGATTCTCCGGTATCCCGGAT
>ENA-OZKN01000648-OZKN01000648.1-human-gut-metagenome-genome-assembly--contig:-NODE-648-length-13856-cov-5.039852_pt1 | contig 13856 bp, 11 predicted proteins | sample MGYA00244827_ERZ653766 | MGnify/ENA primary metagenome ERZ653766 (study PRJEB26926, sample SAMN06165281) | human gut metagenome | biome: ENVO:00009003; feature: ENVO:2100002; material: ENVO:00002003... | reverse complement strand
GTCTCGTGGTCTCGGAGATGTGTATAAGAGACAGCACTTTCACCCCCCACGTCGCCGCTGCCGCCCACATTGGCAGTGACCGATACGGACTCAAGTTTCTGTTCCGACAGCTGGGTCTCGATGTTGAAAGCGCGTATAGAGTCAATCTCGTCACCGAAAAGGTCGATGCGGTAAGGCAGCTCGCTCGAATATCCGAAAATATCGAGAATCGAGCCACGCACGGCAAAATGCCCCGGCTCATACACATAATCCTCCTCCTTGAAGCCGTTTTCACGTAGCCAGCGCCTGGTCTGCTCCAAATCGATTTCCTCACCCACCTTAAGCGCAAGTGTGTGGTCTGACAGCGATTTGCGTGATGCCACCTTTTCGGCCATCGCCTCTGGATAGGTGACCACCACACGCAATGCCGGGTCATCGTTCCATCGGTTAAGGGTTTCGATGCGCATTATCTGCGAAGGCGGGTCGACCCGTCCGTACTTTATGTCACGCTTGTAGCCTGAAGGGAACATCGACACGGCATCGTCACCAAGAAGCTTCGTAAGGTCTTGATACAGATAGCCTGCATCGTCGAGCGAATCGCCAACAACAAGCAGCGGGGCTTTCAAACCTTCAAGCGCGGCAAACACCATCGCCGGGGCAGAACCGGCCAGTCCCCGCAATTCCACCCTGCCACGTTCTGCCAACGCAAGCACACCGGCCAGGGCTTTGCGCCTGGCCGGTGTCATAAACAGTCCGTCAAGTTCGGTTATTTCCACAGCCAACCCTCTTATAACTTACGACTTATGTCTTAAAACTTACAACTTCAAACTTAAAACTACTTCCCCCTGAGAATCCCCTTATATCTTTCCGGGCTGTTGAGCACGATTGCGGCACTGTCAAGTTCGGCATCATGCTTCAACGCTTCGATAATGGCCCCGCGGTCGTAGTAATAACGTTGCAGAATTTCTGAAGCAAGATATTCGCTGATTGTGGCCCTGTTAAGGTCAAGGTCGTGGTTAAGGTCATGCTTAAGCATCACCTTCAGGGTGTCGAGCTGTGCCTGCACCTGGTCATTGAGATAACCCTCGGTTTTAGAAGCCTTTTCAAGCTGCTCAAGAATCAGCTCACATGTGCGGTCATATTTGAAACGCGCCGGATCGATAAACGCCTTGAACTCATTGAAAATCGTGTCGGTAATCACGAAGTCTTCCGGAGCGGCCACAGAATCATGTCGGGCGGCATATCGGTTGGCGAAATCAAAACTCCAATTATCGCGCACTATATTGTAGACCAACCTGTTCCCTTCGGGATATTCCACCTTTATGTCAGGCGTTATACCACCGCCGTCGCGCACCTCGCGCCCGGCTTTTGTGTGCCACACCGTAGTAAGGCTGTCGGGGATACGCGCCACCGTGCCGTCGGGATTGCGGTGGCTATAGTCTATCGCCTGGATAAGGCGGCCTGAAGGGATATAATATTTGGCAATCGTCACTTTAAGCAACCCGTTGTAGGGCAACTGGCGTGTTGACTGCACAAGCCCTTTGCCGAAAGAGCGTTCGCCGACAATGACGGCGCGGTCCAAATCCTGAAGCGCCCCGGTGACGATTTCGGCAGCCGAGGCCGACCCTCCGTTGACCAGCACCGCTATCGGGATTTCGGTATCGACAGGAGTATTTGTAGTTTTGTAAATCTTTTCGTTAAGAAGCCCCTTGCCACGGGTGCGGAGCACCTCCGTACCCTTCGGCACGAACAAGCCCACCACCTGCACGGCGCTTTCAAGCAAACCGCCGCCATTACCACGGAGGTCGAGTACAAGCGACTTCACCGCCGGGTTCTTTTTCAATTCTTCAAGGGCATCGCGGGTCTTGGGAAATGTCTTCTCGTTAAACGTGGAAATCTGTATATACCCTATATCGCCTTTGACCACACCATGATACGGCACAGGGTCGATTTCTATCTTCTCGCGTGTAAGCTCCACGCTGACGATGGAATCCTCCACATAAGGGCGTTTGACCGTGACCGAAACCTTCGTTCCTGCCTGGCCACGCAGGCGGTTGCTAACCTCCGAGCTTTTCAACGAGGTAACGGTATCGCCGTCAATCATAAAGAACACGTCGCCGGGCTTTAGCCCACCCCTTTGTGCAGGCGACCCTTTCCTAGGCTCGGAAACATACACCTTACCGTTCCGCTCACCGATATACGACCCTATACCGCCGTATTCACCTGTAGAGATTGTCATGAACTCGGTTTGGTCCTTCTCAGGGATATACTCCGTGTACGGGTCGATTTCGTTAAGCATCGCATTTATCGCGGTGGTCATCGACTTATCGGCATCAATACTGTCGACATAGCTGGTCTGCAACACCTTGTAAATCGAGGTGAAAGTGTCGAGATTCCGCGCGATTTCCCCTTTGGGACTCCGGGTGGCGGCTCCGGCAACAAGCGCAGCGGCAAGCGCCGCCACCGGCAATATAGCTGGGATTTTCTTCATAATATCATAAAAGGAGAAAGGGCGATACCGTAGCCTGCAAGCAGGCACACCACCCCTATATCACATTCAAATGGCGAAATTACATATAATTATAACAACCCCTGCACAATTTTTATCCAACAATCCTTAAATTTAACCAAACGGTTTCACTAACCCTTTCAAAATGAATTTTAAGCCTTTCTTTTCAATTATTTTGGAATAATTGCATTTCGCATAAAACCAATTTTAATAGTTAATCTATGTTAAGAAAAGCCTTAGATAACCATTTTTATACATATATTTGTATAATTAAGTTTTTGTCACAATAAAAGTCTAAGTTTTAATAACCCTTAATTTATCCTCTCCCATGAAAACATCAAAACTCTCCCCAGCTTTAACAGCTATAAGCCTACAGCCAAAATATTTAGATTCGCACCAAATTAGACTATCGCTTATTTTGTTCAAATTTAAAATCAAGTCTATGCAACGTTATATAACATCCATCGCATTCTGTGTATTATCCGTATGTGCAGCTTTTGGGACTATCAATGATACATTTTCCATAGACGGCATATCATACCAAGTGTTAACGGAAAACCAGGAAACCAATGAGGTCGCCATCATGGATCTAGACCTTAATACACCGGGAGCTTCACAACAACCGGCAAAGTCATTAATATTCCCCTCTACAGTGACATATGCTGGAACCCATTATAATGTTGTCATGCTTTACTCTTCTATTTTATGTGACATACCAGGCATTGAGGAAGTAATCTTGCCATCTACTATCAGGGGTGGACTGACATACAATTTTTGCATGATGCATGATCTAAGACGTGTGGTTATAAATGGAAATATCGAAAACATACATGCGTCATTTATCGATTTGCCAAAACTTGAAGAAATCACATTACCAGCATCTTTGATAGATTTATCCGCATCTTTTTGCAATTGCGGTTTGACAAACATATCATTCCCGCCTAATTTATACACCGTTGAAGCCAGTTTCAGAAAGCTACCCTCATTGGAAGAGATTGACTTGGGGAATGTATCCGTGATTGAATTCGATACATTTACAGATCTTCCCGCACTGACATCATTAACAATACCATCTACAATCAAAGCACTGTATGGCAGATCATTTCAAAATCTTTCAGGGTTAGAGAGCCTTACCCTAAAAGAAATATCTGACCCTTCCCCCACAATTGACGGTAACATTTTTCTTTACTGCGGAAACCTGAAGCAAATAATCGTTGAAAATCATATCCCGCCCACAATTGGCCGGAACTTCTCGGAAGATGGCACTTCATATCACCCATCGTTTGGCGGACATGCAGATTCCGACGGGGCAATCGACAAAGCTACATGCCGTCTTTTGGTGCCTCCCGGCAGAGCAGAGGCATATAAGGCAAATCCCGGATGGAGCGAGTTCAAACATATCGAAGAATATAACTTCGGAAGTACCCCTTATCTTAGTTTATCCTCAGAAGATTTCAATCTCAAGGATCACGTATCAATCTGCCAAGGACGTGTTGTGCTATCAGACATGCAAGGCCGACCGATTTCAATTTATGGCATAGATGGCAAAATATTTTATCATGATAAAACCATATATTCTGGCGAAGTGCATCTGCCCGAAGGTATTTATATCATGAAAAGCCAAGAGATGTTTATTAAATTCAGAATCGGGCAATAACCAAATAATTCGTATATTTGAGCCGTAAATAAAACTGATTTCAAAAACACATTCCTGCCTGATATGGATAATTTCAGTTATTGCAGCCCGACACGATATGTGTTCGGACGCGGGGTAGAAGCCCAGACCGGCTCACTGACAGCGGCTATGGGTTGCCACAAGGTGTTAATCGTTTACGGCGGTGGCTCGGCCCGGCGCAGCGGGCTGCTCGACAGGGTTACGGCATCGCTACGTGAAGCCGGGGTGGAATGGGCGGAACTCGGGGGGATACAGCCCAACCCTACCGACGACCGCGTTTACGAGGGTATCGGCCTCTGCCGGGAAGAGGGTGTCGACGGCATCCTCGCTGTTGGAGGCGGGTCGGCAATCGACACGGCCAAGGCCATTGCCGGAGGGGTGCCATACGACGGCGATTTCTGGGACTTCTGGGCCGGGAAGGCCGTCATGTCGGAAGCACTTCCAGTCGGGGTGGTGCTCACCATACCGGCTGCCGGGAGCGAGGGTAGCGGCAACTCGGTGATTACCCGCCTCGAAGGTATGCGCAAAATCAGCCTGCGCACCGATATGGCGCTCCGCCCTAAATTTGCCGTGATGAATCCCGAACTGACATTCACGCTTCCCCCATACCAGACCGCAAGCGGAATCGCCGACATGATGGCCCACATCATGGAGCGGTATTTCACAACCACCGACGAGGTGGAGACCACCGACCGTGTGGCCGAAGGTGTGCTCAAAGCCATCATCACCGAAGCCCCGAAGGTGATTTCAGAACCGGAGAACTACAATGCCCGCGCCAACATAATGTGGGCAGGCACGCTGGCGCATAACGGGGTGTGCGGCTGCGGACGCCGCGAGGACTGGACTTCGCACGGGCTGGAGCATGAACTGTCGGCAGTCTACGGGGTTACCCATGGAGCCGGATTAGCAGTGGTGTTCCCCGCATGGATGACTTTCATGGCCGACCACCAGCCGGGGAAAATAGCGCAATTCGGCCACAGGGTGTTCGACATATCCCCCACAGGCGACGACCGTGCCGACGCACTCGAAGCAGTGAAACGTCTGAAAACATTCTTCTCCTCTATCGGACTGCCTGTAACACTGGCCGGCCTCGGAATCGAAAATCCCGATTTCCCCCTCCTCGTGAAAAAATTCCATGAGGACAAGGGGCTCCCCTTCGGCCCGTATTTCCAGCTCTATCCTAATGATACCGAGGCAGTTTACCGCCTGATGCTATGACAGTCCAAACACTGGATGGAACAACCTGGCAAAGCCTGATAAGAGGCCGGGGTATATACCGGCACAGATAAGCACCGGTAATGGCGATATGTCATAACACACAGCTATGACATATCGCCATTACTTATTGCCTGCACGTAACTTACTGATTATACGGCCAAATCCAATCCCACAGGCCGCTATAACCACACATTAAGGCAAACATCACGCCTTATATTTAATTTTTCCCGAAAAAATAAGTAATTTTGCGTTTTAATCGCATGATGCAGCGGCATCTGACACGCCCTGGTCATTCAACTTCGCAGCAGCAGGAGGAATAATGACCATGCTGTCCGTTACACAACGCGCCGCATGCCCTAATATCGCTAAAGCTAAAATCAGATATGGAGAAGAATTTCAAGCGCACACTTGTCACCACGGCGCTCCCCTATGCCAACGGCCCGGTACACATCGGTCACCTTGCCGGAGTTTACGTCCCGGCCGACATTTACACCCGCTTCCTGCGCCTGCGCGGCGAAGACGTGATAATGATAGGCGGTAGCGACGAACATGGCGTGCCCATCACCATAAAGGCAAAAGCCGAAGGGGTCACCCCGCAGGATATAGTCGACCGCTACCACACCATTATCAAGGACTCGTTCGAGGAACTGGGTGTGTCGTTCGACATCTACTCGCGCACCACTTCCGACATCCATGCCTCAACGGCATCGGAATTCTTCCGCCGTCTCTACGACAACGGGCAGTTTGTGGAGAAATCCTCGATGCAGCTGTTTGACGAGAAAGCCAACCAGTTTCTCGCCGACCGTTATGTGACAGGCGAATGCCCCCACTGCCACAACCCGCGCGCCTATGGCGACCAATGCGAATCGTGCGGCACATCGCTCAATGCCACCGACCTCATCAACCCACGCAGCGCCATAACAGGCAACGTCCCAGTGCTTAAGGAAACCAAACACTGGTACCTCCCGCTCGACCGCTGGGAAACAGAACTCAGCCGGTGGATTCTCGAAGGGCACAAAGAATGGAAAACCAACGTCTACGGCCAATGCAAATCGTGGATCGACCTCGGCCTGCAACCACGTGCCGTGAGCCGCGACCTCGACTGGGGCGTGCCCGTGCCGGTTGAAGGTGCCGACGGAAAGGTGCTCTACGTCTGGTTCGACGCCCCCATCGGATATATTTCCAACACCAAGGAACTTCTTCCGGATTCATGGGAAACCTATTGGAAAGACCCCGAAACACGCATAATCAACTTCATCGGAAAGGACAACATCGTGTTCCACTGCATCATCTTCCCGGCGATGCTGATGGCTTACGGCGACAATTTCCAGCTCCCCGACAACGTGCCGGCCAACGAATTCCTCAACCTCGAAGGTGACAAGATTTCAACCTCGCGCAACTGGGCAATATGGCTGCACGAATATCTACGCGAATTCCCGGGCAAACAGGACGTGCTGCGCTACGTGCTCACTGCCAACGCCCCGGAAACAAAGGATAACGACTTTACCTGGCGCGACTTCCAAAGCCGCAACAACTCCGAACTCGTTGCCATCCTCGGTAACTTTGTGAACCGCGCCGTGGTGCTTACCCATAAGTATTTCGACGGCATTGTACCTGAAGCCGGAACGCTCGAACCAATCGACAAGGAGGCTCTTGCCGAACTCGGAACCATACGCGACGCTCTGACAGCCAACCTAGAGACCTTCCACTTCCGTGAAGCCCTGAAGGATGCCATGAACATTGCCCGTCTCGGCAACAAATATCTCCAGGAAACCGAACCGTGGAAAGTGGCGAAAACCGATTTGAACCGTGTAAAGGCAATCCTGAACACAGCCCTCCAGATATGCGGGAATATCGCCGTGGCATTCGAACCCTTCCTCCCCTTCATGTCGCAGAAACTGTCGGGAATGCTTGCCCTCCCCGCCCTCAAATGGGACGACCTCGGACGCGCCGACATCGTAGCCTCCGGCACACAGCTGGGACAGGCAGAACTACTGTTTGAAAAAATCGAGGACGATGCCATCCAAGCCCAGCTCGACCGCCTTGCACGCATCAAGGAGGAAAACAAACTCAAAAGCTGGAAACCCGAGCCACAGCAACCAGATGTGCCATTCGACGACTTTATGAAAGTCGACATCCGCGTGGGCACAGTCAAGGAATGCACACGTGTGCCCAAGGCCGACAAACTGTTGCAATTCCTGATCGACGACGGCATGGAGCAACGGACCATCGTCAGCGGAATCGCCAAATATTACGACCCGGCCGAACTCGTCGGCCGCCAGATATGCTTCGTGGCAAACTTCGCACCGCGCAAACTCAAAGGGGTAATGTCGCAGGGAATGATCCTATCGGCACAGAACCCCGACGGGTCACTCGTTGTCATAGGCCCAACAGGCCCGGTAACCCCGGGGGCACAAGTGAAATAACCTTACCGATAAAGGTTGCCTGAAAATATTTGGGAAAATTTTTCAGGCAACCGATTAGAGATTGTTTAAAATCTACTAACCTTATTAACTACATGGAAACAGCCTCTCGCCGACCACGCATCCTGATCATCTACACCGGTGGAACCATCGGGATGATTGAAGACCCCGAAACAGGCACCCTGAGTCCTTTTGATTTCTCCCATCTGATTGACAACGTGCCCAAAATCAAGATGCTTGACTATGACATCGAGCACCTGCAATTCGACCCGCCGATTGATTCCAGCAACATCGCCCCGTCGCACTGGCAGCAGATTGCCTCCGAAATCGGACGGAACTACAATGATTTCGACGGATTTGTGGTGTTACATGGCACCGACACAATGGCCTACACGGCATCGGCCCTGTCGTTCATGCTCGAGAACCTCCACAAACCTGTAATCATCACCGGCTCCCAGCTTCCCATAGGGGAAGTGCGGACAGACGGTGAAGAAAACCTGATTACCGCCCTGCAGATTGCAGCCGCAACCGATCCTGTAAACGGCGAGCCTATGGTGCAGGAGGTGGCCATATTGTTCGAAAACTATCTATGGCGTGGCAACCGCTCTACAAAAATGAGCGCTGACAACTTCAATGCCTTCAAAAGCAACAACTACCCGCCATTGGCCAGAATAGGGCTTGCCATACAATATAACCACGACGCCCTGTGGCGGATGCGCGAACGCCACCCGTTGAAAGTGCATTCGGGAATGTGTTCCGACATCATCGTGGTCTACGTCTATCCCGGCATGTCGGAAGCCTGCCTGCTCCAGCAGCTCGAAACCCCCGGCGTGAGAGGAATCGTGCTCAAAACCTATGGTGCAGGCAACGCCCCCACTGCCAAATGGTTCAACGAGGCTATAAGAAAAGCTGTAGACCGGGGGTTGGTAATACTCAACGTAACCCAGTGTGTCAACGGCGGCGTAAGGCAGAAACGTTACTACACCGGCAACCTTCTTGACCGGGCAGGGGTAATCTCAGGCCACGACATTACCACCGAGGCAGCCCTTACCAAAATGATGTTCCTTTTCGGAACCGGTCTCAACGCCCGCCAGGTAGCCCGCTGCCTCCACCACCCCCTCTGTGGCGAAATGACCGTCTGACACCATCCCTACAGAAAAATACAGCTACGCACACATACAGACCAATAACACAACGGCAATGTCAACCATACATTGCCGTTACTATTTTGTTTGATATAACGAATACCTCTTACCCCAAAGCTAAATAAAATTTATTTTTCACTGCTATTGCACATTTAATATCTTTATCCTATTTTTGCCAAACGGGGATTGACCCATTTTTAACTATTAAATCCCATACTATAACATATATGAATTTACGAGCTTGCTATTCCATTATCATTTACCTTAAATAACATCCCCATGAAACATAAGTCAACCCTCTTTGCAACCATGATTTTATTATTAATCTCATGTGTTGATGAAGCGCCCGATTTCATTGAATTACCACAAGAAAACAAAATCTCTTCCAAATACACCATCCGCTCTCCCCACGAGGCTATATCCATTGCACAAAATGCTCTCTCTCTATTATCTGATAGCGAGAGCCATTCAAGCAGAAACACATCAATGCGGCAAATCGACCTATCTTCGGACATACAAATAATCACTAACACATTAAAATCACGCAGCCAGCAACAGGATACCTTAATGTATGTGGTGAATTATAAAGACAATAGAGGATTTGCTATCGTTTCCGCTTTGAAGAACACCCCGGATCTACTCGCCATTACTTCAAGTGGAACATATAATTCCAAATTAGATGATTTCCATCCAGGCTTCCAAGCTTATATGGCAACCCTTACGGACTACCTTCATACCATGAGCGAGAGGAAAGATACATTCCAACTAATAGACCCCGGTACAGGAATCATTCGTCCCCGTATATATGAAAAACAAATTTATGATACCATCTGGATTCATAATGTACCAAATCGTGTTAAGGTTTATTGGGGACAACAGGAATTAGTTCCAAATGCATACCCCAACGGGGTTGCCGGATGTTCCAACGTGGCTGCAGCAATGTTGATGACCTATTATGAACACCCTGCCAATATTAAATTGACACATCTAAACAATAAGCCTACAATTGCTCTTAATTGGGCAAAAATGCGTAAGCATAAGCCATCCAAAGATGCGTATGATAATTGTAATCAAGACACTGAATATCCTATTCATGAACGAATTGGCCAACTTTGCCGGGAAATCGGACACCGATCATACAGCAGCTATAACAACGATAGCACTACAGGAACTCTAAAGGAAAACACTATGACGTTATTGCAATCTCTCGGATACCAAATAAGCAGGTTCAATAGTTATAAAAAATTTGATATATCCTCACATCTTGCACCAAATGCCATATTGTTACTTTCCGGGAAAAACAAAAACGGCAATCACCAGGGGCATATGTGGTTATGCGACGGAGTAAAACATTATAAAATACGGTCAAGATACTATCAAAGCAACGACGAAGGAAAAACATGGATTCTTAAAAATACCGACTATTCTGCCGAAGTAGCATACAATCACTATAATTGGGGCTGGAATGGTTCAGATTGTGGTTATTTTTTAGACCTGACATTTAGCCCGAATCCGTCTAAAGACTATTCTGACAATCTAACAATAATAAAAGTGTGGCGTTAAGATTATTCTCTTCACAACAGCATAAAGTCCACATGTTTTAACAAACATTTACCATTATGAATACACAAATGCTCAATAACATAAAACCAACAATTTGCCAACTGACAAAACCGTATGCAGCCCTGCTGATCATAATGACACTTATTATCACCTTAATCACATGTACATCCTGTTCTAAAGAGAAAGAGGGGCCAACACCGGAAGTTCCCCCTATGATGAATCTGGGTATTATGATTGTTGACGAACAAGGGAACAGCCTGCTGGAAGAGGACACAACCCCCAATATGATAGGAATTCCATTCCAAATGGAGTGCAGAAGATGGTACACCTGGAGTATATACGAGCTAAACTGGGATGAGTATCTTACACCTTCGGAAGATACCAATCAAAAGGCACCGATGAAGAGCCGAGATTTACCTCCACCCGACTTAACCAAATTGTATTATGGAGTAATCGACACTCATATCAAAGGTATTGTCGAACAACAGGTGACTCCCTATCATGTACTCCTGTTCGGGGAATTCCCTGAGGACAGACCTCTAGAAATATCTGCCGAGTTGATTATCCCGGATATGGAAATAAGTTTTCATATCAACTTTACGCATACTGTCAACCATGATTACGGCTGTCGAAGTATTATAACGGTAAATGATATTAATCAGGAAGTTGTGATAGGCAAAGGCTCTGAATCCGTAAAAAACCGTATAATTAAAATAACCATCCCATCATCACCGGAAGGTTCTGAATGAGTTTTCCAACCACTTGTCAGTTTCCCTAATAATAAAAATTTAACCCGTTAGTTTTTTATACCATTTTATTTATTGAACCTGATTCACTAGCCAAGCAACAGCCGACTTCTATAATATCAGAAACAAGGCTGTCTAACAAGTCCGATGTTTACTATTTTACCCACGTCAGAACAATCCCGGGCAGAAGTGATTTCCATTTTTGGAAACTTGTTGGACAGCCCCGCCAATAATACTACCAAACATGTCTACAATTGGAACTGTCAATCTTACAGCTTGCAACTGTTGACAGGCTGGAGCTGCCATTACTGCCGCTTCTTTTCATTGCTGTTATGTTTGGGATTGGCCGGGAACCAGCCGCGCTCCACGCGCCCCTGTTGTTCGAAAATCTCCTTGGAAGTCCAGAAGCTGGAGAATGCGAAAACACCAAGGAGGGTTTGTGGGAATATGGCCTCGACAAACAACGATGCAGCTGTGGCGGCAAGCCCAAGAATGATGAACCACCACCAGCACCGTGTGCCGAACCAGTAATGGAATTTGACAACCACGGGGTGGAACAACCCGATTATAAGGAATGTGCAGATGCCGAGCAACAGCCCGGTGAAATGAAGTGTCATAACAGCTGATAGGTAAGTAAGTCGTAAAATTTATTTTGATATTCCTGCAGGCAGGATTTTCGAGTGATTTTCACTCTTATAAGTAAGTCATGGAAATTATTTTATATGGTCTGAGAGCATACTTTCAGTCGATTTTTGTCCGAAGATGAAGGAGTGTAGCGAGCTACACGACTGAATATGAAGATAAAAGGCGGCAAAAGGATGCCGCAGAGAATATAACTCCTGATTATAGGTTTTATGCGTAATAATTTTCATGACTTACTTAGAAAGTGATGTCAATAAAGAAGGAGGTGTTGATAACACCGCTATGGCAGCCGGGGTAGAGTGCCTTATTCGGCCTCTTTCTCATTATTTTTGTGACGCTTGTAAGCGGCGGCAAGCTTTTTGTGGTAACCGCGCGACTTTGCTTTGGGACCGTTATAGCGCAGGGCGAACTTCAACCATTTCTTGTCGCGTATGGCTTCGACCATGCCGCACTGCCGGATAAAACGCGCAAACAATTCCAGCTGGTCACGTTCCGACCGGCTCATCAACGAAACAAATTCCTCGACATCACGAGCGCCGCATTTATCCCAATTGAACCCGCCTATCTGAAACATCCCCCAGAATGTGCTTTTCAACGCCAGCTCGCGGTTGACCTCGCATGCGGCCTCCAGCCGTGCATACTGGCCACCCTGGTATGAACCGTAGCGGCGTACATCGGGTCGCGAAAAAATCACCGGGTGCGATTTGCGTGCCTTTTTCAACGAGACCTTATGCTTGGGCGCAAATTTCCGGAACATCGCCAAGTCGAAATTAATCAAAGGTTTCCCGGAATCACAAAACCCTTTGTGGGCAGTTCCGGCCTCCACATCGACAACGGCTTTGATAGCCGCAGTCTCAACCCCCAGTTCCTTCGCCACCTCCCGGTAATCATTTTCGGTAAGCGATACACACCCCGGCAAAAAAGCACCATCCCCTAACGGCAACGAAGCCATCTCCGCCAATGAATCGGGGTCGGCATCCCCACACTCGCTGTTGATTATCACATCAAGGATTGCACTATAGTCCAGTTCAGGTTCATCCGGGAACGACGGTTCGCCAGGCAGCACCAACGGCGGTTGCCCCGCCTGAAGGCTGTCGGGAAAATTACCGTTCCCGGCCACACAAAGCATGGCCGGGAACAGCATTATGGATACCGCCGCAACAGCGGTTCTGAGTGAAGTCATCAAAGTGCGGCAACCTTTTCGATTGTGCGACGCAGCTGCTGCCAGAAGCGCTCTACAGCGGGGATATGCATACGCTCGGAAGGCGAATGGACATCGCGCAGCGTCGGGCCGAACGACACCATGTCAAGCCCCGGGTAATTCTGCTGGAACAGCGAGCATTCCAACCCGGCGTGGATAGCCTTGATAGCCGGGCGCTTGCCATAGAGTTCCTCATAGGCATCAGAAGCAAGCTTCATGATGGTAGAATCGAGGTTGGGAGTCCATGCGGGATACCCGTCGCCATGCTCCACTTCCGCACCGGCAAGGGTGAACACAGCTTCAACCTGGTTGGCAATGTCGATTTTACGGGAATCAACCGATGAGCGCTGGGATGTGGTAACCACGATCCTGCCATCCTCCTTCATCTTCACGGAAGCAAGGTTGGTCGAGGTTTCAACCAACCCTTCGAGGTCGCGGCTCATAGAGATTACGCCGTGAGGTGCGCAGTAAAGCGCGAGGATAAGGTTGCGGGTAGTTGCCGAATCAACAGCGAATTCGGGTTTGTCGACACTTTCGAGGTTGAGTTTGAGCGTGGTTTCCAAGCCCTTGTATTCCTTCTCGATGTCGGCGGCATAGTGATTGAACGCAATGCGCACCTCCTCCTTTTTCGAGGTATGGACACCGAACACCACATGGGCGGCACGGGGGATGGCATTACGGAGGTTTCCGCCGTCGATTTCGCAAACGGTAACCTCTGTCTCTTATACACATCTGACGCTGCCGCCGAAGCTAGA
>ENA-OZKN01000640-OZKN01000640.1-human-gut-metagenome-genome-assembly--contig:-NODE-640-length-14144-cov-4.627440_pt1 | contig 14144 bp, 9 predicted proteins | sample MGYA00244827_ERZ653766 | MGnify/ENA primary metagenome ERZ653766 (study PRJEB26926, sample SAMN06165281) | human gut metagenome | biome: ENVO:00009003; feature: ENVO:2100002; material: ENVO:00002003... | reverse complement strand
TCTACACTTCTAGCTTCGTCGGCAGCGTCAGATGTGTATAAGAGACAGGTATCTGGGACTTCGGTTTGGGTATCAGCCGGGATTCGTGACAGCAGTGCTGGTGCTGGTACCTGTATTTGTGACAGGCGGGATCCATGTGGATGGTCTTTTGGATACTTCGGATGCCCTGAGTTCCTGGCAGGAGAGAAGCAGAAGGCTGGAGATTCTTAAGGATTCCCATGCAGGTGCTTTTGCCGTTATTACTGCGGCGGTATATTTCATTGCCTGGTACGGCGCTTACAGTCAGTTGTTTAACAGTGCAGAGAATATGAGGGCGATCGGAATTCTGAGCCTTGGCTTTATGGTTTCCAGATGTCTGTCAGGGATCGGAGTTATTACCTTTCCGAAAGCAAAGGCAGACGGTACAGTTGCTGAGTTTTCCAGAAATTCTTCAGATGTGCTCTCGAGAAATGTGCTGATCATCTATCTGGTGCTTCTGGCTGCGGGAATGATCTTGATCCGGCCTGTATGGGGAAGTCTGGCTTTTGTGGGAGCTTTGCTGATTTTCTGGTACTATCATCATATTGCGATGAAGTACTTTGGCGGGACAACCGGGGATATTTCGGGATTCTTTCTTTGTATCTGTGAAGTTGGGATGGCATTGATCCTGGCGGTGGTTTCTAATTTTTGAGGAGAAGAGTATGGAAATGATAATCGGCGGTGCATATCAGGGAAAGACTGAATATGCCAGGAAACAGTATCCACAGTTAAGGTGGAGTGACGGCGGTTCTGTCACAGAGGAGGAACTGATGAATGCTCAGGGTGTGACTGGTTTTCAGCAGTATATCCGCAGTGAACTGGAGAATGGAAAGGATGTGTCAGATCTTGCGGAAAAAATCATCTGTAAGAATCCGGATATTGTCCTTGTCTCTCAGGAAGTAGGGTACGGGGTTGTACCTGTGGATGCTTTTGACAGAAAATACAGAGAGGCTGTAGGGCGTGTATGTACGAAGCTGGCAGCATACAGTCATAAGGTGACGCGCGTGATCTGCGGGATTGGAACGGTGATCAAAGATGATTAAATTATGGCTGATCAGACATGGAAAAACAGAAGGGAATAAACTTTCCAGATATATCGGCACAACGGATGAGCCGTTATGTCAGGAGGGAACAGAGTTTCTGCATAAGATGGATTATCCAAAGGTTCAGGCGGTTTATGTAAGTCCTCTGAAACGATGCGTGCAGACAGCAGAGATTCTTTTTCCGGGAGAGCCGGTACATATTATTGAAGAACTGGCAGAATGCGATTTCGGAGAGTTTGAAAATAAGAACTATAAAGAGCTGGAAGGTAATCCGCACTATCAGGAATGGATTGACAGCAACGGTACTCTGCCTTTTCCGGGAGGAGAAAGCAGGGAAGGGTTTAAAAGCAGAAATCTGAGAGGATTTGACAGGGTTGTGTCCGGATGTATCCGCAGCCATGTGGCAGAGGCGGCACTTGTCATCCATGGCGGTACGATCATGAATATCATGGAAGAGTATGCAGATATACAGAAACCATTTTATGAGTGGCATGTGAGAAATGGCGGCGGCTATGAGGTGGAACTGGATGAGAATCTCTGGAAGAATGGACGAAAACAGCTCAGGGTTAATTCTGTGATTATGGAAGGATAACTCTCCTATCTTACAAAAATTGTTGACAAACCTGAAAATTTGTCATAAAATCAGTTTCATCAGAAAACAGGAAAATCAAAAAAAGAACGAGGTTGTTCATTGTCATCAATGACTGCCCCGTTCTTTTTTTATCTGTTCACCGGAGATAGTATAAAGCCTAAAAAAAATTTGAAAAACCAAAAAGTTTTTGTAAATTCTACTTGCATTATCCGGAGAAGTATGTTACAGTATTAGTACATAATTCCTAAACAAAAGGTAAAAAGCAGTAGCGAATTGGTAGTTTTTAACAAGTAAAAGGAGGAACTATATGCTGGTAATTGGTAATGGAAGAATGATCACACAGGACGCATCCACCCCATTCCTGGAGAATGGTGCTGTAGCAATGGATGGTAACACCATAGTAATGGTGGGGGTAACTGAAGAGGTAAAGAAAGTTTATCCGGATGCTGAATTTGTTGATGCGAAGGGTGGGGTTATCATGCCGGCATTTATTAATGCCCATGAGCATATCTACAGCTCCTTCGCAAGAGGCTTAAGCATTAACGGATATAATCCTCAGGGATTTCTGGATATTCTGGATGGCTTATGGTGGACAGTTGACCGTCATCTGACACTGGAGCAGACAAAGCTTTCTGCATATGCTACATACATTGATTCTATCAAGAACGGTGTAACCACAGTGTTTGACCATCATGCAAGTTTTGGCCATATTACAGGTTCCCTCAATGCGATCGAGGAAGCTGCGAAGGATTTAGGTGTGCGTACCTGCCTCTGCTATGAGATTTCTGACCGTGACGGAATGGAGAAATCCAGAGAATCTGTAATGGAGAACGTGAATTTTATCAAGCATGCACTTGCAGACGACAGTGATATGATCGCCGGAATGATGGGTATGCATGCATCCTTTACAATCTCTGATGAGACAATGGCTCTCTGCAATGAACTGAAACCGGAAGGTGTTGGATATCACATCCATGTAGCAGAAGGCATTTACGATCTCCATCAGTGTCTGAAAGAGCATGGCAAACGTATTGTTGACCGTCTTCATGACTGGAACATCCTTGGACCGAAGACTTTGCTCGGTCACTGTATCTATGTGAATGAACATGAGATGGATCTGATCAAAGATACAGATACCATGGTTGTACATAACCCGGAATCTAACATGGGTAATGCATGCGGATGTCCTCCAACCATGAGAATGGTACAGAAGGGAATCCTCACAGGTCTTGGTACAGACGGATATACTCATGATATGATGGAATCCTGGAAGGTTGCAAATGTTTTACACAAACACAGCCTCTGCGACCCGAACGCAGCCTGGGGAGAAGTTCCACAGATGCTTTTTGAAGGAAATGCAAAGATTGCAAACAGATACTTTAAGAAACAGCTCGGTGTCCTGAAAGAGGGTGCGGCAGCAGACGTGATCGTGATCGATTATGATCCGCTGACACCAATGAATGAAAGCAACATTAACGGACATCTGATGTTCGGTGTAAACGGAAGTATGGTCCAGACTACTGTATGTAACGGTAAAGTCCTGATGAAAGACCGCGAAGTCCTCGTATGCGACGAGGCAAAAGTTATGGCAGACTGCCGTCAGGCTGCAAAAGAACTTGCAGATGATATTAATGGTTAATCTGTAAAGAAGATAAGTTTTTTGTCTGGCAAAAATAAATGCAAATAAAATATAGAACGTATGGAGAGAAGCCATACCGTATGAAATAATGGAGGATCGGATTATGAGTGAAGTCATGACCTGTATGCCCTTTGAACAGTTAATGAACTGGGTATTAGAAGAAAAGAAAACAAAAGGAACAGTTTTCGGACAGCACAGAGCTTATGCAGCGGGAACTGACAGGAAGCTGAATATATTTGAGAGAAATCTGGAAACACCGATCGGACCTGCAGCAGGACCGCATACACAGTTAACACAGAACATTGTTGCTTCTTACTATGCAGGCGCACGTTTCTTTGAGCTGAAAACAGTTCAGAAGATGGACGGTGCAGAGCTTGCAGCCTGTATCAACAGACCATGTATCCTTGCAGATGATGAAGGATATAACTGTGAATGGTCTACAGAGCTTTATGTTCCTCAGGCAATGGGAGAATATATTAAAGCATGGTTTATCCTGCATGTGATCGCCAAAGAATTTGATCTGGGTGCACAGGACGGATTCCAGTTCAATATTTCCGTTGGATATGATCTTGCAGGGATCAAAGAGCCAAAGGTTAATACTTTCATTGACAGTATGATGGAAGCAAAAGATACTGAAATCTTTAAAGAATGTAAACAGTGGTTATTGGACAATGTAGATAAATTTGAAAAAGTTACAAAAGAGGATATTGAGGCGATTCCGTCTGATATCTGTAATTCCGCAACAATCTCTACTCTCCATGGATGTCCTCCAAACGAGATTGAGAGCATTGCAAATCATCTGTTTAAAGAGAAACACCTGAACACATTTATCAAATGTAACCCGACTCTTCTGGGATATGAATTTGCCAGAAAGACCATGGATGACATGGGATATGATTATATGGTATTCGGTGATTTCCATTTCAAAGATGACTTACAGTATGAAGATGCGATCCCGATGTTTAAGAGACTGCAGGCACTTGCAGATGAACTGAACCTTGCGTTTGGTGTGAAAATCACCAATACATTCCCTGTAGATGTTACAAGAAATGAACTTCCAAGCGAAGAAATGTATATGTCCGGAAAATCTCTTTTCCCGTTATCTATTTCTCTTGCAGCCAGACTTTCCCGGGAATTTGACGGAAAACTCCGTATCGCTTATTCAGGCGGTGCTGATTACTATAATATCGACCGTATCGTCGGATGTGGTGTATGGCCTGTAACAGTGGCAACTACACTTCTGAAGCCGGGCGGATATCAGAGATTTACACAGATGGCAGAGAAAGTAATGGCTAACGGTGTGAAAGAATGGAAAGGTATTGATGTAGCTGCACTTGAGCAGCTGGCCGAGGATGCGAAAAAAGATGCTCACCATGTAAAGAGCATCAAACCGCTTCCTAAGAGAAAAACTGATTCAGAGGTTCCGCTCCTTGACTGTTTCTTTGCTCCATGCGAAGAAGGATGTCCGATCCACCAGGATATCACAACCTATGTGAAGCTGGCAGGAGAAGGCGATTATGCACAGGCATTAAGAGTTATCCTTGAGAAAAATGCACTTCCATTTATCACAGGTACTCTCTGTGCGCACAACTGTATGTACAAATGTACACGTAACTTCTATGAAGAACCTGTAAATATCCGAAACACTAAGCTCATCGCAGCACAAAACGGATATGATACAGTGATCGGTGAGATCAAAGCAGGCACAGCAGACGGTAAGAAAGTAGCTGTTGTAGGTGCAGGTCCTGCAGGTATTGCTTCTGCATACTTCCTTGCAAGAGCAGGTGCTTCTGTAACAGTATTTGAGAAAGAAGAGAAAGCCGGCGGCGTGATCCGTTATGTGATCCCGGGATTCCGTATCTCTGATGATGCAATCGATAAAGATGTTTCCTTCATCCAGAAGATGGGTGTGGAGATTAAAACAGGTACAGAAGTGAAATCTGTACAGGAATTAAAAGCACAGGGTTATGACGCAGTGATCGTTGCAACAGGTGCAAATAAACCGGGTACTCTGAAGCTTGAAAAGGGTGAAACCATCAATGCTCTGAAATTCTTAAGAGATTTCAAAGCAACTGACGGTAAGGTTGCGCTGGGTAAAAACGTAGTTGTGATCGGTGGCGGTAACACTGCCATGGATACTGCAAGAGCTGCGAAACGTACAGAAGGTGTAGAACATGTTTACCTGGTATACAGAAGAACCAAACGCTATATGCCAGCAGCAGAAGATGAGTTACTGGAAGTACTGGAAGAGGGCGTAGAGTTCAAAGAACTTCTTTCTCCTGTATCTCTGGAAAACGGCAAACTGCTCTGTAAGAAGATGGAACTTGGCAGCATGGATGCTTCCGGACGTGCAGGTGTAACAGAAACGGGCGAAACAGAAGAAGTTTTGGCTGATACAGTGATCGTTGCAGTTGGCGAGAAAGTTCCAACTGAGTTCTATGAAGCAAATGGTATTGCGGTCAATGAGCGTGGAAAAGCCCGCATCAATGATAAGACAATGGAGACAAGTGCAGAAGGCGTTTACGTTGTCGGTGACGGTGCAAGGGGAGCTGCTACGATCGTAGAAGCGATCCGCGACGCACAGGTTGCTGCAAAAGCAATCCTTGGACATGATATTGTAAAAGGACAGCCTGTACCGGGAACAGAAAAAGACTGTTACTCCAAAAAAGCAATACTCAAGGAAAGCAAGGACGCTGCGAACGAAAGTGAGCGCTGTCTGACCTGTAATAAAGTCTGTGAGAATTGTGTAGATGTATGTCCAAACAGAGCAAACATCTCCATCAAAGTTCCGGGAATGGCAATGAATCAGGTGATCCATGTGGATTACATGTGTAATGAATGCGGCAACTGCAAGAGCTTCTGTCCATATGCAAGTGCACCGTACAAGGATAAATTCACATTATTCGCTTCTGAGGCAGATATGGCAGACAGCACAAATGATGGATTTGCAGTGATCAATCCGGAGACAAAAGAGTGCAAGGTTCGTCTCCTTGGTCAGATTTCCGACTGCAAGGCAGATGATGCAAATGATAAGTTGTACGAAGGTCTTCGCAGACTGATCTGTGCAGTAATCGATGATTACAGCTATCTGATCATGAAATGATGATCCTACGCGATTGGTATAGTTATTTACGAAACGCTGTACTGGAGCGTGTCTGAAAACAGGAATAAAGAGCTGTAAAATAATTTTAAATTTGTAATATCAGATAACTTATAAAGAAATATTTAACTCTGTCCACAGCAGAAAAAGGCTGTGGACAGTGTTGCATATCAGGCTGAATCGCGGCCGCATGTTACTTTTGTAATAAATTCATGCGGTATCACAGGCAGATAAAAAACAGAAAGAGGTAAACTCAGGCTGACTGCCTTAATTGGCAGACGTGCGAAAAAGAAAGGAGAGTCCGATATGGCAGTATTTACAGTCAATGGACAAAAGGTCGAACCGACCGGAAATCAAAAACTACTGCGCTTTTTGAGGGATGAACTTCATCTGACTTCAGTGAAGGACGGCTGCAGTGAAGGAGCCTGCGGAGCCTGTACAGTTATAATTGACGGAAAAACATGCAAGGCATGTGTGCCGGACACAGATTTACTGGATGGCAGGACAGTGATCACAGTAGAAGGACTGACTGAATGGGAGAGGGAAGTCTATACCTACGCTTATGGAAAAGCAGGTGCTGTTCAGTGTGGATTCTGTATTCCGGGTATGGTAATGTGTACAAAGGCTCTTCTGGACGTGAACAAAGATCCCACAGATGATGAGATTAAATATGCACTGCGCAATAACTATTGTCGCTGCACGGGCTATGTAAAAATTATGGATGCAGTAAGGCTGGCTGCGAAAGTTTTAAAGACGGGTGTGATCCCGGATGATCTGGATCCGGACTGGAATATAGGACACAGAGTATCCAGAGTGGATGTGGAGGAGAAAGTACTGGGAACCGGCAAATATCCGGATGATTTTTACTTTGACGGAATGCTGTATGGGGTGGCACTCAGAAGTAAATATCCACGTGCACGTGTACTTGAGATCGATACAGCAGCAGCAAAGGCACTTTCCGGGGTAGAAGCGGTATTAACAGCAGAGGACATTCCGGGAGAGAATAAGATCGGACATCTGAAACATGATCAGTATTCACTGATACCTGTAGGGGGTCTGACACATTATCTTGGAGATGCCATTGCCGTTATTGCAGCAAAAGACAGAGAAACAGCTGAGAAAGCTAAGAAACTGATCAAAGTAAAATATGAAGTGCTGCCTCATATTCATACAATTGAGGAAGCAGCGGCAGAGGATGCACCGAAGGTATTTGATGAAGAAGAAAATAATATCTGTGCACATAAACATATCAGCAGAGGAAATGCAGATGAAGCAATCCGTAATTCCAAATATGTGATCAGTCATCATTTTGAAACCCCATGGACAGAACATGCATTTCTTGAGCCTGAGTGCGCAGTGGCTTTGTATGATGAGGACGGAGATATTTTCGTATATTCCACAGATCAGTCTGCACACCAGACATTACATGAGTGTTCCCTGTTACTTGGAACGGACAGAGTAAAGGTACAGAATGCACTTGTAGGCGGCGGATTCGGCGGAAAGGAAGATATGACAGTACAGCATCTGGCTGCGCTGCTCACTTATGCTACTAAGAAACCGGTGAAGATGAAACTGACCAGAGCAGAATCCCTGCTGGTTCATCCGAAGCGTCATCCGTTTTATATGGATATGACCATGGGCTGCGATGAGAACGGCAATATCATGGGGGTAAAAGCGAAAGTAGCATCAGATACAGGTGCATTTGCCTCACTTGGCGGTCCTGTGCTGGAACGTGCATGTACTCATGCGGCAGGTCCCTATCATTATGAGAATTTCGAGATTGAAGGAACTGCTTATTATACCAACAATCCGCCTGCCGGAGCGTTTCGCGGGTTTGGTGTAACCCAGACCTGTTTTGCAACAGAAACCCTGCTGAATATGATGGCAGACAAAGTAGGTATCACTCCATGGGAAATCCGTTACCGCAATGCGATCCGTCCCGGTGAGACGCTTCCGAATGGTCAGATCGTAGATAATTCCACAGGTCTTGTGGAGACACTGGAAGCTGTAAAGAAGAAGTATGATGCTGCTCTGGAAGAAGGAAAACCGGTGGGAATCGGCTGCGCCATGAAGAATGCCGGTGTCGGTGTCGGTATCCCGGATACAGGCCGCGTGAAACTCGTATTTGAGAAAGATAAAAAGCTGCACATCTATTCCGGTGCTTCCTGTATCGGCCAGGGACTTGGTACAGTCCTGACACAGATGGTAGTCACCAATACAGATCTGAAGCATGAAGATATTGTATATGAGAGAAGTAATACCTGGTTCGCACCGGATTCAGGTACAACTTCCGGCTCCAGACAGACTCTGGTAACAGGAGAAGCCTGCCGCAGAGCCTGCGATAAGGTTATGGAGGACCGCAATGCAGGTAAGACCATTGATGATGTGATCGGCAAAATTTATTATGGGGAATATCTTGCAAAGACAGATCCTCTTGGCGCAAATGTGCCGAATCCTGTTTCACATGTAGCTTACGGCTATGCGACGCAGGTATGTATCCTGGATAAGAAAACAGGTAAGATTGAGGAAATGGTTGCTGCTCATGATGTGGGCAAAGCAGTCAATCCACTGTCCTGTGAAGGCCAGATCGAGGGCGGCGTAGTGATGTCCATAGGATTTGCACTGAGAGAGCGTTATCCGATCGATGAGAACTGTAAACCAATTGACAAGTATGGATCGCTTGGTCTGTTCCGCTCTCATGAGATTCCGAAAATCGATGCCATCGTTGTTGACAAACCGGGACTGAATGTAGCCTGTGGTGCCATTGGAATCGGTGAGATCACCTCTATCCCAACTGCACCTGCAATTGCAGATGCATATTTCAGATGGAATGGTGAAAGACAGTATAGTCTTCCTCTGACCGGAACACCATATGAAAGGAAGTGCTGAATATGGCAGTAAAGAAGAAATTTCCATATCGCGCGGCTGTAGTTGCATGTAATGGGGGGTGCAGATCAGCCGAAGGTGAGGCCGGCTGTGCAGATGGATGTATCGGATGTAAAGCCTGTATAGATAAATGTAAATTCGGAGCCATTTCCATCAATGAGTATGGTGTGGCGGAAGTGGATGAGGAGAAATGCATTGGCTGTGGTGCCTGCGCGAAAGTCTGCCCGCAGAAAGTGATCCATGTCCATGAGTGTGCAAACTACATTGTGGTAAAATGTTCCAATAAGAAAAAAGGTGCAGAAGCAAAGAAACAGTGTGACGTCAGCTGTATCGGCTGCGGAATCTGCGAGAAGACCTGTACAGCCGGTGCGATAAAAGTAAAAGACAGCTGTGCTGTGATCGAGGAATCCATATGTCTGAGCTGTGGTATGTGCGCAGTGAAATGCCCAAGACACGTTATCCATGATCTGCATGGAATATTGACAGAAATACGTTAAATAAATCAGGTTACTGTTCACTCTGTTCTTAGTAATACATTACAAAGGATATTCTCAGTGAACAGTAACCCAATCAGACAACTTCGTTAATAGGAAAATAATACGTAAAAATTGAATAAAAGATTGCAATTTCATATCCAAATATGCTATACTCAAATCAGAAAACAGATAACAATTATGCAAATAAAAAGTAAATTCGCCTGATGTCAGAAAAAAGGTGAAGGAAAGTAGCATGGTTCGGAGCCGGACATAAGTCCTGAGGGGAACAGACAGATACCTTGGGGTGTGTCCGGCTCCTTCTATATAATAACCAAAAATAAATACAGAGAAGGTGAAAACATGATTGGAAAGAGTGTTCCAAGAGTAGATGCCTATGACAAAGTTACAGGACGTGCAAAATTTACTGATGACCTGGTTCCTGCCAACTGTCTGGTGGCAAAAATCTATCACGCAAAGATCGGAAACGGTATCGTAAAATCAATCGATACCAGTAAAGCAGAGGCTCTGGACGGCGTAGTAAAAGTGGTTACTTTTAAAGACGTACCGAATCATTGTTACCCTACGCCGGGACATCCCTGGTCTGTGGAGCTGGCTCATCAGGATGTTGCAGACCGCAATATCCTTACCGGAAGAGTCCGTTATTACGGAGATGATATTGCTGCTGTAGTGGCAGAAGATGAAATCACAGCCCAGAGGGCATTGCGCCTGATCGAAGTTGAATATGAAGAATATCCGGTAGAAATCCATCCGCGTAAATCCATGTATGGAAGCAAACCGCCAATCCATTTTGATAAAAAGGACAATGTACTTGTCCGTTCCAATTACTTTATCGGAAATGTGGAAGAAGGGCTGAAGGAATCCGAAACAGTTATAAAACGCAGTTATAAAACCCCGATCGTGCAGCACTGCCACATTGAGAATCCGATTTCCTGTGCATACATGGAAAATGGCAGGATCATAGTTGTGACTTCCACTCAGATTCCGCATATTGTCCGGCGTGTGATCGGGCAGGCTCTTGGGATCCCATGGGGAAAGATCAGAGTCATTAAGCCATACATAGGTGGAGGATTCGGAAATAAGCAGGATGTGCTGTATGAACCGTTAAATGCGTTTCTTACCACGCAGGTTGGCGGCAGACCGGTCAAACTCGATATAACCAGAGAGGAAACTTTCTGCAACACCAGAACCCGTCATTCTATTGAGTATGATCTGACGGCAGGTGTTGACAGTGAGGGGCATCTTCTGGCAAAGGATATGCTGGCTATTTCCAATCAGGGAGCATATGCCTCCCATGGACACGCCATAGCAGCCAATGGCCTGACTGCTTGGAGGCTGCAGTATGCATGTCCGAATATCAAAGGAGAGGCATATACTGTCTATACGAATACACCGGTAGGCGGAGCGATGCGTGGATACGGGATCCCGCAGGTATGTTTTGCAATTGAGTGCTTTATGGATGATATTGCAAAAGAGATCGGGATGGATCCTCTGGAGTTCAGAAAAAAAAATCTTATCAAAGGATATTATGAGGATGCTTACCTGAAGCCGATCGCAGCAAACACCAACGGGATTTTTGAATGTCTGGAAAAAGGTGCAGATTATATCCACTGGGAAGAAAAACGAAAAGAATATACAAACCAGACAGGTAATATCCGCAGAGGCGTCGGAATGTCACTTTTCTCCTATAAGACAGGTGTATGGCCGATCTCACTGGAAATTGCAGGTGCAAGAATGACTCTGAATCAGGATGGAAGTGTTGGACTGATGCTGGGAGCTACTGAAATCGGTCAGGGCGCTGATACGGTATTTTCCCAGATGACGGCTGAGGTTTTAAATATGGATATCAGTGATATTCATATCCAGACAGTCCAGGATACTGATGTAACGCCATTTGATACCGGTGCCTATGCATCCAGACAGTCGTTTGTAACAGGAACAGTTGTTAAAGACTGCGCAAATCTTCTGAAGAAAAAGATTCTGGATTATGCAAAAGAGCTGTTGCCTGAAGAGACAAGGAAGCTGAGGCTTGATCATGGGTGGATCATGGCAGGAAAGGATCCTGCAATATCTCTTGGAAATCTTGCATTGGAGAGTTATTACAGTCTTGGCAATTCTTCTGTTATTACAGCAGAGGTTTCCGAGCAGGTAAAGAAAAATACGATTGCCACAGGATGCTGCTTTGCTGAAGTGGAAGTCGATATAAAGCTTGGCAAGATCAAAATCCTTCATATCATTAATGTGCATGACAGCGGTAAACTTATTAATCCGAAACTGGCTGAAATGCAGGTACAGGGCGGTATGTCTATGGGAATGGGATACGGTCTGTCGGAGCAGCTCATTCTGGATGAGAAAACAGGAAGACCACTGAACGGAACCCTGCTGGACTATAAACTGATGACAATGATGGATACTCCTGATATCAAGGCGGATTTTGTGGAACTTGATGATCCGGTTGGACCTTTCGGAAACAAAGCACTGGGTGAACCGCCGGCAATTCCGGGTGCACCGGCAATCCGTAATGCAGTACTTCATGCAACAGGTGTAGCCTTTAATGAAAATCCTCTGACACCACAGAGACTGATCGATGGCTTTATGAAGGCCGGACTTATTTAGAGGGGAGGGGATTTTATGTACGATATTGAGAACTATTATCAGGCTAAAAGTGTAAAAGATGCTGTGAGATTACTGAATGAACATCCGGATGCCAGGATCATTTCCGGAGGAAGTGATGTGCTAATCAAGATCCGGGAGGGAAAATTTGCCGGAACTTCTCTGGTGAGCATCCATGGGATCAAAGAAATCCAGGGTGTAAAAATGGCGGATAACGGAGATATTTATATTGGTGCCGGAACTGTCTTCTCACATATAACAAATGATGCAATTATCAGGAAATATATTCCGGTTCTTGGCGAGGCTGTAGATCAGGTAGGAGGACCACAGGTACGAAATATTGGTACTATCGGTGGAAACATCTGCAACGGAGCAGTCAGTGCGGACAGTGCACCGACCGTATTTTCCCTGAACGCACTGCTGAGGCTGGAAGATGGAAAGGAAGGCCGTCTTGTACCTGTAAAAGATTTCTATCTTGGACCCGGCAGGGTGGATCTGCGGCAGGGCGAGATCCTAACCTATGTGATCATTCCTGCAAAAGAATATGAAGGGTATCATGGTCATTATATTAAGTATTCCATGCGAAATGCCATGGATATCGCAACGATCAGCTGTAGTGTGGTGAGCAAGGTAGATCAACAGGCAGGAGTGATAGAAGATGTGCGCATTACCTTTGGAGTTGCAGCTCCGGTTCCGTATTGCTGCACAAAGGCAGAAGAGGCTTTGAAGGGCATGAAGATAGAAGAAAGCCTGTATGAAAAGACAGCACAGCTGATCCGGGAGGAAATCAATCCGAGAGATTCCTGGAGAGCATCCAGGGCATTTCGTCTTCAGATCGGCGGAGAAATTGCGGCACGGGCATTGAGACGTACCGTAGAACTTGCAGGAGGTGACCGCATATGAAAAAGCAGATGCAGCTTGTACGATGTACAGTAAACGGAAGAGAAGTTGAAGAATATGTAGATGTAAGGGAGTCACTGCTTGATATGCTTCGCAACCGGCTTGGACTGACTTCTGTAAAAAAGGGCTGTGAAGTAGGAGAATGTGGTGCCTGTACAGTAATCATAGACGGAGAGACTATTGACTCCTGTATTTATCTGGCAGTATGGGCAGACGGGAAAAATATCCGGACACTGGAGAGTCTTCTGGGACCGAATGGAGAGTTGTCAGATATCCAGCAGGCGTTTATTGATGAGACCGCGGTACAATGCGGATTCTGCACACCGGGAGTGATCATGAGTGCAGTGGAGATTTTAGAGTCAGGCAAAGAATATACAAGAGAAGAATTACGGAAACTTTTATCAGGACACCTGTGCCGCTGTACCGGATATGAAAATATTTTGAATGCGGTACAAAAGACCATGTACAAACGACTGGGAAAAACTGAAAATTAGGATTTAGGTGCTGTCGCATAAGTTCTTTTTTGAAATCTGGACACAATATCTGTAAAAAGAAAGGACAGATTATGAAAAAGAATATGGCTGGATTGATTCTGGTATTATTTGCGATAGCACTTTTTATGACCGGATGTGAGAAAAAAGCGCAGGAAAAAGAAGAAGCGCAGGAGGCGTCGGCCAGACAGCTGGTGATCCAGAAACAGACGCAGACAGAAATCGCAGAAAAAAAGATCGAAGAAAAAAGACGAGAGCTGCCCAATCAGGCACAGATTGAAATGGAAGTGATCCTGCAGAAGCCGGAACTACCGACCGGGTGTGAAAGCTGTCTCTTATACACATCTCCGAGCCCACGAGACAGGCAG
>ENA-OZKN01000624-OZKN01000624.1-human-gut-metagenome-genome-assembly--contig:-NODE-624-length-14575-cov-5.057163_pt1 | contig 14575 bp, 8 predicted proteins | sample MGYA00244827_ERZ653766 | MGnify/ENA primary metagenome ERZ653766 (study PRJEB26926, sample SAMN06165281) | human gut metagenome | biome: ENVO:00009003; feature: ENVO:2100002; material: ENVO:00002003... | reverse complement strand
ATCTACACTTCTAGCTTCGTCGGCAGCGTCAGATGTGTATAAGAGACAGTAATATAAGTTTGTAGTTCTTTAAAGGCAAGCTCCAGCACCCGAAGGTTATAAGCTATGAAATATCCCATGTCTTTCTCATCTGCTTCCGTGTATAAGTAAGCATTTTCATAGGACTTTTTTGATTTGGCAATAACCCTTGAAATAGATAAGTATTCAGTCAACCAGTAGCCACTTTTTAGCATATACCAATAAAATAGGGCTCTTGCTGTACGTCCGTTTCCATCCACAAAAGGATGCATATAGGCAATCATAAAATGAATGATAATGCCTCTAATGATCGGATGAATAAATACTTTGGGATTGTTTTCATTGAAGAATGTACATAAATCTTCAATAAACGGAAGAATGTCTTCATATGGAGGAGGGGTATGTACTACTTCATGTGATATGGCATCTTCCACCACTACTTCGTCATTCGTTCTGTATCTCCCGGCATCAGCTGGGTTTTCTAATGTCTTTTCGGTCATTAAGACATGAATTTGTTGTAATAGCCCAGACGATAACGGGGTATTTATATGTTGAGTTATAAAGCGTATGGTCTGATAATTGTTGAATATCATCTGTTGAGACTTGTCTTGTGGAGAAAGGCTTTTTCTCAACATCTCCTTTGCTACTTTTCTGGTGGTTGCGGCTCCTTCCATTTGGCTGGAAGATATGGCTTCTTCCATTAATGAACTAATTAGATATTGTTCTTTGTTTTCTGCTGGGATGATTGAATTACTTCCCCAGGAACCACCGAAGTTCATATCAAACTCGTGACACATTCGTTGCATGGCATTGGTTATACTGATAGATATACCATACTTTTTCCATACGATCATTCGTTTTGCTTTTCGTGATGCTTTTATGTAGCACCACAATTCTTTATTGGATATTCCATCAGGAGTCCTTTGATATTTTACATCAGACCAGTAACTATACTTATCATTGTTTTTTTCTATGATTGCTTTGAGTTTTTCAAGCGGTTCAGTCAGAAGAACACTTAAATATTCTTTCTGACTTATTTGAGGTGGAAGTTCAATCATACTATCACTTGTTTATATTATATTGGGACCTACAAATATAACGTTTTTCTTTCCAATTCTTGCAAATTCTTCAAATATTTGCAAGAATTGGAAAGAATGACGATGTGATATTAAGAAATGTCGTCTGAAAGGTATATCGTAAATGGGCTTATTGTTTCTTTATCCATTCCATGATATCCTTTAAAACTTCCGGGCTGATGGTTTCTTCCAGTTGCCCGTATTCCGCCAGTGTTCCTTTTTCGCAAGTCTGAAACAGATGGTTTAAGTTGGGATAGGCTTTGATAGTTACATTTTTATTTCCATTTCCAGTGATTTTTTCTTGGATGGCGGTCAGGTTCATGGCGGCATCCACTTGAATGTCTTTTTCTCCGTTCAGTGCCAGAACCGGACATTTTAGTTCCTTCAAGTCTTCGGCCGGGTCATATCGCATAAAATGCAGGTACCACGGAGAAGTCATCGAACTGATTTGCGCAGATATCTGCTGGACGGTATTTAAATCTTTCAATTGTTCGGGAGACATTGTTTGGGTAACGTCTGCATACAATTCTTTCTGTAACTCTTCGGGAGTTTTATCCGTTTGTTGCAGTATGGCGTATCTGTTTCGTATAGACAGTTTCATCCCCTGCCAGACGGCATCCGGCATTCCTTGAGACTTAGAGATTAACTCTACCTGCTTCAACATCAGGCTGTCACCTCTCACACCGGCTCCTGCCAATGAAATGACAAATGCGATCGACGGATCTTTTTTTGCAACGATGAATGCAATGATTCCACCTGCACTATGTCCGATGATACCGATTTTCTTCGCATTAATTTCTTTTCTGCTGCGCAGATAATTGATAGCAGCCTCCGTATCTGTGGCAAAATCCTCATTGGTAGCTGTTGCATGATTACCTTGTGAAGCGGCAGTTCCCCTATCATCACATCTAAGTACGGCAATCCCGTTCTGGGTCAGATAATCGGCGATGACGAGGAAAGGCTTGTGTCCCATGATTTCTTCATCCCGGTTCTGTGCACCGCTCCCTGTCACCATAACCACTGCCGGAAACTTAGTTCCCTTTTGGGGAAGAGTCAATGTTCCGGCAAGGTTGATGCCATCCTGCTCATTCCTCACAATGACCTCTTCGCTTTTGTAGGGGAAAGGCGGTTGAGGCTCCTGCGGGCGCTTGGGGCGGCTGGCTTCTCCCTTTTCCAAATTCAACGGAATAGGCATTCCCTGTGTAAACGTCCCACTGATTGTTTGATTACTATCCAATTTTCCTTTGTAAGAGGCATGGATAATGGGTATCTGGATTGTCAATGTAGAATCATTGAAAGAAGTAGTCTGCGTCTTTATGCCGTTAGCTCCCTGGTCGGGGCTGTCCAATGTCGTCACATAAGTTCCCTGTCCTGTTTGACTGATATGGAATACAATAGTCAGTGAACCGGTGGGAATGGAAAGTTTTCCATGCCAGGTTCCCGAAATGTCCTGGGCAGAAACAGGGGATGAAAAGAACACTCCGGCTACTACTAGTCCGGTAATGAGGGTAACGATGCGGGCAGCTTTAATTATTTTCATAAGAGGAAAAATTAGATTTGATCTTATTGTAAATATAAGATATAACAAAGGTAACAATTTTCCTCATTATAAAAATAAGACATTACCCAATCTTGTCAGAATCTGGTAATATCTTATTCAGAAACATCTTAATCTATTCCAATGTCGTGTAATATTTATAATATACCTATTGAATTATTCTAAACTATATAACAATCGCCTTCTGTCCGTACTGGATGGCTTCAAATATTTTTGGCAGATCTCCTCCCAACCCGATTTATTGTCATAGAAAGAAGCACGGTGCAATATCCAACAACTTGTTTGCAACTCTTTTTCCCAATCCCTGCTTTGCTGGTATGGAAACTCACTTTGTGGCTTTCCGATAAAAGAAGCCATATACTTCAATGCTTTCGCGATGCAGCGCCCGTCTTTGGAAGTGCTGTTGTAGACATCTATACCTAATGTATGGCCGATTGCACACATATCCATTATAAGAGCCAGATTGTAGTTTGTGTAACTAAGTCCGTTGGTGCGCTCCAGTTCTCTAAGCTGTCTACCGTCGGGTTCGATTTGTGGGAACAATCGTAACTTTGCAAACTCACTGATTGTCTTCCGTGCCAGGACGGAATCTCCGGTGAAGAGCGCATATACCGTTTGTTGCACGTCGAAAGATACTCCATGATTATTTTCAGATGTCCTTGCCTCGTCGGCTACAGGACTGGTGCGAATCCATTCCAGATAATCGGTAAACCAATCTTTCAGACCGGAACGGTCTGCTGTTGTAAAGTCGGTGGAAGTATTCATCATCTCCACTGCATCCAGTAAATTGATAAACGCATAAACATCAATCATGCCGAATCCTCTGCCCTTGTTCTCATTATGTCCCGGAATCATTTGTGCATAATTCATGTTGGGATTCATGCGAGTTTCAGGGTTCAGAAACCAGATACGGGTGAGTTCAGCAGCTTTGGCTGCATATTTCTCATTGCTGGAGAAATAGTAGGCGATTCCTAAAGTCGATATATCATTAATTGTCTTTCCGATGTTCGTACAGTCACTGGTTGCATTAGGGTTGCGTACTCCGTCTTTGCGGATATAAGGCAGACCGTCGGGCTTCGTCGGATCGGGCCACCAGTAAGGTCCCATACTAACGTAGTCGTGTTTGTCCCCGCTACCCGCAACCATCGTTTTATCCATCACGGAGACAGGTTTACTTTTCAGGGCTTTGTCCGCCTCATTCATCAATTTAGTGATGGCAGACGCATATTCTTTCGACTCCATACGGGCTTTTACCTTAGCCAGTTTCTTTCCGTCGTATATTCTGGTAGATGGAATTTGCGCAGTTACCCTTCCTGCTCCGGTGAATAGGAAGAGAATGACCATCCATAATTTAGCAGATTTCTTCATGTTTTTATCCGTTAGTTTAAACAATTAAATCCTCCGTTTTTCTTACCGATATGATTTAAGATTAAAACAGTTTACCCGTTTTTTCTAATTTGTTTTTACGCATCAACGCTTCTATGAAATAATAGTCGGCATAGACAATAGGTACGTCCACTTCCGTATTAGTCGGTTTGGTCCCCGTGCTGTGCAATAACAGGAAACCGTTGTCTTTCTTTAGCGTAGCGCGATAATGTTTCGTCAGGTTCTCTATGATCTTATCCGCATTGCTCCTGTAGCGTTCACCCTTTTCAGGATCATACAAGCTAAGTTCATAAAGTGCCGAAGCGATGACCGTAGCCGCTGAAACATCACGTGGCTCGTCGGGTATGCCAGGCGCATCGAAATCCCAGTAAGGAATAAGATCCTCCGGCATATTGGGATGAGTAAAGAGATACTTCTCTATGTTTTGAGCCTGCTCCAAAAACTCCGGTAACCGGGTTTCGCGATAACACATCGTATATCCGTAGAGCGCCCATGCCTGTCCGCGTGACCAGGCAGATTCATCGGCAAAGCCTTGATGAGTATTCTTTTTTAATACCTGCCCTGTAATTCTATCATAATCTATCACATGATAACTGCTGAAATCAGGCCGGAAATGATGCTTCATCGTAGTTCTTGCATGATCGACCGCTATCCGGTAAAACGTAGAGTCTTTGCTCTCCTTAGTAGCCCAGAACAGCAGTTCAAGGTTCATCATATTATCAATAATCACCGGACATGCCCATTTGGCCGTACTATGATCCCACGACCGGATAATCCCTGCCGCCGGTTTGAAGCGTGTAGCGAGCGTGCGTGCTGATTGCAGCAAGACCTCCTTATAGTGTTCATCTTGCGTCAGACGGTATCCGTTGCCAAAGCTGCAATAGACTTTAAAACCCATGTCGTGAGTACTTCCGTTCATCTTTTCCTTCTCTAATATATCAGTATGTTGCTGGGCTTTCTTTTTCCAGAAATTGTTTTGGGTATATTCGTAAAGGAACCAAAGTTCTCCCGGAAAGAATCCGCTTGTCCAGTCTTTGGACGGCACCAGGTTCAGTGTCCCGTCCGGTTCCGAATTGCGGGGGTTGGTCAGTTCTCCCCAACCGTTCTTTTCCCGTTTCGCGCGGCTTTCGGGTGACTCATTGACGATGGCATAATCTATCTCATCAAAAGCAAACCGGAGCTGTTGCTGTGCAAACTCCATGTTATCTTCAATGAGGTTGGTTGCCGGTTGGGGAGTGCAGGCGGCGAAACCTGCTCCCAGTGCCAGAATAGCTATTTGTTTTTTCAGTCTCATATCTTTTATTAATGGTTTAAGTAATAGGTATTTCCTTTTTGGGTGGTAAATCTGATCCGGTTTTTACTTTCCCGGATAGTTTTCACTTTCTTTCCTTTGGCGTCTTTGATTGTAAAATTGGCAATATCCTTGTATTGAATGACGCATTCGCCACCCGCTCTGGATAAGACATTCATTTGAGTCATGAGCCCCTGTTTCCAGAAAACGGAAACTACAAAGTTTCCCCGGGCTACCAAACCTTCATAACTTCCGTCTCTCCATGCAGCCGGCAGGGCGGGGAGGGGGTTGATATATCCTTCATGACTTTGAATCAACATTTCTGCTACTCCGGCAGTCCCACCCAGGTTTCCGTCAATCTGGAAAGGCGGGTGCATATTCCACAGGTTTTCAAGGATATACTTCTTCAATAACAGCTGGTATCGTTGGTACGCCATATCTCCGTCTTTTACCCGTGCCCATAAGTTTAAACGATGGGCGACACCCCATCCTGTCGATTTATCTCCCCGGTTGTTTAAAGTTACGGTAGCCGCCTTCAACCATTCAGGAGTCTCCGCATTAATCAGCGTACCCGGATAGAGTGCGCATAAATGCGAAATATGGCGATGGCGCGGATCTCCGATGTCACTATACTTTTTTTCTTCACGATATTCTTTTATCTGCCCCGATTCTCCAATTTGGATGGCATCCAGTTTGCCAATCTGCTCTTTTATCGTCCGGAGGAAAGGCGACTCCTCTTTTAAGATATCCGCTGCTTTCAATACATCATGAAAACTCTCCCAAATCATTCCCTGATCGAATGCACAACCTTTCGTCTGGTAAGTCGTACCGTTATGATATTGTTCAGGCGAAGAAGACGGATCAGCCAGCAAATATCCTTCCTCTGTCGGTTTCAGAGTTTTCGAAAGAAATTTGGCCATACCCAGCATGGCGGGATAAGAGTGTTTCTTCAGTATATCTTCATCCCTGGTGAAATCATAATAATCCCAGAATAATTTGGTGGTGAATCCTCCCGTTCCAGGTCCCGAATGTCCGCCGGGGCTATCTATTGAGAAAGCGTTTGCCCCCGTTCCGATGGTCCATCCGTTTTCTTCGGGGATGGCCGATAAGGCGTCAGGGTTATTCTTTTTGATATAACCTGTCGCTTTCTCGTTGGCCGATTGACGGAAAGCCTCATTGTATTCCACATAAGGAATAAATACTTCCGCCAGATTCGTGTTAAAGGCAGCCCAGTAATTCATTTGTATATTGATGTTATGCCAGTAGCCTCCGGACCAGGGCGCATATTCATACTGGCTCCATGCTCCCTGGAGGTGGGGTGGTAACGAACCCTTTCTCGACGAAGCGATTAATAAATAACGTCCGTACTGGAACAATAATTCATCCATATATAAACTTTCTTTTCCTCTCTGATAGTCGTGCAACAGGCTGTCAGTCGGTATACCGGGAGTCTCATTACAAAGACGCAAGTCCACCCGGCTGAAGAGAGACTGATAATCGGCTATATGCTCTTTGCACAATGCCTCATATCCTTTGTCGGCCGCTTTCTGTATGCATTGGCTGACAGCACGGTGCGGATGCTCGTTTCCGGTAAACTTGTTTTCCGGAGATGCCGTGAATACCGAACTTTTCAGTTGATAAGCAGTTTGTGCATTAATCAGTAACACTACGCTGTCAGCCTGTTGTATGCGGATGGTTCCGTTGTTTCCCGATTCGTCGTTCATCGCTTTTAGCTGTCCCCCACTGGGAATTACTTTAATCTGCGCTTCATACGGAAGCCGGAAAAACTGTATATCTCCGGTCAGGGTAATCAAGTCATTCTGCGCTGATACCTTGCCTGTACGTCCGGTTCCTTCGTCGTTATATTCGTGCAGGTAAGGAAGCACGGGACGAAGAGTGAACGAAATTTTTCCGGGTTGGTCCGCTTTGAGCTTTACGACGATTACATTGCTTGGGTAGTTGGCGAAATATTCCCTTGTATAGTTCACACCCTCGTATTGGTAGTTTACCCTGGAGATAGCGTCATTGAGGCGCAGTGAACGTCTGTAGTTCAATGGCTGGTCATGGTGAATACCCTCTATATATATTTCCGCAAAGTTGCCGATGCCCCCTTTCTTGTACGGTCCTTTGACGCCGAATGTTTTTTCTGTCAACTGAATACGCTCCGTATCCGTGCGTCCGAATATGCAAGCCCCCATATATCCGTTCCCTATGGGTAAAGACCATCTCTCCCAATATTTGTCATAAGGGAATCCGCGACTCTTTACAATGTTTTCAGCTCCTTCATTAGGTGCAGGCTGACTGTACCACAACGAATATTCTTTCTGTTGTGCTGATGCCGACGGCAGAATAAACAGACACATAATAAATAAGAGGAATAGTCTGGTTTTCATATATCTTATTTTCTAATTTGAGGTAATTTGATTTCTGTAATGCCCACTCTGTCACTGCCTAACACGATACGCAGGTCGCTGGCAGTAGTTCCTTTGAAAGGAAAGTTCAACAGCTTATGATACTCTTTCACTGTGCCGGAGTACACCGTCAGGAACTGTCCGCCACCACTGGAAAGCTGTATTTCAAAATCGGTTTCCAGTCCGTTGTCCCGATGAAAGGCAATGGAAATGCCATCCACTTTCGCTTCGTTCTGTAAGGCAAAGGTGATGTAATCCCCTTTGTTTCCCTCCCAAAAAGTGGTAAGGTCGTTATCCACCACGTTATTCACCATTTCCTGATTCGTACTTGCACTTATTGGAGATTCGTTTTCCTTGCTTTGCGGAGTAGAGTCGTTTATGCGGTCAGCCACTGTTAACGTGCCGTTCAGACGAATATCCGTAGAAGAAGCCCCTACCATCAGTGTGAAATCACCGGGCTCTACTACCCAATGCATATCCGCGTTCAGCAACTCCAATGCCTTCCGGTCAATGGGAAAAGAAACTTCCTTTGTTTCACCTGGCTTCAGATGGATTCGTTCAAACCCGGCCAGGTTCTTCTCGTACGTAGTGACGCTGCTCAACACATCGCGCACATAGAGTTGTACTACTTCATCTCCTGCCCGTTTGCCTGTATTCGTCACTTTGCAGGTGACATACGTCTTTTGATTAGGAGTGATAACTGCCGGAGTTATTTTCAGGTCGGAATATTCGAAAGAGGTATAACTCAAGCCATATCCGAAAGCATACAATGCACCGTTGGCACGTGACATATTGCCATCCATTCCCGGATTCTTCCCCCCATCAATTTGAGAAGATGGTTTGCACGGGAAATTGAAAGGAATTTGTCCGACCGTTTTCGGGAAAGTGACAGTTAGTTTACCGCCCGGATTATAATCTCCGAAAAGCACATCGGCTACCGCTTTTCCACCTTTCGCTCCCGGATACCACGCTTCGAGAATGGCGGGAACAAACTTGTCAGCCCAGTTAATAGACAAAGGTCTTCCGTTGATAAGCACCAGTACGACAGGTTTGCCCGTAGCCACTACTGCTTTCAACAGGTCGAGTTGCCTCCCCGGCAGATCGAGACTACTGCGGGATTTGTTCTCTCCGCACGTACGCTGTCCGCCTCCCAATACAACTACTGCTACATCCGCCTCTTTTGCCTGACTGACAGCTCTGTCTATTTCCTTTTGCTCTTCTTCCGTCAGCGGAAAATCAATCAATTCCGATTCCGGCCAGTTCGCATCTACCAGTTCGCATCCTTTGCTATAAAGCACTTCCACTTTCCCGTCCGTCTTCTCTTGAATACCTTTCAGTACGGAAGTCACCTCTACCGCCAACGGCCCATAATGTCCCAATGCATAAGAACATTCATCCGCATTCGGTCCGCAAACCGCTATCTTCTTGATACCTGAAATATCCAGCGGCAACACGTCTTGATCGTTTTTCAGCAGTACGATCGATTCCCGGGAAGCCTGTAGGGCGACTTCCTCGTTTTCTGCTTTTTCCACTTCTTCATCCGCCCCTTTCAAATCTGTCTGATACGGATGATCGAACAGTCCGACTAGAAACTTGACACGCAGAATATCCCGTACCCGGTCATTGATGACCTCCTCACTCAATCCCCCCTCTTTTACTAATTCCCTCAACGGCAATACATAAGAATCGGGAGAGCGGAACGTGCAACGGACATTTAATCCGGCTTCTACGCTTTGCCTTACCGCCTCTTTCATATCCTTGGCAGTATTATGTTTGGTATAAAGATACTCCACAGCATCACTGTCGGAAACAACATATCCACGAAATCCCATCTCTCCGCGCAGGCGGGTAGTCAGCCAGTAATAGCTGCTTTGGATAGGAAACCCGTCATAATCATTGTAAGAACTCATCACTCCCAGCAATCCCGCTTCACGGATCACCCGCTTGAAAGGATAAACATGAACCATCTCAACCTCGCGCGGAGACATCTGCGGATCAACGCGGGACATGCCTTCACGTCCGCCTTTGTTATTACTGTAAGCGATGAAATGCTTTCCCGTGGCAGCCACCTGATAATCCTGCTGCATCCCCCGCACCATTTCAATGCCTAGTTCGGCTACCAGATAAGGAGACTCCCCGTACACTTCTTCATAACGTCCCCACCGCTGGTCGCGCCCCACATCGAGTATGGGTGCGTAAACATTGGTATACCCCAGCATACGGGCTTCCCGTCCGGTGATAACACCGACCTGGCGGATGAGTTCCCGATTCCAGGTATGTCCTAATCCGAGTTGAGTAGGAAAGTTCGTTGCTTTGTAACTTTCTACCCCACGAATCCCTTCGTTGGTGAAATCGGTAGGAATACCCAACCGGGTTTCTTCTATAAAGAACCGCTGCACCTCATTCAACGCCCACGCATGACGGGAAGCAGGCCAGACATATTCATTGTCCGATGGAGGAAGTCCCCATTGTTGAAATCCGTTCAGGTGCTCGTCAATGGCTCCGATACCATCTTTCCACAACTGGTTCTTCCATTCAGGAGTGGGCAGATCATCCTTTAATACCCTCTTATACCCATACAGAGTGACCATCTGACAGGTCTTTTCTTCCAGCGTCATCTGCTTGAGCAGATCCTCGATGCGTGCATCGACAGGTGCTGAAGGATCTTCATAGATGTCCTTCACCCCGTTCTTGTTAAAGTCTATCCATCCCTTTTTATACATCTCGGTACGGATAGGTTTATATATGGCAGGTGTTTTAACTGTTTTCTGTGCAGCAAGAAATCCGCAACTTCCTGACAAAAGGACTGTAATTAATAGCTGTTTCATGGTTTTTCTGTTGGGGGTATAATGTTTCTCAAAACGGGAGATAAGACTATTCTGCTGTGTTACTCCAATAAGAGTTTTGTTTCAGAAGTAAGTTCACTCCCAATTCTTTCATCGGAATAGGCAGGAACTGATGCCTTTCTTCCGTATTGGCTGCATATTCTTTAGCTGCTTTATAATACCCGCTGGTAGTCCACCGTTTGTCGTTCGTGGCTTCAGTCAGTTTGTTATGAGCGGCATCATAATAAATTCCCCAGCGGATAAGGTCGTACTTGCGCAGGCTCTCGAAACAGAGTTCACGGGCTCTTTCGTCGCGCACTTCCTGTTGGAATTCCGCGTATGACAGGTTCTCCACTTTATCAATTCCGGCACGTTCGCGCACCTCATTGATTGCATCGTAGGCCAGGTCAGTAGGAGCTTTACCGGCTTCGTTCTCGGCTTCGGCCAGCATGAGCAGCACATCGGCATAACGCAGCACCGGATAGTTGATCTGGTCGTTGTTCTTCTCTTTAGGAGAAGTAGTGGTCCATTCCCTGCGGTATTTGCCGCAACGGCGTGTCACGATTTCCGTATCTTTCCAGTATACCGCAGCGTCGCTGGTGTTGAGTTTGTAAGTAGCCATTGATAAGTCACGACGTAAGTCACCGGGGTTTTTCTCGAACAAATCCCATAAGATCAATGAACCGCAATAGAACCCGTAGGCATATCCCTTACCGGTAGCAGAAGTGTTTTCCTGCCAGTTTCCGATAGTGTTTCCTATGCGTGAGTAGGTAAACTTGCCGTCCACGCGGGTACCGATGAATTCCACTTCCCACATACTTTCATTGTATTCCGTATCATACTTGTCGGAAGCGATGTTTTTCCAGATCGCATAAATATCTCCCTGATATAGCTTGTGCTTATGCGAGTCATATACAGCCTTGGCATACTTGGCCGCTTTTTCATAAAACTCCTTGCCGCCATTGGAGGGCGATCCGGCACGCCATAAGCAGACGCGTGCCAATATGCCTTGAACAGTTGTCTTTTTGACGTGTGATGGAGACAGATCGTATTTGGAGTCATCCACCAGGTCGATGCAGTCTTCCATCTCCTTGATAATCCAGTCAATGGCTTCTGCATGCGGAGTTGCCGCAAGGGAACTGTTATTGATGTCGGTCACGGTTTCCGTGCGGATGGGTACTTCATACCAGCTCTGTACAAGCAGAAAGTGGTAGTAGGCACGCAGGAATTTGGCTTCCCCCTTAATGCGGTTCTTCACGGCTGCATCCGGAATGTTGGCTGCATCGATATTGTCCAATAATACGTTGGCGTTGTTGATACCAGAATAGAGCTGCGTCCACGTCTGGTAAATATCATTATTACTTGAATTGTGTGAGTTGGTATAAACCTGACCGCTTTGGTTCAGGCGGGCATAGTAACTCAAGTCGTCGGTATTGGATAGGATATTCGAGTACCTCTCACCGTATACATGGTCGGTAGCCAGTGTCCAATAAACTCCGGCCAGTGCCATCATACAGTCACTTTCATTTTTGTAGAAGATTTCGGGAGAGACGAAATCATGCGGGTTTCTATCCAGGAAGTCTGAACAGGATGACAGTAGTAAGGACATACATCCTAATGCCAGTACAGCGGTCTTTAAATTGCGATATATCTTTTTCATGTTGAATACTCTTTAAAATGTTATGTTTACGCCAAATGATGCATTGAATGAACGCGGGCAGGAAGACCAGTCGAATCCGGGAGTCAATACGCTGTTGCGGACGGAAACTTCCGGGTCTGAACCGGAATATCCCGAGAGGGTGGCTATATTTTCAGCGGAGAAGTACACTCTGGCTGCCTGAATACCCAGTTTGTAGAGCGTTTTTCTTCCTAAGTTGTATCCTAAAGAGATGGTCTTTAACTTCAGGAAAGAGCCGTCTTCCACGTACAGAGAACTGTAATGTTTGGCGTCCAGAGCTTTCGCTCTCGGCATGTCACTGGTAGGATTGGCTGCGCTCCAGCGGTTGTTGTAAGAGGCGAACATATTCGTATTGGTCCGGTTGCTCGGGTTTTCGAAAACCATTCTGTTTGCATTCAGAATATCGTTTCCATAGCTCCATTGCAGGAAGATGTTCAAGTCCCAGTTCTTATAGACAAAGTTGTTGGTGAATCCTCCCGTGTGTTTCGGTTGTCCGTTGCCGATAATGGTACGGTCGTCGTCGGTGATTTTGTTGGTTCCGTCGTTGGACAGTTTCTTGTATCTGGGGTCACCCGGTTGCACACTGTCGGAGATTCTGGGGATTCCGTCTTTCAGTTTGTATGATATGGAGCCGTCCGAATTAGTGGTCTGGTTGAAATCGTCGTACTTGTAAGTACCCTCGTAGATGTAGCCATACAGTTTTCCGGCAGATTCACCTACGCGGCTGATATAAGCAGGCATATTGTTGTAGGCATTGTCCCATCTGACGTAGCTAAGCATTTCTTTCTGTCCGGAGTTGAGGGCGATAATTTCATTATTGTTGAATGCAATGTTGAAGTTAGAGCTCCATGTGAAGTTTTTCGTTGTGATATTGGTGCTTTCCAGGGTGATTTCAAAACCTTTGTTACGCAGCTTACCGATATTCAGTGTTGCTGTGGCATAACCCGAACTTGCCGGAACTTCCGCGTTCAATAACAGGTCTTTGGTCGTTTTGATATAGTAGTCCAGTGTCAGGTTGATGCGGCCTTTGAGGAAGCCCAGATCGATACCGAGGTCGAACTGTTCGGTCGTCTCCCATTTCAGGCTGGGGTTGGCCATGGAATTCAGTACATAACCGGTAGTGAAAGAGCTGTCCCACGGATATTTATAGTAGTCGCTGTGTGTAATCAGCTGCGCCATATAATCATAATTTCCGATGCGGTTGTTACCCGTCAGACCCCAGCTTGCGCGTAATTTACCGTTTGACAGCCAGGGAAGATTCCCGCTTACAAAACTCTCACGTGAAAAAGTCCATGCCAGCGAACCGGACGGGAAGTATCCCCAGCGATTATCCTTGGCAAACTTGGAAGAGCCGTCGGCACGTATGGTAAAGTTTGCGTAATATTTTGATTTATAATTGTAATTGAAACGGGTGAAGTAAGACATCATAGCATTGTCGCCCAGCGATGCGGTAGTTGTCGGAGTAGCTTCACTCTTACCGATACCAGCCATGCCGAAAGATTCGTTCGTGATGTAATCCTGCGTGATGCTGGTCGTATAGTCGGAATATTTCTGGAAAGTCAGACCGGCCAGGGCGTTGAAACTGTGTTTGTTCTTGTTGAACTGATAAGTCAACGTATTCTCATTCAGGTAATTTCTGGTTTCCTGTTGAGTCAGCTTGGCATTGATACCCTTGCTTTGTGTATTCTTAGGATGCGAGTTACCTGTACGGGTCTGACTGCCGTTGAACTCTTCTCTTTTGATGTCCCGTCCCGTATATCCGGCGGTAGTCTTGAATTTCAGGTTCTTGATAATTTCCCATTCCACTCCTAAGTTAGCTTGCAGGTGATTAGTCGTGTTGCGACGGTATTCATTCCGTGCGGAAAGTACCGGATTGAAACGATAGTCATCGCTCATCGACACATCTTCATCATACATGGCCGCCAACAGGTCGGAACCCGACGGAGAAACCGGACGGTATCCCCAAACACTGTATAATAAGGAATGAGACATCGACGAAGCCTGTGCCGACGGACTGACTCCGTTCTGCACGTTACTGGCGAAATTCGCATTCGCATTTACCTTTATCTTCTTATTGATTTGCTGGCTGAAATTGAAACGTCCCTGATAACGGCTCAAATCCGTATTGATAACAATACCCTGCTGATTGCTGTAAGAGAGCGAAGCCGAATATTTCATCTTGTCGCTACCGCCGTTCAATCCCACATAGTGATTGTGGCTGACGGCTGTACGGTAGATTTCATCCTGCCAGTCATAATCTCTAAAAGTTTTGTAATCTTCCAGGGCTGTCTCTTATACACATCTCCGAGCCCACGAGACAGGCAGAAATCTC